>Ga0153956_1001139_pt1 | contig 24866 bp, 16 predicted proteins | sample TSFL040MetaG_FD_104704 | JGI IMG/M metagenome (GOLD analysis project Ga0153956, IMG submission 104704) | Attine ant fungus gardens microbial communities from Florida, USA - TSFL040 MetaG | ecosystem: Host-associated > Fungi > Mycelium > Unclassified | place: USA: Florida, Wekiwa Springs... | reverse complement strand
TACGTCAATTTGGCCCAGAGTGATGGTGCCGGTATCGGGCTCCTGCAAGGTTGATATGGTACGCATCAGGCTTGATTTGCCTGCCCCGTTAGGGCCCAGCAAACCAAACATACCCGAGTTAATGGTTAGGTTAATGTCTTTAAGCGCCTGTACTCCGTTTGAGTAAGTTTTCGAGAGATTTTTGATGATCAATTGCATGGTAATAGGTTTTTACCGCAAGTTATCAAAAAACCTTTTAATACTATCCAAAGTTTTAGCTGTCAGCTTGTTTAGCTAGGATATTTAACATTTTATAACAAAATAGTGATGGCTTTTAAACCCATCGCTACGAAATTCATTATTAATAAATTGATTATTCAGATTTTGTGACGCTTGAAATAGAGGCATAGCCTCATCCTATTTTGTAGCAACAGATTTCAATCCGTTGAAAGAGATAAAATAAATCCAACAAAGAACCGTAGGTTCAGTCCATATTTATAGATAATAATACCAGCGTTAACATATGGGTCGTACCTATGGTACTTATTGGTCACCGGTATAAATCTCAACGGATTAAAATCCGTTGCTACAATATGGTGCAGAGCTGATGGCTCTTACCGGAAGAGTATTTTATTTCTCCTGGTAACTACCAATTAGCTTTACCAGCCGGTCCGGATAATCCGAGATAATGCCGTCAACCTTCAAATTGATCAGGGTTTTCATTTTATCCTCGTCGTTCACCGTCCATGGGATTACCTGCACATGGTCTTTATGGGCGGCGGCGACCATATTGGCAGTAACAATTTTTTGCTCGGGACTTATTATGCTGGGTTTGAAGCCCAGGGTTTTCAGGCCGCCATCATAGTCGCCTGTTTGCATCAGGAATGCAGTTTTAACCTTTGGCATCTGCCGGTGCAGTACCTGCAAAGTGCGCGGGTCGAACGATTGTATAATTACCCTTTTGGTAACTTTTTTTTGTTTAATAACATTTATCAGCAGTTTTACAAACTCGGCAGGTGCAGGGTTCTCTACACCATCGCCCGCAGGGCTGCTTTTGGTTTCAATGTTATAATGTACCGGTTTAAGATGATGCGCTTTAATGTAGGTTTCTACACTGTCAATCAAATCGGCCAGTAACGGTTTGTAGGTTTTTATTTTTTGTTGCTGCGGAAAAGCCGGGTAATCTTTTACACCTTCAATAAACTGGCGGATGTCGGCATAGGTCATTTTATAAAGTATATACCGCTTTTCATCAGCTTTTGCAATATCACTTCCATCAGGCTTTTGCATAATGATCGGATTCATAAAGCCATCGTGCGACACCACTACCTGTCCGTCGGCAGTGATATGGGTATCCAACTCCAGGGTGCGCACCCCTGTGCGGACACCATTGAGCATGGCGGGAATGGTGTTTTCAGGCATCAGTCCGCGGCCGCCGCGGTGTGCCTCTGTGTCAAATGATGTTTGTGCCCGGGCCGATAAAAAGCCAAAGCCCAGTAAAAAGGTAGTAAGCAGATGTTTCATTGGTTATAATGAGTAAATGAGTGGATATTTTCCTGCCCATCTTCTCAATAAATATTTGTTTATGATTTGTGCGCCACCCATATAACGGCATTACGCAAAATTGTTTGGTAAGGGGCTATATTGTGCGACCCCTCGTCATGCCCAAGCGCAATGCCCACTATACGTGTCTTTTTATTTTTAACCACAAAAACAGAGGGGTAAACAATCACATTGCCCGCAACATGGTTGGCAGCCAAAACCTCGATGCCGGGTCCTGATGGGTCGACGGCATAGTGGTAACGTTCATCCTTTAAAGTAAAATGGGGTTCAATGCCCTTGGTTACCGGGTGTTTGGTGTTAACAATGTCTTCGTCAAAACTGCCATAACTATCGTGTGCATTGGCGCCGCCGCCTGCTAATATCTCGTTAAATTCGGGCCAGCCAAGCCAGTTATACCAAAGCGCCGGATGGCCCAGTACTAGGCCTTTGCCGGCATCAGCAAAATCAAATATCGCTTTGCGCGACTCATCATTAATGGGCTGATTGGTTACCAGGTAAAGCACATCGGCCTGCTTTAAATACTGCGAAATAGAATCAATATTACGGGTATAAACTACCGAGCATAGGCCATCGCGTTCAAGCGTGGCAGCATCTGCCTGCTTATACCAGCGGTCAAAATTGTGCGAAGTACCTCCGCCCACAATCAACACGCGGATCTTATCCGCAGCCAGCGCTGGTCTGCAAAAAAATAACGAAAACGCAACTATATAAAGGGTTGAAAGTTTACGACAAACTGGTTTCATTGATTTAAACAGGACATTAAGATAGTTATCTGCGTATTATTTTTGGTTAAGTTATGAAATAGAATGTTAAACCATCTCATAAAACGCTGTTTAATCATAGAAATTTTTAGGCCGAACCACTTCATCATTCAAAATTCGGTGTTCGATATTTAAAATCTTACATACGCTCCTCAATCAGCGATAGAATATTGCCTGCCGGGTCTTTAAACCAGGCAATATCAGGGCCGTGGCCGTCGCTGCGCATAATACCTTTATCGTCGGTGTTCAGGTATTCGTTGTGGTATTGCTCAAAAGTAATGCCTTTTATAATCATGGCGTCGACAGCCAGTTGCAGATCAGTCACCAGGATATTGAGTACGGTAAAAGTAGCCGGCTGATGGTCGGGTTTTGGATATACCATAATATTGCTGTTGCCTTTGGTATGCAACTCCATTACGCCCATGGGGTTGTCACTAACCTGCAATCCTAAAACTTCGCTGTAAAATTGTTTGGCAGCTTCTATGTCGTTAACCGAAAAACTGCTGAATACGTTTGAATCTTTGAACATAATTTTTCGTTTTTTGCTAAGTTACTTTTATCAGGCATCAGATGTGATGGCCGTAAGAGCCAATAGTTAGGGGCATTTAAGACTTTAACATACTGCCAAACCAATTAGTTTATTTCATTTTCAAATAAACCGATAGCTTTGTTATAGCATATTGCCTCAACCAAAGATTATCTGCCATGACAAACTTTAAACTGGAAGCTGCCAAAGCAGCGCTGCAATTCATCAAACCCGGACAAACCATAGGTGTAGGGGCCGGTTCAACCATTGCCAGTTTGTTAGGTTTGATTGCCGCAAATACCGGGCTGGCGACTACGCTTACCTTTGCCACTTCGTCATTTAAAACTGCACAGCTTATTGCACAATATAATTTCAGATTATCGGGCAGCGAGCAGGTTAAACATATCGATATCTATTTTGATGGCTGCGACCAGTTTGACGCCCAACTGAATGCCCTGAAATGTGGCGGCGGCATCCATACTTCCGAAAAGATCATGGCCAGCCTGGCCGATGAATTTATGTTGATAGGCGATACTTCCAAAGCTGTCGAAAAACTCGACACTGCTTATCCACTGGTGCTGGAGGTTTTGCCCACTGGTTTACAACTGGTAAACCATTGGTTTGCCAAAAACATCGCGACAGCAAAAATAACCATGCGCATGAGCGATCAAAAAGACGGCGCCGTGATCACGGAGAATGGCAATTACCTGTTGGACGTTTACTTCGCCGAAACTTTACCACTTAATGAAATGAATGCTATAAAAATGGTACCCGGCGTGGTGGAGCATTCGTTATTTGTGGGCTTGGCTAAGAAGGCCATTATTGCCGGCGAGGATTGTGTGAAGATCTTGGAGCCGAGATATCAATAACATACCCCTTCAACCTAATTGTAACCAAACAATTACGTAACAATCAGTATAAATTTCATAGTATTGGTATACAAACAAACCAAACCAATTAACCGCCTTTTAAGATATCAGCGTTATGAAATTAAAGTATACTCTTTTAGCATGCTGCTTGCTGGGTAGCCCGGCGTTTGCCCAGCAAAAACCGGCTAAGTTTAAAACCATGGCCGACAAGCAAATGGCCGGCAAGTCGCCGGCCGATTATGTCGATCTGTACATCGGTTCCATAAATCCTAAAAACCGCAGTACCACACCGGTTATCAAGGCACCGGGCGGCAACATGAATATTTTCCCGACGTTTAACCCGGCCGTCGAGGATTTTTACCTGTCAGACAAGATCTTCAATTTCCCGCTGGGTTTTGGCAACCTGATGGTGAGCAAAGGCGAGTTTAAATCGGGTGCCCGCGAAAATGCCTCGCACTTTGACCATGATATGGAAACCGCTACGCCTTATTACTATCAGGCCCTGCTGGAAGACCCGAATATCAATACCGAGTTTACCATGACCGATAACGCGGCTATCTTTCGCTTTACTATTCCGGCTAACCAGGCTACCAACCTCATGCTGTCGGGCAATAGCACTATAAATGTTAAAGGCGAAAAGGTGCTGGAAGGCACAGGCGCATCATTTGGCGGTCGCCGTGGTGAGGCACCCAGCAAAAGATATTTTTATGCCGAAGTAAGTAAAGCTGCTTCAAGCCACAGCACCTGGAAAGAGGAAGCCCCGGAAGGTGGTAATGGTAACGGCAGGCGGGGGCGCAACAATAACGGCAACAGCGGTACTTATTTACATTGGAACGCATCGGCCCAGCCGCAAACTTTAGAGTTTAAGGTGGCTATGTCAAACGTAAGTGCTGAGGATGCCAAAGCGACATTGGACAAAGAGATCGGTAAATTAACCTTTGACCAGGTGAAGGCTAAACTGAAGGATCGGTGGAACGCCGAGTTAAACCTCATCAAAATTAAAGGCGGCACCGAACGCCAGCGCGGTATTTTTTACAGCACGCTTTACCGCACCCGCGCCCTGCGCATGGGTAATGTGTGGGATACCTACCGCAGTGCTTACGCCTTGCAGGATCTGATCGAACCAAATGAGTCAGTAAAAGCTATCAATAGTTTTGTTGATGCTTATGAGAAAACCGGATGGTTAACCAACTCGGGTGCTATGATTGGTAATCACTCAACCTCGGTTATTGTGGAGGCCTACCTGAAAGGCTTGCGTGGTTTTGACGTGGATAAAGCTTATGCCGGTATGCGTAAAAACGCTACGGAAGGTACCATGATACCTTGGAAAGACGGCCCCGGCATTACCGAATTGGAGAAATGCTATTACGAAAAAGGCTGGTACCCGGCCTTGCCTATCCGCGAAGACGCCGACCCTAAGAAACCTGTTGGCAAGTACGACAAACTACCTTACAATGTTAAATGGACCCCAACTTTAGAAGTGGAAGAATGGGTGCCTGAAGTTGATTCATGGCATCGCCGACAATCGGTTTCTGTGACGTTGGAGCATTGCTATGACGATTGGTGCCTGGCCCAGATGGCTAAGGCCCTGGGTAAAGAGGACGATTATAAACTGTTTATGAAACGTGCGCATAACTACCAAAACCTGTTTAAACCATCTATAGGCTTGATGGCGCCAAAAACTGCCGATGGCAAATGGGTTGAGCCTTTTGATCCGAAAACTTCGGGCGGCTTTGCAGGCGAGGGGTATTTTGCCGAGTGTAACTCATGGGTATATACCTGGAGCGTACAGCACGATATTCAGGGCCTGATAAATCTGGAAGGCAGCCGCCAGAATTTTGTAGATAAACTGGACGAACTGTTTACTACCGGCCATAACGGTATGGATAAAATGGCTTTCCAGGGGCAGTTTCCGGACATGACCGGTTTGGTAGGCATGTACCCGCAGGGTAATGAGCCGGCCTACCATATACCTTACCTGTACAACTATGCAGGCCAGCCCTGGAAAACTCAGCAGAAAATACGTTTGCTGATGGACCTTTGGTATGACATTACACCCCAAGGCCTGGCAGGCGACGAAGATGGCGGTGCTACTTCAAGCTGGTACGTGTTTAACTCGATGGGCTTTTACCCACAAAACCCGGCCAGCGCGGTGTTTGATATTGGCAGCCCGATATTTGAGCGGTCGACAATTAATGTTGGCGGCGGCAAAACCTTTGTGATTGAAGCTAAGGGTGCATCGGCACGCAACAAATATGTGCAAAGCGCTATGCTGAACGGCAAAGCCTGGAATAAACCATGGCTTAAAAGCAGCGATATTACCGGCGGTGGCACACTAACCCTGGTAATGGGCCCACGCCCTAACAAAAGCTGGGGCAGCGCGCCAGGCGATGCAGCGCCTTCTATGTCGGCAGCTACGGTTAATTAAGATAATATAAAATTACTAGCGTCTGCGGAACTTGTTTCGGCATCCCACCTAACAGTCAGATATTGCTTAGCGTATGGGATGCTGAAACAAGTTCAGCATGACTGAAACAAAAAAAAACGAAAGGACATCCATTTCGCTTTTTTATTCTTACCTGCCTAAGCCGGTTATTTTGAAATTTTGACTTTAACTGCTACCGGCCCTTTAGCGCCTGGTTCAACCTCAAAGGTTACTTTGTTGTTCTCTTTGATAGGTTCTGTTAAATTGTTAACGTGCACAAAAATGCTTTCCTGCGTTTGTGAGTCTCTGATAAAACCATAGCCTTTAGCCTCGTTAAACAAGGTGACTATGCCTGTACGCACAACGTCTAATACAATATCCTCCTGTCTTGGAATACCTATCTGGATATCCTCGGAGTTGACTTTCAGTTTTCGCGACGGATCTGGCGGTGTCGAGCTAATGTTGCCAAATTCGTCAACATAGGCCATCATATCTTCCAGGCTTTTACCCTTAGATGAGTTTGACTTACGTTCTTCGGCCTTTTCTTGCTTGTCTTTCGCTTTTTTAAGCCGTTTCTTCTCTTTTTCCTTTTTGCTAAATGTTTCTGTTGATCTACCCAATCTTAAGCTAATTTTACGTTTACTGCACCAGGACCTTTTCTACCTTCTTCTACTTCATAGGTAACTGCATCGCCTTCTCGGATCTCGTCCTTTAAGCCGGTTACGTGTACAAATACCTCTTTGCCGCCCTGATCTGGCGTAATAAAGCCGAAGCCTTTTGTTTCATTGAAAAACTTTACTGTTCCTGTTGTCATTATATTTTGAATCAGTTTGCAAAGTACGAAAATTTGGCGAATTCTGTTATGTTTTCTTTCTGCGGAAGCTAATCGGTGCTAAAATCTGATCGTTAATCCTGACAAAAAGCCATTGTCCAACAATCGTTTGCGTTAAAATAGTGTTGCTGGTTGTACTACTTTTTAAAGAAACGCCGTATCCTTGTAAAACCAGTTAAACACTTATGAAAAGAATTACCTCATTTGCCATAGCACTATGGCTGATAAGCAATGCTGCTTTTGCTATCGTTAAACTTCCCGCCATTTTTGGCGACAACATGGTGCTGCAGCGCGGTATAGCGGTGCCTGTTTATGGTTGGGCCGATGCCGGCGAGCTGGTGATTGTCGACTTTATGGGCAAAACCTACAAAGCTACTACCGGCACTGACGGTAAATGGAGTATGAAGCTTGGCAGCTATAAAGCCGGCGGACCGTACCAGATGCGCGTCAGAGGCAATAATACAGAAATAACCTACAGCAATATTTTAATTGGCGATGTATGGCTGGCTTCTGGCCAGTCAAACATGGAGTTTGGCATACAGACTGAACAGCATGGCGCCGATGCCATTGCCAGGGCTACCGACAACCAGATACACTTTTTTTATGTGCCGATGAACCTGTCGCTTACGCCGCAGTACGATATCGTCAAACAATCGCCTGATTGGCCTAATGGCAAATGGCTGGTATGTTCGCCGCAGGTTTTGGCCGACACGCGCTTTGCCTGGCATGGCTTTTCGGCCGTGGGCTTGTACTTTGCCGAGCAGCTGCGCAAATCAGAAAAAGTACCTATGGGCATGATCGGCAGCTATTGCGGCGGCACGCCTGTGCAGGGCTGGATCAGCGAGGAAGGTTTGAAACAGGAACCTGCCTTTACCCGCTATGCCGATACCCGCCAACGGCTGGCCGACAACTTTGACGAGGCTAGCAAAACTTACCCGCACCGACAGGAATTATATCGCGATAGCCTGAAAACCTGGACCGCCGAGGTAGGCGATGCCTTTAATCAAGCTATTAAACAGTGGGAAATGGATGCTGCCGCAGCCAAAGCCAACAATCAACCTGCGCCGGTTAGGCCAAAACCGTTGCGCCCGGCACCGGTACAACCTGTTGATCCGCTGGGCGGATACCAGTCGCCTACCTTATGTTATAACGGCGTTATAGCGCCACTGGTAGGCTATGGCATGAAAGGGGTGATCTGGTACCAGGGCGAATCAAACGGCGACCGCATGGATGATGCCGTAGAGTATAAAGATCTTTTTCCGCGAATGATACAAGACTGGCGCGCTAAATGGGGTTTAGGCGATTTTGCTTTCCTGTTTATGCAGCTGCCCAATTTCAGAGGGGCGGCCGTAACCCCGTCGCAGGATGCCTGGCCGTGGGTGCGCGAGGGGCAGGCAAAAACCCTGTCGCTGCCTAACACCGGCATGGCTACCATTACTGATGTTGGCGAGCCGCTTGATGTGCATCCAACCAACAAACTGGTACCCGGAAATCGCCTGGCCCTGGTAGCGCAGAATAAAGTTTACGGCCATAGGGTGGTGTCATCGGGGCCGGTTTATAAATCGATGAAGGTTGAGGGTAACAAGATCGTCATCAGCTTTGATGAAACACATAAGGGCTTAACGGCTGCCTCGTTGGTTGGCGATGATGTAGTGAACAGCGACAGCCTGGAATTGAAAGGCTTCGGCATTGCGGGCAATGATCATAAATTTTACTGGGCCAAAGCTATTTTAAAAGGCAACAGCGTTATTGTCTGGGCCGATGAAGTGCCAAACCCGGCAGCAGTTAGATATGATTGGGCCGACAACCCGCCAGGAAACCTGTACAACAAAAATGGCCTGCCGGCCAGGCCTTTCCGTACAGATAACTGGCCTCCGTTTGATCATAATAAATAAACCATTTTTAAGAAACGCAATTAATAATATTGTCATTCGACTAAAGGGAGAAATCTATACCCCGTTCATAGCATGTGTATAGATCTCTCACTATCGTTCGAGATGACAGTATTTTATTTATGCCATCCCCGGCGTTTTTATTTGTTGTTAACCCAATTAAGCGATTTATTCAGGGATATTGAAAATAAATCAATGATTTTAGCATAAAATGCCGTTAATTTAGCCAATAATTCGGCGTTTCGCTAAAACGCCGATATAAATACCTTTAACAACCCAATTACTACAAACAAAACTATACATTCAATGAAAAAAAATCTGTTGTTTGGATGCTTAGCTGTCCTGTCAAGTTTCAGATTCGCGTCTGCGCAGGAAAGGAAAGCGCCGTCGTATCCGTTAATTACGCATAACACTTATTTCAGCGTTTGGTCAAATACCGATAAGCTGGCTGAATCGACCACCAAACATTGGACCGGTGCAGACCAGTCGCTGATAGGTATTATTAATGTTGACGGTACTGATTACCGCTTTATGGGTAAAGAGCCTGAGCAATACCGCACTATCCTGGCCGCTTCAGACGAGAAGGACTATTCAGTAAAATATACTTTTACCGAACCTACGGGCGATTGGACCGCTTTAAACTACCCGGCTACAGATTGGAAAGAAGGCATGTCGCCAATTGGTGATGGCCGTGCCGATAAGATTAAATGGAGAACCAAAGACATCTGGGTGAGAAGAACTTTCAACATCACCAGTACCGACGATATCAACAAACTGTTCCTGAAAACTTCATGGGACGACAATATCGAGGTTACCCTGAACGGTAAAGATATTTTTACCCGTGTTGGTGTAAGCAAAGGTTTTGAAATGACTGCGTTGGATAAAGATAAACTAAAAATAGGCGAGAACATCATTACCATGCACGTGGTAAACACCGGTGGCGGCGCTCGTGCAGACATTGGTTTGGTAGACAAAATAAAACCTGCCATTGCCAAAGAATTGGAAGTTGCCGATCAGAAAAATGTTAGCCTAACCGCTACCCAAACTATTTACAACTTTAAAGCCGGCAAAATTGACCTGGATGTAACTTTCACCTCGCCGTTGTTGCTGAATGATCTGGATCGTTTATCTCGCCCGGTATCATACATTACTTACCGCGTAAAATCAAATGATAAAAAAACACACGCCGTTAAGGTATTCTTCAGCGCATCAACCAACCTGGCCGTTAACCAGCCTAAACAGGCGGTTACTGCTTCGGCATCGGGTAATGGTGCTTTATCATTCCTGAAAGCCGGTACAGACGAGCAGCCTGTATTGCAAAAAGCCGGTGACGATGTACGTATTGACTGGGGTTACCTGTATGTAGCGGTACCTAAAACGGCTGGCGCAAGTCAGTTTATTACTACAGACCGTGAGTCTGTTTTAGCTTTCCGTCAGGGTCAAACAAAAACTACGCAAACCAAAGGCACGCAGCTGGCTTTAAACACGGTTATCCCGTTTGGTAACGTTGGCGCCACCTCTACCGCTAAATACGTTGAAATTGGTTATGACGATGTTTACTCGATGCAGTATTTCAATACCAACCTGCGCCCTTGGTGGAACCGCAGTGGTAAGGAAACTTTTATAGGCCAGTTAACCAAGGCTAACACAGAGTATGCTTTAATGCTGCAAAAGTGTGCAGCCTTTAATAAAACTATGTATGCCGATGCCGTTAAAGCCGGTGGTAAAACTTATGCCGATCTGTGCGTTTTGGCTTATCGCCAAAGTATAGCGGCCCATATTTTGGTACAGAGCCCTAAAGGCGAGGTACTTTGGTTATCAAAAGAAAACTTTAGCGGCGGTTTTGCAAACACGGTTGACGTTACTTACCCGTCGGCTCCGTTATACCTGATCTACAACCCTAAACTAATGCAGGGTATGCTGAACGGTATCTTCTATTTTAGCGAGAGCGGTAAATTTAAGCACGACTTTGCTGCCCATGATCTGGGCAGCTATCCGCATGCTAACGGCCAGACTTATGGCGAAGGCATGCCGGTTGAAGAATCAGGTAATATGATCATCCTGACTGCTGCTATCTGCAAAGCACAGGGCAGCCCGGCTTATGCCAAGCTGCACTGGAAAACCTTGAGCACTTGGGTTAACTACTTAACCAGCGAAGGTTTTGACCCGGCTAACCAGTTATGTACTGACGACTTTGCCGGCCACCTGGCGCGTAACGCTAACTTGTCTGTTAAAGCCATTGTAGGCATTGGTTGCTATGCGCAACTGGCCGAATCTTTAGGTGACAAAGCTACTGCTGACAAATATCGCGCGATAGCGAAAGACATGGTAGGCAGATGGCAAAAATTAGCCGGCGACAAAGATCATTTTACCCTGACCTTTGAAAACCCGGGCACCTGGAGCCAAAAATATAACCTGGTTTGGGACAAAGTTTTAGATCTTGACCTGTTCCCGCAGTCGGTTTATGACACCGAGACCAAATATTACCTAAGCAAACAAAACGAGTATGGTTTGCCTTTGGATAGCCGTAAAACTTATACCAAATCTGACTGGATTTTGTGGACAGCTACCTTTGCACCAACTCAAAAAGATTTTGACAAACTGGTTGACCCGGTTTACAAATATGCTCTGGAAACTCCAACCCGTGTTCCGCTGAGCGACTGGCACGAAACTACCAACGGCAAGCAAACCGGATTCCAGGCCCGTAGCGTTGTGGGCGGTTATTTCATGAAAATGCTGGATTATAAAATGCATAACAAAAAATAACAAGCTGGTATTTTAATATCGAACTTATATTGCAAAAGCCGCTATAAACCAGCGGCTTTTGCGTTTTTAGGCCATTTATTATTTGATTTATTGGTTAATAATTGCTTACTTAGATCAACAAACCAATAAACCCTTTAAACAACTCTTTGTAAACTAATTACCCTGATATTTGCTATTGGTTGCCTGCTGATTTAGTTATTTAGCTAAGGCTTGGCAATATGAAAGCTATTTCGGTGGTGGTTATAATCTATCGCAGAGCCTATGAAACCAGCTTTACTTGCATCAGCCTTTTTTTTATTTTTTGGGACGATAAACCTTGCGCACGCACAGGAGGGGCCGGATGAAGTTGCCGCCGACTCATCAACCTATGACATGGGGCGGGTGATCATGAAAAAACGCGCCGTACAGGCAGTAACCATTAAAGGCGCCGACCTGGAGAAGATGCCTTTTACCGACATTAAATCGGCTATTAGTATTTACACCAACGGTGTTTACAGCTTGCATCAGGATTACGTTTATGTAATTGACGGCATCCTGAATACAGACATTAACGCCTACAGCATTTATGATATTGATGAATTGACCTTTGTGCAAAATGCTGCCGGAGTGTTAAACGGAACGGATGCTACCAAAACGCTGATCCTGGTAAAAACCAAACATGGCGGCAGCGAAGACAAAGGCGTTACCGTAGCCGGACAATCGGGTTTTGTAAGGCTGACACAAAGATCACCTTATACCTTTAATAATGCCGGGTTTAAGTTTCCGCAAACTAACGATATGTACCATCAGTACTATGTATCAGCCTATGGAAACTCAGATATAATCAAGGCCGGCGTATCGGCCGAAATTTTGCACAACACCTTACCTTATGGTTATTATATCGTACCTATCGGAACCTCTACGCCGGCTGCACCTGTAAGCACAAACCGCTTTAAGTTTAATGGTTACCTTGATGTTAAGTTAGATGATGCCAATCTGCTAACTGTAAACGCCGGCTACGTACCGCAACGCGACCGTTCAAGCAATAACAACGAGATTGCTGCCCTCGCTGGCAGCGCCTCAAGGTATGAGGGCGGTTTTTATAACAGCCAAAACCTGTATTATGCTGATGTTAAACTAGCTACCACCATAGCAGAGGGTTTTACCAATAAATTAAGCGCCGGCTTTCAAGGCCTGCATGATCATGGCGAATCTTTAGCAGCCACGTATGATGCTTCAGGCAATTTACAAAATGCCAGCTCCAGGCGCGATTCTACAAGCAGGATTAACAGCTTTATAGCCAAGGAGGATATCAGCTACCATGCGCAGCTGGAAGACCTTTCGCTGCAGCCCAACGTTAACTTTACTTACAGGCAGGTGGATGCACCTCACAGCGCACAGTGGGCCACCGCTATGAATGGCGCTTTTCGTAGTTTTATTGATAACAGGTACCCTGTTAAACAAAAGCTGGGCATTTTAACGCCATCAATTACGGTTGGTTATATGGATTGGTTAAGTGCGCAGGGCGGTTTTCAGTTATACGTTAACAGCACTGCGACACCAAGCGTGCAAGGGCATGACCGTAGCCAACCCCTACCATTTGCTTCATTAAGCGTCGACCTGTTTACACCGATGGATTTGGATACTGACGAGATGCGTTTAAATGTCTACGGATCGTACGCCAGAAACTTTAATTACTCGAATGATATTTACGGCAGCCTGATGGATCAGCTTTATCTGCATCCCGGCAACAATGCCATGTTTATAGACCGGGCTGACCCTTACCAGGTTTATACCCAGATACAGGGCGGAGCGGTGTTTTCTGTTTTGGAGAATAAATTAGCATTCAGCTATAATTTTAACCTGAAAAGATTTAACACCGGGCAGGTGGTATTGATCATGCTGCCATCGTACACCAATATTGACCAGAATACTGACGCCCGTATCGAGCTGCATCGCGTAGGCATTGACTTCACCCTGCCAACCGACGGCGACTTTAGCTGGCGCACCGGCCTTAACGGCACGTATGTATTTATGCGCGATAACTTTAAGGTAAGTAATTATTTAGCCGAATATTTAAGATTGCCATATCCCGGTAAGCCATTTATAACCGGCGGCTTTACCAATCACCTGGCTTTAAAAGATGTTTACCTTGATTTTGGGTTGATGTATGCGCTTAACCAAGCGGTGGTTACGCATCCACAATCAAGCAGAACTTATATGATAACCGGAAAGGCCAATATCTTTAATCTGCAAAATATTGACCTGGGTTATAAAATCCCGGTGAAAGCAGTTAAAAGCCTGGAGGTGTATGTCAGCGCCCGCAATCTGATTGAAAGCGACCAGTTTAAATACATTGAAAACCGCAGATATATAGGCGCGGGCTTTAAAGTCGGGCTGTAGCGTTATTTGCCGTCTACCTAAAACACCTTAACTATGAAACTAAACTTATTCATCTTTAAATCATTTTTGGCGCGCAGCGATTTCGGATAAGCGGAACGCCAAATATCTATTTACTGAAATTAAGCGTCTCATCATAAGTATTTCCGTCAACTGTAAAATTACTATGAAGTTTCAAGGAGGTGTCTGTTAATGTAATGATCTCATTTTTTCTTAGATCTATGATGAGATAATGAGAACTCAGTTTCCAAACAGAATTGCTTTCAGTGTCTGACTGTACAATTGTTATTGTGCCATCTGTCCTGATATCGTAATAGGTTTCGCCGTTGGTATAAGTGCCAGTATATTGCTTAGTTACACCATTGATAGTTTCAGTACGTACATAAGTCTTCAAGTACCATTTACCCACTATTTTATCAGATGTTATGTCGTCTTTTTTGCAGCCTGAAAAAATGATGGTAAAAATTGCGGTTGCAATCAGCAAGTTTAATAAGGGCTTTTTCATGTTTAATATCACTTTAAAATTTCTTCATGATTTTAACCAAACTTTTCGCAATAACAGCGCAGCCCGCGTCTGATGGATGCAGCCCGTCAAAAGTTAAACCAATGGCTTCAACAGGGTATGGATAATCATCGGCAGCCGGGTTAAACGGCACATCAATAAATTTAGGATAGGGTAGATCGGCATATTGTCCGCTTTGCTGATTTTTTACACGTTTAAATTTTACCAGCTTAGGCAGCGTAAAATCCTTATTATGATACAAGTCATTTACCGGGATGTTTTCCAGTTTTGCGATGGAAACGATTGCGTTAGCGACAGCTTCAAGGGTCTGTCCGTTTTTCTCGCGGTATGAGCCGTAAGCGTTGTTCTTTTTGTCAAACAGGTAAACAAAGTCTACACGCTGTAAAGGTGTCAGCAACACAATCTTGGCCTCAGGTGCCAGTGCCTTGATCTTATCTAAAATAATACGGAATGACCCATAAATGGTGTTATTGCCGGTTTTGTTTTTATAATCGTCTATAGTACCAATAGGGCGTCCCTGCCACCAATCATTAGTGCCCAAAAACACGCTATACACATCGCCTTTGGGAATTTCCAGTTTATCAAAGCTATCTGCAATGCCGCCCGATGTCCAGCCGTTATAGCCTTTGTTAACATAGTGGATGTAGGGCAGGGTCCCGGTCACCTGTGTAAGGTAGCCTTTGGTAAGGCGGTCCTGGGTTTCATTTTTATGATCGTTTAGGTAAGTAATCGAATCGCCGATGGCAACCCAGGTTAACTCTTTGTGTGTAAATGAACTCAGCACAAAAATTGCGCATATAACAATTAGTATTTTTTTCATATCAATAAATATAGTATACAATAAAAACGAAGTCTCGAATTTAAAGTTAAGCCCCAAGTTAGAGAGTGAGGTGTCATGCCGAAATAACATCGGCATGACTTGGCTCATTAAAAACATTTTAATTCTGCACGCCTAAATTACCTTCCCACCACCGGGAACTGCGAAATACGCAGCCTGGTGCAACCATAAGGCACCAGCGTTACTTCTTCGTCCTTTTCTTTCGGAGTGCCTTCATTGTAAATTACGCTGTAGGGCATTGGGCCGGTCATGTCGTTATATAAAGTCCAGTTGGGTATACGGCGCGCTTTTACGGTAAGTTGCAGCGGTGCATTGGCCAGGTTCCAAGGGTAGGCGGCCACCTGGTCTTTCTTTTGCACGGTAAAAGCTTTTTCCAACTGATTGTTGCGGGTATCAATCAGTCCGTAGTTCCATGGCGTTGTTGGGCGCACTTCATAAAACTCGCTGCCATAAGCCACCGGGTCGCGGTCGTTTTTAACCAGTTTGGTTTCCTCGCCAATCTTTAAGCCGTACACCAGCGGACCGCGTTCAATAGATACCGAGTTTTCATACCACGTATTTTTGAAAATGTGCATCGGTAGTTGCAGTTCAACTACGTCACCGTTTTTCCATTCGCGGTTAATCTTTACCACCTCGTCACCAGCAGGCTGTTGCTGCTCGGTGCCATTAATTTTGATAATAGCACCTTTACACCACGCCGGTATGCGTAAATGGAACGGGAACGACACCGACCTGGTCTTTTTATCCAAAGCCAAAGTAAAGCGAATATGCTCATCAAACGGATAATTGGTTTCTTCCTTAAAAGTAACCGGCACACCATTACCCACCTTAGCGCTAACATCGCTGGCCGAGTAAACCAGCGCTGCCAGGCCATTGTCGGGCGTGGCATACCACAGGTTTTGGGTGAATTTGGGCCAGCCCTGGTGCATGTTCGAGGTACAGCATGGGTAGCCTGATAGCAGCCCGTAGCAAATATCAGTACCGGCGTGGTTAACGTTAAAGTTATGCGCCGCGCGGGTAAGCATCACCTGGTTGGCCTGCTGAAAATACTGGCGCGTCATGTAATCCTCGGACGTTTGCGCCGGCAGGGCGTTAAACGCAATTTTTTCAAGGCGATCGGCATAGTCGACACCGCCGGTAATAGCCAGCGAATTTTCTAAAGTAAACATCATCTCAACTGCAGTACACAGTTCTGATCCCTGGGTAGGGTTGTTGCCATGCAGCGATTCATCGGCACCAAACAGGCCATGCGCCATGCCGTTGTATTTGGTAAGGTCATGCAGGCCTTTTTCCATGGCGTCAAGGTATTGCTGCTCAGGATGCTGCTGGTAATAGATCAGCGGCTCTTTCATACCCTCGGCCAGGTTTACGCCGTGCGCGCTGCCCAGATGGGTTAGCATTTCGCCTTTTTGAAAGGCACCCGTAAAGTCAAACGTTTGTTTGTGTATCAGGTCGCCCAGGTCTAACAAAAACTTGTCGCCGGTAATGTTGTACAGCCAGTATACTACCATCAGGTTGTCGCCACCGCGCCATTGGCCCCAAAAGGTCCAGTGGTTAAGCGGTTCTTTAGGCAGTTCCTGCAATTGATATTTAAAGTAGTTGGTTAACAAGGTGATAATGCGCTTGTCGCCGGTAGCGGTGTAGTATTGCTGCAATACCTTCAGCATCACCATTTTTGGCCACCAGTCGCGGCTGTTGTCGCGCTGTATGCCCGGCTCGTAAGGGTAATCTTTTGAGGGGCCGAAATAACCATCAGGCTGCTGGCTTTTTATTGACCATTCAATCCAGGGTTTTACTTTGGCTATCATTTCTTTATCTTTCAGAATGTAAGCCAACGGCAGCAGGCCGTCAATCCAGTAGGGGCCGCGTTCCCATTGGTCGCCGTCGCCGCCCAGCCAGCCATTGCGGTTACCCATTACCAGCGGATACAATTTATCCAGGTTACCGGTAGCACCTTCTTTTTGCTTAACCAGCATTTCGCGCAGCCAGCCGTGCGGGGTAATGGCGCCCAAAGGCAGCGGTATATATGGGTTTTGCTTAAGCGGTGCCTTAGCTAAAGTATAGTTTTGGCTGTGGCCGATGTTTGGTGCAACAGCCAGACAGGTCAGTACAGCCAACTGATAGAAACGTCTCATAAAAAAGGTATAATTTGGCCCTAAACTTAAGCAGATTTATTGAAAAAATGGCGTAACAATCTGCTTTTAAGCCTGTCGACGGAAGACGCGAAGCATCGCGTCTCTCTACGTTGGACATTTTTTGTAGACGCGATGTTTCGCGTCTTACACGCCCTATTTAACCAGCCCAAACCTTTTCAAATAAGTATAAACATAACAACCAACACAAATCCCCAATAATGATTCTAACGCTGCACAGATTAGTAGTAATACCAGCATGATCTCCGCAAAGGTTATCCAGCCTATCAATGCCGTCAAGGCAATAATGCCATTGAATATCATCCCCATTATCGCCGCAAAACGTTTGGGCGCACGGTCTGTAGGTTTGTTTTTGATCTTAAACAGGGCAACCAGCTTGCCCGCCAAAAAACCAAGCGGACTGTAATTATTCAGGTTAAAAGTGCGCAGACTAAAATCTATCAGCAAAAAAACAGCCACGCCCCAGTTTAACTTCGCAAAGCAGACTATGCCCAATATCAGTACCAAAAAAGCTACCGTCCGCGCACGATTCTCGTTGATCTGCACAAAATCTACCGGGCATTCTAAATCATCGTTGGCCATAGTTATTGCGGTAATTTTCCGGGTATCGACTGATGGGCGGCTGCGCTGCTTTTAGCACCTTTTAAACCGTACCAATAGGTGGTAGCAGCAAAGTTGGCAAAGCCATCTTGCCAGCCCAAAGTCTCTAAACTAAAACGGAAAGATTTATTAAATGGTACCGCATCAAGGTTGCGGGTGCGGGTAAAAGTATTGTAGCCAAACGAGTCGGCATTATCTGCCCTCGGCGCATTGGCGAAAGGGGTTTGATAAAGCACCACCGGCGCCCATGAGGTATTGTAATAATCCTCGGTTCCGGTACCATATTCAACCGGAAACTTGGCGCCATCAACCCATATCTTCTGGTCGCCCTCGCCATACCATACGTGCATGTGGTTATAAACGGCAAAGGTTTCGCCTACAAAAACGCCTTTGCCCTCAATGGTGTTCAGGTCCCAGTCCATAGGGTAGTCTTTATCCGCAGGGAATACCGGTATATCAACGTGGCGCAACGGCACGTTATCGCGGTTTTTCCAGTCGGCATGAAAATACATGCTAAAGCGTGTCCAGTGCCAGGGGGCATTTTGAGCTTTGAGCGATACGTGAACCGTTTTGTCATTCAAATTGATCACTGTTATGCGGGCATTATGCTGGTAAGGCATCACCCAGCGGCAAAGCATCTCGCCGTCGGCGCTAACTGTGCGGTACCAGCTTTTAAGCGGCTTGCCACCAACGCCCGAACCGGAAAAATCCCCGATAGGGCACCAAACGGTTTGCTCACTGTCAAAATCAATTTTTAATACCGTTGAGCGCAATGCCTGGGCATAATCTGCCGGGTCGTCAGTTTTTAGGCGGATGGACAGCATGTCAATACTTGAAGCACCCTTGGGCAGCTCAACAGACGCCTTTTGGTTAGGCGCCAATTGCTGATCGATATTACTGGTAGGGCGTGTAATCATGCTATCGGGATGCAATAATTTATCGTTCGTTTCATCTGCCAGTTTTTTAATCCTGGCGAAGTTTTTCATCGAAAAAGTATTGGCGTGCGCTAACTTGACATAATTGATCTGGTAGTAACGCGGCTGATTATCCGGGTCTTTATCCTCAAAAGTAACCTTACAATGTTTGGCAAAGGGAATAGGCAAATACATGGTACTGCCGCCCTTTTCTTTAGGTTCATAGCTTGAGTGCGGCTGCAGCAGCGCGCGGCCCAAAGGCAGGTCAAGCTTCATCAGATCATAAGCCGGGATGGTGATCTCAGGCTCAGGTTTATTATCAAAATAAATGCGGATAACGCCGTTGCGCTTAAAAGTCGTCAACCAAAAACGTACGATGGCACCTGCACCGTCAACATCCATCATTACATGCTCCTGGTGGCCGTTGACCACATCAGTACGGATGTATTGCGAGGCATCGCGATTGGTAAACCAACCCGGCTGATCAAATGCAACAGAATGGCGGTCATAACTACTGGCTTGGTATTCGGGCCAGTTGCCCACGCTCAAGGCCCGCCAGCTATTGCCCGTCATCGACTTAAGCAAAAACGTGCTGGTATCTGTACTGCAACCGGTAAATAAAGCGGCAACTAGTATAGCGATGATGAAGATGCGTTGGTTTTTAAGCATATACAAGTCTGAAAAATAACGTCTAATATTTTTTCATCACCTTAACCAGCATATCGGCAATGCGCTGGTGGCCTTTGTCTGACGGATGAAGGCCATCGTAGCACCAGTTCATAGCGTCGATAGGATAAGGGTAATCGGTCTTATCATCCGGGTTAAAGGGGATGTCTTTGTAGTCGGGATATTTGAAGTTTTTGTACTCGCCGGTTTTAGTGTCGATCAGGCGTTTGTAGTTTACGGCGTTGGCAACGGTGGCACCGCTTTTATAATACAGGTCAACCAGTTCAAAATGGTTTTGCTGCGCGATGTCTTTAATGGCGTCGGCATAGGCTGATAGCATTATACCCTGGTTGTCGGGCGAGTAGGAGCCATGAATGAAGCTGTGGATGTTATTGATATCCACATAATCGGCCCGCTGAAACGGTGTGATCAGGATGATGACTGCATGGTCATTCAAACTTTTTATTTTGTCAATAACGGTGCGATATGAGCCATAAGCCGTGGCGTTGCCGGTGGCGTTTTTATAATCATCGTAAGTACCAACAGGCAGGTTGGTCCACCAGTCGTTAGTGCCCAGAAAAACCGAATAAAAATCGGCTTTCTCCAAACCCAGGTTATTAATATTATCGGCAATGGCTTTAATGGTCCATCCCGAAAAACCCTTGTTGGCAAAATGAACGTAGGGTAGTTTTTCAACCACCCTGTCCATATAGCCTTTGGTAATGCGGTTTTTGGTTAACTGGGGCTTATCGTTCAAAAAGGTAATGGAATCGCCAATGGCCATCCAGCTTTTTTGTTTTTGAGGCGCAAACGCAGCCAACAGGCCGGCCAGGGCCAGCAATACCGCAAATTTTTTCATACAGAGACATCAGGTTTTATAACTAATGTCAAACTTACTAATTTTTTATACTGCTTGCGGTGGTGCCTGTGTTTTTAGGATTTAACTTAATACTGGTGTCGCCCAGGTTGCCGTTTGCATCAACCCCGGCCACTTTAACCGTGTATTTGCTTTGAATATCGGTAGTGAAAAACGATACCTTAGCCCGGCCATTACGGTCAGTAACTACATCTGGCTCCCAAAATACGGTCGACCGGTAATCTGGCACCTTAATGGGCGACACGATGTTATACTTAGGGCTGTAAAACAATTTCGATTGTACCAACGGCAACGGACGGTAGGTGACGCTGGCCGGCGGCGTATCACGATACCAGCCTCTGCCACTGCTGGTAGTGATTTCTACGTGTGCCCAGGTGAAATCCTGGGGGCCAGCGCGGTTAGTGTTTTTGTTAGAATAAACCACCTCAAGCCCCATAAGTCCCTCTATTTTAATATCGCTTAATGCCTCAATAACTTCATTTGAATTGGGGAAAAGTTTCAACTTTGCCCTGCGGGGGCCATCAAGCGGCACGGCTAGCACGGTTTTAATATTAAGAAGCGTATCTTTGCTAAAACCCACGGGTCTGTCGTCTACTTCGTCTATATCAAGCGGCAAAGGCCATCCGTCAATCCTTAAATCTATCGAATAATGGTTAAAAACCAATATGGGTAAAGTTTCCATTTGGCCGTCAAATGAAATTACCCATGACCCCCAAACTTTAAAACCAGGTAGCTTTTGCGCCAGCAACTCATATAAATTTACGGTGCCTGATTCTTTGATATCTTTCCGGTTAAACACCATATCTGAACCACCCGGGCCAAAGGAGCTATGCGATTGAGCGATGATTTTTTTGGAATTAATTTTAACCTCGCTTAACACTCTGCCGCTTAGTTCAAACTCATCTTTACCTATTGCCGCCTTACGCTTAACCAAATTTAGCTGTACGGTATCGGTATTAATGTACCAGGGCATTGTCAAAATGCTCGACACTTTGGGTTCTGTCTCTGCCTTAAAACGATCGACGGTTACGGCGCCGGTGCCCTTAGCTTCGCCTTTATCATTTAATGCCTGCAGTAAGTAAGCTGCGCTGTCAACATGGGGCAAACCTGTAAAATTAAATAATCCGTTTTCGTCAGAGGTAGCATCCGTCATTAACGGCGGACGCAATGAGGTCAACCTTACCTTAGTATATGGTAAAGGTTTGTTAACCACGTTGCTCACCCGCCCGTTTATGGCGAAGGGCTGCTCGGTTTTAAATTTTACAGGCTTGGCAGGCGCAAACAGTTCTTTCCAATCATATCCCGTCCACCCTTGTGTCAGCATCAAATTGTCTAACGCCTGCCAGGCCTGTTTATCTTTTCTATTTATATAATATCCCGGCGATTCGACAGTGCCCTTAAGCTCACTATTAAGCAGCAAGCTGGTAGCTATATTATTATCGCCCAGGCTATCGGGTTTAACCTGCGAATCGTCGGTAACGGCCAATGAGAAATTGCCTTGCACGGGGGCGCCGTTTTTGTCTTTAATAACAATATCCAGTCCTACGCTGTCGCGTTTGGTGTAAGCACTTTTGTTAGGTGTAAGGCTGATGTTAAGCTGATCTTGATTATCGATAAAAATCGCCCGCTCGGTAAGCGGTGCATGGCCCTTGAAAAAGGTAAACCTGGCTACGCCCGATGGAAAGGTGCTTTTGGGCACCGACAAGTAAGGTTTATTCAGGTCGATTTTTTGAGTATAGTAAGCTATGCCTCTCGATGTACCTATCAGATAACACGCGCTGTCAACAGCCAATAAGCCCAGGCCCGATAGTTCGATCTTGATATCATTGCCCTGCTCAGGATTGATGACGTGCATTACCACGCCTTTAGCCTGCACTTTAGGCAGCGGAAAGCTTTTTGTAGTTGGCTGGGTAATACGGGCAGTATAAGTTTCATCGCCCGATGGGGTAAATTCAAAAGTACCCATGCCCTGATGCAGCGGCATAAATGAGGCTACTTTGTTGTTCTTGCTGTCAAACACATCGCCCACAACGGCAATGCCGCGGCCATCTTCGGCAATAGCTTTAAAGCCTACGACAGATTTGATGCCGGCTACCAGGTTTCCTCCCTCGGGCATAAACTGCACATCAATGTTTTGCGGGCGATTAATAAGCAACGGCACCTGGGTTACCATAAAATTATCGTCTTTATTCAAGCTGGTAATCTGTACACGTATGCGCCGCCCGTCAGACTTTGCGCCCAGATCCTGACTGATGTTCAGGCTGCCGTCGGCGCCGGTCTGCATTTCTTGTTTGGTCAGGTAATGCCATTCGTCATACAGCTTAACCTCAACTTTTTGATAAGCCACCGGGTGCGTTGGGTCTTTGGCATGACTTAGTTTAAGATTAGCCTGTAACTGGTCTTTGCCGTTTACCTTCTGTATTTTACTGGCCGAGTTTACCAGCCAGCTTCTTAACGAAGGCACCCCCATGTAAAACCGTTGGGTAAACAAGTAAGCACCGTTAAAATTCTGCATCCAGTTGGTGTAGGCGCGCAGGGTGTAGCCACCCTCTTTAAACATGATTGCCTTTAAGGGTATTTGCCCGCGGCCTATGCCATCTTTAACAGGCACGCTTACTCTGCGTACTACGTGGGCGCTGTCGTCAACCAGCTCCACATACAGCAACCCGCTTTGACGTGAGGCGGTTAAGTTCACGCCGTCCAGTACATAGCTTTTAAACCACAGGGTATCGCCAATGCTGTAGTAAGGTTTGTCGGTATGCAGGTATACTTTCTCCAGTGGCAGGCGCTTGTTAAAACTGTCAATAGGAGCGGTTAGGCTTACCAGGCTTTTTTCCGCTTTAGGCGGGGCAACAAATGCGGTGTTTTCTGCCAGTCCGCTACCCACACGATAGTGATATACCTGACGGCCTAATTCGCCATCGGCGTTTATGCCTTCAATAATCACTTTATAAGTGCCAGGGCCGTCGGCGTTGTAGAAATTAAAGGAGCAATTGCCGTCGGCATCGGTTTTTAAGGCTGGGTTCCAGTAAACTGTGGTACGCAGGTCGGGCAGTTTGGTGGCATCACCGGGGCGGTCATAACGCGGGGCGTAAAACTCGCGCGCTTTATTAAATCCTTTGGGCAGCAGGTTTACTATGCTTGGGGTATATCTTTGCCGCCTTTGGTTTTCGGGCTTAGTGTAGATGTACATGGTAGGGGCTAACATAAACAGATCTATCCTTACCACATCTGATGGTTCAAGTTGCGATCCATCAAAAATACCCATTGCCTCGTCTTCGCCGAGCTTCCTGCCATTAAGAACAACGGACATTGGAACCGGCTTACCACTCATAAATAAATGAGGGTATAACGGGAAAGTAAGACCGTGTACTGTATGCGAAAGAAACACCACTTTATGTAAATACCCTTGCAATGCTGTACCTAGATAAGCCGCTTCATCCAGGTTTTTTGGATAATAAGTTTGGTCGGCATGCCCATCGGGAATCATAGGCGCCCACTGCTGGGCATAGTTTTTTAACGGGTCAGGTTTTTGGGCGCGAATCTTCACTTCTTTAAGACGGTGTACATGGTCAAGCATGCCCAGTTTTTCAAAGGCATCATCTTCTCGCTTGCCGTTATCCAGGTATTTTTTCAGGCTGGTATGTACGCTCAAGCTCACATCGGCCAGGTTAGGGTTGGGGGTTACTTTTAATTGCGGAATGCTATCCATTTCAAGTTTTACCTTGTCGCCGCCTTTTGCAGTACGGGCCTGCAAAGTAAACTTGATACTGTCGGTCATAAAAATAGGGTCGAACGCAAAGCGGCCGTCAGCATCGGTTGTAGCAGCTTTGACCAGTTTGGCTCTGAGGGCTATCAGGCTAACTGTAGCATTAGCTACAGGCGATGGGGTGCCCGCCAGGTTAGTAACGCGGCCCGATAATATCACACCCAAACCCTCGGCCTTAAATTGTGGTTTTGCGTTGGCTATTTCGCCCAGCTTTTTCCAGGTAAACCGGCGATAGCCCTGGGTAAGCATCAGGTTGTCCAGGGCTTTGTCAACCTGCTCGCCTTTTTGGGCAAAGTAGTAGTTGGGTTGCTCAACGTAACCTTTAATGTCTGAGCTAAGCAGCAAGTTTGATTGTATAGTGCTTTCTTTATTCTCATCAAACGGTGTCCTTGTTTCATCAATCACCGACACCGAGAAATTACCAAAGGTAGGTTTGCCCTTACTGTCTGTAGCATTCAGGTCTATCTGTACCCGCTCTTTGCTGCGGTAATCGGCTTTGGCCGACTTGATATCGAGCGTCATCTGGTCGTTGCT
>Ga0153956_1001137_pt1 | contig 24881 bp, 18 predicted proteins | sample TSFL040MetaG_FD_104704 | JGI IMG/M metagenome (GOLD analysis project Ga0153956, IMG submission 104704) | Attine ant fungus gardens microbial communities from Florida, USA - TSFL040 MetaG | ecosystem: Host-associated > Fungi > Mycelium > Unclassified | place: USA: Florida, Wekiwa Springs... | reverse complement strand
GGATGCGCAGATCCTTGTTGGAGGCCGCGACGATCCGCACGTCGGTCTTGATCGCGGTGCGGCCGCCGACGGTGGTGTATTCGCCCTGCTGTAGCACGCGCAGCAACCGTGTCTGCGCCTCCATCGGCATGTCGCCAATTTCGTCGAGAAACAGCGTGCCGCCTTCCGCCTGCTCGAAGCGGCCGGTGGCGCGGGTGTTGGCGCCGGTGAAGGCCCCGCGTTCATGACCGAACAGTTCGGATTCGATCAGGTCGCGCGGAATCGCCGCCATGTTGATGGCGACGAACGGCCCGTTCCGGCGCTTGCCGTAATCATGCAGCGCGCGCGCGACCAGTTCCTTGCCGGTGCCGGATTCGCCCGCGATCATCACGGTGAGATCGGTCTGCATCAACCGCGCCAGCACGCGGTAGATTTCCTGCATCGCCGCCGAGCGCCCGACCAGCGGAATGGAATCGAACTCGCCCTCGTCCGCAGCACCCGCCGGACGCTCCTTCGGCTCCGCCAGTGCGCGGCCGACGATCGCGATCAGTTCCTTCAGGTCGAAGGGCTTGGGTAGATATTCGTAGGCGCCGCGCTCGGAAGCGCGGATCGCGGTCATGAACGTGTTCTGCGCGCTCATGACGATGACCGGCAGGTTCGGCCGCAACTTCTTGATCCGTGGCAGCAGATCGAAGGCATTCTCATCCGGCATCACCACGTCGGTGATGACCAGATCGCCCTCGCCCTGATTGACCCAGCGCCACAGCGTGGCGGCGTTGCTGGTGAGCCGCACCTCGTATCCGGCGCGGATCAGTGCCTGATTGAGCACGGTGCGGATCGCGGTGTCGTCGTCGGCGACTAAAATGCTACCTGCTGGCATGGATCTTCCTCATGTGGCGCTGTCGCGTCTGGAGGCCGTTCCCGCGGCTTCCCCGTCGCTGTGGGGCTGGGTTGGATTGAACATCGGCAGCAGCACGCGAAAGATCGTCTTTCGCGGCTGCGATTCGCATTCGATGATTCCGCCGTGATCGCCGACGATCTTGGCGACCAGTGCGAGGCCAAGCCCGCTGCCGGTCGGCTTCGTCGTGACGAACGGATCGAACAAATTGGGCAGGAGATCGTCCGGCACGCCATGGCCGTTGTCGCGGACGCAGAACTCCAGCGGCAGCGATACACGGGTCGCCTTGCCGGGGATCGATAGCCGCACGCCGGGACGGAACGCGGTGGTGAGCACGATTTCCGGCTCATCGACATCGGCGACCGCCTCGGCGGCGTTCTTCACCAGATTGAGGAAGACCTGAATGAGTTGGTCTTGGTTGGCGAGCACCGGCGGCAGCGAGGGATCGTAATCCTCGATGAAGCGGATGTGCCGGGCGAAGCCGGATTGCGCCAGCCGCTTCACATGATCGAGCACCGAGTGAATGTTCACCGGCCCGCGTGCGACGGGGCGTTCGTCGCCGAACACTTCCATGCGATCAACCAGCGTGACGATGCGGTCGGCCTCGTCGCAGATCAGCCGAGTCAGTGCGCGATCCTCGGGCGTTGCGGCCTGCTCCAGCAACTGTGCCGCACCGCGAATGCCGGAGAGCGGATTCTTGATCTCGTGCGCCAGCATCGCGGCGAGTGCCGTCACCGAGCGTGCGGCACTGCGATGTGTCAACTGGCGGTCCATCTTGTCGGCGATGGTGCGGCCCTGCAGCATGACCACGATATGCCCCGGCCGCTCCGGCAGCGGCGCGACATGAATATCCACCTGACGATCGGCGCCGATGCGCGGCGTCGACAGATCGACCTTGTATTCGTTGACGGCGTTGCCGTCGCGGCGAACCTGTTCGATCAGGCCGAGCAGCGGACTGCCAAAAGGAATGAAGTCTTTCAGCGACAGCCGCTTGAGATGCGGGATCGAGGTTTCAAAGAAGGATTCCGCTGCCATGTTGGCATCGGCCACCCGTCCGTCTGGCGCGATCAGCATCACCGGATTGGGCAGCGCGTTCAGCATCGCTTCGCTGATGCCGTTGGTTGCCCGCGTATCCGGCGCGATGCTCATGCAGCGACGCTCCCTGCGAACGCATCGAAAGCCTGATCGAGCAAGGCGTGAACGTGATCAGGCCGCTCGCTGGTGAGAATTTTGCCGCGCCATTCTTTCAGCGTCTCGACGCCTGCGCCTGCCCTCTGCTCCGCGACATCGAGGCCCCAGCCAAGATGCTTGCGCGCATGACGCAAGCCGATGCGCGCGCCGTAATGCGAGAGAATGTCGTCATAGAGTGCGCGCAGGTAACCGAGTTGCATGTCGAGTGCCGGATCGGATTCCTCAGCACCACCTGCGAGCCGCCGCGCGATCTGCCCCGGAAGCCATGGCCGCCCCTGCGCGCCACGGCCGATCATCACCGCGTCCGCGCCGGATGCCTCAATTGCCGCGACCGCGTCGTCGTAACTGGTGATGTCGCCGTTGACGACGAGCGGAATATCGATCGCCTCGCGCACGGCGCGAACCGCGTTCCAGTCCGCTTCGCCCTTGTAGAACTGGCAGCGAGTGCGGCCATGCACCGTCACCATCTGGATGCCGGCGGCCTCGGCGCGCCGCGCCAGTTCAGGCGCGTTGAGCGAGTCGTGATCCCAGCCGAGGCGCATCTTCAGCGTCACCGGAATTTTGACAGCGGAGATGGTCGCCTCGACCAGCGTCATGGCGTGATCGAGATCGCGCATCAGTGCCGAGCCGGACTGTCCGCCGGTGACGTGTCGCGCGGGGCAGCCCATGTTGATGTCGATGATGTCGGCGCCGCCGCTCTCGGCGATACGCGCGCCCTCCGCCATCCATTTTGCCTCGCAGCCCGCGAGTTGGACGACATGCGGCCCGATCCCCGATGCCTCGCAGCGCAGGACGGACATTGCCCGACCACGTGCGAGATCGTCGCTGGCGGTCATCTCCGAGACGACAAGGCCCGCACCAAGGCGGGCGGCGACACGGCGTAAAGGAGCGTCAGTAATGCCTGACATCGGCGCAAGCAGCACCCGGTTGGCGATATCGATACCGCCAATCTGGAGGCCGTTTGCGTAAGGAGCCGGTCGTGTGGTCACCGCGGTCTTTCGGTTGGCAAAGGGGTTGACGATTTATCGCATATTAAATGGGCACGCCATGTTACTGCCTATAGATTAGACAAAATCATTCAAAATACAAGTGCGGCGCAGCATTCCCCCGCCAATGAATGAGTTCAGAAAGGGAACAGAATCCTGCCGCATTCTGGTCGGCTTGTGCTAAGCAGCGCCCCGACCATCATTTCCGTAGTGAGTTCAATGCCATCTTCAAAACGAGCAGCCGCCATTATCGTTGCCGGCGGGCGTGGTCTTCGCGCCGGTGCCGGTGGTCCGAAACAGTACCGGACGCTGGGCGGCCAGAGCGTGCTGGCCCGCGCCATGGCCCCGTTTTGCACCCATCCCGCTATCTCGGCGGTTCAGCCGGTACGCCATGCCGACGACGCGACGTTGTTTGCCGAGGCAACGCAGGGGCTGACTTACCACCCGGCCGTTCCCGGCGGTACGACCCGGCAGCAATCGGTGCGTGCCGGGCTCGAGGCGCTGGCGAATGATGCGCCCGACATCGTGCTGATCCATGACGCGGCGCGTGCTTTCGTGACGCAGGATGTGATCTCGCGTGCGATCGACGCAGCCCTTGCGACTGGTGCTGCCATTCCTGTGATCCCGGTCAACGACACCGTAAAGCGCGTCGGCGACAGCGGACTGGTGGAAGACACCCCGAACCGCACGGCGTTGCGTATCGCGCAGACACCGCAGGCGTTCGCGTATCAGACCATCCTCGAGGCGCACCGCCGTGCCGCGGCTGAAGGCCGCGACGATTTCACCGACGATTCCGCGCTTGCCGAATGGGCAGGATTGACGGTCGCAACCTTTCAGGGCGATGCTGCCAACATGAAACTGACCACCCCCGAAGACTTCTCCCGCGAGGAAATCCGTCTCGCCGCGACGCTCGGCGATGTTCGCACCGGCACGGGTTACGACGTGCATGCCTTCGGCGATGGTGATCATCTGTGGCTGTGCGGCATCAAGGTGCCGTTCCATCGCGGCTTCCTCGCCCATTCCGATGGTGATGTCGGCCTGCATGCGATTGTTGATGCGATTTTAGGCGCGCTTTCGGATGGTGACATCGGCTCGCACTTCCCGCCGAGCGATCCGAAGTGGAAGGGGGCTGCGTCCGACCAGTTTCTGATCCATGCGGTCGATCTGGTGAAGCAGCGCGGCGGACGCATCGCGCATCTCGAAGTCACGCTGATCTGTGAAGCGCCGAAGGTCGGCCCGTTGCGCGAGATCATGCGCGCGAAGATCGCCGAGATCACCGGCCTGCCGGTGTCGCGCGTCGCGGTGAAGGCGACCACCAGCGAGCGGCTCGGATTCACCGGCCGTCAGGAAGGCATTGCGGCGACCGCCGCCGCGACCATCCGCCTGCCCTGGGCGGACGACACGGCTGGGAGCAACTGACATGAGCGACAGCGCCACACGGGCGTTGTCCCGCTCCCTCCTCGACCTCTGCCGGATGCGCAAGCTCAAGGTTGCGACCGCGGAGTCCTGCACCGGCGGCCTTGTCGCCGCGGCACTCACCGAAGTCCCCGGTTCCTCCGATGTGGTTGATCGCGGCTTCGTCACCTATTCCAACGACGCCAAGCATGCCATGCTCGGCGTGGAGACGGCGAAGCTCGAGACCTTCGGCGCGGTCAGCAAGGAAGTTGCCATCGCAATGGCCTTCGGCGCGCTCGAACACGCCGATGCCGATCTTGCCGTCGCCATCACCGGCATCGCGGGGCCCGGAGGCGCGACGCCGGGCAAACCCGTCGGACTCGTCCACGTTGCGGTGGCCGCGCGTGACGGCCGCATCACCCATCATGAACAACGGTTTGGTGCGGTCGGACGCAGCAGCGTCCGGCATCAGTCGGTGATCGAAGCGCTGAAAATGCTGATCGAGATGGCGCGGGGGCCGAAAGCACCGGTCAAGCGTTCGCGCGCGGCAGGCCATAGACTGCGTCCGCGCGCTTCTCGAACGCCGACGCGAACCGCTGGAAAGCGGCGTCGAACATCGCGCCCATCAACACCGCGAGCATCCGACTCTTGAATTCGTAGGCGATGAAGAAATTCACATCGCAGGCCTCGTCGCCCCTCGGCTCGAACGTCCAGCGGTTTTCGAGCTTCGAGAACGGCCCTTTCAGGTATTCGACCATGATCTTCAAATTCGGCCGGTCGAGCGTGACGCGGCTGGTGAAGTTCTCGCGCACGAGTTGAAACGACACGCTCATATCCGCGACGATGGTCTCGGTCCCGTCCTGATTGACCGTGCGGTGGCGCACTTTCAGCGATTGGCACAGCGGCACGAATTGCGGATAGCGCTCTACGTCCGCAACGAGATCGAACATCTTCTCCGCACTGTGGCGGACGCGGCGTTTGTTGGAAAATTGCGGCATCAGTGCATGCCCGCCAAAGCGGTTTCTATGTCAGCAAGATAGCTGTCGGCTTCCGCCCGTTTCGTGAAGCGGAGCAGTTTCTGATCAAGGCGTCGTCTGTCGAGATAGGCAATCAACGCGGGTTTCTGTTTCTCGCTGAATGTCCAGACGTAACGGAAGAATTCCATGTCGAACCGTTCCGGACAACCTGCGGCCATCCCCGGCCGAACGCGACCGTAGCCTTTGACAATTCGACTGAGAATTCCCAACATGCAGACGTGCCGAGGTAAATCAAACCAGATAATGGCATCCGCGCGGTCACGCCGAAGTTCACCGGCAAGCGATATGTAATTGCCGTCCATGATCCAGCGTTCGCTCATTGCGGCGTCTTTTACACGCGATTCGAACGCTACCGGATCCGATGGAAGCCAGCCCGACTGCCAGTAAAACGCGTCGAGCGACACCAAGGGCCCGCCTACCGCCGCCGCAAGCCGTCGGGCGAATGTGGACTTTCCCGAACCGGGCGAGCCTAGCACAAGAACACGCTGCATGATGCGCCGGAACGGCTCAACGTGAAGCCCGCGACTGACGTGCCGCTTGCAGCTTGGCGAAATCCTCGCCCGCATGATGCGAGGAGCGCGTCAGCGGGCTTGCCGATGCCATCAGGAAGCCCTTGGTGAAGGCAACCTGCTCGTAGCCCTTGAATTCATCCGGCGTGACGTAACGCATCACCGCGTGATGCTTCAGAGTCGGCTGCAGGTACTGGCCGATGGTGAGGAAGTCGACATCGGCCGAGCGCAGATCGTCCATCACCTGCAGCACTTCGTGCCGCTCTTCGCCCAAACCGACCATGATGCCGGATTTGGTGAAGATGGTGGGATCGATTTCCTTCACGCGCTGCAGGAGGCGCACCGAGTGGAAGTAACGCGCGCCGGGCCGTACCGTCTGGTAGCGCGAGGGCACGGTTTCGAGATTGTGGTTGAAGACGTCGGGCTTCGCCGCAACGACGACTTCCAGCGCGCCGTCCTTGCGCAGGAAGTCCGGCGTGAGAATCTCAATGGTCGTGGTGGGGCAACTGTCGCGGATCGCGCGGATGGTCTGCGCGAAATGCTCCGCACCGCCGTCGTCAAGGTCGTCGCGATCGACCGAGGTGATGACGACATGATGCAGGCCGAGCTTCTGCACCGCGAGCGCGACATGCGCGGGCTCGTCGGCATCGAGTGCGTTCGGCATGCCGGTGCGCACGTTGCAGAACGCGCAGGCGCGTGTGCAGGTGTCGCCCATGATCATGAAGGTGGCGTGCTTCTTGTCCCAGCACTCGCCGATGTTCGGGCAGCCGGCCTCCTCGCAGACGGTGACAAGGCCGTTTTCCTTCACGATGTCGCGGGTATTGGCATAGCCGCGGGAGGTCGGTGCGCGGACGCGAATCCAGTCGGGCTTGGGCGGGGAAACCGAGTCGGGGCGATGGGCCTTTTCCGGGTGGCGCGGCCGCACCTGCCGCTCCGAAATCGTATCGATCAAAGTGACCATCAAAAGCCCGTCTGTCGCTGTTTGCGGCGTCTCATACGCCTTTTCGAAAGGTAGGATCACGCGCCGATTGCGGCAACCCGCAACGGCGATGTAGCATATTTTCATACACCGCGCATGCCCGCCAATTCATGCCTTCCAGACCGAAATGCCTGCAAATGATCGCCGCCCCGCGCTCGGCAAGCAATTAAAGCGCAGTTTTTTCGCCCGCAACGTTCTTGAAGTTGCGCGGGAAGTGATCGGCGCGACCCTTCTGGTGGACGGCGTGGGCGGGACCATCGTCGAGGTCGAGGCCTATCACCACACCGAACCTGCGGCGCATTCCTATCGCGGGCCGACGCCGCGCAACATGGTGATGTTCGGCCCGCCGGGCTATCTCTACGTCTATCGCTCCTACGGCATCCACTGGTGCATGAATTTCGTCTGCGAGGCGGAAGGCTCGGCGGCAGCCGTGCTGATCCGGGCGGTCAAGCCCACCCATCGGCTCGACCTCATGTATGAGCGCCGTCGCAAATACATTCAAAACCTCAACGACAGGCTTTTGTGCTCTGGACCCGGCCGCGTGGGGGAAGCGCTGGGCGTAACTATCGAGCACAACGCCTTGTCTCTTGATATATCGCCGATCGCCATTCACGCGCGCACCGAAGTGCCGGAGATCGCTTCGGGCGTGCGCATCGGCATCACCAAGGCGGCGGAACTGCCGTGGCGTTACGGCGTGAAAGGCTCGCGCTTTTTGAGCAAGCCGTTCCCGAAGGATTAGCCCGCCGCCTTCAGGCGCTCCAGCGCATCCACGATCTTGGTGCGGCGGCCGACGGCCTCCTCGCGCTTCTCGCGCTGCTCGTCGATGACCTCTTCCGGCGCGTTGGCGACGAATTTCTCGTTGCCGAGCTTGGCATCGACGCGGGCGATGTCGGAATCGGCCCTGGCCAATTCTTTCTCGAGCCTCGTTTTCTCGGCGGCCAGATCGATCACGCCCTTGAGCGGAATCGCAGCCGTCTCGCCGCGCACGAGCAGTTGCAGCGAGCCTTGCGGCGCGGCTGCATCGAACGATATCTCGGCGACACGCGCCATCCGCTTGATGACATCGCTCCAGCGCAATGCGCGTTCCTGAATCTCCTTCGAGGCGCCGACCAGGATCAGCGGAAACAGCGTCGCGGGCGCGATGTTCATTTCCGCGCGGACCGAGCGGATGGTGGTGACGAGGTCGATCAGCCAGCCGATCTCGGCTTCCGCTTTCGGATCGGAGAAGGTTTCGGCCCGGGTGGCGGACGGTATGATGACAGGGACCGCAAGCGGATCGCCCGCCATCGCCGCCTGCATGGAGGCTTCGAAGGCGATTTCGTCGTCGGGCTGAATCGGCCAGTTTGCCAGCGCCAGCACGTTGTCCCGCTTCGCCGTCACCGCCCACAATTCCTCGGTGATGTATGGCATGAACGGGTGCAACAATTTCAGAATTTCGTCGCGGGCCCAGGCGACGGCGGCTTGCGTCTCGCGTTTCGCCTCGCTGTCGGAGCCGGTCAGCACGGGCTTTGCGAGTTCGAGATACCAGTCGCAATACACGTTCCAGACGAAACGATAGATCGCGCCAGCTGCGTCGTTGAAACGATAGGCACGGATCGCTTCGGTAACCTCGTGCGTCGCACGCGACGTTTCGTGCGCGATCCAGCGGTTCAGCGTCTCCTTGCACTGCGTGGCATCGAAGCCTTTCACCAGCGCGCAGCCGTTCATTTCGGCGAAGCGAGAGGCGTTCCACAGCTTGGTCGCGAAGTTGCGATAGCCTTCGACGCGCTGGGTGGAGAGCTTGATGTCACGCCCCTGCGCCGCCATCGCCGCGAGCGTGAAGCGTAGCGCATCGGCGCCGTAATCGTCGATCAGATGCAGGGGGTCGATGACGTTGCCCTTCGACTTCGACATCTTCGCGCCCTTCTCGTCGCGGACGAGCGCATGGATGTAGATCGTCGGGAACGGCACATCCTTCATGAAATGCAGGCCCATCATCATCATGCGGGCCACCCAGAAGAAAATGATGTCGAAGCCGGTGACCAGCACGCTGGTCGGGTAGTAACGCCTCACATCCTTCTCGTCGTCGGGCCAGCCGAGCGTCGAAAACGGCCACAGTGCCGAGGAGAACCATGTGTCTAGCACGTCCTCGTCGCGCGTGATGAATTCCTCGCGCTTGGCGGGATCGTTCGCCATGTCCTCGGCCTGCTCGGCGGTGATCACGCCCTCTTCCGCGTAATAACCGAGCGCCTTGCCGACGGCCTCTTCTTCCGTCTCGGCGACGAACACCTTGCCGTCCGGGCCGTACCACGCCGGAATCTGGTGACCCCACCAGAGCTGGCGCGAAATGCACCACGGCTGGATGTTTTCCATCCACTCGAAGTAGGTCTTTTCCCAGTTCTTCGGCACGAACGAGGTTTCGCCGCCGCGCACCGCCGCGATCGCGGGGGCCGCGAGAGTCTTGGCGTCGACATACCACTGATCGGTGAGGAATGGCTCGATCACCACACCGGACCGGTCGCCATGCGGCACCATATGTGTGTTGGGTTCGATCTTCTCGAGATAGCCCTGCTGCTCCAGGCGCGCGACGATCTCGCGGCGCGCCGCGAAGCGCTCCATGTCGTGCAGTTCGGCTATCAGGTCGAGGCCGCTCTGCGCGATACCCTTGCGATAGTCGTCATTATCCGCGAGCGCGAGGCGGCCTTCGGTGTCGAGAATATTGATCTGCGGCAGCTTGTGCCGCTTGCCGACCTCGAAGTCGTTGAAGTCGTGCGCGGGCGTGATCTTCACCGCGCCGGAGCCCTTCTCCGGGTCGGAGTAATCGTCGGCAACGACCGGAATTTTGCGGCCGACCAGCGGCAGCACGACGTTCTTGCCCACCACGCTGCGATAGCGGTCGTCCGCCGGGTTCACCGCGACCGCGCTGTCACCAAGCATCGTTTCGGGGCGCGTCGTCGCCACCACGATGAAGGTCGATGGATCTTCGGGATTGAAGGTTTTGCCCTCGTAAGGATAGCGCAGATGCCAGAGGTTACCCTTGACCTCGACCTGCTGCACTTCGAGATCGGAGATCGCGGTGAGCAGCTTCGGGTCCCAATTGACGAGGCGCTTGTCCTTGTAGATCAGCCCGTCGCGATGAAGTGCCACGAATACCTTGGCCACCGCGCGCGACAGGCCCTCATCCATCGTGAAGCGCTCGCGCGACCAGTCGCAGGATGCGCCAAGCCGCTTCAACTGATTGACGATGATGCCGCCGGATTCCGCCTTCCACTGCCAGACGCGTTCAAGGAATTTCTCGCGTCCCATGTCGCGGCGCGACGGCTCCTGGCGCTCGGCAAGTTGGCGCTCGACGACCATCTGCGTGGCGATGCCCGCATGATCGGTGCCCGGCTGCCACAGCACGTCGCGGCCGCGCATACGCTCGAAGCGGCACAGAATGTCCTGCAGTGTGTTGTTGAGCGCGTGGCCCATATGCAGCGAGCCGGTGACGTTCGGCGGCGGGATGACGATCGTGAACGGCTCAGCCTCACGGCGCTCCGGCCGACCGGCCTTGAAGGCTTCCGCGGCGTCCCACGCCTCGCGGATGCGCGGTTCGATCTCTGTGGGCTGGTAATTTTTCTCGATCATCACAATGCAATCAGGAGGATGCGGGCACTGGTACGCCCGTCCGTCGGAAGAAGGGTGAAGTGCGATTATAGCGCAGATGAGGCTTTAGCGGCCTGCCCGTGGGCGTCAAGTCCCGGAATGGTCGGGGTTTTGGTCTGAAATCAGCGGCCGCGCGCCACGCGCTCGATTTCCGCCTTGACGATGCGCTCGACCAAGGCCGGCAGATTATCGTCGAGCCAAGACTTCAGCATCGGCCGCAGCATCTCCTTGACGAGATCCTCCAGCGTGCGGGCGTTATTGGACAGGACGGTCGTGGCAAGCGAGTTGAACGCCGATTCCACCACCTTCGCAGTCGTGGCGCTTAAAACCGGCGGCTCCTCGGCCTTAGGTGCGGGCGCAGGTGGCGGCAGAGATTCGGTGAATTCGAGATCGTCGTGCGGTTCGACCTTCTGGAAGCCCTCGGCGGCAGCGGCGGGTACTGCCATCTGCTCGGTGAGTTCAAAAACGTCCTCGGCCTCTTCGACCGGAGGCGCTGCGGCGGGAGCCGGCGCATCGAAACTCGCCAACATCGCGTCGATGTCGTCCTGGCTGTTCTTGGCGGCAGGTTCCGGTGCGGGCGCAGGCGTCGGCGCTGCCGGCATCGGTGTCGCTGGTTTGGCGGCCGCAGGTTTTGGCGCAACTGGAACTGGTGCAGCCTCTGCCGGAGCAGCCGCCGCCGGCTTGGCGTCGTCATCGGAAATGATGCGCCTGATCGACGCAAGAATCTCCTCCATCGAGGGTTCCTGCGCCTTTGCCGGTTGGTTCATCGCCGACTCCACATCATCGGCTTTCCTATCCCGAAAAAGCCGCACTCGACTGCCGCGAATCGTCACGCAGCTTTCGGAAAAGGTATGTCAGGGCCGCAAGTGATTGCAAGCAAAGGGCCTGCCACCCTCCGCTGCTTCCACAGCGGAGTGCGGTTTTAGCGGCCGTCCGGCGTGCGAACACCGAACCAGCTATCGCGGACCTGATGATAGTGGACCGAGGGGTCGTAAACCGACGTCTTGAGTTTCAGCGTCACCGGCGACAACCGCCCCACCGCGTTGAGCACGGTGTAGGAGGCAACGACGCGGTCATGCTGCGCAGTAACGAGCGCGATGCGGGCATTCACGAGGGCCTGCTGGGCGTTCAACACGTCGAGCGTGGTGCGCTGACCAACGCGGGCTTCCTCGCGCACACCGTTCAGCGCGATCTCGGAAGCCGTCACCTGTGCCTGCGCCGAGGCCACCTGCGATTTGCTGGCGACTAACTGTCCCCAACCCTGCGCGATGTTGGCGCGGGTCTGGTCGCGCACCTGATCGAGGTTCAGGCGCTGCTGCGCCAGCGATTCCTTCGATTGACGGATCAAGGCGTACTCTGCGCCGCCCTGATAAATCGGGATGGAAATATTCGCCGTCGCCGAGGCGCTGAACGCCTTGAATGCAGTCAGGGTCTGCTCGTTGGCCTGCTGCACGTTGCCTTGCAGCGTGACCGTCGGGAACAGCGCTCCCTCGTTCACCTTGACCTGAAGGAAGCTCACGTCGATGCCGTACATGGCGGCGGTGACGTTCGGATTTTCCACCAGTCCCATATCGACGGCCTGAGCCAGCGTCTTGGGCAGATAACGATCGACCGGCGAACCGGGCTGCGGATTCTGCGGATCGCTGCCGATGATGCGGCGGTAATTCGCGCGCGTCGTCGTGAGCGTGGATTCGGCGGCTAGCAGTTGCGTCCGGCCCGCGGCGAGTTGCGCCTGCGATTGCGCGACGTCTGTGCGCGTCACTTCGCCGACGTTGAAGCGGTCCTGGGTCTGCTTCAGGGTCTGCTCGAGCACGTTGACGTTGCTGCGCTGAACCTCGACGATCGCGGAATCGCGCAGATAGTCCATATAGATTGTGGATGCAGCGAGCAGTACGCTCTGCTCCAGCACGCGCAAGCCTTCGCGCGCGGCCGAAACCTGGCTTTCCGCTGCGCGGGTCCGGTTCCCGGTCCGTCCGCCGTTGTAGAGGGTCTGCGTGATCGTCGCACCGGCTGCCCACGGCCCGTTGACACCATGCAGACGGGAAACCGCCCCGCCAGACTTGAGGGTCGTGTCGGTATATTGAGATCCGCCGCTCGCAGTCACCGAGACCTGGGGACGATAGCCGGACAGCGCCTGCGGGACGTTTTCATCGGTGGAGCGAACGGACGCACGCTGGGCGTTGAGTTGCGGATTGTCCTGATAGGCGCGAACCAGCGCGCCTTCGATGGTTTCCGCGAGAACCGGCGTGGTTGCTAAAAACAGCAATGGGGCCGCACTTGCGACCAGCGCCAGGCGCCGGGCTTTCCCTGAAAACGGCATTACGTTCCTTCCGACATCGTCTTACGCAATTGGATTCACGCAAGAAAACCGGAGTGCCGACTCGACGCCGACTCCAGCTAGGTCCAACATATTCGCCTCGCGGGCCCCGCGTAAGGACTTGTGAGTGTTTACTAACAATTAGCTTGTCAGATGAAGCTTCTCGGCCACACCCGAAAGGCTAACCCATGTCAAAGACGTCATATTCTCAAAACGTGAAGGCCGGTAACCGCTTAAGGCCAGGCAGGATCGGAGCGGTCGCATCGAACAGGGTCCGGGCGCCGAAATCGTCCGCGGAACGTGTCACGACGGTCGCGCGCGACGGAACCGAGTGCGCAAACACGCCCACCAGTCGTCCGCCGGGCTTGAGCTGTTCGTAGAGGGCCTGTGGGATGATCTCGGTCGCACCATCGAGAACGATCACGTCGTAAGGCCCCGAAGCCGCGTCGCCCTTCCCGGCCTCGCCCGCCGTGACGGTGACGTTGGACAGCCCGCAGGCCGACGACAGTGCCATCTGGCTCGCTGCGGCAGCCTTGTCGGTGGCGCAGACCGCAACGACCTGCGCGGCAAGGTGACCTGTGATCGCGGCGGCATAACCGGCGGCCCCGCCGGTGACGAGCACCTTGTCCGCCGGATCGATTTCGGCGGCTTGCAACAGCCGCGCCAGCACCACCGGCTTGATCAAATAGACGTCGTCCTCGCCGTCGAGGGCAATGTCGCGGTCAAGATAGGCAAGCGCCTTCTGGCTCTCGGGAAGAAACGCCTCGCGCGGCGTTGCCCGCATGGCTTCGATCAGGCGCAGATCCGTCACATCGGCGGTGCGGACCTGCGAATCGACCATGTTAAAACGGGTGGTCAGGGCATCGGGCATCGGCGTCCTCGGGCATTGCGGCAGCCCCTGTTCGAGGCCGCATTGAAGCTGCTTTCGTGCATCTTTGAGGCAAGGAAAACGGAAACGCAAGCGCCTCCGTGATGCCCCGGAGGCTTGCGAAACCGGCAAAAATCTTCAACAACCGCGCCCGGCCCGATTGAATGGCGGAACAAGGGAAAATGGCAATGAACGAGGCTTGGACCAAGGACGAGAAAGGCAACATCGTGGTGTACCCGCTGGTGGGGTACGAGACGATGATGGTGGAGAATCGGGCACTGGCGCTGCGCCTGCCTTTCATGTTCCAGGACGACGAGCAGACGAGCCCGTCCGGCTCGTTGCAACTCATCATCACGAATGCCGCCGATGTGCGCGAATTCGGCCAGGCCCTCATTGATGCCGCCGACCGGATCGAAAAGGCGGCTAAAGGCGCCTGAACGTTCGACGAATCCGAAGGTTGCCCGCGCACGCGAATGCCTGTAACAGTCGCACCCCTTGGGGCCACGTGGCGGAGTGGTTACGCAACGGTCTGCAAAACCGTGTACACCAGTTCAATTCTGGTCGTGGCCTCCAAAACCTTCTTTCCAGCCCGTCGGCGGGATAAATTCGTCCCGATAATGGTGTTGGAGCGATTTGGTCGTGCAAGATATTAAGTCTGCATGACTTTTAGCTTGCAGAAGCTGGAGCCTTTGTTATATCGGCCCCCGACTGCATGGCAGCATTCCTCGGTAGCTCAGCGGTAGAGCATTCGACTGTTAATCGAATGGTCGCTGGTTCGAATCCAGCCCGGGGAGCCAGCAGCTTCGATCGCTAGAGTGAATTTCAAGGCGCCTGAGGGCGCCGTTTTTGTGCGTGGCCATATCACGAGCCACAAGACTCTCGCCGCACGGAGCCAGACGGTCTCAGCTGTCAACAACCGACATTCCCGTCCAGGCGTCCCGAGCACGATGAGATCATAACGATGCCCTCGAACGCAGTGCAGTGTCCCCTTCCTTAAATAGAAAACCTCCGAAGACGCGCCTTCAAAATAAAAAGCCTCGCCGAAGCGAGGCCTTTTGTCGATCACTGAAAGCTCGACAGCAGTTCGTCATAAGCGCGAGGCTGCATTCTCACCAAAACACCGTCAAACGACAAACGATATAAATGGTGATCGGCATAAGTCCGATCGGAAGGATTTTCGCTGGGCGTTGATGGAGCTTGAGTTTCTATTCGTCAGCAGACTGAGGTGAGCTGGTTTGTTCACATTATTGCCCCTGGCACCGACGCAGATCGTTATCGGCATCGTGGCAGAGTCAGGAAGATTTGACTCCCTGCATTTGCTGCGAATAACTTTCATTGGGGCTGAAAATGGAGAAGACATGACCGCAAAATTTTTCGCCGGGCTCTTTGGCGCCGCCGTACTTCTTGGTGTGACGTCGATCAACACCACGATTGCAAAAGCGGAGCCCACCGGAGCTGGAAAAGAAACGAAGATTGAGCGTATTTGCTCCACTGCGGGTACCGACGATGTGTCGGATCGCGAACAGCGCCGGATTGATCGTGTTGCCGCACGATTGAAGCTGACAGATGCACAAAAAGCCGCGTTTAAGGACTTGGCGGATGCGCGAATCAAGGCGCGCAACGATTCAAAGACCGCTCTTTGCGCCAATAAACAGGACCTTACAAAGATCGAGGGCAGGCTCGCATTTCGCCAGGCTGTGCTTGAGAACAGGCTTGCCGGAATGAAGGCGACAACTCCGAAGTTGCTGGCATTCTATAATTCGCTTGATGCGGATCAAAAATCTCAATTCGACGAATTAAAAAATCATCGCCGCAAGCATCGCCATCACAAAAATTGGCGCCATCGTCAGCACCACCATCATCAATAATCCTGGCGCCCGGATTCAACCGGGCGTTTTCATTTCGATGTCATATGCACGCTGTGGAATGCCACATGCCCTCGCCTGTTGGTATGTGCGATCGACCGATTAACAAAAAGCCCGGCTCATAGCCGGGCTTTTTTATTTCTTAGCGCCGCCGTGCGGGCTTGCGTCCCCTGCGCCAATCGCGTTTCGGCTTAGGCTTCGGCAGTAGCTCCGGATGAGCTTTCACGCCCTCGCGGTACTTCGCGAGCATGCGATCGAACGCGCCGAGAAGTGCCTCCGCAATCTCCGGCCGCTTTTCCAGTCGTGCCAACAGCAATGCGGTTGCCTCGATGGTGGACAGTCCGTCGCTGCGAGGTTCGCGCCGCAGTTTACCGTAAAGCGACGCCTGCTTCGGTCCGAGAATCACGCGCTGGCATTTCAGCATCCACGGGTTGCGCCACCACAGCGCCTTGGACTGGCTCCATGTGCCGTCGAGCACCACCACGCCCTCGACGTTATCGAGAATGGCGTTCTGAGCGTATTCCGGTTGCCCTTTGCGATCGATCGCGACAACTTCGCGATCCGTCTCCAGTTCCGCGACCTTGGCTGAGCCGAGATAGAGAATCGCCCACCCCGCCGGATCGACCTCGCGGCCGAGCGCCTTCGACAGGCTCGACCATGACAATCCGATCTTCAGCGTCGCGTTTGTCAATTGGAGTGCCGTGAGCCGCGCGGTGCCGAGCAGCCGGTCCTGTTCCTGCGGATGTTGCAGGATCAGCACCTCGGTACGGTTCTCGATAGGTGCGAGAGTATCGCAGACGCAAAGCGGCTCTGGCTTGCCGCAATCGGGGCATTCCGGGATGTCTTCGGCGGGCGTGGTCGGGGAGATATCGGACATATCTTGCTATACGCGCCCTGCTTGCGCGCAGCAACGTGGCTACAGGCCTATTCCGCCGGTTGCACATTTGGGCCGGTCTCCGACCTGCCCCGTATCCAGAGGCGCGCACGGTCGATCAGGAGATAGATCACGGGCGTCGTGTAGAGCGTCAGGATCTGCGACACGATCAGGCCGCCGATGATGGTGACGCCGAGCGGCCTGCGCAGTTCGGTGCCGGGACCGGTCGCGACCACCAGCGGCACGGCGGCGAGCAAGGCCGCCATGGTCGTCATCAGGATCGGGCGGAATCGCGCAAGGCTGGCTGCGAAAATCGCATCATGTGAATTCATGCCGTGCTGCCGTTCGCCCTCAAGCGCGAAGTCCACGATCATGATGCCGTTCTTCTTGACGATGCCGATTAGCAAGATGATGCCGACAAAGGCGATGACTGTGAGCGGCAATCCGGTCACGAGCAGCGCCAGCAGCGCGCCCAGTCCCGCGGGCGGCAATGTCGAGATGATCGTGAGCGGATGGGCGAGGCTCTCATACAGCACGCCGAGCACGATATAGACCGCGACCAGTGCGCCGAGGATCAGGAGCGGCTGGCGGCTGGCGGTTTTCTGGCTGTCGGCGGCGTTGCCTTCGAACGAACCGCGAATGCCTTCTGGCATGTGCAATTCGGCGACCGCCTGACGGATATTCGCTGTCGCGGTTTCGAGCGGAACGCCAGGTAGCGTGTTGAATGAAATGGTTGTTGACGGAAACGAACCGGTATGCCGCACCGCGAGCGGTGCGAGACCGCGGCTGTAGTGCACGAGCGCCGACAACGGAATCTGCGTATTGTTGGTACCCGCGACATAGATATGCGCGAGATCGGCGGGATCTTCCTGGAATTGCGGATCGACCTCCAGCACGATCTGGTACTGGTTGCGCTGGGTGTAGATGTAGGAAATCTGCCGCTGCGCGAATGCATTGTTCAAGGCGTTGTCGATATCCTGAATATCGGCGCCGACGCTTGCCGCCATCTTCCGGTCGATCGTGAGATTGAGCTGCAGCCCGCCCGGATCGGAATCGCTAGAGACATCGGTGATGCCCTCCACCGTTTCCATCCGCTTGGCAACCAATGGCCCCCATTTCTGCAGCAGGCCGAGATCGGCGCTAGACAGCGTGTACTGATAGTTGGAGTCGCTCTGCCGTCCGCCGGAGCGGATATCCTGCGCCGCCACCATGAACAGCCGGATGCCGGGAATCTTGCCGAGTTCGCGACGCAGCCGATCGATTACCAGCGTGGTGCTGAGGCCGTCCCGCTCCTCCGGCGGCTTCAGCGAGATGAACATCGTGCCCCGGTTCGATCCACCGCCGAACGAGCTGCCGCCGAGCGTCGAGCCGATACTGGCGACGGCAGGATCGGCCATCACTGTATCGGCCACGCGCTGCTGCAGGCCCAGCATCGCCTGAAACGAAATGTCGGCGGAGGCGCGCGTGGAGCCGAAAATGAATCCGCTGTCGTCGGTCGGGAAATACCCCTTGGGGAGCTTTGCGAACAGCACGACTGTCAGCGCGATGGTGGCGAAAAACACCAGAATCGTCGCGACCGGCACCTTGAGGACGATCTTCAGCGTGCGTTCGTAGAATACCAACACCCGCGAAAGGAATCCCTCGACGATCCGGTCGATCCGGGTTTCGTTGTCCGAGTGCGCATGCTTGATATACTGCGCGCAGATCATCGGCGTCACGGTCAGCGACACCACCGTCGAGACGGCGATGGCGAACACCAGCGTCAGCGAGAATTCGCGCAGCAGGCGGCCAACGATGCCGTCCATGAAAATCAACGGCGTGAAGGCTGCGACCAGCGACAGGCTGATCGACAGCACCGTAAACCCGATCTGCTTTGCACCCTCCAGCGCGGCGCGCGGGGGTGACATGCCCTGCTCCAGATTGCGGTACATGTTCTCGATCATGACGATGGCGTCATCCACGACGAAGCCGATCGAAATGGCGAGCGCCATCAGCGACAGATTGTTGATGGAAAATCCGGCTGCCCACATGCCTGCGCACGTGCCTGCCAGCGCCAGCGGCACGGAAATGCCTGCCGCGACCGTCGGCACGATGCGCCGCAGGAAGATGAAGACCACCCCCATCACCAGAAATGCGGTCGCACCGAGCGTCCATTGCATGTCGTCGACGCTGGCGCGGATCGTTCCCGTGCGGTCGGTCAGCGTCGAGATTTCGACGCCTGCCGGAATCCATTGCTTGAGTTGCGGCAGCAGCGCCTTGATCCGGTCCACGGTGTCGATGACGTTGGCATCGCTCTGCTTGGTGATCTGCAACAGCACCGCAGGCTGCTTGTTGAACCACGCGATGGAGCGGCTGGAACGCGTGGCGTCGATCACGTTGGCGACATCCGACAAGCGGATGAAATTGCCGTTCGAAGACTTGACGACGATGTTCTTCAACTCGGCGGCCGTGCGCATCTGCGGGTTGAGACCGAGCGTCTCGCCCTGATGCTGGCCGTTGAACATTCCGATCGGCCCGAACGCATTGGCATTGACGATGGCGGTGCGTACATCGTCGCTCGCGATCCCGGCATTGGCGAGCAGCACCGGGTTCATCTGCACGCGGACGGCGGGCTGGTCGGCGCCGCTCACAGTCACCTCGCCGACCCCCGGCACCTGCGCGAGACGCTGTGCAATCACCGTGTCGGCGACGTCGTAGATCGCGCTCGACGACATGGTTTTCGAGGTCAGCGCGATGATGAAGACGGGTGCGGCGGACGGATTGGCCTTGCGGAAGTTCGGCAACGACGGCAGGTCGGTCGGCAGATCCGCGAGCGAGGCGTTGATCGCCGCCTGCACGTCGCGCGCGGCCTTGTCGATGCTGCGGCCGATGGCGAACTGCATCTGGATGCTGGTCGAGCCGAGCGAACTCGACGACGTGATCTGATCGACGCCCGCAATCTCGCCAAGCCTGCGTTCCAGCGGTGCGGCGACGGTCGACGCCATCACCGACGGAGAGGCCCCGGGACGCGAGGCCGAAACGCGGATCATCGGAAAGTCGACGTTCGGAACGCTCGCGACCGGCAGGTTCACATAGGCGACCGCGCCGACCAGAAACAAGCCGATCGCCAGCAGCGTGGTGCCCACAGGCCTGCGGATGAAGGGCTCCGAGATCGACATTACTGCATGCCCTCCGTCGCACCGGCGACCGGAGGCGACGGTAAGTCGCCCGCGGGCGGCACCGCGCTTTCGAAGCGGCGGTTGATGCGGTCGAGCGCGAGGTAGATCACCGGCGTAGTGTAGAGCGTGAGGATTTGCGACACGATCAGGCCGCCGATGATCGAGACGCCGAGCGGAAAGCGCAACTCCGAGCCGGTGCCGGTTTCCAGCGCCAGCGGCAGCGCGCCGAACAGTGCGGCGAGCGTCGTCATCATGATGGGCCGGAAGCGCAGCAGACAGGCCTGTACGATGGCGTCATACGGCGTGCGGCCCTCGTGCCGCTCCGCCTCCAGCGCGAAGTCGATCATCATGATCGCGTTCTTCTTGACGATGCCCATCAGGAGGATGATGCCGATCAGGCCGATCACGGACAAATCCTGTCCCGTCAACATCAGCGCGAGAATGGCGCCGACGCCTGCGGACGGCAGCGTCGAGAGAATGGTGATCGGATGGATGTAGCTTTCGTATAGGACGCCGAGCACGATGTAGATCGTGACGATGGCGGCGAGGATCAGCCATGGCTGGCCCGACAGCGAGCGCGAGAACTCCGCCGCGTCGCCCGAATAGACGCCAGTGATGTTGCCCGGCATGCCGATCCGCTTCTCGATCCTGCGCAGGGCATCGACGGCATCGCCGAGTGCCGCGCCCGGCGCGAGATTGAAGCTCAGCGACACCGCTGGAAACTGCGCCTGATGCGAGATCGAGAGGGGCGCGATGGTCCGCGTCAGTGTCGCAACCGCCGAGATCGGCACCTGCGACGTGCCCGCGCCGGTCGTGCTCGCCGCTCCCGGCACATAGAGTTTCGAGAGGATGTTCGGATCGCGCTGATCCTCCGGCATTGCTTCCAGCACCACCCGGTACTGGTTGGCCTGACCGTAGATGGTGGAAACCTGCCGCTGGCTGAAGGCGTCGTTCAGCGTGTCGTTGACGGACTGCAACGAGACTCCAAGCTGACCCGCGCGCTGCCGGTCGACGTTCAGCGCGGCGCGCAGGCCGCCCTCCTGCGCTTCAGACGATACGTCGCGGAATAGCCGATGGCTGCGCATCTCCCGCACCAGTGCGTTCGACCATTTCACCACTTCGTCGCGGTCGGTGCCTGTCAGCGTGTATTGGTACTGCGAGCGGCTCGCCTTGGTGCTGATCTGGATGTCCTGCACCGGCTGGAAATACACCAAAATGCCGGGCACCTCGGCGACACGCTGCTTCAGTCGCTCGATCACGCCCGTCACATCGGCCTTGCGCTCATCGCGCGGCTTCAGGTTGATGGTGATGCGCCCGACATTGGGCGTCGGATTGACCGACCCTGCCCCGATGCTCGACACCAGCCCGGTCACATCGGGATCGGATTCGATCACGCTTGCGACCGCCGTCTGCCGGTTCTGCATCTCGGCGAAGGACACATCCTGCCCGGCCTCCGTCACCGCGACGATGGATGCAGTGTCCTGTAGCGGCAGGAAGCCTTTCGGTGCGATGATATAGAGCACCGTCGTCGCCACCACGGTCAGCAGCGTCACGAATAGCGTCAGCCGTTGGTGGCGCAGCACGACCAGCAGGGTCCGGTGATAGAACTCCACCGTACGGTCGATGAAACCGCTCACCGCGCGCAGCCCCGGAATTTCCCATTCCTCGCCATGGCGCTTCAACAGCCGCGAACACATCATCGGCGTCAGCGTCAGTGACACGACGGCGGAAGTGACGACCGCGATGGTCAGCGTCAGCGCAAATTCGCGGAACATTCGCCCGACAAGACCCGACATGAACAGCAAGGGGATGAACACCGCGATCAGTGATACGGTGAGCGAGATCACCGTGAAGCCGATCTCGCGCGCGCCGCGCAGCGCCGCCTCCATCGCGGTCTCGCCGTTCTCCATGTGACGGACGATGTTCTCGATCATCACGATGGCGTCGTCGACCACGAAGCCGGTACCGATCGTCAACGCCATCAGCGACAGGTTGTCGAGACTGAAGCCCGCGAACCACATGACGCCGAAACTCGTGATCAGCGACAGTGGCAGCGCCACGCCCGCGATGATGGTCGCCCGCATCGAGCGCAGAAACACCAGCACCACCAGCGTCACCAGAATGACGCTCAGGACCAACGTGAACTGCACGTCATGGACCGAGGCGCGGATGGTCACGGTGCGGTCGCTGACGACGGTCAGTTTCGCGCCTGCCGGGATCGCCTGCTGCAGTTTTGGAATTTCGGCACGGATCTGCTGCACCACGTCGATGACGTTGGCGCCGGGCTGACGCTGGATTTCGATGATGACGGCGGGTTGGCTCTTGTACCAGCCGCCGGTCTTGTCGTTTTCCAGCCCGTCAATGAGTTGCGCCACATCGCCGACGGTGACCGGCGCGTTGTTGCGATAGGCTATGATGACGTCGCGATACTGATCCGCCGTGCCCAACTGGTCGTTGGCCGCGATGGTGTAGGATTGCTGCTTGCCGTCGAGCGAGCCTTTCGGGCCCGAGACGTTCGCGCCGACAATGGCGTTGCGCAGATCCTCCATGCCGAGGCCGTAGGCCGCCAAACGCGCAAGGTCGGCCTGTACCCGCACGGCGGGTTTCAGGCCACCGAGCACGGCGACGCGGCCGACGCCGGTAATCTGCGCCAGTCGTTGTGCCATCAGCGAATCCGCAAGATCGCTCATCGCCCGCACCGAAACCGTGTCGGAAGTTAGCGCGAGCGTCATCACCGGCGCGTCGGCCGGATTGACCTTGGCGTAGGTCGGCGGATACGGCAGGTTTTTCGGCAGCACGCCCGCGGCGGCGTTGATCGCGGCCTGCACGTCCTGCGTGGCGCCATCGATGTCGCGGTTGAGATCGAACTGCAGCGAAATCTGACTGACGCCGAACGAACTCGTCGAAGTCATCGTGGAGAGAGAGGGGATTTGCCCGAGCTGGCGCTCCAGCGGAGCGGTAATCAGTGATGCGGCAACGTCAGGGCTTGCGCCCGGCAGTTGCGTCGTCACCTGCACCGTCGGGAAATCGACCTGCGGCAGCGAGGATACCGGCAGCCACCAGTAGCCGAGCGCGCCGCCGATCAGGAGCGCCAGCCCGAGCAGCGAGGTCGCAATCGGCCTGCGGATGAATGGTTCGGAAACGCTCATTCCCACCCTTTATCGCGAACGCCGCCCGCCGCCCTGCCCTGGTCCCTGCCCGCCCTTTTGTTCCCGCTTGCGCGGCGCGAGATCCTGCGCCGGCGTGTTGTCGTTGCTGCCGATCACAACCTTCGAGCCGTCGGAGAGATTGGCGAAGCCGGTCGTGACCACCTTGTCGTCCGGCGCAAGCCCCTTTGCGATCACGGCGGTGGTCTCGTTCTGCTGTGTCACGGTGACGGCCTTGGCGGTGACGATGTTGTTCTCGCCGATGACGTAGCTGAACGTGCCCGAGGGGCCGCGCTGCACGGCCGCTGTCGGCACCGTCAGCGCCTGGGACAGGGTTTCCACCTTGAGGCGGACGTTGACGAACTGCCCGGGCCAAAGCTGGTGGTTTGGGTTCGGAAATTCGGCTTTGACCTTCACCGTGCCGGTGGTCGGATCAACCTGATTATCGATGGTGCGCATCGTGCCGGTATCGATGACGGTGCGGCCGTCATTGCCGAACACATCCACGGCCAGCGTGCCCTTGGCCGCCGCCGCGTTCACGCGATTGATTTCCTGCTGCGGCAGGCTGAACTGCACCGCGATCGGTTGCAACTGCGTCAGCACCACGACGCCCGTGGTGTCGGAGGCATGCACGATGTTGCCCGGATCGACCTGACGCAGGCCGGTGCGGCCCGACAGCGGCGCCACGACTTTGGTGTAACCGAGGGTGGCCTGCGCGTTGTCGATGGCGGCCTGATCGGACTTCACCAGCGCTTCAAGCTGGGCGACTGTTGCCTTCTGGGTGTCGGCCTGCTGCGCCGAACCGGCCTTGGAGGCGGCGAGTTGCTCGTAGCGTTTCAGGTCAAGCCGCGCGTTCGCGAGTTGCGCCTCGTCCTGCGCCTTCTTGGCGAGGGCCTGATCATACTGGGCCTGATAGATGACGGGATCGATCTCGGCGAGCACATCGCCCGCCTTGACGTCCTGGCCTTCGACGAAATTCACCTTGAGGAGCTTGCCGTCGACCTGCGCGCGGACGGTCACGGTGTTCAGCGCGCGGACGGTGCCAACGCCGTCGAGATAGACCGGCACGTCCTCGACCTTGGGTATTGCGGCCAACACTGGCACCGCCAGATCGGGGCGCGTATGTGTCGCGGTTTTTCCGCCGTAGAAATGCGACCAGACGAGCCAGCCGAGCGCACCAAGAATCACGATGCCAATGAACAGGGACACCGTGCGTCGCCGCGCGCCTGCGGCGATCCGCGCGACGCCCTCGCCCACCTTGCCGTCTTCGCCTGGCTTAAAGAGCATGCGCCTGCTCCGTTGCGATCAACACTTGTCTTGGCTCCCATCCGCCGCCGAGGGCTGAAAACAGGCTGACATAGGATTGCAGCCATGCCAGTTGCGCCTGCTGCAAGGTGTCCTCCGCCTGGAACAGAGTTTGCTGTGTGTTTAGCACGGTGACGATGTCGGCGGTGCCTGCCTGCAACTGTTTTTCCGCCAGTTCAAATGCGCGCCGTGACGACTTCACGACGATACGTTGCAACCGCAGGCGGGTCGCTGTCTGCTTGATGGCATCGAGCGCAGTATCGACATCGGAGAACGCCGAGATCACCGTCTTGCGATAGGTCTGCAACAACTCGTCCTGCTGCGCCTTGGTCAGATCGAAATTGGCCTGAATGCGACCGGCATCGAAGATCGGTTGCGTCAGGCCCGCAGCCAAGCTGAAGAACGCCGATTGCGGCATGAACAGGGCCGACAGCGCCGAACTTTGGTAGCCGCCCTGCCCGGTCAGCTGGATGCTCGGAAAGAATTGCGCCCGCGCAACGCCGACATTGGCGGTCGCGGAGGCAAGCTGAGCCTCCTGGCGGCGGATGTCGGGCCGCTGGGTCAGAAGTTCCGAGGGCAATCCGGGCGTGACGCGCGGCGCCGAGATGCGGGCCAGCGATCCGCCGATGACGCGTACCCGCTCCGGCGGTCGCGCCACCAGCGTCGCCAGAATGTTGATGTTCTGTGTCAACGTCTGGCGCAGCGGCGGGACCGCCGCGCGCTGGTTGGCGAGCAGGCTTTCCTGTTGCG
>Ga0153956_1001136_pt1 | contig 24948 bp, 20 predicted proteins | sample TSFL040MetaG_FD_104704 | JGI IMG/M metagenome (GOLD analysis project Ga0153956, IMG submission 104704) | Attine ant fungus gardens microbial communities from Florida, USA - TSFL040 MetaG | ecosystem: Host-associated > Fungi > Mycelium > Unclassified | place: USA: Florida, Wekiwa Springs... | reverse complement strand
GACTTCAACATAAAGGGGATTAGAAATATAAATGTTACAACCATTCCATATATTAAACTGATGTAACGCCTCTAATAAAGTGTCACTAATGTTTTTTGGCCATAAATATGTATAAGGTATGTTATATTTTGCGTCTGATAAATAATCATTGAACATAATTTTATATTTAATTTTTTGTTCGAAACGAAATTCAATCCATTTTTCTTCAGTTGTTAAATTGAGTATGGTTCCATCTTGGTTAAATTTTAAATAACTGAAGTTAGTGATCTTTGTATGATTAAACAATGGAGCAGACAATTCATTCATTTTACAGATCAAGGCTTTTGAGTAATTTAGAGCCTGTATATCACGGATAAAGTAATCAGGCATGTGTAAATCCTTTTAAGTCGTAAATTTTTGCAGCAATTTATCAAATGTTAAATATTTTATCCAGCTATGTTATTAGATTAATTTTTCATTGCTGTGTATTGAATGCACAATTTAAAAACCAAAATTGTTCTATACATGAGCAATTTTTAATACGTAAAAATCACGGATCCTTTTGCTCGCTTAATTTTATTATTTTTCCAAATGCGCGCGGTAAGTTTGTTTTGGCAGGGCTAATCTTGGAATGAAAGAGTTGTTCTAAATAAGTACAGGGGTGTGTATGTCAGTATCACAGTTTTTATATGGCTTAATAGGAGTTAAATCTTCTCAGTTTTTAAAAGAAGAGATTAAATTATTAGAAATGGATTTATTTGCGCGTATATGTATTGAACTAGAAAATGCATTTAGAGATCAATACAAAAATTATTTGCGTATTTTAAGATGTGATAAAAAAATGGAGGATACATTCGTGGGAAAAGAATTCATTCGTTATATAATTCAAGACATATTATCTACCCAGGAATACTCGTTGGTAGGAGTTGCTTGTTATGCTCAGATACCAGAAGAAGTAATTTATGATATTTTAATTGGAAAAAATACAGATCCATCTGCTTCAATTTTGAGGAAAATTATTGAATTACATCGATCAGTTAGGCCAGAGATTTATAGTAATATTATGCGAAAGTTAATGACCATGAGCCAAGAGATTGTATTTGATTGGGGGGTAAATTAGGGTGAAACATTGATTCACCCTAACTACAAACTTATTTCGCTTCTGCCTCGGAATCCATCTGCTTTGATGAATCTAAATTCCATGCATATTTTTTTCTTGTTTTTATTTTTAAAACAAAGAAAGGAATAATACAAAAAATAAATAAACTTGAAATCATAAAGAATTCATAGGATAAGATATTGTCTTGGCTGATATCTGTAGGTGGTATAAAGCCTACGGCGATACCCATTAAACTAACTATACCGGCACTGATGGGCATGGCCTTGCTGAGAAAAGTTTGCAGTTGTTGGGTGGATCGAAATAATTTGAAAGCAGCAGAAAATAATAAAACATAATAGATCAAAGAAAACTGAGCTGATAAAGCAGACAGCAGCCAATAAGAACTATTGATATTAGGAAGCAATAAAAAGGCACTTAATAGCAAGGTATAAACTACGCCCTGAAAACAGAGCACATTAATAGCAACGCCATTGCTGTTCAGTGGATGCAATGCCTTAAAGACATTGGCTGACGTCAATGCTGTATGTAAGCCTCGTGCCAAACCAATCATCCAAGAAGAAGCTATACCCAGTCCACCAATGACAATACACCAACCAATTATGGTTGCACCGTAAGGAAAATGATGAGTAGCAAAAAACAGATTAAATACATCCATCATTCCGCTAAGTAGCATAATTTTTCCTGGCGGTATCACTATACACAATGCTAATGAGCTCAATATAAGCGTTGTTAAGATAATAATGGCACTAATAAAAAATGCACGCGGGTAAGATTTTTTTGGATTGGCCACATTGCCTGCATGCATGGCAATGACTTCAAGTCCTAGCAAGCTAAATAAGATATTAGAAAAGTAAGCTAAATTTTTTAACGTTTCTTTGCCAGGCAGCAATCCTTGAATCGTTAATGGCGTTGCTGAAGGTGAGCCAGATAACATCCAATAGATAGCAAATACAATAATTAATGTCATGGGTAACAGGGTGCCGACAATTGCACTAATGGCACTAAACCAACTGCTGGCTTTGATGCCAAACGAATGGATAAACGTAATTAGCCAAAATAAACCAGCGCAGCTGCTTAATAGTATAAATTTGTTGGTTCCGAGCTCAGGAGAAATAAGTGAAATGAGGGTGCTGGTGATGAAGGCAAAAATAGTGGGATACCAAATGATATTGTATGTCCATTGTAGCCAAATGGATAAACAACCCCACGTTTCTCCAAAGGCTTCTTGAATCCACAAATAAGAGCCGCCAACGTTAGGAAATTTCACTGTTAATTGGGAAGCTACCCAGACCAGTGGCAAGAAAAAAGCTAAGCCGGCAAAACTATAAAAAGTGACTAGAGATAAACCGTATTGTGCTCCAATCGGTAGATTACGTAGACTATCAACAGACACAACAGCAAACATGATCAATTGAAAAGTGCCTAACCATTTTTTCTTTTTTGTAATTATCATTTTATTTCCAACTAAACTGTAAAAAGTAAGCTTAAATTATTTTTTCCGATTTTATCGACCAGGGATTTTGCTTTTTGCAAGTCATTAGCAAACAAGCGATCTTCATTAAAAAATGGAACTTCGTTTCTTACCAATGCTTTAACTTCTTCGAGTTTTGGTGATGTTTTTAATGGCTTGCGAAAATCAATGCCTTGGCAAGCGGCTAGCAATTCGACAGCAAGAATACCTTGCACATTTTCGACAATGTCTTTTAAGCGATATGCAGCATGCGTTGCCATGCTGACATGATCTTCTTGATTGGCTGAGGTGGGAATGCTGTCCACACTAGCAGGATGAGAGAGTGATTTGTTGGCACTCGCTAAAGCAGCAGCCGTCACATGGCCAATCATAAATCCGGAATTTAATCCTGGGTTTTCAATTAAAAATGCAGGTAACTGTGTATTAAAATGAGGATCCATCAAGAGTGCAATTCTTCTTTCAGCAATGGCACCAATTTCCGAAAGCGCTATCGCTAATAAGTCAGCCGCTTGTGCTACCGGTTCTGCGTGGAAATTACCACCGGAAAAAATGCTGTCGATATCCGTAAAGATAAGAGGATTGTCTGTTACTGCGTTGGTCTCGCGGATGAGAATATTTTCCACATGTTTAAAGTTATCTAAACTAGCGCCGATGACCTGCGGTTGGCAGCGTAAGCAATAAGGGTCTTGAACGCGATCACAATCTTTATGTGATGCGCGAATTTCACTGTCTGCTAAATAGTCATACAATATTTTTGCTACTTGAATTTGACCTTCTTGACCGCGTATAGCATGAATTTGCGCATGAAAAGCTGTATCACATCCGGCAGCAGCATCCACACTTAAAGCACCAATAACAATGCTGGCTGATAATAACGTTTGTGCTTGTAAAAGATGATAAAAAGCAATCGCTGTTGATACTTGCGTACCATTAATCAGTGCTAAACCTTCTTTAGGTGCGAGCTCAAGCGGTGCCGCATCAATTAAATGCAATGCTTCGGTAGCGGAAATAATTTCCCCATTAAAGCGGGCTGTCCCTTCACCAATCAATGGTAAACACAAATGTGCAAGTGGTGCTAAATCGCCAGAAGCACCCACTGACCCTTTGCTTGGAATGCAGGGATAAATACCCTGATTGTAAAATTGAATTAACATCTCAATAATGATGCGACGAACACCGGAATAGCCTCTAGCCAAGCTATTTATTTTGAAGAGTAGAATTAACTGTACGATAGCATCAGGTAACAGTTCGCCAACACCAGCGGCATGTGACAATAAAATGCGCTTTTGTAAAGTGGCTAAATCGGTGTGTGAAATAGAGGTATTCGCCAGTAGCCCAAAACCCGTGTTAATGCCATAAACTTTTTGGTTTTGTTCCACTATTTTTGTGACATATTGTTCTGCTGCAGATACCTTTTCCCAACAAGCATGATCCACGGTGATGCATGAAATTTGTTCCGATAGAAAACGAACATCCTGCGTTTGCAGTTTTCCAGGCGAAAAACTAAAGGAATCCATACAAGACCTCTATAGTGGGTTAAAAGGGAAGGGTTTTTTATTTTAGATAAGACCCATATTTAACTAGATAGCATTGCTTCAGGCTGTGAGTCAACTGACTTGTCCGTGATTAAGACATGTCTCTGGAATTAGGACGTCGTTCCACGGCTTGTCCGCGGGATCCAAGCATGTAGCCCGGATGAAATGTTTTTTATTTCATCCGGGGTTATATATTCCCGACGTTGATGCTAGGGACATCTCTTTAACATCGGGAGCCGACTTTACGCTTTGATACGACTAAATACATCATGACTAATCATTCTAGCGCCTGGTCCTTCTTTAGCTATTTGTGACGATGGATGAGCAACAATCGCTGTCGTATCAATCACCATTTTATTGTTTTCAACATTGCCAATAAACGTTACAACGGATCCACACTCAGGATAATTGACGCTGAAGGTGATGGAGTTTTTTGCTGTATAACCAATAATTGGTCTTTTCATGCCAATAGCCTGTTGACACTCTTTTGAAGCAACAGCAGTAGTAAATGTTCCAGTCAATGAATCATCGGAGGAAAATTGCAGTGTTAATTCAGAACCACGTGCATTTTTATAAGTCAAAGTCTCGTTGGCAGCAAAGGTGACTGGGCTAATCAATAATAAACTCATAGTCACGCAAGCAATTGATTTCAATTTCATTTCTAGTTCCTTTTGAGAATAAAGTGTGGAATAAGTCTATAGCAAATAAAATATTTTAAAAATACTTATTATTTATAAAAATTTAAACACACTATAAAAGGTAGCCAGAATGAAATGTTTTTTATTTCATCCGGGGATTACCAGATATCCTTCGATGGAGAGTATCACTATTAATAAAATAAATAACCAATTGAAAGTAGGTACAGAACAGTAAAACCATGATCGGGTGTAGCCAAGTAGGCATTTGAATAATGTGATACCCGCATATTGATATCAAATTGATCGAACTCTATCCCTAAGCCACCATTCCATTGAAACGTAAAATTGCCCGCTTGCTCATTTTCACCATACCACTTACTAGAAAGATAAGCAGGCCCCACGGAGCCTAAGACATAAGAACGGTAACTATCAAAATCATAAGGGTATAATCGCAACGCTAATGAAGCAGCCACTGTCGTTAGATTTTTATTGATGGGAGCCGTGGTATACCATTGACCTAAAGCACCATTGATGGACCAAAAAGACCAAGACGTACGACATATGGGAATCAAATCTGCGGTTAATAAAACGCCGGAGTTATTATACCTAGCATGATTGGGATCATGAGAAATACCGTATCCCACATCTACCGAATGGCACCATTCACGCGCAAAGGTGAGAGAAGAAAATAGGGTGACTATGACAAATAAGAATACTTGATACGCACTCATTCTTTTCATGCTAGATTCCATTTTGTTAATTGAATTGTCCAATCCAAGCAAACAAGACTTATAAAGATAGAACGTTATCGGCTTTCTTGTCAATTCATAGGATGCTTATTATGACAAGGTTGGCCTGGCATTAAGCTTTCAGAAAGAATTAAAAGCAGTTAAAATTCAAATTAAGGCTAATTTATAAGGGCGTGTTATTTCCCCATGACAGATAATTTAAATAAGCGTATTGCAGAGTTTAAAGAATCTACTTTTAATGATAAGCAATTGGATCAAAAAAATGAAAATATACGTGGCTTCTTTGCTGCCGTAGTGGCAGGTGATGATGAATGTGCGCAAGAATTTTCAAAGTATATATCTAAGGATATTGATATTTTTAACATTACATATCCATGTTCTAATGCGGGAGGAGAAAAGAAAACTCTCTTAAATCAACTTTGGTTTAATTTATTTATTACCCCAACCTCTTTTGATCATGTGAAAATATGTAATATTCTTTGTTTATTAAATGCGATGGGAGCTAAAGGTATAGGTGCCATTGGATTAACTTATCAACAGGAATCTGATGTTAGACAATTTATTCAAAATCCAGAGTTGTTTTCAGCCATGATTGCGTGTGCTTTAGCGGCCGGCGGTAAACCTAGTTCTAATTTACAACTTAAAAAGTTATTTCCACCAGGGATGCGTCAAGCAAAACAACTATTTATTTTAGGCGAATCCATACAGAATTTGGAAAATGATATAGAGTTAATGCCTAATTCAGAAAAAAACACAGCTAAAGCGCTAGTAAAAAAATTAAGAGAAAATATTCCTCTCCTTATAACTCAGCCAGTAGAAGCAAGAAAAAATTATAAAAAATTATTAAAAGAAGGCAATGCATTATTTAAAATATCTAACGCGCCGTGGTGGTATGCTGTGCGTAAGAATCTTATTTTGGTTTTTGCAACGCTCGGTTTGGGATATTTAATTGCAGGTCTTGTGCATTTAGCGATAACGCGCGGAAAATATTTTGCATTCTTTACCCCGGCAGAGAAAATCGAAGAAACAGTAAAAGATATTGCTCCGAAAAAACAACCTAAAAATCGGGGGTGATCATTTATTTTGATCGCACATTATTTCTTTCCACTCATTTTTTTCTTTATATTGGCATGTTCTTTTATATCTTTAATAAACGCCTTGCCACGCAATTCTTGAGCGGACTTCCAAAATTTTGGTGTGTTAAATGTTTGTAGGGCTTCTTTTTTGCGTAAACTGTAAGTTGCGGTAAATAAAGCTTTGAGGATACGACCAAATTGTTTTAAAAAGCGTATCATTTTTGGATCTTTATCTTCTTTAAATGTAGTTTTTATTTTGTTAAATAGAGTTTCAATGGTTGTTTGATCTTTATCAAGAGAAGTCGCGCTATCTAAAGTTTGTCGTAACTCTTTTAATGCCCTGAGTTTGGTGTATGTTAATTTATTTCTGTCATAGTGATAATTGTTGATTTTGTTATTTAAGAGTGATTTGCTCGTTTCTTCGTCGGCATAACCTACTGATTTATATAAATCCGCTGCATATTCGAAACATAGTCCTTTTAACTCTATAATTCCTGGATCGTTATTTTCAATTTTATGAGGAAGTTCAGTAATGAGTTGAGGAAATTGTTCAAAGAGTTGATTATAAGTTTCATCGGAAGCTAATAGTCGACTCGCTATCAACTTAACTTCGTAAGGATTTTCACGGCGATAACGCTCCAAAGCAATTACATCGTCAGATTTCTTTTCTAGAGTACTCTTTTCATGGTTATCAACACTGGTGGTTTTTAATTTTTTAAAATTAGTTTCTATGGCCTTTTGAAATGGCGTTAAGAGGAATGTTGGTGAAGATTCTGTATCTTTCTTTAGGGCGTGTTCAATATTCTCTGCATCAATATAGAAAGAAACATTGCTCATGGATTGATTGATGCTGATGATAGGCACGTCAGCTAAATAAATAGTAAATGCTCTGCGATAAAAGCCTAGATACTCTATTTTGCATTGCATGGTGTCGGGTAATTCTAAATAAGCAAAATAATCCCTTTCTTTTTGCTGAACAGGGCTTACCTGGAGTCCCACTTTTTGCAGCAAGCCTTTATATTTGCCAATTTCTCTATCATATGACCAGTTATCATTAAAGCCTGAGTTATGAAACACCATAATTTTTGTGGGAGCTTTATTTTTCTTAGAAGGAATATCGATATTGTTTTGATCTGGGCTTGCAGGTTGCGGGTTGACTGTTGATCGTTGCAAACCAAGAGCTGCAAATAAACGAGGCAAATCTTTTTCTGGGCAGATAATTCGACGAGGGCTAGGGTATGGAGGCGCAGTAAAATGTGGATTGATATCTACATTTCCGTCGTATGATGCATCAATTTCATGAGTAGTCATCCATTCATCTATTCGCTCACTATTTGTCTCAATTAGTGAATTGATAGTCATTACTAAATCTCTTCGCTTTTTAAGTGGCATCTGAAGCAATCGTTGGTTATAAGCGCGAGCTTGTTCATCAGAAATCCCATCAATATACAGATCCCCCTGCTGATGAGTCTCTAATGCTTTTTTTATGTGAGACTGAATCTCTATGTCGCTTTCTAATGGAATGACGTCATTTGCTACAGGGATGGTAAGATCGTGATAAGGCAGAAAATGAGCTCTTAATTTTTGTTCATCTTTGGGGCGGAAACGCAGTTCAACTTGGTTTACTGTTTCTTTAAAATGGATTTCTGCAACTAATAATTGACGAAGACGCGCATTAAATTTTTTCACTCTTTCTAAACCAAATTTGTTAAATTCCTCTAAACCCAGCTCGTGGAATTTTTTTATTTCTGCGTTGGTTAAAATGTTAATCACAAGATTTTCACTAGGCTTCTGATTTTCTAAAGCATTAAGGATAATGCTATCAATTAATTGAATATCTTCAGAAGATAGCTCTATATGCCCGCCTAATGACTTAAAACCTGACAACATGTTCACTCCAAGATCGCTTGTAAATGTCGTTAATAAATAAGATATTATACATTATAATAAAAAAAGGGTAAAAAATAAACACCCTCTCCAGTGGGGCCTGTTATTTCAAGCGGTTACGATGTATTTGCTGAGTGTTAAAGCCTAATGAGGAGATAAGAGGGAAGGCCACTCTGACATACTTTTAAGAGCGTAAGGTCGCGATAAGTTTGCGACTATCTGCCAATATATCAAATACGGTAAATATATTTGCTACCACCAGATTTGATGAAGCAATGGTCTCAGCAGCTGCTCCTTCATTACCAACAACAGCAATGCCAAGACAAGATTTTTTTAACATATTGCTATCATTGCGACCATTGCCAACAGCGATGGTAATCGAGGGATTTAATTTCTCAATGTATTCTGCTTTGGCAATGCTTTGATTGGCTGATGTTAATATTGTCAATTGACAGGGTACGGCTTTAAGCTCCTCTCTCGCTGTACCAAAACTATCGCCACTCACAATATGAATTTGCAAATGGTTGGATAAATCGTTTAATCGCGCAGAGACACCTGTGATTAGCGTTCCAGTATTTGCTAAAGTGCCATTATAATCAAAAACGACATGTTCTAATGTTAAATCGCCATAGCCAGGAATAGTTACTTTTATCATAAGTCTCCTCTATTAATTATCTGAAATGATTTTGTTGAATCACGCTCGCTTAGCGCACAATTGTGATCGCACAATGCGCATAAATCATCACTTGATGACAATCATCATCACGAACAATAGAAGTAAAGAGGTCTGTGGAGCGATGTTGTATTTGCAATACCTACGTTACTTCCATATTAACAACGTAGGCATCATTAGCCTTGGAGGGCGGTTAAAGGAGGTATGCCATCTCCTATGCATTTCACTTTATATTAATATTACTTTGTGAGAAGAGGTCAAGCAAGTGGTCCGGATGAAATTCTTTAAAGCATTTCATCCGGGCTATGCTGGATTTTTCCTACGAGCAATGCTTGAACAGCATCAAGCAATGCGGACTTTCTTTTGGCATGCATAAAGTGAAGTGTTTTTGAAAATAAAGTATGTAATAATTCGCGTACTTGCATAGTGTTTCATCCTGTTCAGAGGACGGTCATTTGACCACGAAGCACTATGCATTTTCATATTAACATGCATCTTTTATTTTGTAATAGGAATAAAATTGGATTTAACGTATGCCAAAAATAATTAAAGATTTCTTACTGGGAAATGATATAAATAATAAACTGAAATTAATAATGTTTTTCAATCAATATAATATTGCTGATATAAGAGAATCCCATTTTTATGAAAAAGATGGGTTACATTTTTTTAACTCCGAAGATACACCACTTACAGCTATTTCTATAGAAGGTAGTAAGGATGCTTATCAAGCACTTTTTTACAAAGCTGCTAATTTTGCAATAACCAAGAAAAATGGCGAAAGTGAATATGAAATGGTAATTAACAAACAAGCTGCTATTTTTGAACATCCTAGATCTTTATTAGAAAAAAAAGAAAGTGAAATAGAATCTATCGAAATGAGAAGAGATCCTAATGGCGGTAATGATGTTACTATAATTTATGAGAATGGCAAAAAAGAAGAAAAAAATTTCTACCCAAATGAATTTGAATTTGATTATGTTTATAGAGAATACAAGAAAATTCAAGACAACATGATCGAATATGAAAAAAATATTAAAACTATCACAGAAGAGAGAGAAGAAAAGACATTAAATAATCAATTAAGTTTTGGAAATAAAAAGCTAGAAGAACATAAAGAACTATTGTTTTGGTCTCCAAATAAAAATGTACGTGAATTTGGTAACGCTAAGTGCTTACGAAGTAATAGCCTTCCGTCTATGCACTTTAAAAGTTAATGACGACTATAGCAAGCTGTAGCCCGGATGAAATGTTTTTTATTTCATCCGAGGTTGTACAATTATTCCATTATTCCGTTTAATTTAAGTCTCACTTTTGATAGAAGAGCAACCATCAATAAAAATAATATTCATTTTTTTAAATTCTTTGATCGCATAATCTGCAATTTGCTTATGAACACTGGTCATAGGGTGCCATGAATCCCACCACATGTAGCCATGTGCATTAGGATAACTATATGTTCCAAGCCAAGGGTCGTTTATATTTTTATAAAAATTTTGGTTAACAATGTTATTAAAGAAGCTAGAAAAATCGATTAAATATAGATTAACCGCTTGATGTTTTACAATGTAGTCATTCTTTTTATCAAGAAGTAGATTATTTAATGTTTTATTGTAAGCTATAATGTGTGATCTTACAGCCCTTTTGACAACTGAGAATTTTTTGTATTCGGGCAATTTTGAATTATTGTAAGCTGGAACAAGAGTAACATCAGGTAAATTAAATATCGCAATATTTTTTGCACCAGCAGCAACAAGCTTATTTATCGCCAAGATAATGTTATTTGCTGTTTTGGCGCCATCTGTATCTCCGTTAATTAGATCGTTTAATTCAGCCCATACGATGTAGAGTGTGGGCTCTTGACCTGTGTTTAATTTGTATTTTTCTATTTGCCATAAAATTCCTGACCAATTAAAACCGTTATAGTTCGAATAATTTGTTTTAGCGCCTCCCCATGCATAATCCTGCAAACAAGATTTACATAGAGATTGCGCAATGTATTCAGGCCAAACTTGTCCGTTTGAATACCGATTAAACCCCCCATAATTTGATGAGCCGCGATCAGAAAGACTATCCCCAAAAACAACAATATGAGTAATTTTTTTAATGCCTGCTATTGCCGATGTCACTAAAACTAATTGAATTAAAAATATTAATAGAAATTTAATTTTCATTGTTATGATGTTCCTGTCACGAAATAGCCGTTTTGAATAAGTATCATTTTCAAGTCATGATCAAAAGTAACAAAACGAAGATTTTTACTACTTGCAATAGATTCTAGAGCTTATTTTTTGCTCAATCAATAAGCAATGTAGTCTGGATGAAAGAACGTTTCATCCAGACTACGCTAGCTATTTCCGCATCGTGCCTATCGTGATATGAAACCCGATTGAATAACCTTTAAAAGATAAAAGGTCAGGCAAGTTATATTTTCTTCTTAATCTCAATAAAGATGGCGATTCAATTAAAAGAACATAATATGTTTTTAGAGCAATTTCAGCAGCAACGATATCTTTAACAAAAAAGCTGTGCTCTTGATGCAAATCATGTGCGTTAACACTTTTGTTTTCTTCTGGATAAATTACCGTGATATGTGCTCCAACCGACCCATCATCAAAATAATCAGGCATTTTTATTTGAGGATCTTGTAATAAAGGGAATAACTCATGAATATATGCATCGTCAATATCCAAATAAATCAGATTATTTTTTGATCTTGCTAGCTGCCCTTTCTGCTTCAAATGAGAAGCAGAATGAATAATTATTGGAGCATTTAATTTTGTTATTAGAGGAAGTTTCATAACAAATAGCTTTCAATTTTTTTTATTCTTGTAATAAAATCCTCAATTAAAATAGTTTTACCTATAAAATAGGTACCTGGAACAGCAATCCGCATACTGATTATCCTTTAATTTTGGGTAGTGCTAATCGTAGTTTTAAGGAATTATTTTGCATCATCTTAACTTCAGAGTACACCAGAACCAAATTATTCTTTTGGAGCATTTTTAAATTTCGGCGTCATTTAAGCAAGCATAGCCCGGATGAAATTCTTTAAAGAATTTCATCCGGGCTATGCTTGCTAGATTGTTCAAAAAAGAATTACGACCCAACTTTTCTTCAAAAAATGGTAGTATTCGCAAATACAGTTGATCAGTCTATTTGAATTTTATATATGAAGGTTATAATGAATCTAAAGTTTAAAGCAGCTACGTTGACCCTTATCATTCAAGCAATTTTAGCAATGGTTCTTTTCGTAGGGTTTCTACTGGATCCTCTTGTTGGAATGATTATTATTGGAATTTATTTTTGGATACTTGGCTTTTTTTTAATTTTTTATTTCATTATGGAAAAATTAAAAAAGCACCCGCGAGGAACTCAAGAAAATAATTTGTTCATTAATCGAATAAATAACAGCAAGCCGTAGCTCGAATGAAATAAAGAGCATTTCATTCGAGCTACGCTTATTATTCGTTATTTAAAATTTCATTCAATATACGCTTTGCAATTGCTACCAATCCTAGATTGGTTTTCTCATAATAAGGCAAGATGATTAGCGCCACTGACAAAGCCCAACCTCGGCCACGTAACCAAGTAGCTTCATCCACCCCTAACGCAGATCGAAATACCTGACGCCCACTTGCAGAAAAAACACTCCAAGCGGAAATTAAATCACAAGCTGGATCACCAACACCCATCAGTCCAAAATCAATGACAGCTGTGAGACTGCCGTTCTGAATCAATAAATTTGATGGCAATAAATCGCCATGTGACCAAACAGGATTTTTGTCCCAATTTGGAACTTGAAGAGATTTATTCCATAGAGTAATCACCGCTTGAGTGTCTATCTTACCGTTTAACGAATTAATTGCTTGGCGCACCTCTTGATCTTGAGCTACCAATGGAACACCTCGACGTGAAAACGGTGCATTTGTCGTATTCATTGTCTGTAATGCAAGAATAAATTCGGCTAATGTCGTGGCTGCTTGGGTCTGATCTGTAATTGACTCAACAGTAGCATCTCGTCCCTCAACCCAAGTAAAAATTGACCATTTAAAAGGATAATTATTGTTAGCAGCACCATTACCAACGGGAACAGGGATCACGAGAGGAAGTGTTGAGGCAAACAAAGGTAACCATAACTGTTCTTTTTCAACATCCTTGGCGGCACTTGGTACACGAGGCAATCTTACGCATTTATCTTCACCTAACCGGTAAATGGCATTGTCTGTCCCCGCTGATTTAACAGGGCTTATAGGTAGGTCAGCCCACTGAGGAAATTGTTCCTTCAATAGTTGTCTGACCAATGATTCATCTATATCAACTTCATTGTTGTGCATTTTAACTTTAGCCATTCAACAACCTATTACCCGCTATTGCAAAAATTATGAGGTCATTATATTGAAAATATAACCAAATTACCCCTTAAACACTGTTATTCCAATCAAGAGCCGTAGCCCGGATGAAATGTTCTTTATTTCATCCGGGGTTGTAAAATTATTCCACATTTAGATGTTTTTTCTCAAAACCTGCCTCCACTTCTTTGAAATGTGATTTTTTATTTTCCCCAGTGAAAAGTGTTATATATTTCATTTAAACCTCACTAAATTGGATTGATTAACTGTATTTACAGCAAATGTAGCCCGGATGAAATGTTCTTTATTTCATCCGGGGTTATAAAAATTATTCCACATTTAAACCATTATCTTGTCCACACCAATTGTTTGGAAGAAGACCTTCTTTAACATATTTATGAAATGTTGAATAAGGCCAATCGCATATTGAATTTACCAAACCATGCTTCATTGGATTGTAATGAATATAATCAACATGTCTTGCATAATCTATTTCATCGCAGATGGTGTGTTCCCAAAATCGTCTTTGCCATAAAATGTTCTCTCCATACCGATTTTTATCAATCTTTATCCCGCATTTCTGCAAATTTTTCGCAAAGAAGGTCTTTATATAGCGCCAGCGCAATGAATAATTTGCATCCTTTTCCGGTAATTTCCAAATTGTATGCAAATGATCTGGTAAAACCACCATTGCCAAAGTTTGGTAAGGATGAATAGCATTGACACGCCGAAATGCTGCTGTCAATTGATGGATATATTTTGTTAACCAATTGGATTGACGATCGAGCAATGCGACCGTGAAAAAATATATCCCACCTGGAATAAAATTCCTGCGATATTTCACCATGAAGATTTCCTTATTATTTGTTCGGGAGAGGTGGGTTGTAAAATGATGAAAAAGGATAAAACTATCTAACCCCGGATGAAACAAAGAACGTTTTATCCGGGCTACGCTTGCTTATCCAATACCACCCACTATATGAGCGATTTCAGTTAGCTCATCTAACGATTTTATGTGAATATGAGCGCCCCCGTACCCAACATAATACTTACTCTCAAGCATCCCCTTAATTTTAGAGTAATATACTCTTGGATCAGATATGGCTTTTTCTCTTTTTAAAATGGCTTGCAATTTTATTATTTCAGGATGATCTTCTGGCCGGATCAAATCATCAAAAAATAATTCGGGTACTTTTTTAGGGTAAAGGTTGCCTTGATTCCTAAGCCCCGAAATAAAATCAAGCGTTTCATCACTTTGAGCTTTTGATTCGCCATACTCTCCTGTATAAGATATTGTTGTTATATCTGATTCATTACCTCCCATTGTCATTAGCGCAATCCGATTTTCATAATCATTAATTGCTTTGATATTAGCTTCATAACTTCCTTTCCAGAAAAAGGAAGGATTTATATAAATCATCTCCCCTTCAAAATCTGAATTAATATCGATGAATTTTGCATAAAGCAATTGATTCATGGCTCCAGACAATCGATGGCGTGTCCATCCTTCGCCTAGCTCTTTTAAATATTCAAAACGGAATAACACGTGCATAGAATCGTTTAATAACTTATTTAAAAAGAAATTAAGCAATGCATGAGCATCCGCATTGAATTTGTTTTCACGCTCTAGTTTAATCATTATTTTCAATGCTGACTCAGACATTAAAACATGGGCAGCACTGCTGATTACTTTGGGCTTATCGATTTCGTGTTTTTTTAATATAGCGGACATTGTATTCCAATCTTTAATGCCATTAATCTTGGCGATGGCTTGGAGACAAGAACTATGTGTTAATTCAATGCTATTTTGTTTAAGAAAACTTTTGAGAATTGTAGCTTGTTCTTTTACTTCAACGATAGATATCATTTTAAATTCCTCTTAGTAGTTGAGAGCATTCACCAAATGCCTGCATTATTGGACGCTCAAACTAATTCAGAATTCAAAATTACGTTTGGCACTCATAAAACTATTTACCGAACCTAAAATTTTTAGGTGCAGGCGGATAGGTTAGTTTCAAACCGACAGGAAGTTTTACAAAAATATTCTGATATGTCAATGATAAAATTAGACCAAAGCAGGGGGCACTTATTATCCTAACTATCAAAAATGCACCTATACGAATGGTATTTAGTCAGCGGGATAATACTTGCCCTTCTTGCAATACAATTTTTTGAAAGGTACAGGTTTAAAAAATCCGTTAGCAAGAGATTAAACGTCAATTAAGTTATTTTCTCTGTGCAAGTAAAATCTCAACATTCTGATCAAAATACTGTTTCCATTCATTATGGGCTTCTAAATATTTATTAAATAAAGGCGCAGTATCATCGTATTTGATTAACCCTTGATGAGCTTTTTTAACCTCCTCAAGCCAAAGTCGTTCTGCTTCTTTAACCTTGTCATCAAGAATTTTTTCTTGATCAAATATTTTAAAATCTTCTGGTTTTATATAGCGCACAATAATTTCACATCCTTTAGCATTAAAAAAACATTGATGTCAGGAATTTAATGTATGCATAGAAAAAATAGACCGTAGTAACAAATCCAACAAACAATAGAATCCAAGCAACGATTTGTAACCATTTTGGCCATTGACGATTTAATAAAACATTTACTCTTTGCGCCATTCCTTCATCAGACATAACGTACGTGTTAATTTTGCTAACATCCAGTGGTGAAGTATACACATAGGTAATCATTATCGATTGTTTGGGTAACAATCTTTCAAAACGAATCTCCTCGCCAGCCCCTTGGATCGGTACAACCGTATACTCAGCGGGTGGGTATATAGAGACCATATTTCCAATATCATTTATTTGATGGCCAACTTTCACGTTTAAAGCAGGCTTTCTTCCAACATTTCTTATCACAATAGAATGTGTATTAATATTGATTTGCGGGCTCTGCGCATTAAGACGAACTAATCCTGCTCCTATATGTCCATAATGCGTAATTAGACGAGAGCGGCTTTCAAAAAAGCGATTAAGGTACATGCCAATAAGGAAAGTTATGGTGTATGTAATAATGTTGACTAAAGCCAGTGACATGAATTTTTAATCCCTTAAAATTTACCCATCCTTCTACATTGCTTCTACATTTCGACTGCTTTCTATTTTGCCATCCATAACCTATTGATTTTTAAAGCTGGCGATGGGACTCGAACCCGCGACCTGCTGATTACAAATCAGCTGCTCTACCAACTGAGCTACGCCAGCGTGTGGGAAGATAAGGGCGGTATTTTAGTCGACCCAATAAGGCATGGCAATGAAAATTAAAAATAATATTAACTTAGGCTTTCCGCATTCGTATTGTGGGGGTTGGTGCAATTGATAGGCTGTTGCTGGGTGTTTTGGTCGATGCGGAAGTAGGGGAATCCTCCGTACCAAACCTTGCATTAAATAAATCAGGCCATTTTCGGTGTAGCCAACCGCGCAAGTTAGCAAACAGGGGACGTTTGCCTGCCCACCATGCGCGCGTATCGGCAAACAATAACCCATGGCCTGCAAATGCAGCCCGCGTATTTGCAAACAATTTGCGTTGTCCACGCCAAACTGCTTTCCAATCCGCAAATAATTCATCGTAAATTGCCGCCCGTCCATCCAGCGCCCTATCATATTCTTTATAGACGCTCGTTCTGTCAGGCAAATGGGTTATCATTTTTTGCGGAGAGGTAAGTAATTGTTGGGTTTGTTCGCTCATGCTTAAGTGATGGAGTTTTTCCGGTAAAAGGGTTGTGTCCCTTTCTTGCAGGTTGTCACGTAATTGTTGCCATTTTTCTTGTGCTTTCTCTTCAAATAATTGCAATTGCTGTTGGACTGCATCAACATCAGGGTTGGTTTGATTCGCTACTTTCAAAATATGTGGCCAAGTCGTATTCCATAATTCATCCAATTGACGTGTGAAATTAGCCCAATGCAAAAGCATTTCCTGTTTTTTCGGGTCAAACTTCGCATCATAATAAGCAAAAAAAGATCGCGTTACTTTAATGCGAAAATCACTCAACGTATTGCGAATTAAACGTTCAACTTGTGCATCGCGATCAGTTTCTAATTGCAATTTTTCAATATAATGTTCTGCGGCAAAGAAAAAATGATTACTTAATTTTTTCTTACGTGATAATTGCTCTTTATCAACTACTAAACGTGCTTCGCCAAGTTCGCCATATCGACCGCTTCTACCAAACAATTGCAAAAGCTCACGTTTGCTCGAAGGAAAAAATGCGCCTAATGTCAGTAAACCACCCTTTTCTTCTATTTCAGGAATAACAGGAATATGTATGCCGCGAACCAAGCGTTTGTTAGCAATGGTGATTTTATTAGCCAATCCTCCCCGCTGGATAATTGAAGCTTCCTTCTCTTCCGTATGCGTACTATCTAAATATTGCCAATCTTCTTTAGCAACGTTTTTTAAAAGCGATTGCAGACGCTCGTAAATACGCGCGGCTTCCGCGTCGTTTTCACAAACGATCAAAACAGAACGATTTGTTTTTCTGGCTTCCAATGTTTCTTCAGCAAGTGCAGCAACGCGCTGTTCAAAATTCGCCGTTAATCGAATGGGCTTATCTAAGCGACGCAACGGTTTATGGCGCGGAACATTAATAAATTTCATGGGTTGTTGATTGGCTTGATCGCTATAAAGCACAGCTGCTTCTTCTCGTTCAATATCTGATCCCGTTGAGCCTGATACTGACCAAACAAAACCATGATCATATTCATCAATGGATGCTTTATTCGTGGAAGAATAAATAATGTGTTTTTCCGGATGAATATAAAAAGGCTGCATGTCTGCAAGTTTAAAAGCTGGATTTTTTTCAAGCGCCATGAATTGTTTGACGATAGTAGCGTTAGGATTTTTAAATTCTTCGTTAAGGTAAGCATGTAAACATTGTTGTACGCCAAAGGCAAATTTAGTGTTCACATCTAAGCGATCGCTTTGCGTAAAATAGGCTTCACTGGTTAATTGAGGTCCCTCAATAGTATCGGTGATAACATTGGTCTTAATCCGGTAATCTTTTCCTAATTCTAAGCTTAATGCGGTAACAGCTGCATCTTGCAAGCTTTCTAACTCTTCTTGCGGTAAATGTTTTAGAAAATCTAATTTTTCTTGTGTACAGTCCGGATGAGCTGTTACAAATTTGTAAAATTCATCATTGCAAGCATCCATGTCATTCCAGTAAAGATTATGGATCTCAGTACGACGAATGCCATATTGGTTAAAAAATTGAATGAGAAAAGTGTATATCCAATCTTTATTTTTTTTATTGGTCTGTAAAAGCGCTGAAAAATTAAATCGTATATTCGATGTATCATAAAAAAATCGGTCCGTTTCATCCAACAATAAAGCGCGCTCGTGGGGGTTGGGATCAATAATTGCACGACCTTCGCCAGAGCTTCTTGCTTTGCCGCGAAATAAGTTAAAACTTACTTCATCAAAAAAGTTAATGCCTTTGATGACATATTGACTGCTGTTCATTTGTGTTGTAATCAATCGCGTGGGTGCTTTAAGCATCTTGAAAAAAGCACTGTATTCCAAATAATCCCTTTGCGCTAATTGAATATTACTCGTGACAAAATCGACCGTATTGGATATGAAGTATTGGCAAGCACAAGCAAGCATCATGATGCGAGATTTTCCTTCACCCGTTGCAATTTCACTAGTCGTATGCGTGCCAGAGATAATAAAGGCAAGCATGACAAGATACTGTGTGGTGTTTAACTCGATGTTTTTGCTGCGATAAAGTAATTCAACTAAAACAGCAATGAATCGCGTGGGTGAAAGCTTTTTGGCGTAGGAAAGTTCTTCTCGCAATTGATTGGAAGGCAATAGCTTAACGTTTTCAATGTCGCTATTTAATTGCTCCAATTGTTCTTTTGAAAAGGTGACACCTTCAAATAATTTTGCTTGTTGTGTAGCTCGAACGAGATCAAACGCATTTTCAGGGTCGCGTTTGCCAGGTGACATGCTGTAATCTTTATACAATTTGTTGATCTGGGTTGTATATTCTTCGGTAGAAAGATGGCGAAGTTGTTGGTGCCAAGCAATCAGTTGTGATAGCGAAGGGTAAGGGGGTTCTTCGTAACATTGCTTCGCTGCTGTTAAAAAAGTAGGATACGTTTTATAGAGTTCAATAACCTCTTGCAAATGGCTCATATCGCAATTGTTATTCAGTAATACTCTTATTTGATTTAATACAATATTTTTTTCTGCAGGAGAAAAGTCTTTAGTGAGATGGAATAATTTTTTAAGTTGTTGTGGTTTTTTGCTGTAATGAAAACAAAATGTTTTGATCATGTCGCTATCAAGTTGTGTAAACTCAATTTTTAGAATTTCCACAAAATTAAGCAATTTATCTTTAGCGTTATTGGATGTTTTGATTTTTTCATAATAGTAATGTACTAATTCCAATAATCGCTGCTTTTCAATAGGATGATCAACGATCAATTGACGAATAACGTCCATCACTTTATTGAAAAAAATCGAGTCAGAGGATAAAAAGATAAGGTTGGTTGTAAATGCTAAAATCGTCGCATCGCATATGGCATGCTTTCGCAAATAAGGCATTACATGACGGTAATGCAATAAGATGCTATCAATAAATGAAGGTGAGTTTTTTGTTCTTGTGGGTTGCATGGTCATTAGTAATTCAAGATCACGAATATTATTGCTATTGCCTATTTCTTGTAATAGTTCGCAGAATTTACTTAATGAGGTAATCGTTCTCTTGCTTAGTTTGTGACAAACCTGCAGAAATTTTTCACCACTATTGTGCGGCAATGAAACGTAAATTTTTATTAAATAATTCGCAGCAAGTTGGTGGTTTAATTTATCTCTTTCTTCCATAAAAGATGAAAGAATGTCACACACTAATTTTTTTTCTTCAATGGTGCTGAAATTTTTATCTATTAAATCTGTGATGTCGTTAGATAATTCAGTTGAAAAGAACCGTGCAAGGAAATTTGTTGGAAAATATTTTTCAAAGTCAGTAAAAATGCGCTCCATGGATTTCTTTAAAAAATCTTCTGGCGAAGCAGTGGGCAATAAGTTTACAAGAAAATCTAAAAGCGCTATTAAATTTAGATGATTAAGTGCGGGTTCGGATGGAGATAACCTATCTTTATCTATATAGGTAAGTAATTCAAGCGAGTAAATAAAATAAGCGATTAATTGTTTTGCCTGCGGCAATGGCGCAACTGCTTGCTCAAAAGATTTTATAATCTGGTCAATGCTGGAAATATTCGTAGAATTTATCTTGAATAAACTCAGTAAATGTAACAATACAAATTTAAACCAAGCATCATTTTCTTTATCGAGTATTGAAAATCCAAAAAATTCTGGGCAATGATTAGGATCAAGTGAACGAATATAGTCGATATCTTCTATATCAATGAGGCAAGATTTACGTCTTGGCTTGATGCGTTTTATGAAGATATCATCAAAATCTTTAATCTCTTGAGGACTCAGATTAAATTTAAAAGGTTTTTTGCTAAGATCTTCTGGGATCACGTAAATAAGTGCATTATTTTGGCGTATATATCTAAATGGATAAGCACCTAATGAATAGTCAATCTTTGCTGAAGGTTTTAAGTAAGTAACCCTGGCTTGGTGGGTTAGTTTCATGGCTACATTGACATAGTCTACAACTTCTGTATCAGAGTTTAGGTCTGCAAATTTCAAACCAGCATGAATGGCAAACTTATAGCGGCTTGTTAAAGTTTTAACTTGTTGCATGACGTCATGTTGTTTTGTTAGCAATGCGCGATTTTTTGTCTCTGCTTCTTCAGCGATATGTTGGACGATATCAAAAATACCTATTGAATAAGATGAAACTTTATAGCGTAAATAGGTAGTAAGATAGGGAAGAGGAGGGATATAAGAATCGTTGAGCAGTGCGTTAGTAATGGTCGAAAATTTCATTACCCAATTTAAAAAGGATAAGCCAAGCATCAATGATAAACTTTGTATGATGTCGCAAATGTGTTCAATTTCTTGTAAGGAAGTTTCTTCATCATTAAGCAGGGCCTGTGTTTCTAACCCTGTAGTTGCTACTACAACCAGTGCGTGAATTACCCTATTATAAGGAAGGAAATGATCTGCAAATTTTTCATCAATACGTTTAAATGCTTTCTCATAAAACTCAACTGAAAAACGATGCGGATGACTTGCAATGTAACGGTATAAGTTTCTTGAAAATTGTTGATAACCACGAAAAAAATCCAGATGAGATAGTAAACAATGTAAGCGCGGATGCATTGTTTGTGAAGATGAATTTTCTGTTAACGCATGAAAACCACTCAGTGGCATTTTGTCATTATCAAATGTAGTTTTATCATGACGAGGGTAAAAATGACTTGGTAATGGCTTCATTTCAGGCAGTACAACGGTTGCCACCATTTCTTTGATGTCAGTGACGGCGCGAATGGCGCAATTACTGTTGAAATTAAGCTGAGTAATCGCAGCCCATTGCCGTTGACGATCATCTTTTCGGCATTGATATAAGATCGTCAGCATGCGCGATAAAGTTGTCGGTAGGCTTTTGATGTCGGAAAAATGCAATTGCGAATAAAATTCAAGTTGTAAATCTTTAATGCTAGATACAAAATGCTGGAATGCATTCACTAAGGCTGGCAAGTTATCTTCGCCCACACTATCGCAATGTTGCGCGTATAAATTATCCCACCAAATTCGTTGTTCTGGGGTGAGCATTTTAATGGTATTGAATGCCGTTTGATAATCCCCAGTTAAAAAGGGCAAAAAAGTATGCATTTTAGGGAAAAGATGCTTGCTCATCATTGCTAATAAAGAGGAATCTATGGTTTGCCAGCAATCGAATAATTTTTCTAATCCTGCTTCAGCATATTTATCATAAATACTTAATAAACAATCCAAATCTCGAGCAGTGAGATTAAGTTGTTTATGATAATGTTTTAAAGTTTCTGCTAAAGGAGTGTGATCTATAAATTGAAATAATAAATGCGGAGTACTTTGTCGATGAAAAGCTTTTAAAAATTTTTTCTTCCATTCATTTAACGCATTTTTATCACAATGCGTTGTTACTTGTGCATAGTATTCTTTTTCAAAGGTTTGCTCGAAAAATGTTTTGTCTTTTTTGTCTAACCATCGATGCAATAGTGCTTGAGAAAGCGGTTCTGCTTCTAAAGGCTGATATAAACGTACACTTAAAGGATGTACTTCATGGGCATTTTTATCTACTGCATCATCTAAATCTAAAACAGGAATTTTAGGGTAAAACAAACGAGGTAAATACGCTTGATTTCGACTCATGTCGTTTGCACGGTCTAATGCCTCAAGTTCTGCTTTTTGAGTATCCCGGAATCTAGATCCTGCAAAAGGGTGTTGTAGATCTAAACCAAATTTGAATTGATGGTAATGGCGGAGCACTTGCTCACAAACACGATCAGTTAATAGGGTTAATGAATCATATTTTGTTAAGAAACGATTTTCATGCAAGACACCTTTATTAGTAACAATATTGCCAAGCAAGTTATCCCATACACTTGCAGCATCTTGAGGGGCAGGATAATAGCAATCAGGAAGTTGAAAACCTCTAGTTTGTATTCGATGAATGAATTCGTCTCGATTAATTAAATCAATTTTAGGACGCGCGCTGGTTTCCGTTTCAGTGATTCTTTCGATGGATGTTTCAATAGCTGCCTCCACTTCATTGTCGTTCTCTAAGTGGGTTGCAATACTCGTGGTTATCTCCGTAAACATTTTTTTGCTGATTTTAGGGCGTTGACGGACGGTGCGATTTTTAGGCAACGCAAAAGGAGTTTGCTGTTGTTCTTTTTTAAAATGAGCAATGCGCTCCTCACGCTCACGCAGAGAGCATTCGAGGTCATTTTGCCAAAATGAATTCAAATGTTGGAAGGGCATAGTACGTTGTCAGTTTTGTGTAAAAAAAGAACATTTTATAGGTTTTATGAAAAAAATACAACTTTTTGGTGTTGAATGTTTTCTTCAGACACGTAGGCGTAAATTCTTGACAGACCTTTCTAAAGTAATGAGAATAAGCGACTTTCACGGCTATGTAGCTCAGATGGTTAGAGCGCGGCACTCATAATGCTGAGGTCAGTGGTTCAAATCCACTCATAGCCATTAAGTGAACCTTCTTTTCTAATTTCTCATTTAAAATCAATCATTAACGGTGCATGATCCGACACTTCATGCTGCAATACTTGGAAGCTTTCGATAACGATGTCGGGAGAGGTCAATATATAGTCGGCAAATTTTTCTGGTTTAGGATATAAACTCGTTCGAGTGGAGTTAATTTGATGGGATTCAATCAAATTGTTCAATCCTTGTGCTATAATGGATAAACTCTCTGTGTCTGGTCTTAGATTAAAATCACCACAAATAACCATCGGATTATTAATAGAATCAATAAATTGTCTAATTTTCTGGGATTGCATCAATCTTTCAGGTGAATCTGTTTTTCCGCAACCATTCCAGAGGCCATGAACATTAATAATAGAATAGGTTTGTTGCTTGATTTGGCATTTTAGCCATTGTAAGTTTCGGGAATGTGTCGGGCCTCGGCCAATGTAATTCGGATTAATATGAATAGGTGCATCCCCTTCTTGTAATACATGGATAGAGTCACGCACGAAAGCACCGATGCCATAAATATTGTCCACGACGGGTCTAAAAAAACCGCGGTGAGTAGGAAGCAAGTTTTGTAATTCTGAGAAAATGTTCAAGCTCACTTCTCTATCTTCGGTGGATATTTTATTTTTAGCCTGATGATACACTTCTTGAAAACAAAAAATGTCTACTTCTTGATGGGCTTTAATGAATTCGAGCAATGGGGCGCGTAAATGTCCTCCCCATATATTTAATGAAATGAGTTTCATCCTTAATTCTCTTTTTGTAATAAGAAGCCTATTATTCAGCTTCTTTATTGAAGAGGCAAGGCAGCAACCCCTGCTAGGCAATTTATGATAAATAATATCAATGCATTGCGATTGACATCATTAACATCATCAAGCAAAATTCTCGCCTAGTTTACGGAGGGGTTCCCGAGCGGCCAAAGGGATCAGACTGTAAATCTGACGGCTTACGCCTTCGAAGGTTCGAATCCTTCCCCCTCCAATGTTTTAGACGAAATGAATTGTTGGTATGCGGGCGTAGTTCAATGGTAGAACTTCAGCCTTCCAAGCTGATAGCGTGGGTTCGATTCCCATCGCCCGCTCCATGATAGGTTGCCCACATAGCTCAGTCGGTAGAGCACTTCCTTGGTAAGGAAGAGGTGACCGGTTCGATTCCGGTTGTGGGCTTTAATTCAAAAATTATGATGTGACGTTACTTATCCATTAAAGGAGCGTACTCGATGAGCAAGCAAGTATTTGAGCGTTCGAAGCCGCACGTAAACGTGGGGACGATAGGACACGTAGACCACGGGAAGACGACATTGACAGCGGCGTTGACGAAGATATTGTCGGAGAAGTTTGGT
>Ga0153956_1001135_pt1 | contig 24966 bp, 24 predicted proteins | sample TSFL040MetaG_FD_104704 | JGI IMG/M metagenome (GOLD analysis project Ga0153956, IMG submission 104704) | Attine ant fungus gardens microbial communities from Florida, USA - TSFL040 MetaG | ecosystem: Host-associated > Fungi > Mycelium > Unclassified | place: USA: Florida, Wekiwa Springs... | reverse complement strand
CGAGCGGCTGCCATGGGCACCGGCCGACGGAGCGGACAATTTCGCGCCGCTCGCGGCGATGGAATGGCAGGTCCACATCTATGGCGCCGCCAACGAAGATATCGCCGCATGGTGCGAGCAGCGGCAGGTTCCCCTCCACGTCTTCGACTGGCAGCCCGCCTATGAAGCGGCGGGCCTGCGCCGGAACGCGCTCTATCTGCTGCGGCCGGATACCTATGTCGCGCTTGCCGATCCCGACGCCTCGCTCGAAACGCTTCAACGCTATTGCGAGGATCGCGGCTACAGGATCGGAAGGGGATGAGAGGCGGCGACGGGGCGGCTTCCACCACCCGCCCGCACCGGCCGGAACGCGCCCAGCACGAATGGGCGCGGCTGAAGGCGAACGACAGCCTCGAATGCCGCAACGGCCACTCGGCCGTCGATGGTGGATGCCGGGCAATAGGGCTATCGGCCGGCCCCGGCGCGATGGCCGGCGGCGGCGCAGACCTTGTAGGTCTCGCCGGAGCCGCAGGGGCAGAGATCGCCGCTGCGGCGCTGCAGGCGTGCGATGACGGGCAGCAGGAAAGCGGTGGGCAGGAGGCTCGCCAGCGTGGCGGTGATTTTTGCCGAGACGCCGGGGAGGACGAGGCGGCGGCCGGACTGGAAGCCGCGCCAGGCCTCACCCGCCACATAGTCGGCGCTGAGCTTCGGCAGGAGCTTGAAGAGCGTTGCCCGGCCCGCGCCGGAGCGTTCGAGAAATTCCGTCGCCACCGGTCCGGGCGCCACGCAGGTCACGGTCACGCCTAGCCCGCGCATCTCCTGATGGAGCGAGGCGGAGAAGGAGCGGACAAAACTCTTGCTGGCATAGTAGAGCGCCATGTTCGGGCCGGGCAGGAAGCCGGCGACGGAGCCGAGATTGATGACCCCGCCCCGCCCCCTTGCCGCCATGCCCGGCAGGAAACGCAGCGTCAGATCGGTCAGCGTGCGAATGTTGAGATCGACGAGGCCGAGCTGTTCGTCGGCCGGCAGCAGCGTCGCCGCGCCACGCAGGCCAAAGCCCGCGCTGTTGACCAGCACGTCGCAGAAGAGGCGATTGTCGCGGAGAAAGGCGTCGAGCCGCGCCGATGCATCGGCCGCCGCAAGGTCGAGTTCAAGGGTCACGGCCTTGCCGCCTTCCGCATCGACCTCGGCGGCGCCCACCGCCAGACCGTCGGCCGAGCGCGCCACGAGGACGACCGTCGCCCCGTCTCGCGCTGCAACCTTGGCGATAGAGCGGCCGATCCCGCGCGAGGCGCCGGTGACGACCACGGCGGGGCGAAACTCCTTGTCGATGCTCACGATGCCCTTCCCGCGATCATCGTTGCGGCTGCGGGCGCGGGTTCGGCGAGCGCCCTGACCTCGCCGGCGATCTCATTGTTGAGAATGCTTTCGAAACGCTCCAGCGCGCGTGCGACATTCGCCCCGTCCATGACGCGGTGATCATAGAGGATGCGGACGGTGACGGCGCCCGCCTCGCTGATCGGGCCGTAGTTGAGGAGCGTCGTCAGCGGCGTCAGCGGATTGAGCGATTCCGCGCCGAGGCCGGAATAGACCGACAACTGGAACGTGCCGAAGAAGCGCGGCCGCTGGCGTCCGAGGTTCAGGCCGAACCACATGGCGAGCCAGCGGAGCGGCGCCGGCAGGCGGGCAAATTTCAGCGCGCGGCGGAATTGCTTGATCTCCATCACCGGCCGCGTCCGCGCCTCCTGCATCAGCGCATCGAGCTCGGCGATCGGCCGGCCCTCGGGACGCTTGATGGGGCTGAGCAGCACCACGCGTTCGCCTTCATGCTCGCGCTCATGCGCGACCGAGGCGACGCTTTCGGGATATTCGTAGAGCTGCGGCCGCGGCAGCTTCACATAGGCGCGGCGGAATTCGGGGACTTCCAGCGCAAGCAGCGCATAACCTTTGAGGAAGAGCACCGTCCAGGACGGCCGCGCGGCAAGGCTCCTGCGCGCCTCCAGCAAGGGGCCGAGGTTCATCTGCCGCTGCACCGTCACGCGCGGCACGCGGATCGAAAATCGCATCAGGTCTCCGACAAGACGCCTTGCCGCCGAAAGCTTGATGGGTCGGCCTCGCATGATGTCACCTTAATAGAGATAGGGGATGATGCGCTTGGTTCTGTCCATGTAGTCGCGATATTGCGGGCCGAAGAATTCGAGCATCATCCGCTCCTCCTTGTCCACCCTGAGGAAGAAGAGGATCGCAAAGCCGATCAGCCCGGCGAGCCCGACGATCCAGTTCGCCAGCAGAAAGGCCTGCCCCAGCGCCATCAGGAAGAAGGACGTGTACATGGGGTGGCGAATCAGCGCGTAAGGGCCGGCGGAGATCAGTTCGTGCTTCTCGCGGATTTCGAGCGAGATCGACCAGTTCTTGCCCAGTTCCTTGTGCGTGCGGCGGAAGGTCCACATGGCGGCGGCATAGAGGACGGCGCCGATCACCAGCGCCCAGGCGGTAATCTGATAGGTGGCGCTGCGCGGAAAACCGCTGAAGACATAGATGCCGGGAATGATCGCAAGGCCGAGGATCGCCGCGAAAAGGCCGAAGCGATCGGTGGCCGTGCGCTGGTCGCTCACCACGCGCAGGCGCTTGGCGCGGCGCGCGAAGGGCCGCCGGATGAAGTACCAGGCGATCACACCCAGCACCCAGATGATCTTGCCGGCGATCGCTAGCGAGAGGCTCACGGAGTGTCACCCACGTCTTTCTGGGGCCTATGTTCGCGGCAGCGCACGTCGGGCAAGCGGCCGCCAGCGCCCCTCGACGTCATCGGCAAACGGTTCACAACCTTAAGCCCGCGCGGCCGGGTCAGGCAAGACGGCGCGCTCAAGCGGTGTTCATTTCCCGCAACTGCGTTATGAACTGCTGCGGACGGAGCCAGATGCCCGGCGTCTTGTAGCCCATGTGGCGGGCGATCTGCCCTACCCAGGCATTGCAGTTGTTCACCGTCGCTTCCCACAGCTTCGACGAAGCCTGCTGCTTACGGATGAAGGCGACGACGTCGTTGTATTCCTGCTGCGTCAGCAGCACGCGCCAGCTTGCGGAGCGATACTGTTCCTCGAGATCGCCGTCGGTTTCGCCCGTCGTCGCCGGCACCGGCACGAAATGCCCGAGCACGTAGGGGCCGGGATCGGGCGAGGCAGGCGCAAGGCCCGCCACTTCGGGATTGATCGGGTTTCCGTTCTTGTCCAGCCGTCCAAACACGACGTAGGTGTGGCCGTAAGTTAGCGCGTAGCGCGAGCGAAACTCGATAAAGTATTGGCTTGCCGCAACTTTTTTCGTAGTGGCAGGCGAAGTCTTGCTGATCGATGTGAACCGTGGCTGGGGAGGTTTGTCTTCGGTCTGGCAGGACGCCAGCCCGCATGCCATCAGAATCACAAGCGACAGACGGCCTTTTCCAAGGATCATCAATGCGCTCCATTGACCTGCCCTGGAGCAGGTTCATCGAAACTGGCGGGGTTCGGAAAGGAGGAAGGGCCAGGTTGGCCCTTCCCGTGGTTGAAGGCCAACTTTACTTGTAGACCGCCGCAGCCGGCGGCGGAGCCTTGCCTTTTCCTTTGCCGATGTCCCCACAGGCACTCAGGTTGGCAACAGCAAGCACTGCAATGATTACGACTAGAATTCTGCTCATCAAGAAGTCCTCTCCTCATCTGGGATAGCTTGTCGAAGGCAACGACTCAAAGTTTAGCGACAAACCGGGCCTTGGCTAGTGCAGAAAGAACACAGTTTGCAGCTTCACTACATTAGCAGCACAAAATTCATATGGCCAACCCTTCGATTTCAAATGGTAAACGCTGCAAGCATTCCTGCTAGATCACGAGAACCCGAGTGCCCACATGGGCACGGCTGTAGAGATCGACGATGTTGGCATTCGTCATGCGCACGCAACCGTTCGAAACCGCATGGCCGATCGACCAGGGCTCGTTGGTCCCGTGCACACGAAACATAGTGTCCTGTCCGTCCTGGTAAAGGTAGAGCGCGGCCGCACCCAGCGGATTGAGCGGGCCGCCCGGCACGCCGTCGGCATATTGCATCAGCCGCGGCTTACGCACCATCATGTCCTGGGTCGGTTTCCACGACGGCCATTCCGCCTTGCGCCCGACGATCGCCTCGCCCTTGAAGCTCAGGCCCTCCTGCCCGACGGCGACGCCATAGCGGGTCGCGCGGCCTCCCGGCTCGACATAATAGAGAAAGCGTTCGCCGGTGTTGACGACGATGGTGCCCGGCGGCTCGGCGCCGTCATAGGCGACCTCCTGCCTGCGGTACCGGGGATTTTGATCCGGGTCGCCCGCAAAGGCGGACGTGATCGTCCAGTCCTCTGAAACGCCGCATCCGGAAACGATAGATGCCAGACCCCCCAACAAGAGTCCCCGGCGCGTGACGTGGTCTATGCCCATTCCCACCTGCCAGTATTCCGTTAGAGCATGTTGCGCAAAAGTGTGCAGCGGTTTTGCGATAACAACATGCGCAAAAACAAAAATCTAAAGCGTGGGAAGCGAATCCGAAGGATCGCGACACGCTTTTGTCCCTCGCTGACCTAATTAACATCGTCAGCCACTCCGGCCAAGCCATGCCGGGGCACGATAACGGCAGTTTGATAAGTATATGCTAATCAATGGCGATATGTTGTTATCATGCCACGGCGCAACTGCGTCGGATAATGGCATGGGGAATAAGGATCGGAATGATGAAGCTGGGGTTCCAGGGCAAGATCGCGGTGGTGACGGGCGGGGGCTCGGGAATAGGTGCGGCCGTTTGCCGGCAACTGGCGGGCGAAGGGGCTGAAGTCGTCATCGCCGATATCGACACGGAGGCGGCCGAATGCGTCGCCGGCGAGATCAATTCGGACGGCGGCAGCGCCCGTCCCTTCGCCGTCGATGTCACGGACGTCGATTCGGTGGAGCGGCTCGTGGCGTTTACGGTCGAGGAATGCGGCGGCCTGAACCTTGCCGTCAACAATGCCGGCGTCCGCGGCGTGCGCAAGGCGACGGGGGACTATCCGCTCGACGAATGGCAGCGGGTGATGCGGGTCAATCTCGACGGCGTCTTCTACTGCATGCGGCAGGAGATCGGCGCGATGATGGCGCGGGGCGGCGGCGCGATCGTCAATATCTCCTCCATCCTCGGCACGGTCGGCCTGCCGCTGACCTCGGCCTATACCGCCGCCAAGCACGGCGTCGTCGGCCTCACCAAGGCCGCGGCCATCGAATATGCAAGGTTCGGCATCCGCATCAACGTCGTCGGGCCGGGCTGGATCGAAACGCCGCTGCTTTCCGAGCATGAGGAACTGGCAAGCTCCAAGCGCATCGAAAGCCTCCAGCCGATGGGCCGGCGCGGCAGGCCGGAAGAGGTCGCCGCCCTCGTCTGCTTCCTCCTCTCCGAACAGGCAAGCTTCATCACCGGCAGCTACCAGGCCGTCGACGGCGCCTATACCTCGCATTAGCGGGCGCCGAAGCTCGGACGTCGATGGAGGACACGCGGCAAATGATACTCGAACCCACATGGCCGGATATTCTGCTGCGGCTCCTGCTGACGGTGGCCGCGGGCGCGCTCATCGGCTTCAACCGCGAAACGCATGGGCATTCGGCGGGACTGAGGACGACCATCCTCGTGGGGCTCGCGGCATGCATCGCCATGGTCTATGCCAACCTCCTTCTAACCACCATCGGCAAGGCGCCGGATTCCTTCGTCAATATCGACGTGATGCGCCTGCCGCTCGGGATTCTCACGGGCGTCGGCTTTATCGGCGGCGGCGCGATTTTCCGGCGCGACAATCTCGTGACCGGCGTCACCACCGCGGCAACCCTCTGGACGATCACCGCCATCGGCCTCTGCTTCGGCGGCGGCGAGCTTATGCTCGGCTGCGTCGCCACGGCGCTGACCTTCCTGACCATCTCGCTGCTGAAATGGCTGGAGAACCACATCGCGCGCGAGCGCCGCGCGCTGCTCGTCGCGACCGCCCGCGATGCGGCGGCGCCCGACTTGCCGCACCTCCTGGAAAAAACACCTTACCGTTCGCGCTTCGTAAGTGTGCGCAAGCAGGCAGGCGAGGAGCGCACGACCTTCGAAATCCGCTGGCGCAGCACCGGCCATGCCCGCCCCGGCGAGCTTCTCGCCATCGTCGGCGAGCACTACCTGATCGACAGTTTCGACATCGTCGGCGGCACCGCCGCCGATGCATAGGGAAACGCGGCTCCGCTCGTTGCCTCAAAAAGCGCCAAAAGCTGATTTCTACATAAGGCCCGAGCAAGGATTTCGAGGGACGATATCGCTCATTCCAAGGGTGTGCTTCGAGCGTCGCGCCTTACATGAGAGACCCGCACGACTGGCGCTCTGGCATTTTTAAATCTGCGCAAGTGCTTGCGTTCAGGAGAGAAACGGGTCGAACGCCGCTTGCGCCATCGCTCAGGAACGGTGCTATGCGAAAGATGGCATATGACTGGACAGGTCAGCGTACCCGCAAATTGAAGGCCATGCGCGTGGCGATGATCGCCATGCTTCTCGTCGTACTGGCGAGCATTCCCGCCATGCTGCTCCATTAATCAGCGCTTCCCGGCCGCCGCCGGCTTCGGCTTGCGCGAGACGTTGTCGCCCGCCTTCGGGTCGAGCGCCAGGCAATCGAACACCGCAAGCAGCGCCACGACGCCGAGGAGAAGGAAGGCCAGCCGAAATTCGATGCCCGCCGCGCCGTCGAGGCCCAGCGGCTCCGCAACGGCGTGGCCGATGCGGGTGCCGATGGCGCCGAGCGCGATCCCCATGCCCATGGTGAGCTGGAACGCGGTGCTGAACAGCGTGTTCGCGCCCGTCATCTGCGGCTGCGGCACGTCGGCGAAGGCGATGGTGTTCAGCGCCGTGAAATGCATCGAGCGGCAGAGGCCGCCGATGAACAGCACCGGCAGCAGGAACCACAGCGGCGTGACCGGCGTGAACAGCGCGCAGGCGGCGATGAAGACGGCGTTGATCAGGCCGTTGACGATCAGCACCCGCTTGAAGCCGTAGCGTCGGAGGATCGACGTCGTCGCCGGCTTCATCGCGAGGTTGCCGGCAAAGACGGCCAGCGTCAGCAGCCCGGCGCGGAAGGCGCTGAAGCCGAAGCCCACCTGCAGCATCACCGGCAGGAGAAACGGCACCGCGCCGATTGCGATGCGGAACAGCGAACCGCCGGCAATGGTGATCGCGAAGGTCTTCTCCTTCATCGCCGTCCGCTCGATCAGCGGATGGTCCGTCCGCAGGAAATGCACGGTCGCCAGCGCAAGCAGCGCCGCGCCGGCACCGACATAGCCGCCGGTCCAGCCCCAGTCGGGATCGTCGCGGCCGACGAGTTCCAGCCCGTACATCAGGCTTGCCAGACCCAGGCCGCTGACGACGAAGCCCGTCCAGTCGAACGGCCGCCGCGCCGGCGGCTTGGCCGAAGGGATCAGCAGCAGCGCGAAGATCAGCGCCAGCGCGCCGAGCGGCAGGTTGAGGAAGAAGATCCAGCGCCAGCTGGCGTAGTCGGTGAGAAAGCCGCCGAGCGGCGGCCCGAGAATGGGCGCGACCAAGGCCGGCCAGGTGATGGTGGCGATCGCCGAGATCAGCCGGTCCTTCGGCGTGTTGTTCAGCACGACCAGCCGGCCGACCGGCACCATCATGGCGCCGCCGACGCCCTGAAGGATGCGCATCGCGACGAAGACGGGCAGGCTGTTGGCAAAGCCGCAGAAGACCGAGGCGAGCGTGAAAACGACGACCGCCGAGGAAAACACCGGCCGGGCGCCGAAACGATCGCTGATCCAGCCGCTGATCGGGATGAAGATGCCGAGCGTCAGCAGATAGGCGCTCATGCCGATATTGAGGTCGACCGGCCGCGTGCCGAAGGACACCGCCATCTGCGGCAGCGCGGTCGCGATCACCGTGCCGTCGAGGTTTTCCATGAAGAACGCGCCGGCGACGAGCAGCGCGATCAGGAGCGGCGAACCGGCGGCGGGGGCCGCCTGCGGCTCGCGGCGGGCAGACATGTCATTCATGGGGAGAGCGCTCCGAATCCCGACACGGACGTATATCGCTATTTACGCCCCTTGCTCCCCCTGTCGATAGCTATCTTGAGGTGATTTCCTCAAGGCGGCGCAGCCCCTGCGGGCGGCCCTGCCGCCGATCTTGTCTCGCTCGGCAGCGCCCGCGCCTTCTATCGCGACGGCATCGCCAAGCACGAGGCGGACGAAACCCGGCTTGACGCGGAAGGCGGCGACCGATAAGTCATAAAGTCATCCGATGACTTTATGACTTGCCCATGGAACCGCTTATCCGTGCCAATCTGGCGGAAAACGCCGTCGAAGCGATCCGCGCCGAGATCGTCGCAAACCGCTGGGCGCTCGGCGAGCGCCTGCCCAACGAGGCGACGCTGTCGGCGATGCTGTCGGTCAGCCGCGGCACGGTGCGCGAGGCCGTGCGCATGCTGGTCGCCAGGGGCTATCTCGAAACCCGACAGGGCTCCGGCACCTATGTCCGCTCCACGGTCGATCCGGCGGAGACGCTGGCGCGGGCCAAGCGCGCGGGGCTGCGCGACCTGTTCGAGGCGCGCTGCGCGCTGGATGTCGAGGCGGCCCGCCTCGCCGCGCTGCGCCACTCGCCGACCGTCATCGCCGAGCTGCGGGCGCTGCTGGCGCGGCGCGGCAACAGCGGCGACACCGAACGCGCCGCCTTCGTGGCCCGCGACCTCGCCTTCCACAAGGCGGTGATTTCCGCCTCCGGCAACCCCGCGATGATCGCGATCTACGAATTCTTCTCCGCCTCCATTCAGGAGACGATCGAGGCGACGCTGCGCGAGGACATATCCGAACCCGACATCGCCGCCCACGCCGCCATCATCGACGCCATCGCCACGGGCGACCCCGACAAGGCCGATGCGGCCGTGCGCCGCTTCATGGCCCCCATCTTCACCTCCCTGGAAAAAATGCTCGAACAATGACCGTTACATCCAAGCCCCACGACCTTGCCGACGACCAGTTGGTCGATGCCGAAGTGGACAGCGTGCCGACGCCGCGCACCCACGTCCCGCAAAGCGCGGTCGGCCGCTTCATCCTCGGCGCCAGCCTCGTGCTCATCGCCTTCAACCTGCGGCCGGTCTTTTCCAGCGCCTCCGCGCTGCTGCCGGAGATCATCCGCAGCTACGGCCTTTCCTCCATCGGCGCGAGCCTGCTGACGACGCTTCCCGTCGTCTGCCTCGGCGCCTTCTCGCCGCTCGCCCCGCGGCTGGCGCAGCGGATCGGCGCGGAGCGCACGCTTCTCGGCGTGCTGGCGCTGCTGGCGATCGGCACGGCACTGCGCGGCCTCAACTCCATCCCCCTGCTCTTTCTCGGCACGGCGCTCGCCGGCGGCAGCATCGCAGTCGGCAATGTCCTGCTGCCCGGCCTGGTGAAACGCGACTTCGTCGACCGCGCCGCCTTGATGACGGGATGCTACACGATGGCGCTCTGCGCCGGTGCAGCCGCCGCCGCCGGCTTCACGCTGCCGATCGAACACGCGCTTGGCGATTCCGTCGCGGGCGCGCTTGCCGCCTGGGCGATACCGGTTTTCGTCGTCGCGCTCATCTGGCTGCCGCAGACGCTGTGGAAGAGCCGCCGGGTGAAGCATTCGGGCTTCCGCGTCGTCGGCCTCTGGAGCGACCGGCTGGCATGGAAGGTGACGCTGTTCATGGGGCTGCAATCGGCGCTCGCCTACAGCGTCTTCGGCTGGCTGGTGCCGATCCTGCGGGCGCGCGGGCTCGATGGCGTCACGGCCGGCGCGATCGTCTTCGTCTCGGTGATGGTGCAGGCCGCCTCCTGCCTGGTGCTGCCGCATATCGCTGTGCGCGGCCGCGACCAGAAGCTGGTCAACATCACGCTGGTTGCCTGCGCCGTGGTCGCGCTGCTTGGAATATTGTTCGCGCCGCTCTCCACCGTCTGGCTGTGGGCGGTGCTGCAGGGCATCGGCCAGGGCGGACTGATCGCGGTTGCGATGATGGCGATCGTGCTTCGCTCGCCGGACGCCCATGTCGCGGCGCATCTTTCGGGGATGGCGCAGTGCGTCGGCTATTTGCTCGCCGCCATCGGGCCGCTGATCGTCGGCCTGCTGCACTCCTGGACCGGCGGCTTCGAAGCGAGCGCCACGCTCTTCGTGCTTCTCGGGCTCGGTGCCGCCTATAACGGCTGGGGTGCCGGCCGTGCGGCCCTGTTGCAGGCCCGCACGGTGGAACTGGAATCCCAGCCTTAATGACGAGGACGACGCGGGATCAGACGATCCCGCCGCCGCCTGCGGCCGATGCCGGCCGTTCCGCCGCAACCTTCTGGCGATAGCCGCTGGCGCGGTAGGCCGCCACCGGGTCGATGGCGCCGCCGGCGCGGCGGCGGGCTTCGGCGAGAATCGGCTCGACATCGGTGCGATAGGCGCGCTTCAGCGTCTCCGACGCCATCAGCGCGTCGTTGCCGTCCTGATAGCCGCCAAGGGCGGCGCGGTCGACGATCAGCGCCTGCGCATAGGCGCGGCGGATTTCGTTGGCGCTGGAAATCAGGCTCTCGATCGGATCGGTGACGTTGTGCGACTGGTCGATCATGTGGGCCGGGTGAAAACCCTTGGCGCCGCGATGCTCGGCCTCGACCAGCTCGTTGAAGACGAGGAACAGGCGGTAAGGCTCGATCGCGCCGGCGTCGAGGTCGTCGTCACCGTATTTCGAATCGTTGAAGTGGAAGCCGCCGAGCTTGCCGAACTGGATCAGGCGGGCGACGATCATCTCGATATTGGTGTTCGGCGCATGGTGGCCGAGATCGACGAGGCAGAAGGCCTTGGGGCCGAGCGTGTTGGCGATCAGGTAGTTGGTGCCCCAATCCTGCACGACCGTCGAATAGAAGGCCGGCTCGTACATCTTGTGCTCGGAGAACAGCCGCCAGTCGTCCGGCAGCGCCTTGTAGATATCCGCCATGGCGGCGAGATAGCGCTCGAAAGCCTTGGTGAAATTGCTCTGGCCGGGGAAGTTCGAGCCGTCGCCGATCCAGACGGTCAGCGCCTTGGAGCCGATCGCCTTGCCGATCTCGATGCATTCGAGATTGTGCTCGACCGCCTGCGCGCGCGTCGCCGCGTCGACATGACTGAGCGAGCCGTATTTGTAGGAATGCGCCTGGCCTGGGGCGTCGGAAAAGGTGTTGGAGTTCATCGCGTCGAAGCCGAGGCCCAGGCTGTCGCCCTTCGCCTTCAGCTCCTTCACATCCGTCTTGTCCCACGGAATATGCAGCGAAACGGTCGGCGTCGCCTGCGTCAGCTGGTGGATGACGGCGCAGTCGTCCAGCTTGTCGAAAATGCCGCGCGGCTCGCCCAGCCCCGGAAAACGGGCAAAGCGCGTGCCGCCGGTGCCGACACCCCAGGAAGGCACGGCGACGAAGAAGTCGGAGACTTTTTTCGTGATCGCTTCGATGTCGATGCCGCGGCGCGACAGATTGGCGCCGAGCGCCTCGTAGTCGGATTTTTGGGCTGCGGCCCGCTTGTCGTTCTCGGATGCGACAAGTTCCTGCGAGATTCTGAATTCGGCCATGGGTTCCTCCCGATACTTAATTGATGCGAGCGCCCCTCATCCGCCCTGAGCTTGTCGAAGGGGCGGCACCTTCTCCCCGTTTCGACGGGGAGAAGGACGTATGCCGCGCCGCTTTAGTCCCCTCTCCCCGCTTGCGGGGAGAGGGTTAGGGTGAGGGGCCGCGGCCTCGACAGCTTTACCGCGGGAAGCTCTGCGCGTTGCCGGCGTCGACGTTGATGATGTTGCCGGTGGACTTGGCCGACAGGTCGGACGCCAGGAAGTAGATGGCTTCCGCGATATCTTCCGGGAAGACGTTGAGCTTCAGCATCGAGCGCTTGCGGTAATGCTCCTCCAGCTCGCCGATCTCGATCTTCGAGGACGCGGCACGCTGTTCGCGCCACTCGCCGCTCCAGATCTTCGAACCGCGCAGCACGGCGTCCGGGTTGACGGTGTTGACGCGGATGCCGGCTTCCGCACCCTCCAGCGCAAGGCAGCGGGCGAGATGGATTTCGGCGGCCTTGGCGGTGCAATAGGCGGCCGCGTTCGGCGAGGAGGCAAGACCGTTCTTCGAAGCGACGAAGACGACGTTGCCGCCGAGGTTCTGCTTGCGGAAGAGACGGAAGGCCTCGCGGGAAACGAGGAAATAGCCGGTCGTCAGGATGTCGATATTCTTGTTCCACATCGAAAGCTCCGTGCTTTCGATCGGCGCCGATGAGGCGATGCCGGCATTCGAAACGAGAATGTCGATGCCGCCGAATTCGACGCAGGCTTCGGCGAAGGAGGAAATGACTGCATCTTCCTTGGTGACGTCGAGCCTGACGCTCCGCACGGCGTCACCGCCGAACTGCATGGCGAAGTCCCTTTGCGTGCCGTCGCGCGCTTCCTGGTCGATGTCGGCGAGAACCACGCAAGCCCCCTCCCCGATCAGGCGGGCGGCCGTCGCGCGGCCGATGCCGCCGGCGCCGCCGGTGACGAAGGCAACACGGCCGGCAAGGCTCTTCGGCTTCGGCATGCGCTGCAACTTGGCTTCTTCGAGCAGCCAGTATTCGATGTCGAAGGCTTCCTGTTCCGGCAGGCCCTGATATTCGGAGACGGTCGATGCGCCGCGCATGACGTTGATGGCGTTGACGTAGAACTCGCCGGCGATGCGGGCGGTCGCCTTGTCGCGGGCGAAGGACAGCATGCCGACGCCGGGGATCAGGAAGATGACCGGGTTCGGATCGCGCATGGCGGGCGAATTGTCATGCTTGCAATCGTTGTAGTAGCGCGCGTAGTCGGCGCGGTAGTCTTCCAGCGCCTTGTCGAGGCTGGCGACGATGGCGTCGACATCGGGCTTCGCCGGATCGAAATCGATGATCAGCGGACGGATCTTGGTGCGCAGGAAGTGGTCGGGGCAGCTCGTGCCGAGCGCGCCGAGGGCGCCGAGCTTCTTGGAATTGACGAATTCGAGAACGGCGTCCTGATCGTCGAAATGGCCGAGCTTGCGCTCCGCCTTGCCGATGCGGCCGCGGATTTCCGGCATCAGGCGCGCGGCGATGGCGCGGCGCTCGGACTGGCCGAGGCTCCGGGCGACGGCACCGCCGAAAATCGTTTTGCCTTCAGTCTGTTCGGCGAACCACTTGATCGCCTTGTTGATGATGGCGAGCGTCAGTTCGTAGCAGTCCCTGGCTTCGTTCGCCCAGGTGAAGAGGCCGTGGCTTTCGAGCACGACGCCCTTGGCGTTCGGGTGCGCCTTGACGAAGGCTTCGAGGTCGAGGCCGAGCTGGAAGCCGGGGCGGCGCCAGGGCAGCCAGCCGATGTCGTCGCCGAAAATCTGCTGCGTCAGTTCCTTCGAGTTCTTCGAGGCGGCAATGGCGATGATCGCATCGGGATGCATGTGGTCGACATGGGTGAAGGGCACGAAGCCGTGCAGCGGCGTGTCGATGGAGGCGGCGCGGGCGTTCAGGTTGAAGGTGCAGTGCGGCAGGAAGCCGACCATGCGGTCCTCGTCCTCGACACCCTTGTAGATGCCCTTCAGCGCGTCCAGCTTCTCCTGGTAGAGGGTGGCGAAACCGTCGAGCTTGATGGTACCGACGTCGCCGCCGGAACCCTTGACCCAGAGAACCTGGACCTTCGCCCCGGTCAGCGGATCCGTTTCCATCACCTTGGCGGAGGTGTTGCCGCCGCCGTAATTGGTGATGCGCTTGTCGGCGCCGAGCAGGTTGGAGCGGTAAAGCAGCTTGCCCGGCTCATCGAGCCCCGCCGCATATGCGTCATCCCAACGATTTTCCAGAAGCCGGACTTCTGCCGCCATGTCATCCTCCCGTAAATGATATTGCTCAAGCGCGCCTTTGAAAGGAATACGCCAATCTCGTGAACGATATCGCTCATGAAAACCGAACTTGTCAATCGAAAACGATCAAATACGATTATTGTGCAGCGCAATATGAAAATTTATGATCGTTTTTGATTGACACTTTGTCATAGATACGAAATAAGCTTCGAACAGGAGGAGCCCATGCACGAACGCGAACGTCACCGCATCATATTGAGCGCCGTTCAGGAAAAGTCGGTCGTCACGATTCAGGATATTTCCGAATTGACCGAGGCTTCCGAGGCGACGATCCGGCGCGACATCGCAGCCCTGCACGTACAGGGAAAGATCCGCCGCGTGCGCGGCGGCGCCGAAGCGGTCCACCCGCCGCAGCTCGGCAATCTGGCGGGACGCCCGTTCCGGGTTTCAGAAGCCGTCAATATCGATAAAAAGCGCGCAATCGCGCGGCAGGCCGTCGAATTGTGCGACGCGGGCGACGCGATCATCATCAACGGCGGCACGACGACCTTCCAGATGGTGCATTATCTCGCCAGCCACCGGCTGCAGGTGATGACCAATTCCTTCGCCATCGCCGAACACCTGATCAAGCATTCGAAGAATTCCGTGACGCTTCCGGGCGGCGCGATCTATCGCGAGCAGAGCCTCATTCTCTCGCCCTTCGACAACGACACCATCCGCAATTTCTATGCGCGGCGCATGTTCATCGGCGCGCAAGGCGTCGGCCCGCTCGGCGTGATGGAGGCCGACGCGCTCGTCATCCAGAGCGAACAGAAGCTGATGCATCAGGCGGACGAACTGGTGGTGATGGTCGATTCCAGCAAGTTCCGTCAGCGATCGAGCCTGATACTGTGCCCGCTCGAGCGCGTAGCGACCATCATCACCGACGACGGCATCCCGGAGAGTGCCGCGAAAATGATCGAAGACGCGGGCGTCTCACTCGTCATTGCGAGTGCGGCTTCGCAGTCCGGTAAAGAGGATACCTCGTCGGTCGCATGAAGCGGCGGCGAGGGAAATGAAGTCTAGCAACGTGGGAGGACTGAAAATGAATATTGTCAAGAAACTGGCCGTGGGTGCCGCGCTCGTCGCCGCATTGATGGCGGGCACGGCGAGCGCCAAGGACGTGAAGATCGGCCTCGTCGTGAAATCGCTCGGCAACGGCTTCTTCGAAGCCGCCAACAAGGGCGCGCAGGAAGCCGCCAAGGAACTCGGCGGCGTCGAAGTGATCTACACCGGCCCGACCTCGACCACGGCCGAAGGCCAGATCGAAGTCATCAACTCGCTGATCGCCCAGGGCGTCGACGCCATCGCGATCTCCGCAAACGATCCGGACGCCGTCGTGCCGGCGCTGAAGAAGGCCAAGCAGCGCGGCATCAAGGTCATCTCCTGGGATTCCGGCGTCAACAAGGACGGCCGCATCCTGCAGCTCAACCCGTCGTCGAACGAGCTGATCGGCAAGATGTGCCTGACGCTCGTCAAGGACCACCTCGACGGCGGCAAGGGCGATTTCGCCATCCTGTCGGCCACGACCACCTCGACGAACCAGAACATCTGGATCGACCAGATGAAGAAGCAGCTCAAGGACTTCCCCGGCCTCAACCTCGTCACGACCGTCTATGGCGACGACCTCTCCGACAAGAGCTACCGCGAAGCCCAGGGCCTCTTGACCTCGCATCCGGAAGTCAAGGTCATCGTCGCTCCGACGACCGTCGGCGTTCTCGCCGCCTCGCAGGCCGTCAAGGACGCCGGCAAGATCGGCCAGGTCTACGTGACGGGCCTCGGCCTGCCGTCCGAAATGGCCGGCGCCATCAAGTCGGGCGCGACGAAGGAATTCGCGATCTGGAACCCGATCGACCTCGGCTACTCGGCCACTGAGATCGCCTACCGCCTTGTCAAGGGTGAAACCGACGGCAAGCCGGGCAGCGAGATCAATGCCGGCCGCATGGGCAAGATCAAGGTCGGCGAAAACGGCGAAGCCGCCATGGCCGATCCCTTCGTCTATAACGCCTCGAACATCGACCAGTTCTCGAAGGTCTTCTGATCATTGAGGCTTCTGCCCCTCACCCCAACCCTCTCCCCGCGAGCGGGGAGAGGGGGACGGAGCCGGCGCGGCATATCCCTTCTCCCCATCGCTATGGGGAGAAGGTGGCGCCCCTTCGACAAGCTCAGGCCGGATGAGGGGCTTTCAGGCAAACCAAAATGACTGCTGTCGCACCGATGACCCACTCGATACCTGCAACGACGCCCCTTGCCGATGAGGCGCCCATCCTCGAAATGCGCGGCATTTCGCAGATCTTTCCCGGCGTGAAGGCGCTCGACAACGTCAGCATCGCGCTTTACCCCGGCAAGGTCACCGCCCTGATCGGCGAAAACGGCGCCGGCAAGTCGACGCTCGTCAAGATCCTCACCGGCATCTACCGCCCGAACGAGGGCGAGATTCTGGTCGACGGCAAGCCGGTTCATTTCGCCAGCGCCCAAGCGGCCATCGACGTCGGCGTCACGGCGATCCATCAGGAAACCGTCCTCTTCGACGAGTTGACGGTCGCGGAAAACATCTTCCTGGGGCACGCGCCGCGCACGGCGTTCCGCACCGTCGACTGGAAGGTGATGAACCGCCGCTCGAAAGAGCTTCTGCATTCGCTGGAAAGCAATATCGACCCCTCGACGCGCCTGAAGGACCTGTCGATCGCCCAGCGCCATCTGGTCGCGATTGCCCGTGCGCTCTCCATCGATGCGCGCATCGTCATCATGGACGAGCCGACGGCGGCCCTCTCGCGCAAGGAAATCGGCGATCTCTTCCGCATCGTCGAAACCCTGAAAGGCCAGGGCAAGGCCATCCTCTTCATCAGCCACAAGTTCGACGAACTCTATGAAATCGCCGATCATTTCGTCGTCTTCCGCGACGGCCGCGCCGTCGGCCACGGCCGCCTCAAGGAAACGCCGCAGGACGAGGTCGTCCGCATGATGGTCGGCCGCGACGTCAAGGACGCCTTCCCGAAGGTGGACGTCGCCATCGGCGAGACGGTGCTTGAGGTCGAGCGGTACAGCCACCGCACCGAGTTCCGCGACATTTCCTTCAAGCTGCGCCGCGGCGAAATCCTCGGCGTCTACGGCCTGATCGGCGCCGGGCGCTCGGAACTTTGCCAGTCGCTTTTCGGCATCACCAAGCCCGCCTCCGGCCGCCTGGCGCTGGAAGGCCACGACATTGCGATCAACTCGCCGCTCGACGCGATCCGCGCCGGCATCGTCTATGTCCCGGAAGAGCGCGGCCGCCATGGCCTGGCGCTGCCGATGCCGATCTATCAGAACATGTCGCTGCCCTCGCTCGTGCGCACCTCGCGCAAGGGTTTCCTGAAGGCGGCGAACGAATTCGCGCTGGCGCGCAAATATGCCGAGCGGCTGGACCTGCGTGCCGCCGCCCTTTCCGTCCCCGTCGGCACGCTCTCGGGCGGCAACCAGCAGAAGGTGGTGATCGGCAAGTGGCTGGCGACCCAGCCCAAGGTCATCATTCTCGACGAGCCGACCAAGGGCATCGATATCGGCTCGAAGGCGGCCGTGCACGGCTTCATCAGCGAACTCGCCGCCGAGGGCCTTTCCATCATCATGATTTCCTCCGAACTGCCGGAGATTCTGGGCATGTCGGACCGCGTTCTGGTCATGAAGGAGGGCCTGACGGCCGGCCTCTTCGACCGCGAGGGCCTGACGCCGGAAACGCTGGTGCGCGCCGCCACGGGCAATGCTTGAGGACCACCGAATGTCACGCCTTCTCAAACGCCGCGAAACGCTGCTTTTCGTCATCATCGCGATCATGATCGCGGGCTTTGCCACCCGCGCGACGGGCTTTGCGACGCCCGCCAATCTCGCCAATATCCTCAACGACACGGCGATCCTCATCATCCTCGCGCTGGCGCAGATGACGGTGATCCTGACGAAGTCGATCGATCTTTCCGTCGCCGCCAACCTCGCCTTCACCGGCATGGCCGTGGCGATGCTGAACGCCGCCTACCCCGACCTGCCGCTCGTCGTGCTGGTGCTGACGGCGATCGCCATCGGTGCCGCTCTCGGCGTCATCAACGGCTATCTCGTCTGGGCGCTGGAAATTCCGCCGATCGTCGTGACGCTCGGCACGCTCACCATCTATCGCGGCATGGCCTTCGTGCTGTCCGGCGGCGCCTGGGTCAACGCCCACCAGATGACGCCGATCTTCCTCAACGCCACGCGCACCGTCGTCCTCGGCCTGCCGGTGCTGTCGTGGATCGCGATCCTGATCGTCGCGCTCGTCTATGTCATCCTGCGCCACACGCCCTTCGGCCGCGCGACTTACGCGGCGGGCGGCAATCCGGTGGCGGCCGTCTATGCGGGCATCGATGTCGGCTGGACGCGCTTCCTCGCCTTCGTGCTGTCGGGCGCGCTGGCCGGCCTTTCCGGCTATCTCTGGGTGGCGCGCTATGCGGTCGCCTATGTCGAGATCGCCAACGGTTTCGAGCTGGACAGCGTGGCGGCCTGCGTCATCGGCGGCATATCGATCGCCGGCGGCGTCGGCACGGTCGCGGGCGCGGTCCTCGGCTCGCTGTTCCTCGGCGTCATCAAGAACGCGCTTCCGGTCATCGGCATCTCGCCCTTCACGCAGATGGCGATTTCCGGCACCGTCATCATTCTCGCCGTCGTCTTCAACGCAAGGCGCGAGCGCTCGCGCGGCCGCATCATCCTGCGCGACCAGGCGGCAAAGGAAACCGATAGCGAGGAGCTGGCCGCATGAGCGACGCATCCACCACCGCCAGCCGCTCCGAAAAGCGCATCATTCCCGACCGGCTTTCGACGCCCTTCAAGCGCGTCATGGCGAGCTGGGAAGTGCTGCTGCTCGGCGTAGCGATTGCCATCTTCATCTTCAATTCGCTGGCCTCGCCCTACTTCCTCGATGCGTGGAACCTGTCGGACGCCACCTACAATTTCACCGAAAAGGCGATGATCGCGTTTGCGATGGCGCTGCTCGTCATCGCCGGCGAGATCGACCTTTCCGTCGCCGCCATCATCGCGCTCGCCTCGACGGCAATGGGTGCGGCCGCGCAAACCGGCGCCGGCACGCCGGTCCTGGTGGCGATCGGCCTCGGCGTCGGCCTTGCCTGTGGCATCTTCAACGGCTTCCTCGTCTCGGGCATGAAGCTGCCCTCCATCGTCGTCACCATCGGCACGATGAGCCTCTTCCGCGGCATTTCCTATATCGTCCTCGGCGACCAGGCCTATGGCAACTATCCGGAGGACTTCGCGTTCTTCGGACAGGGCTACGTCGTCTGGGTGTTCTCCTTCGAGTTCGTGCTCTTCGTCCTCTTCGCCATCGCCTTCTCGATCCTGCTGCATGCGACGAATTTCGGCCGCCAGGTCTTCACCATCGGCAACAACGAATTCGCCGCCCGCTTCTCCGGCATCCCGGTCGAGCGCGTGAAATTCATCCTCTTCATGCTGACCGGCCTGATGAGCGGCATTGCGGCGGTCTGCCTGACTTCGCGCCTCGGTTCCACCCGCCCGTCGATCGCGCAAGGCTGGGAGCTGGAAGTCGTGACCATGGTCGTTCTCGGCGGCGTCTCGATCCTCGGCGGCTCGGGCACGATCGGCGGCGTCGTCATCGCGGCCTTCGTCATGGGCCTCGTCACCTTCGGCCTCGGCCTCCTCAACGTGCCGGGCATCGTCATGTCGATCTTCATCGGCCTGCTGCTCATCGTCACCATCGCGCTGCCGATCGTCGCGCGCCGCCTCAAAGCCATGGGTTCGAAATGACCGCCGCCTTGGAAAAACACGCTTTCAAGATGCGCCTCAACCCCGGCATGGAGGCGGAATACCGGAAGCGGCATGACGAAATCTGGCCGGAATTGGTGGACCTCCTGCATCAGGCCGGCGTCAGCGATTATTCCATCCACCTCGACCGCGAAACCGGCACGCTCTTCGGCGTGCTGACGCGGCCCGCCGATCACACGATGGCCAGCCTGCCGGAGCATCCGGTCATGAAGAAATGGTGGGCGCACATGGCCGATATCATGGCGACGAACCCGGACAATTCCCCGGTGCAGTCCGACCTCGTGACGGTCTTCCACCTGCCATGAGCGCCAAAAGCTTTCGCCACATCGCCGTCCTCGACATCGGCAAGACCAATGCCAAGGTCGTAGTGCTGGATGCCGCCACTGGCAGCGAAATCGCCGCGCGGCGCACCGCCAACACGGTCCTGAAGGATGGCCCCTATCCGCACTACGATGTGGACGCCCTTTGGCACTTCGCGCTCGACGCGCTGGCGTCGCTCGCCGTCACGCCCGGCTTCGACGCGATCTCGATCACCACCCACGGCGCGTCGGCGGCCCTGCTCGCCGAAGACGGCAGCTTTGCCCTTCCCGTCATCGACTACGAGCACGAATATCCCGAAGACGTCCGCGCCGACTACGACCGCCTGCGGCCGCTCTTCGACGAAACCTTTTCGCCGCGCCTTTCCGGCGGCCTTAACGTCGGCGCGCAGCTTCACTACCAGAAAAGCCGGTTTGCCGAGGGTTTCGCGAAAACCCGCACGATCCTCACCTATCCGCAATATTGGGCGTTCCGGCTGACCGGCGTCGCCGCCAACGAGGTGACGTCGCTCGGCTGCCACACCGATCTCTGGCGGCCGCGGCAAGGCGATTATTCCGGGCTGGTCGATACGCTCGGCATCCGCGACCGGATGGCGCCGATCCGCTCCGCCTTCGATGCGCTCGGCCCTGTGCGGCCGGAAATCGCCGTTCGCCTCGGCCTTGCCGCGCCGGTGCCGGTCTATTGCGGCATTCACGATTCCAACGCCTCGCTGCTGCCGCACCTGATCGGCAACGAGCCGCCCTTCGCCGTCGTCTCCACCGGCACCTGGGTGATCAACTTCGCCGTCGGCGGCGACCGCGACCGCTTCGATCCGGCGCGCGACACGCTGGTCAACGTCGACGCCTACGGCCGCGCCGTCCCCTCCTCCCGCTTCATGGGCGGCCGCGAGTTCGAAATCCTGTCGCGCGAAATCGGCGAGGCCGACCCCGCCGCCGTGGATGCCGCCTTCGACGCCGTCGTCGCCAGGGGCCTCATGCTGCTGCCGAACGTCGTTCAGGGGTCCGGGCCTTTTCCCGGCCGCGAGCGCCGCTGGGTAGGCGACGCCGATGCGAGCGCCGCAGAGCGGCTCGCCACTGCAAGCCTCTATCTGGCGCTGATGACGGATGCCTGCCTCGATCTCATCGGCGCGCTTGGGACCATCTATGTCGAAGGCCCCTTCGCGCTCAATCGCGGCTATCTCGCAGCGCTTGCAAGCCTGACCTCAAGAGAGGTGACGGCACTGCCGGGCTCCACCGGCACCAGCCAGGGCGCATCGCTGCTGACCGGCATCGCGCCGGCGCATTCCAGCCGTGCGACGATGCGCGATCGCATCGCCGGACTGGAAGAGTACCGCCGCGCCTGGCAGGCGGCGATGGAACGGCCGTAGGTTTCAGGGACGGCGAACGTCGATCCTGCGCAGGCGCTTTCGTGTATCGGAGGCGCTTTCGCCGAATTGCGCCCGATAGCTGCGCGAAAAGGCGGAGGACGAGTTGAAACCGGTCGCCGCCGCGATATCGGCGAAGGGGATTTTTGTTTCGATCACCGTGCGCCGCGCCGCATTCAGCCGGAGCGCCAGATAGTGGACATGCGGCGCCACACTCAAGCTTTCCTGAAACAGGCTCTGCAGCGTGCGGGCGCTGACACCGACGCGGCGGGCGAGCCTTGCGAGCAGCAGCGGCTGCTCGATGTTTTCCTCCATCAGGCGGACCGCCTGCGCGACGCGCGCATCGCGCATCCTGAGGCCGGTGGTCCGGGGCGGATCGGCCGACGAAAACGCCGCCTGCTGATAGATGAAAAGGCGCGTCACCTCATGGGCGAGCGAATATCCCTGCCGGCGGCGGATGACCTCCAGCATCAGGTCGACGGTCGGCAGCGCGCCGCCGGTGGTGATGCGCTTGCCGTCGATGACGAAACGCTCCGGCAGCATCCGCACCTGCGGATAAACCGCTGAAAACTCCTCGAAATCCTCCCAATGGGTCGTGGCGGAAACATTGTCGAGCAGGCTCGCTTCGGCAAGCAGCCATGTGCCGGCCTCGATGCCGGCGATCATCCGGCGATGCCGCGCGGTGCGCGAAAGCTGCATCTTCAGCGTCGAGGTGACGCTGCGCCGCCAATTGTAGCTCGCCAGCACGAAGAGCGGCGCCGTGTCGCTCTCCGGCCGGAAGGCGCCGTCGGCGGGCACCGCGAGCTGGCTTGCCGTTTCCACCGGCTCGCCCTCCGGCGTCAGGATGCGCCAGCGATAGATCGTGCGGCCGGCGATGCGGTTTGCGGCGCGCAGGGGCTCGATCACCGCCGCAAGCAGGATGAGGGTCGTTTCCGGCAGCACGAGGACGTCGATGTCCAGCACGTCGTTGGAGGGTGAGAGCATGGGAGAATGATCCGCGTTTCCGAAAATGTACAATATATGTCCGAAAATGCAAAGCAGCGGCGCGATACTTGCCGGCTAATGCGCTGACAACGAGGAGAACACCCATGCCGCTTGCCATGAATCGCGACGTCTTCATCACCTGCGCCGTCACCGGCGCGGGCGACACAACCTCGAAATCCGCCCATGTTCCGATCACGCCCAAGCAGATCGCCGAATCGGCGATCGACGCCGCCAGGGCGGGTGCCGCCATCGTGCACTGCCACGTCCGCGACCCCGAAACGGGTGCGGCGAGCCGCCGCAACGACCTCTACAAGGAAGTCACCGACCGCATCCGCTCGGCAAACGTCGACGTCGTGCTCAACCTCACGGCCGGCATGGGCGGCGACCTGGTGTTCGGCGGCGTCGAGAAGCCGTTTCCGGTCAACGAGAAGGGCACGGACATGGCCGGCGCCACCGAGCGCGTCAGCCATGTGGCCGAGTGCCTGCCGGAAATCTGCACGCTCGACTGCGGCACGATGAATTTTTCGCTCGGCGACTACGTCATGACCAACACGCCCTCCATGCTGCGCGAAATGGCGCGGCAGATGACGGCGCTCGGCGTGCGCCCGGAAATCGAAGCCTTCGATACCGGCCATCTCTGGTTCGCCAAGCAGCTCGCGGAAGAGGGCCTGATCGAGGACCCGGTGCTGATCCAGCTCTGCATGGGCATTCCGTGGGGCGCGCCCGACGACCTCAACACCTTCATGGCGATGGTCAACAACGTGCCGTCAAGCTGGACCTTTTCCGCCTTCTCGATCGGCCGCAACGCGCTCGCCTATCCGGCGGCAGCCGTGCTCGCCGGCGGCAATGTCCGCGTCGGGCTGGAAGACAACCTCTATGCCGGCAAGGGCCAGCTCGCCACCAACGCGCAGCTCGTCGAAAAGGCGGTCGGCGTGATCGAGGGCATGGGCGCGCGGGTCATCGGGCCGGATGAGGTCCGCAAGAAGCTGAAGCTGACGAAGCGCTGAGCCTCCCAACGGCTCTTTCGTCATGCTCGGGCTTGTCCCGAGCATCTGCAACCGTTTGACCTTGGTGAGGCGTGGGCAGATCCTCGGGACAAGCCCGAGGATGACGCCGAGAGGGAAGCGAGAATCAAGGATGAAAACAATCATGACCAAAATCAACAAGGCCGCCTGCGTCGGCGGCGGCGTCATCGGCGGCGCCTGGGTGGCGCGTTTCGCGCTCGCCGGCATCGACGTCAAAATCTTCGATCCGCATCCGGACGCCGAGCGCATCATCGGCGAGGTCATGGCCAATGCCGAGCGCGCCTACGGCATGTTGACCATGGCGCCGCTGCCGCCGAAGGGAAAGCTCACCTTCTGCAAGACGCTTGCCGAAGCGGTCGCGGATGTGGACTGGGTGCAGGAAAGCGTGCCGGAACGGCTGGAGCTGAAGCGCGGCGTCCTCACCGAGATCGACGCGGCGGCCCGCCCCGATACGCTGATCGGCTCCTCGACTTCCGGCCTGCTGCCGACCGACCTGCAGCGCGACATGACGCATCCCGAACGCCTGTTCGTGGCGCATCCCTATAACCCCGTTTACCTGCTGCCGCTCGTCGAGCTGGTCGGCGGCGAGAAGACGTCGGCCGAGACGATCGCGCGCGCCAAGGAAGGCGTTGCCCAGATCGGCATGAAGGGCGCGCATATCGCCAGGGAGATCGAGGCCTTCGTCGGCGACCGCCTGCTGGAGGCCCTTTGGCGCGAGGCGCTGTGGCTGATCAAGGACGACATCTGCGACACCGAGACGCTGGACGACGTGATCCGCTATTCCTTCGGCATGCGCTGGGCGCAGATGGGCCTGTTCGAGACCTATCGCATCGCCGGCGGCGAGGCCGGTATGCGCCACTTCCTCGCGCAGTTCGGCCCCTGCCTGCAATGGCCGTGGACGAAGCTTACCGACGTCGTCGATCTCGACGACGCGCTGGTGGAAAAGATCGGCGCGCAGTCGGACCGTCAGGCCGCCGGCCGCTCGATCCGTGAGCTGGAGCGCATCCGCGACGAAAACCTCGTCGGCATCATGCATGCGCTGAAGGCCGGCAATGGTGGCGAAGGCTGGGGAGCGGGCAAGCTGCTTGCCGATTTCGAAAAGCGGCTTTGGGCTGAGGGCGGCAACCGCGCGCAGGCGCATGACTATACCGCGCCGATCCGCCTCGTCGATACCAAGGTCAACGCCGCCTGGGTGGACTATAACGGCCACATGACCGAGCACCGCTACCTGCAGGTCTTCGGCGACACCTCCGACGCGCTGCTCAGGCTGATCGGCGTCGATCTCGACTATGTCGCGGCCGGCCACAGCTACTACACGGTGGAAAGCCATATCCGCCATCTCGGCGAAGCCAGGCTCGGCCAGGCGATCCATTCGACCTGCCAGGTGCTGTCCGCCGACGAGAAGCGCCTGCATGTGTTCCACAAGATTCATCACAGCGCCTCGGGCGAGGTGATCGCGACCGCCGAGCAGATGCTGCTGCATGTCGATTCCAGGGCCGGCCGCACGGCGCCCGCCCCGGAAACGGTGCTGGCCAGGCTCCGGCCGATCGTCGCCGGGCACGCCGGACTGCCGCTGCCCGAAGGCGCCGGCCGCTCCGTCGGCCAGAAGAAATAACCAAGTCCCGCTTCGCCGCGCCGT
>Ga0153956_1001134_pt1 | contig 24968 bp, 22 predicted proteins | sample TSFL040MetaG_FD_104704 | JGI IMG/M metagenome (GOLD analysis project Ga0153956, IMG submission 104704) | Attine ant fungus gardens microbial communities from Florida, USA - TSFL040 MetaG | ecosystem: Host-associated > Fungi > Mycelium > Unclassified | place: USA: Florida, Wekiwa Springs... | reverse complement strand
GCTGGTGCTGCTGGACGAGCCGACCTCGCAGCTCGACCCGGTCTCCGGCGACGAGCTGATCTGGCTGCTGCGGCGGCTGAACGAGGAGTGGGGGGTGGCGGTGGTGCTGGCCGAACACCGGCTGGAGCGCTGCCTGGCGGCGGCCGACCGGGTGGTGGCGGTGGAGGCCGGGCGGATCGGCTTCGACGGCGCGCCGCGCGAGTTCCTGGGCTGGACGCGGGAGATGGACCCGACGCTGACGACCCCCGCCGCCCGGCTCTTCTCCCTGGCCGGGGTCGAGCCGCTGCCGGTGGGCGTGCGCGACGCGCGCCGGACGCTCGGCGACGCGGGCGCGAGCGGTGCATCGGTGTCGTCAGAGCAGCACCAATCCACCGCTCGTCCCAAGGGACCGCGGGCGTTTGAGGTGAAGGGGCTTTGGGTGGAGCTCGACAGCGGCGAGGGCGCCCGCGACGTCGTCCGCGGCATCGACCTCGCCGTCGCCCCCGGCGAGCGGGTCGCGCTGATGGGACGCAACGGCGCCGGCAAGAGCACCCTGCTGCGCACCGCGGCCCGGCTGATCGACCCCGTCGCCGGCCGGGTAGCGGCGGAGCGGATGGCGCTCCTCACCCAGAACCCGAGCGACTTCCTCGTCCGCGAGCGGGTCGGCGACGAGCTGCCCGGCGAGGCCGGTCTCACGGCCCTCCGCGCGGTCGGGCTCGAGCACGCGATCGATGCCGACCCACGCGACCTCTCCGGCGGCGAGCGCCAGCGCCTCGCCCTCGCGATCGCCCTCGCCGGCCGCCTCGACGGCGACGGCGTCCCCGGCCTGGTCGCCCTCGACGAGCCGACCCGCGGCATGGACCGCAGCCGCAAGGACGATCTCCACGCGCTGGTCGAGCGCCTCGCCGGCCAGGGCGCAGCGATCGTCATCGCCACCCACGACGTCGAGTTCGCGGCGGAGTTCGCCGAGCGCGTCGTCCTCCTGGGCGACGGCGTGGTGATCGCCGACGGCCCGAGCGCCGAGATCCTCTCCGGCGGCTGGTACTTCGCCACCGAGGTCGCCCGCGTCCTCGACGCCCCCGGCGTCGTCACCCCCGAGCAAGGCGCCGCCCACCTCACCGACCGACCTTCCGAGCTTAGCCGCCATATATGGCCTAAAAGCTCGGAAGGACACCCCGGGGAGGGGGCGGGATGAGCTGGCAGCTCGTCAGCTTCCTGATCCTCGCCGGGGTGCTGCTGGCCGGCTTCGGCTGGTACGAGCGCTCGCGGCCGCCGGCGCAGGTCGTCGCCCTCGTCGCCGCGCTGGCCGCGCTGGCGATCGCCGGGCGGGTCGCCTTCGCCGCCTTCCCCAACGTCAAGCCGACCACCGACATCGTCATCTTCGCGGGCTACGCGCTCGGCCCGGCGGCGGGCTTCGCGGTCGGCGCCTTCTCGGCGCTGATCTCCAACTTCTGGTTCGGCCAGGGCCCCTGGACCCCCTGGCAGATGGCGGCCTGGGGACTCTGCGGGGTCCTTGGCGCGGCGCTGGCGCTCGGCACCCGCAACGTGGGACGGTGGACGCTCGCCGCGGTCTGCGGCCTCGCCGCGGTCGGTTACGGAGCGATCCTCAACTTCTCCCTGATGGCCACCTACGGCAGCGGCAGCCTCTCCTGGGAGCGCTTCTGGCTGCTCGAGGGACGCGCCGTCCCCTTTGAAGTCGCCCACGCAGCCGGCAACATCGTCCTTGCACTGGCGGCAGGCCCGGCAATGATTCGCATGCTGATTCGGTTTCGTGAACGTTTTGAATGGAGGCGGGGGGAGGTCGGGACGCTCGAGTCCGGCGGCCCGTCCGCGGGCGCGACCATCGCGACCACCGGCCGCGTCGCGGCGTTCCTCATCGTCGTCCTCCTGCTCGGCGCCTTCGCCTCGACCCGCGCCGAGGCCGCCGCGAACGGCGGCACCGAAGCCGCGGCCACCTGGCTCGAAGGCGCCCAGAACGAAGACGGCGGCTGGGGCGAAAAGCCGGGTGCCAAGTCGGCGCAGGAGATGACGGGCTGGGCGATGCTCGGCCTCGAGGCGGCCGGGATCAACCCGCAGGACGTGGCCGGCGGCGGCAAGTCCCCGGTCGAATTCCTCCAGGGTCGGATCGGCGAAATCCAGAGCCCCGGCGACCTCGCCCGCACGATCCTCGCCCTCGAGGGGGCCGGGGTCGAACCGCGCGAATTCGGCGGCCGCAACCTGGTCGCGGCGCTGCTCGCCAAGCGGCGCAAGGACGGCTCTTATGAAGACTGGCCGAACTCGACCGCCTACGCGGTGCTGGCGCTGCGCTCGGCCGGGATCGCGAACGTCTCCGACTCGGTCGAATGGTTGCGCGAAGTCCAGAACGAAGACGGCGGCTGGGGCGACACCGCGGGCTCGCCGAGCAACGCCGACGGGACCGGCGCGGTGCTGCAGGTGCTGGACCCGTCCGGGAAGCCCGCCAAGCAGGCGGTCGGCTACCTGCGCCAGGTGCAGCAGCCGGGCGGCGGCTACCGGCTCGGCGGCAACGGCGCGCTGAACACGCAGTCGACGGCCTGGGCGGTCGAGGGGCTGCTCGCCGCGGGCGCCAACCCGGCCGAGTTCAAGCGCGGCGGCAAGTCGGCGCTCGAATACCTCGAAGACAACCAGGACGGCGACGGCCACTACCGCTACTCGTCGAAGAGCGACCAGACGCCGGTCTGGGTGACGGGACAGGTGCTGGTCGCGGCGGCGCAGAAGTACCTGCCGCTGGAAGCGCCGCCGCGGGCGCCGCAGCCGAAGCCGACGCCCACCCCGACGCCGACTCCCACTCCGACCCCGGAAATCGAACCGCTGCCGCTGCCCGAAGCGGGCGGCGTGAAGCCGCTGCCGACCCCGACGCCCGAATTCCCCGCCGTGCCCGAAGCCGGATCGTCCGGGTCCAAGGCCCACCACGGCGGCGGCAAGAAGGGCGGGAACGGGCCGGGAGGAGCGCCCGCCGGACCCGGCGCGACGCCGGGAGGCAAGGTCGGCGCGGCCCCGCCGGGGGACGTCCCGGAACCGTCGACGCCGATCGAAGCAGGCAACGGCGAATCGTTCTCCACCGGCACGCCCGCGGGCGAATCCGACTCGGACTCGGGCTCCGAAGGCTCGGTGCTCGGCTCGATCCTCGCCGGCCTCGTCGCCGGCGGCATCCTCTTCGCGATCGGCTTCGGCCCCTACAAGCGCTGGAAAGCGACCCACCCGAAGGCCGCGCCGCCGCCGAGCGGCGGTCCGGACGGTCCGGCGGCGCCCGGCGGCCCGCCGACGAACGGTGGCCCGGTGCCGCTCGGCGCGATGCCGCCGCCCGCGATCAACGCCGGGACCCCGCACGCGCCGGTCCCAGGGCCGCCTCCGCCGCCACGGCGCTATTCCTGACGAGTACCCTCGTCCCATGGACTTGGCGCCTGGCAGGGTCGATCGGGTCGACGCACGCGCGGGGGCGGGGCGATGCTGACCCGTGCGGCGGCGATCGAGGCGATCGCGGGGGAGCACTTCGAAGTCGTCGTGATCGGCGGCGGGATCACCGGCGCCGGGGTGGCGCTCGACGCCGCCTCGCGCGGATACTCGGTCGCGCTGTTGGAGCGCGATGACTTCGCCGTCGGAACCTCCAGCCGCTCCTCGAAGATGGTCCACGGCGGCCTCCGTTACCTGCAGAACTTCGACCTCGGCCTGGTGCGCGAGGCCCTGCTGGAGCGCCAATTGCTCGTGCACCTGGCGCCGCACCTGGTCTACCCGACTCCCTTCCTGGTCGCCGCGCTGGGCGAGGAGCGCCGGGACCGCAAGGTCGGCATCGGCCTGAACATGTACGACGTCATGGCGGCCACCCGCACCGGTCGCGGCCGTCGCGAGAAGCGCGAGAACCGGGAGAAATACAGCTCGCAGGTTCACGAGGACGAGCCCTGGTGGTCCCCGGACCGTCACCGGACGATCGACCACGACGAGGTGCTGGGACTGGTCCCGGCGCTCGCCTCCCGCGACCCGCACGACGCCTATCTCTTCTACGACTGTCAGACCGACGACGTGCGGCTGGTGCTGACCGTGCTCGGCGAGGCCGAACGCTATGGCGCGGTGATGCTGAACGGCGCCGAGGTGGTCGAGGTCACAGGCGGGGCCGGGCGCGCCTCCGGGGTGGCCTTCGTCGAGGCCGAGTCGGGCGAACGGATCCAGGTGGGCGCCGACCACGTCGTCAACGCGACCGGCGTCTGGGCCGACACGATCCGCCCCGAGGTGGTCGAGGAGGAGGACGTGCCGCGGATCGCGCCGTCCCGCGGGACCCATCTGATCCTCGACGCCGCCGACCTGCCGATGGGCAAGGCCGCCTGCATCGTCCCGGCGGGCGAAGGGCGGATGATCTTCGCGCTGCCCTGGTACGGGCGGACGCTGATCGGCACCACCGACAACGACTTCGAGGGCGACACGCGGCACCCACGCCCGGCGGAGGCCGAAGTCGAGTACCTGCTCGACGCGGCGAACGCCTTCTTCGGCACGACGCTCGGGCCGGGTGACCTGACCGGGGCCTACGCCGGGGTGCGGCCGCTGATCTCGAGCGGGGACCCGCGCAAGTCGGTCGACATCTCGCGCAAGGAGGAGCTGTACGAGACCTCGTCGGGAATGCTGACGATCACCGGCGGAAAGCTCACGACCTACCGGCAGATGGCGAAACTGACCGTGGACCGGCTGGTCGAGCGCGAAGGGCGCAAGGCGCCCTGCCGCACGGCCGAGATCCCGCTCGGGATGGAGGCGCGGCCGGCCGACCTCGAGGCGCCCGACGAGGTGGGGGAGGAGACCCTGTCCCAGCTCGCCTTCCGTTACGGCCACGCGGCGCGGAAGGTGCTCGACCTGGCGCGGGAGCGGCCGGAGCTGGCGGCGCCGATCGTCCCCGGCCGTCCCGACCTGTTGGCCGAGGTGGTGGTGGCGGCGCGGCACGAGCAGGCCCGCTCGCTCGCCGACGTGCTGCTGCGGCGCACCCGGCTGGGGATCCTCGCGTCCCCGGCACTGCGCGACCCGGAGGCGAGACGGCCGATCGCGGCGGCGTTGGGCGGTGAGCTGGGGTGGACGGACGCCCGGGTCGAGGCCGAGATCGCCGCCTGGGAGGGTGTCGCGGCGGAGGAAGGGGTCGACCCGGCGCTGAGCATCGGTGGCGCCGGCGTGAGCGGCGCGACGGGCCCCGATCGGGCCGGAGCCGCGGCCGCCGCGTCCTCAGCCGAGCCCGTTGACTAAAGTCGCGGTCCGATGACCAAGACCGAGCTCGAATCCAAACATCTTTCTGACCTCCACCAGCTCGCCGCCGCGGCCGGCATCGAGCGCTTTCGGATGCTCTCGCGCGCCGAGCTGATCGAGCGGCTGAGCGACGGCAACGGCGACGAGGGCGGCTCCGCCTCCCGTGGCGCCGACGCCGACGAGGGCCGCGAGCGGCCGCGCCGTCGCCGTCGCCGCTCCACCTCGAGCGGGCGCGAACGCGAGGAGCGCACCGACGTCGAGGAAGAAGAGGAGGAGCAGCCCCGGTCCCGGAGCAAACGCGCCCCGGCCGCGCGCGATTCCGAGGATTCCGAGCGCGACGCCGAGCCGGCCGAGAAGGACTCCGATGAGGACGGCGAGGGCTCCCGTCCGCGCCGCCGTCGGCGCCGGCGCCGTCCCTTCGGCCGCCGCAAGGACGGGGTCACGATCCAGGATCTGCTGCTGCCCGCCGAGTCGGGCCGCCAGACGGTGCTGATCGCCGAGAGCCGTGAGGCGGCCACCGAGCTGCTGCGCGGGGTCGCCGCCGACCTCGCCGAGGCCGGTGACGGTCCCGATCCGGTCGCGCTGCTGATCGACCCGAGCCCGGAGGAGCTGGCCGACTGGAAGCGCGAGGCGCCGAAGGCCGAGCTCGTCTCCGCCGGTCAGGCCCGCCACGCCGACGACGCCCTGGCCGCGGCCCAGCGCCGCAGCGCCGACGGCGAAGACGTGATCCTTCTGGTCGACTCCCTGACCCGCTTCGCCGAGTCCTTCGGCGACACCGACGGCGCCAAGGAGCTCTTCGATGCCGGCCGCGCCGGGAAGGCGAGCGGCAAGGGCTCCTTGACCGTGGTCGTGGCGCTGGAGCGGAGCTAAAAAAACGCGCCGGAAGGCGCGGTGGCGAATCGGCTTTGGGCCGCCGCTTACCGGCGGTAGGCGATTCTCCGCCAGCTCGGCTCCTTGGAGAGCTCGATGAGCTCGGAGCTGCGGTCGGGCTGGACGTAGCCGAAGGTCTGGGTGCGCTCGTCGAAGACGACGTCGAGCTCACCCTCCTTCACCCGCTGGTCGAGCCAGGCGCCGCGGAAGACGAGGCGGCGGATCCAGTGGACGAGGCTGCGGTTGGAGGGACCGACCAGGTCCTCCCAGTTCTCGTTGATGTGTTCCCCGAGGCCGCTGCTGGGCTCGGCGATCTCACCGCTGACCGCGAGGTCGAGGAGGTCGTCGAGCTCCTCCGCGGTGAGTCCCTGGTCGACGAAGGCCAGCTTCACCGCCGCCTGCTCGACCCGCTGCGCGAAGTCTTCCTCGTTGAACGCGAAGCGGAGCTCTCCGTACTCCAATACGTAATCGGAGCCAGACTCGTAATTCCCTCTGCGGGTCGTTTTCTTTTCCATGTGAGTTGAAGCCCAAAGCCGCGACGGAAGCCCGGTGTCGCAGCGGGGTGCATCTTGCCGATCATCCTAGTTCCGTGCCTCTTCGGGCACCCACCTGAACGCGGGGTTGCAGTGAGAAGGGATTTTGGCGACGAAGTCGTGCCAGAAACGCCGAATTCCGTCGGGGGGAGAGTTTTGGGTCACCCAGCCCTTAGGAGAGACGATGATCTCCAAGCGCTTCGACCGCCTCCCGCACCGCCTCGTCGGCGACCACGAGGTCCCGGTCGCGACCGGCCTCCGCGCCCGCACCCTGGGACTGTCCCACCTCGATCGCGACCGCGCCGGCCCCGGCCTCCTGATCCCGCGCTGCGCCGCGGTCCACACCTTCGGCATGCGCTTTCTCCTCGACATCCACTTCCTCGACAGCGACGGATCGATCCTGAGCACCCGCCGCGCCGTCCCGTCCCGCCGCTTCGTCGCCCATCGCGGCGCGGCGGCGGTGCTGGAGGTGCCGGCGTGAGGGTTCGATGGGGTGTCGAGTGCCGCGGATTCCGCGCCGACCCTTCGGCTGGCTGTGGTCGGCCCGGAATCCGCGGCAGGTCGGGGCGGGGAGGAGGGACGACACGGTTCCTCGACGGCGCCCCGGGACGCGCCGCACATTGGGTCCCTCAGAGGGCCCCAATGTGCGGCGCACCTTCCGTGACGTCGAGGAACACGCACGGAAGCGTGGAGAAGGACACGGAAGCCGCACGAAGCGAGCCTTCCGCGAGCCTTCCTCCCGCACCCTTCACCTCCGCATCGTTCCGCTGTTTCTTTATGGCGCCGTGGGGCCCATAAAGAAACAGCGGAACGATGCGGGCCGGGCGACACGCACGGGAGGCGCGCCGGTCACGCGCACTTCGTCACGACCGTGTCACGGCTCCGCCACGCCTTCGTCCCGGGACCCACCTCTCGAACTGACCCTCCCCTGCGACCTGGCGGCTGATGGGCGGTCATGGCCCGCCGGGGCCGCCCATCAGCCGCGAGGCGACAGCTTTCCCTGTGCCAGACCTGGCGGCGCCGGCCGGCCGGGCGCCAGCCGGCATCCCCCAGCCGGCCCTAATCCCACTGCACCTCGATCTCCGCCTCCGCCAGTTCGGCGAAATAGCGGCGGCCGAGGCGGAAAGGAGGCCGCCGTGAGGAGGCGGAAGGCGGGGCCCCAGAGGGCGACCCAGGCCATTACGACGAAGGTCTGGGAGAGCAGGGTCTGGAGGCTGCCTTCGCTGGCGCCGAAGTCGATCACCGCGGCGGCGGCGAGGGCGGCGAAGAAGATCAGGATGCCGATCCGGGACTCGCGCGGGGCCAGGGCGCGGCGGATCCAGTGGTGGCGGGCGTCGACCTTCATCGCGGTCAGGTCGGCGCGCACGGCGCCGACGATCGTCGCCTCGTCGGCTCCGGCGCGGTCCGCGCTCGGCAGGACGAGGCGCAGGCGCGGCGTCCCGGTCGCCTTCTTCGCGACTTCCGACCAGGCGTCGACGATCCGCTCGCGGGCCTCGTCGCTGAGCGGGCGGGTGGCGAGCGGCTCGACGCTCCAGGCGTCGAAGAGGGCCGCGGTCGAGGGCACGCGGATCGCGATCTCGGCGGCGGAGACGCTCATCGGCGCGGATTCTGGCCGCCGTCGTGGTCGGATTCGTGACGGCGCGGGGACACTTTCCCGCTCCTTCCGTGCTCGGCAGGGGGGTCAAAACGACCCTCCCGGGCCCTTGGGATGACCATGTTGCCTGAACGACAAGAGATCGCCACGATCGTCGTCTGCGAGGACGACGATGCCACCCTCGACCTGCTTTGTGACCACCTGCAGGCGGACCGCTTCGAGGTCCTGCCCGCGCCCAGCGCCACCGACGCGCTGCGCCTCTGCCGCTACAACAACCCCGACATCCTGCTCCTCGATCTGGCGCTGCCCGATGCCTCCGGCCTCGAAGTCCTGCGCGAGATCCGTGACTCCGACGGGGTCGATTCCCGCTACAACCCGCACCTGCCGATCATCGTCCTGACCGGACGCGGCGCCACCACCGACCGCGTCCGCGGCCTCGACCTCGGCGCCGACGACTACGTCCAGAAGCCGTTCTCCTACGACGAGCTTCGCGCCCGCATCCAGGCGGTCCTACGCCGCCGCCACAGCCGTCGCGACGGCCCGACCCGGGTGGGCGAGCTCCTCGTCGACCCCTCGCGCCGCAAGGTGATGGTCGGCAAGCGCCAGGTCCACCTGGCCAAAAAAGAGTTCACGCTCCTGCGCGTTCTCGCCTCCGACCCGACCCGCGTCTTCAGCAAGGACGAATTACTCCGCGACGTCTGGGGCTTCAAGGCCCCGGCCGGTCGCACCCGCACGTTGGACTCTCATGCGTCTCGACTCCGTCGCAAACTCGACCCCGACAACCAGAAATACGTCGTCAACTGCTGGGGGATCGGCTACCGGTTGGTGGACGGGTAGCCAAAGAAGCGGTCGACGCGCTCTGAGGGTCGACGCGCTCCGAAGCAGGTGGCCGGCGCCCACCCAGGTCCGCCGACCACCCGTCGACTACTTGGCCTCTTTGGCCGGGACCTCGAAGTGGAGGAGCGAGAGGCTTGAGCTGATGCCTTCGGCGCCGTCGTTGGCCAGGCGGCTTGCCGACTCCTCGCCGATCTTCATCGCCGACTCGAGCGTGTCCGCGAGCAGCTTCGAGAGCTGCTCCCAGCCGGCCTCGTCGAGGTTCAGCGGGGTGCGGGAGATGTGCGTGTCGGTGCGCGAGTCGATCGTGCCCTTGATCATCGCGGCGGTGGCGTCCTGGCCGATCGCCTCGAGGATCACGCCGTCGATGCCCTTGCGCGCGGAGGCCGGGATCTTGGCCCAGTCGGCGTCGCTGAAGAAGGCACGCTCGGTGGCGCGGTAGAAGTGCTCGACGGCGCCGCGCCGCGGCTCCGTCTTGACCAGTTCGACGCAGTCGTATTCGAGCAGCGTTTTGACGTGGTAGCTGACGTTGCCGAGCGGCTCGTCAAGCTCCTGGGCGAGCTGGTTCGGGCTTGAGATTCCCCGGTTCAGCGAGGTCAGGATGCGCACGCGCAGCGGATGGGCGAGCGCCTTGGCCAGCTGTTGGGTGATTCCCTCGGGGGTCGTTCGAGTCTGAGCCAATGGATGGTCTCCTTTTTGGGTGGGGCGGGAATGAAGCGAGAAACGGGACCGTCGCTCGGTGTCCGGGGGGGAGCGACGGACCGAGCGTTAAGTATTTCAAAACGCTCTGCGGATAACCCGGGTAAGGGTAAGTGAATCCATCACACGGAAAGCGACCCTGATTTTGTCGCGCTGAGCGGACTGGACATTTTGGGGTGGGGGGAGAGTTTTGCGCCCCCAGCCCTTGACGCGGCATGTGGATCGACGATGTGACCGCCTATATCGCCGCCCTGGCGCCGGCGCGAGTGGCCTTCTGGCCCGCGCTCGGCGGGGCGGGTGCGACCCTCGCCGCGGCTGTCCGTGATGGCCGCCGGAGAACCGTATTGAACGAGCGCCTCCACGAGCTTCGCCGCCCCCTCCAGGCGCTGGCGCTGATGGCGCCGCGCGGGGGGCCGCCGGGCGGCGGGGACGGGGCGGTGGAGATGGCCGCCGCGGCGCTGGCGGCGCTTGAGCGGGAGATCAACGGCGAGCGCGAGGGGCGCGCGACCGCGGTCGTCGCCCTGCGCCCGCTGCTGGAGGCGGCGCGCCGGCGCTGGCGCGGCCAGGCGGCGATGTCCGGCGGAGCCTTGGCGCTGCGTTGGGACGCCGGCGAGGCGGCGGTCGAGGGCAGCCGGCTGGAGCTCGCCGCGGCCCTCGACAACCTGATCGCGAACGCGCTCGAGCACGGCGGCGCCCAGGTCGAGCTGTCCGCCGACCTGGCGGGCGACCGCATCTGCCTGGCGGTGGTCGACTCGGGGAGCGGCGCGGGCCGCCGGGCGCGCCAGCGCGAGGCGGTGCTGAAGGGCCGCGACGCGCGCCGCCGGCGCCGCGACGGGCCGTTCGGCCGGCTGTCCGGCCGCGCCCGCCACGGCCACGGCCTGCGCCTGGTACGCCGCACCGCGGCGCGCCACGGAGGCGCGTTCGCACTACATAAGGGAGAGCGTGGGACGAGCGCCGTCCTGGAGCTGCCCTTGGCGCCGCCGGTGAGGACCGACGGGGGAGCGGCGTTCGCGCCGAGCTTCGGGTGGCGGTCTGGCGAGGTGCGCGAGGCCGCGCCGCCGAAAGACGTTTCAACTCGCGGGTGGCGACGCGGCGACGAGCGCGGGGCCGCGGGATGGCCCGGGGACGGCCGCCGGCAGGGAGGCACGCGTTGAGCCGGCGGGCGCGGGCGATCGCGTTCGGCGTCGGCGCGCTGCTCGCGGCGGTGGCCGCCGGGGCGATCGCCGACGGCTACGGCGACAGCGTCGCTCGCGGCTACGGGGCGCTGCGGCCGGTCGTCGTCGCGACGGCCTCGCTGCCGGCGGGCAAGGCGCTGGCTCCGACCGTCGCCGAGAAGGACCTCGAGGTGCGCCAGGTCCCGGCCCGCTTCGTCCCCGCCGGGGCGCTGCACGATCCCGCCGAAGCGCTCGGCCTCGTGCCCGCCGCCGCGATCCCCAGCGGCGCCTACCTGCTCGCCGCCCAGCTGCGCCCGCCGCGCACCGACGCGCCGGGGCCGCGGCTCGCCTCCGGGCGACGGCCGGTGCAGATCGCCGTCAGCGGCGCCGAAGCGCTCGCGGTCGGTGGCGGCTCGCCGGTCGGCTCGCGGGTCGACGTCGTCGTCACCACCGAACCGCGCGACGCGGGCGCCGGTCACACCTACGTAGCGGCCGCCGGGGTGCCGTTGCTGGGACTGAGCGCGGCGCCGGAAGGCGACGCGACCGGGACCGCCGAGGCGACCCTGGGCCTGACCCGCCCGCAGGCGCTGCGGCTGATCGCCGCCGAGAGCTTCGCTCGCCAGGTGACCGTGATGCCGCGGGGCGGGCGATGAGTCGCGGCGCGCGGCAGATCGCCCGTCGGGCCGACGGGAAGGCGCGGTGGCACCGATGAGCGCGCGCGAGCGGCACGTCGCCGAAGTCGCCGCGACATTGCGCGGCCGCCTGATCGAGCGCCGCCGCGCCGAAGCGGCGTCGGGCCGGCGTGGCGCGCCGGACCTCGAGCAGACCGTCCGCGAGCTGGTCGACGAGGAGGCGGCGATCCTGGCGCCCGCCGACCGCGCGGAGATCGCGGCCCGCGTGGTCCGCGACAGCGTCGGACTCGGGCCGCTGGAGATCCTCCTCGCCGACCCGGAGGTCGAGGAGGTGATGGTGAACGGGCCCGACCGCGTCTTCGTCGAGCGCGGCGGGCGGATCGAGCCGACGCCGATCGGCTTCGCCGACGAGGAGGAGCTGCGCAACGCGATCGAGCGGATCCTGGCGCCGCTCGGCCGGCGGGTGGACGAGCTGAGCCCGATGGTCGACGCCCGCCTCGCCGACGGCTCGCGCGTCAACGTGGTGATCCCGCCGCTGGCGATCGACGGTCCGGCGATCTCGATCCGCCGCTTCGGCGCCGAGCGCCCGGGGCCGGACCGGCTGGTGGAGCTGGGCACGCTCGACCTGGAGCAGCGCGAGCGCCTCGCCGACGCGGTGCGGGGTCGGCGGAGCATCCTCGTCAGCGGCGGCACCGGCTCCGGCAAGACGACGCTCCTGAACGCCCTCTCCAGCTTCGTCGCCGCCGACGAGCGGGTGGTGACGATCGAGGACGCCGCCGAGCTGCGCCTGCAGCAGCCCCACGTGGTGCGCCTGGAGAGTCGGCCGGCGGGCGTCGAGGGCCGTGGCGAGGTGACGATCCGCGACCTCCTCCGCAACGCGCTGCGGATGCGGCCCGACCGGATCGTGATCGGCGAGGTGCGGGGGCCGGAGGCGCTCGACCTCCTGACCGCGCTGAACACCGGTCACGACGGCGCGCTCTCGACCGTCCACGCCAACTCGCCCCGCGACGCCATCGCTCGCCTGGAGACGCTGGCGCTGATGGCCGGCCTGGGACTGCCCCACGAGGCGATCGCCGAGCAGGTCCGTCGCGGCATCGACCTCGTGGTCCACCTGCGGCGGATGCCCGACGGCTCCCGCCGCGTGACCGAGATCGCCGAGATGGAGAGGTGACCGTGCTGCTCGGAGCGCTCGCGGGCGGGCTGCTGGCGCTCGCCGCGCGCGAGGCGGTGCTCGCCAGTCCCGCGGTCGCGGCGTGGCTGCGCCTTGCCGTCGAGCCGTTGCGGCGCGCGGGGCGGGAGGGGTACGCGCCGTCGACCCGCGAGCGGCGGCGCCTTGCGGCGCTCGGCGCGGTCGCGGCGATCCTCGCCGGCTGGCTGCTCGGTGGGCTTGAGGTGGCGCTGCCGCTCTCGGTCGCCGGGCCGGGGCTCGCCGCCTGGGCGATCTCCAGTCGGCGTCGGCGCTACCGCGAGGCGGTCGAGCGCTCGCTGCCCGAAGTCGCGACCGCGGTCGCCGACTCCCTCGCCGCCGGTCGCTCCCTGCGCGCCTCGCTGCCCGCGGCCGCCGCCTACCTCGACGGCCCGCCCGCGGCGGAGCTGGCGCGGCTCGGCGCCGAGCTCGACCTGGGCGCGGGCACCGCCGAGGCGGTCGCCGCCTGGCGGGCGCGGATGCGCTCCGAGCGGGTCGACGCCTTCGCCGCCGCGCTGCTCAGCCAGCGCCTCGCGGGCGGAGACCTCGCGGGCCTGCTGCGGAGGTTCGCCGCCGGGGCGGCGGAGCGGGACCGGGTCGCCGAAGACGCCAAGTCGGCGACCGCCCAGGCGCGCTTCACCGGCCTCCTCGTCGTCGCGATGCCGACCGGCGGCGCGCTCTTCGCCGAGCTGATCCAGCCCGGCTTCCTCGCCAAGCTGATGGGCTCGCCCGCCTCCGCGATCCTGCTCGCGATGGCCGCCGGCCTGCAGGTGATCGGCTTCGTCGCGATCCGCCGACTCTCGCGGGTGGTCGATTGACCCCCGTCGGCCTCTGCTTCACGGTCGCGACCCTGTTCGCCCTCGCGGCCGGGCGCGAGGTCCTGGTCGCCCGCGCTGTTCGAAAGTTGGCCAGGGACCAAGTTTCGAACACCGCAAGCGAGCGGGGCGGGGGGATCGATGCGCGCTGGGCGAGGGCGGCACTCGCGCTCAACCTTCCCGAGCGGTTGCGGCGCTCCGGGCTCGAAGCGCGGCTGCCGCTCCCCGCCCTGCTGCTCGGCAAACTGGCCGGTGCCTGCTTCGGCGCGATCCTCGCGCTCGGGGCGGCGCCCGCGGCGCCGGGACGGATCGGGATCGCGGTCGCGCTCGGGTTGCCGGCGGCGGGGTTCTTCGTCCCCGACGCCCTGCTCGAGCGGGAGGCGCGCCGCCGCCGACGTCGCCTCGTCGCGGCGCTCCCCGACGCGCTCGACCTGCTCGCGGTCAGCGTCGCCTCCGGCCGCGGCCCCGGCGAGGGGCTCGCGCAGCTGGCGCGGACCGGAGAGGGACCGCTGGCGGAGGAGATGCGGATCGCGGTCGCCGAGCTCTCGTGCGGCAGCTCCCTCAGCGCCGCGCTGACCGCCCTGCGCGCCCGCGTCCCCGGCTCGGAGATGGCGACGCTGGTCGCCTCGATCGAACGCTCCCGCCGCTTCGGCTCACCCCTCGCCGAGCAGCTCCGCCGTCAGGCCACCGCCCTGCGCCGCGACAGCCGCCGCACGGTCGAAGAGCGCGCCGCCCGCGCCGCCCCGAAGATCCAGCTCGTCGTCGCCCTGGTCCTCGTCCCGTCCGTGATGCTGATGATCGCCGCCGGCCTGATCGCGAATGCGGGGACGTTGCTTTCGGGGTTCTGAGGGGCGGGGGAGCTGGCGCCCGAACTGCAAGGGACGCAAGGCGGGTCGGCGAGCGCGGCCGTCTCGTCCACGACCCTGGCAGGCTGTGGCCGTGGCCGAGACGGCCGGGGGTGTGGGGAGTGGCGGCGGGCGTTTCACGCGAGCGCCACGGGCGCGTCACGGGGGAGGGACGGATCCGTGACGGGACCCGCGGGTCGTGGGAGAGATGTCGGGAACGTCACGCTTCCGTGCGTGTTGGGAACACGCACTTTCGCGCTGAGTGAGTTGACCACACCATGGTGGGGTCAACTCATGCAGCGCGTTTTCGGGCCCTGATTTCAGGCCTGAAGACAGACGTAATACGCGCGGAGGGGTGACGTTCCGGCGTCTTCGTCGACCGATGGGGCCCCCGGGGCTCTTCGTGACCTCTCCCGCACGGGACGCCCACGGAAGTCCTGAAACTTCCCGACCCTCCGCGTCCTCCCCGCGAACCCCACACGTCCCGGGCGTCTCGGACACGGGCACAGCCTGCCAGGGCCGTGTCCGAGACGCCGGGGACGCAACTCGGACGGGCGGAGCCGTCCCTAACCCTGCTCCGCCGACTTTTCCCGCAGCCGTTTCGCCACCGCGCCGGTCGCCGCCGCGACCTCGTCGAGGTCGGCCGCGTCCTCGCGGTGCTTGGGGACGTAGGCGACCAGGGTGCCGGCGACCAGCTCGAAGGCGAACTTGTCCGGCGCCGATTCGGTCAGCCAGACGATGAAGCTGGGGGAGAAGAGACGGCGCAGCCAGATGTCGTCCTGGTCTTTGGAGACGAAGACCTCGTAGCGGTCGCCCATCTTCTCGCTCTCCAGGGTGACCCGCCGTTTGGAGCGGCGGAAGACGTCCTCGAACCCCTCCAGCGCCCGCAGCCCGGAGCGCTTCTGGCAGTAGAGCTCGGGGACGTGCTGGACGCACTCGGGCACTTCCGACATCCCCAGCGTGAAGCGGTGGTAGTTGGTCTGCTGGTTGCCGTTCGAGTCGGTCGTCTTTTCCTCATAGGTGTAGAGAGCGAGCATCCCCCCGCACCCGGGCGCGATCTCGCCCGACAGCGTGCGGTTGGCATAGCGGTCGTCGCCCTTGCGCAGCAGCGGCGTCGCCGTCGGGAGCTTCGACTTGCCGCCCAGCTCGAGGTGGTGGTTCTCGGCGTAGACGTGGAAGAAGTCGTCGGCGGCCTTCGAGTCGGCCATCGCGAAGACGACGCCGATCCCGACCGCGACGATCGCCAGCAGGACGACCAGCCCGACGACCACGCTGGTGCTCGCCCCGACGGCGATGCCGGCGACCAGCGCCGGGACGCCGATCAGCCACCAGGTCAGCTGCTTGCGCAGCAGCCGCTTGAAGTGGAAGCCGCGCAGCGCGTTGCCATCGGTCGGCGCGTCACTGACGACCTTGGGCGGGACGAACTCCCCTTGCTCTTGATTCTCCGGAGTGCTCACGCGGGCAACCTACCGCGCCCCTGATGACGTCTGCGCGGACTCCTCCAGCAGGAGACGCGCGATCGCCACCGCCACCGCCCCCATGCCGTCGAGGCCCTTCGCGTCTTCGACGCTGCCGGGGACGTAGACGACGAGGGTGCCGTCGACGAGCTCGATCGTGAGTTCGCGCGGCGCGGACTCCGCCAGCCAGACGACGAAGGCGGGCGAGAAGAGGCGCCGCGTCCAGACTTCGTCCTGCCCCTCGCCGACGAAGATCTCGAAGCGCTTGTCGAGCTCCTCACTCTCCAGGCTGACCCGCCGCCGCCCGCGCCGGAACGCGTCGCCGAGCTTCGAGAGCAGGCGCGGCCCCCGCCTCGCCAGCACGTAGAGCTCCCGTATATATGGAGCGCACTCGGGCACCTCCGCGGCCGCGAGCGTGAACTCGTGGTACGAGGTTTCCCGCCGGCCGTTCAGGCCGATCGTTTCCTCCTCGTAGGTGAAGAGCGCGATCGTGCCGAAGAAGCCCGGCGCGAGCTGCCCGTCCAGCGTGCGCGTCGCGTAGCGATCGGACCCTTCGGTGAGGAGCGGCGTCGATTCCGGCAGCCGCGTCCGTCCGCCCAGTTCGTAGCCCCGCGTCCGCGCGTAGATCTCCCAGAACTCCCGCGCCGCGTTGCGGTCGGCGATCCAGAAGACGACGCCGAGCCCGACCAGGAGCGCGAGCAGGGGGAGGACCCAGGCGGTCGAGATGTTGATCAGCAGGCCGAGGATCCCGCCTCCCACCACGGCGCCGAACAACCAGCCCCGGGTTTCCGGGAGCCGCATCAGCCGCCCGAACTCGCCCCAGCGCAGCGAGTTCGCGTTCGCCGGGCCCGATTCCTGCCAAGGGTCATTTACCTGCAAATGGGATTTCATGGTGGGGTTGTGTTGCAAAGTGGGGGAGTGTGTGTCAAAGTGGCGCTCGAGTTGAAGCCCAGGACCGGGGTGGTGAGGCTCCTCCCACCTCATCACTCCGGTCCCAACTCTTTTCCGCCCTCGAACCCGCGCTCAGAAAGGACACCGAAATGGCATTTCGGGGCCTCTACGAGCACAGCCTGGACAGCAAGGATCGACTTACCGTGCCCTCCCGTTTCCGTAGCCAGCTTGCAGACGGAGTGGTTCTGTCCAAGGGCTTCGACCCCTGCGTCTGGGTGCATACGACCGCCGAGTTCGAGGAGCTGTCCGAACGCTTCCTCTCACCGCATTCCCCCTTCGGTAAGGACGCACGCGCCCTGCGCCGTCGCTTCCACGGTGGCTCCTTCGACGAGAAACTCGACTCCGCCGGCCGCATCCGCATCCCCAAACCGCTGCTGGAGCACGCTGGCCTGGACGGCGAATGCGTCGTGATCGGCGCCGGCGAGTACCTCGAGATCTGGAACGCCGAGGCCTGGGCCAAGCAGGAGGAAGAACTGGACGCGGCAGCGCCCGAGATCGCCGAGGGGCTCGCCGGAGCGGGCGCCGCGTAACCATGAGACTTCATGCCGCCCGCACTCCCACCTTCTCCCACGCGCCCGCCGGCGGGCCGCGGCCCCTCGCTCTCGTGACCCGCGAGCACGAGCCCGTCCTGGCGTCCGAGCTGGTCGACCTGCTCGCCCCCGAGCCGGGCCAGACCGCCGTCGACTGCACCTTCGGCGCGGGCGGCCACGCGCGCCTGGTCGCCGAGCGGCTCGGCCCGGAGGGGACGCTGATCGGCATCGACCGCGACCCGGCCGCGGCCGAGCGCTTCGCCCGCTTCGCCGCCGAGGCCCCCTGCCGCGCCCTCTTCGTCGGCTCCGACTTCGTTGCAGGACTTCGTGCGCTGCGGGGCGAAGGGATCCGCCCAGACATGGTCTACATGGATCTGGGAATGAGCTCGATGCAGATCGACGCCTGGGAGCGGGGCTTCTCGTACTCCTACGACGCGCCGCTCGACATGCGGATGGACCCGCGCCAGGGGTTCAGCGCCGCCGACCTCGTGAACGAGTGGCCGGAGCGCCGGATCGCCCAGGTGCTGCGCCGCTTCGGCGAGGAGCGCCACGCCGGCGGCGTCGCCCGCGAGATCGTCGCCCGCCGCCCGCTGCGCACGACCGGCGAGCTCGTCGCCGCCGTACAGGCGGGGATGCCCGCGTCGGCCCGCTTCGGCGGCGGCCACCCGGCCAAGCGCACCTTCCAGGCGCTGCGGATCGCCGTCAACGGGGAGCTCGACCTGCTGGGTGAGGTGCTGCCGCTGTCCTGGGAGATGCTGCCGATCGGCGGGCGCTTCGCCGCGATCTCCTTCCACTCGCTGGAGGACCGGCCGGTGAAGCAGTTCCTCGCCGCCAAGGCGACCGGCTGCGTCTGCCCGCCGGAGATCCCGGTCTGCGTCTGCGGCCACGAGCCCGAGGCCGATCTGCTGACCCGGCGCGCGATCGCGCCCGGCCCGGCGGAGATGGAGGAGAACCCGCGCTCGCGCTCCGCCCACCTGCGCGCCGCGGTGAAGATCGCCTTCGACACGACCGCCGAGGGCGCCGGCGCGCCGAGCGGGGTGGATGCCTGATGGCCGTCGCCGCGCCGAAGCGCCGCTCCGCGTCCCAGGCCGCCCCGGCCCCCTCGCGCACCGCGCCGCCGGAGCCGAAGAAACGTCCCCGGGATCGTCCCAAGGCGGGCGGGAAGACCGCGACGCCGCGCAAGGTGCGGATCGACGATCCGCCGCGCAAACCGGGCCGCCGGAAAGCGTCGGCCGGCGTCCGTGCCGCCGCCGCCAAGGCCGCGCCCGCGCGCAAGCCCGCGCGCCGCAAGGTCACGCCGAAGCGCCGTCCCGCCGGCGTCATCCCGATCGCCGCGGGTCACGCCGGGCGCGCCGCGGTCGCCGTCACCCAGCTTCCCGAGTCGGGCCTGATCCACCGCCTCACCCGCGGCCGGCTCTGGATCGGCCTGCTCGGCCTGCTGCTGGTCGGGATCGTCGCCCTCAACGTGGTGACGCTGAGCTTCGCCGCCTCCAGCGGCAAGGTCGACGCGAGGAACACCACGCTCAGCAAAGAGAACTCGATGCTGCAGAACCTGATGGCCCAGAAGTACGGCCAGAAGCGCCTGCGCCACGAGGCCGCCGAACAGGGGCTCATCCTGCCGACCAGCGCGGTGCCCCATCTGATCAACGCGAAGGGGAGCGACGTCGCCGAAGCCGCCTCGCGCCTCGCCGCCGCGGGTGCCGCCGCCGGGGCGGGGACCGCCGAAGGGGCCTCCGGGGAAGAAGCGTCCTCCGAAGGTGGCGCCGTCGCGGGCGAAGAATCCGGGTCCGGCGAAAGCGCCTCGACCGAAGGCGAAGGGGGCGCCGGCGAAGAAGCGTCGACCGGCGAAGAAGGCTCCGCCGCCGAAAGCGAATTCACGCCCGAAGAACTCGCGATCTACGAACGGGAATACGCCGAACTCCTCGCCTCCGAAGGCGTGACCGAAGTCCCGGCGGGATAGCGACTCGATGCGCCTGATCGAGCGACGCATCGGACTCCTCTTCGCCGGCTTTCTCGTCGCCTTCCTGCTGATCGTCTGCCGCGCCTTCTGGCTCCAGGGGGTGGAAGCGTCGACGCTGTCGTCCCAGGCGCTGAACCAGCAGACGACGACGGTGATGGTGCCCGGGCTGCGCGGGGCGATCCTCGACCGCAACGGGACGCGGCTGGCCTCCTCCGAAGACGCGGCGACGATCGTCACCACGCCCTACCTGGTGAAGAAGAAGGTGAAGACGGCGAACGAACTTGCGCCGATCCTGGGACAGAAGCCGAGCAAGGTGCTGAAGGCGCTGAACACCGAATCGGGCTTCGCCTACCTGGCGAAAGACGTCGACCTCTCGACCGCGATCAAGATCGAAAAGCTGGGCATCGAAGGGATCGAACAGGTCCCCGGCAGCCGGCGCACCTACCCGCAGGGCGAAATGGCGGGGCAGGCGATCGGCGTCGTCAACGCCGAAGGGCAGGGGGCGACCGGGGTCGAGCTGGGCGAGAACGAAGCGCTGGCGGGCGAAGAAGGCGAACGCCGCGTGGTGACCGACGCGCTCGGCGACCCGATCAAGCTGGAAACGGTGAAGGAAGCGCGCGACGGGGAAGACGTCGAACTGACGCTCGACCCGGTGATCCAGGAGAAGACCGAACAGGTGCTGGCGAGCGTCGGCGAAACGTACTCGCCGAAGGGGGCCACGGCGATCGTCATGGATCCCGAAACGTCGGAAATCCTGGCGATGGCGAACTGGCCGCCGATCGATCCGGGGGACCTCGCGCACGTCGAATCGAACGAAGAACTGCTGAACCAGGCGACCAACCTGAACTACGAACCGGGCTCGACCTTCAAGGCGTTCACGGTCTCGGCGGCGCTGGAAGAAGGCCTGGTGACGCCGACGACCGAATTCGTCATCCCGCCGTCGATCGAAGTCGGCGAACGGATCATCCACGACGCCGAGGAACACGGCACCGAGAACATGACCGTGGAACAGATCCTGGCCCGGTCCTCGAACATCGGCGCGGTGGAGATCGGCCAGAAGATCGGCGCGACGAACTACAGCAAGTGGGTCGAAAAATTCGGCTTCGGCAAGAAGACCGGGATCCAGTTCCCGAACGAGGAACGCGGGATCGTGCCGAAGCTGAGCGAATACTCGGGCGCGACGATCGGCAACCTGCCGATGGGCCAGGGCGCGGCGGTGACGCCGATGCAGATGATGCAGGGGTACGCGGCGATCGCCACCGACGGGGTGGAGCGGCCGCCGAAGCTGGTGAAGCGGATCGGCGAAGAAAAGGTCCACGAGCCGAAGGGCCACCGGGTGATCAGTCCCAAGACCGCCGAAGAGGTGCGCAAGATGCTGGAGGGCGTGCTCGGACCGGAAGGCACCGCCGCCGAGGTGAGCGTCCCCGGCTACACCCTGGCGGGCAAGACCGGCACCGCCCAGGTCGCCGAAAACGGCGGCTACTCGAAAACCAAATACATCGCTTCGTTCATCGGCATGGCCCCGGCGATGAACCCGAAGTTCCTCGCCGCGGTGATCGTCGACGAGCCGGAAGGCGAAATCTACGGCGGCTCCGTGGCGGCGCCGGCGTTCGGCGAAATCGCGGCCTTCTCGCTGCCGTATCTCGGCGTGCCGCAGGAATAGAGCCCGTCAGGGCCACCCGACGCGGTACCTAGAATCGCGGCATGAAACTTGGGGACCTCGTCACGGCGGCCTCGTACGCCGAGCGGGCCCGGATCGTGGGCGATTCTTCGGTCGAGATCGCCGATCTGGCCTACGACTCGCGAAAGGCGGGGCCCGGGACGCTGTTCTTCTGCGTGGTCGGCGAAAAACGCGACGGGCACGAGTTCGCGGCGCAGGTGGTCGAGGCGGGGGCGAGCGCGCTGGTGGTCGAGCGGGAGCTGGAGGTGCCGGTGCCGCAGGTCGTCGTGCCGAGCGCGCGGGCGGCGATGGCGCCGTTCGCGGCGGCGTTCCAGGGCGACCCGACGGCGGAGCTGAAGGTGGTCGGCGTGACCGGCACCAACGGCAAGACGACGACCGCCTACCTGGTCCGGGAGATCCTCGAAGCGGCGGGGATCCAGGCCGGGTTGATGGGCACGGTGAAGCAGGTGGTCGGCGGCGAGGAGGAGCCGGTGGTGCGGACGACGGGCGAGGGGATCGACCTCCAGGCGACCTTCCGGCGGATGATCGCCGGCGGCGACGAGGCCTGCGCGATGGAGGTCTCCTCGCACGCGATGGCCCTGCACCGCGCCGACGCGATCCATTTCGGCGTCGCCCTCTTCACCAACCTGACCCAGGACCACCTGGACTTCCACGCCGACATGGAGGACTACTTCGGCGCCAAGCGGCTGCTCTTCGAGGCCGATCCCGGCGTGCGGATCGTGAACGTCGACGACCCCTACGGCCGCCGCCTGGCGGAGGAATTCGACTGCCTGACCTTCTCCGCCGAGGGCGCCGAAGCCGACTACCGCGCGACCGATGTCGAGTTCGATGCCGGCGGGGCGAGCTTCACGGTGGAGGGCAAGGCCGAGGTTCGCACCGGGATGCCGGGGCACTTCAACGTGGCGAACGCGCTCGGGGCCTTCGCGGCGGCCGAGGCGCTCGGGGTGGACGCCGAGACCGCGGCCGCCGGGCTGGCCGCGGCGGCGCGGGTGCCGGGGCGCTTCGAGCCGATCGACGAGGGCCAGGGCTTCGCCGTCCTCGTCGACTACGCCCACACGCCGGACTCGATGGAGAACGTGCTGCGGGCGGCGCGGCGGCTCACCGGCGGCCGCCTGATCTCGGTCTTCGGCGCGGGCGGGGACCGCGACAAGGCGAAGCGCCCGCTGATGGGCCGGGCCGGGGGAGTGCTTTCCGACCTCGCCGTCGTCACCTCCGACAACCCGCGCTCCGAGGACCCCGAGTCGATCGTCGCCGAAGTCGCCACCGGCGCTCGCGAAGGTGAGGCGGAGCTGGTGGTCGAGGTCGACCGCCATGCCGCGATCGCCCTCGCGCTCGGCCGCGCCGAGCCGGGCGACACGGTGGTGATCGCCGGCAAGGGCCACGAGCAGGGCCAGGAGTTCGAGGGCGGGCGGAAGGTCCCGTTCGACGACCGCGAGGTCGCCCGCGAGGAGCTGCGCAAGCTGGGCAGCCCGGCGTGAGACTCGGCGGCGCGGAGATCGCGGCGGCGACCGGTGCCCGGGCGCTCGCCGAGGGCTCGACCGAGCCGCCGATCCGGGCGGTCATCGACTCGGCGGCCGTCAGGCCGGGTGATGTTTTCTTCGGCCTGCGCGGGGAGAACCGCGACGGCGGCGAGTTCGCGGCGGGTGCGATCGAGGCAGGCGCGTGGGGGGTCTTGGTCGGCCCCGAGCACGCGGAGCGGCTGGTCGAGGTCGCTGGTTCGAAACCAGCCCGCCCCGCTGGTTCGGCCGCGCAGCCCGCCGCGACGCTTGGCGCGGCCGCCGAGGTCCGCGGCCCCGACGGCCCGGCCTGGGTCTTCGCCGCCGACGATCCGCTCGCGGCGCTCCAGGCCCTGGCCACCGCCAGTCGCCGCGCGCTCGGGGCGCGGGTGCTCGGCGTCACCGGCTCGGTCGGCAAGACCTCCGTCAAGGACATCGCCCGCACCCTCCTGCCCGGCCGGGTCCACGCCAACGCTCAGAACTTCAACACCGAGATCGGGCTGCCGCTGACGATCCTCGAGGCGCCCGATGACACCGAGATCCTCGTCCTCGAGATGGCGATGCGCGGCTTCGGCCAGATCGCCGAGCTGGCCGCGATCGCCGAGCCCGACGCCGCGATCATCACCAACGTCGGCCCGGTACACGTCGAGCAGATGGGCTCGATCGAGGCGATCGCGGCGGAGAAGGCGGCGGTGATCGACGCCCTGCCGCCGGATGGCGTCGTCGTCGCTCCGGTAGAGGCCGGCGAGCTCGAGCCCCACCTGGAGCGCGCGCCGCGCCTGCTGCGCTTCGGTCCCGGTGGCGATGTCGAAGCCAGTGAGGTCGAGATCACCTCAGGCCTTTCGGCTCTCATCACGGCGAGCGGCGACGAAGAGCGCTTCCAGTTCCCCTTCACCGAGCTCTACAACCTGACGAACGCCCTCGCGGCCATCGCAGGCGGGATCGCGCTGGGCGCCGACCTCGCCGACATGGCCGTCCGGGCGGACGGCATAGGCTTCTCTCAATTCCGTGGCGAACAGATCAAGCTCGCCGATGGAATTCTCCTCGTGAACGATTGTTACAACGCCAACCCGGTGTCGATGCGTGCGGCGCTCGACCAACTCGCGACCATCGGCGGGATGCGCACCGTCGCCGTCCTGGGGGGGATGGGCGAGCTTGGTCCCGAGTCGGCGGACCACCACCAGGCCGTCGGCGCTTACGCGCGCGGGAAAAGCATCGATCTCGTTCTCGGAGTCGGAGCCCTCGCGCGCGATTACGGGCCGGACGAACTCGTCGCCGATCCGGGCGAGGCGGTGGAGTGGCTGGAGACCCACCTTGAAGAGGGCGATGTCGTGCTGATCAAGGGATCGCGGTCGGTCGGCATGGAGGGCATTGCGGTCGAGTTGCAGGTGGGGTCCGACTAGCCATGGGCGAAATCCTCATCGCCGGCATGGCCTCGATGCTGATCTGCATCTTCCTCGGGCCGAAATTCATCGAATACCTGCGGGTGCGCGAGTTCGGCCAGCACATCCGCGAGGACGGCCCGCAGGAGCACCACGCCAAGGCGGGGACGCCGACGATGGGCGGGCTGATCATCTTCGCCTCGATCTGCGTGCCGTTCCTGGTGCTGTCGGACCGCGACGCGTCGGCGCTTGCCGTCTTCGGCGTCGCGCTCGGCTGCGCCGCCCTGGGCTTCGCCGACGACTACATCAAGATCATCAAACGCCGCTCGCTCGGCCTCTCCGGCCGCTACAAGCTGCTCGGCCAGCTGGTCCTCTCGCTCTTCCTCTGGTGGGTGGCGCGCCACTCGGTCGGCCTCGAACCGCGCCTCTACATCCGCATCGGCGGCGGCAGCATCTATCTCGGGCCGGTCCTCTACTTCGTGCTCGTCTTCCTGGTCATCGCCGGGACCTCGAACGGGGTGAACCTCACCGACGGCCTCGACGGCCTCGCCGCCGGCTCCTGCGCGATCGTCCTCCTCACCTACACCGCGATCGCCTTCGTCGCCAACGGCAAGCCGGACCTCGCCCTGCTCGGCTGCTGCCTGGTCGGCGCCTGCATCGGATTCCTCTGGTTCAACGCCTTCCCGGCCTCGATCTTCATGGGGGACACCGGCTCCTTAGGCCTGGGCGGCGCGATCGGCGCGATGGCGGTGATGACCCAGACCGAGGTCCTCCTCATCATCATCGGCGGCATCTTCGTGATCGAGGCCCTCTCGGTCCTCCTCCAGGTCTTCTCCTTCCGCACCTTCCGCCGCCGCATCTTCCTCATGGCCCCCCTGCACCACCACTTCGAGATGATGGCCTGGTCGGAGACGAAGATCATGCTCCGCTTCTGGATCATCGCCGCCGTCTGCTCCGGCATCGGCTTCACGCTCTACCAGCACTCCATCGGCCATTAGGGGTAGGCGCCGGCCGGCGCCGCCAGGTGCTCCGGTTGGGGAAAGCTGTCGCCTCGCGGCTGACGGGCGACCCCGGCGGGCTATGGCCGCCCATCAGCCGCCGGTCGCAGGGAGGGTCACCTCGAGGCGCGGGT
>Ga0153956_1001133_pt1 | contig 24985 bp, 23 predicted proteins | sample TSFL040MetaG_FD_104704 | JGI IMG/M metagenome (GOLD analysis project Ga0153956, IMG submission 104704) | Attine ant fungus gardens microbial communities from Florida, USA - TSFL040 MetaG | ecosystem: Host-associated > Fungi > Mycelium > Unclassified | place: USA: Florida, Wekiwa Springs... | reverse complement strand
TCTCGAAGCGCGGGACATCCAGTCGCTGCGGCAGAAATGCACGGGCATCGGCCAATGGGCGGCAAGCCTGGGGCTGGAAGCGCATTTCTTTTTAATGGAAGGAGAAAAATTCCGCCTCGGCCAGCGCGAAGGCGTCAGCGGAGAGGATTGCGGCAGCTCGCAACATTACCTGCTGCTGGATGAGTTCTATCGCACCGGGCTGTTGATCGCGGGACGCGTTCCGATCTGGTGGCTCATTCCGCCCGAGGAGGAACACCATTACAACTATTACGCCGAAACGCTGCGCCACAAGCGCTTCGTCCGCGGCGGGGAAACCATCGATTTCGGCAGCGTCGCGCATATTCCCGCGGGCGAATTCGTCGGCGCCGGCGTGTGGCAGCTCTACAAGGCCATCGATTCGCCGTACAAATCCGTGATCAAGCTGCTGCTGACCGAGGTTTACGCCAGCGAATATCCGCAGGTCGAGCCGCTCAGCAGCACTTTCAAGCGCGCGGTCTACAACCGGCAGCTCGATATCGACGAGCTCGATCCCTACGTCATGATGTACCGCAAGCTGGAGCGCTACCTGCTCGCGCGCGGCGAAACCAAACGCCTCGAGCTCGTGCGCCGCTGCTTTTATTTCAAGGTGGGCAAGGCGATCAGCAAGGGGCCGACGCGCCGAACCAAATCCTGGCAGCGCGAACTGCTGGAAAAAATGGTCGCGCAGTGGCGCTGGCCGCAGCAGATGCTGCTGAATCTCGATGCCCGCCCGCACTGGAAAGTCGCGCGCGTGCTCGACGAGCAAAAGGAACTGGTGCGCGAGCTGACCTACAGCTATCGCTTCCTTCTGGATTTTGCCCGCGATACACAGGCGTCGGCCGCCATCAACAGCCAGGACATGACCATCCTCGGGCGCAAGCTTTACGCCGCCTTCGAGCGCAAGGCCGGCAAGGTCGAATGGGTCAATCCCGGCATCGCGCCGAAGCTCGCCGAAGACGAGCTGACCTTTTATCGGCAGCCGGGCAGCGGCGATCTGCAAGCGGCCTGGGCGGCGGCGCCGGAGAGCATCGGCGGGCGCGATTTACCGCGCGGCCAACCGCTGCGCCGCGCCAAGGATCTGATCGCGCTGCTGGCGTGGTGCCATGTCAACGGCCTGATGGACAACCGCACGCGCATCGGGCTCGCCGAAGGCGAGCACGGCGTCTCGGAATTCGAGCTGATGCATATCGTGCGGGCGCTGCGCGCGCGCCTGCCGGTACGCGCCGGTGAACAGTACGCCGGTGAACAACAACACACCGACAACGGCGACGAGCGCCATCAGCGCTTTCTCAGTCCGAACCGGCCCGTGCTGATACAGATGTTCATCAACGTCGGCGTCGATCCACTGGCGCAGATGCGCGCGCGCGGCATGGAACTGCTGTCGAACCAGACCGACAGCCTCGGCTACAGCGGGCTGCGTGAAAACCTCGTGCTGGCGCTGGACCAGGTGACACTCAACAGCTGGGGAGAAGTCAGCACGCGCAGCTATGCCGGCCCGTTCGCGCTATTGCAATGCGTGCGCGATTACCTGCAGGCCTTGCCGCCGCAAAAACACCCCGGTTTGCCGCAACTCGACATTCGCTGCTTTTGCCCGACGCGCGCCAGTGCCATCGCCGCGCGCGTTGAACAACTGTTCCAGGATATCGCCGCCTGCTATTACAGCGGCACGCGGCCGCCGGCAACGCGCTACGTGCTGGAAATCCAGCGCGAATTTTATTTGTTGCAGTGGATCGACGAGCAACCCGGCGTGCAGCGCGCGCCCAATTACGCGGCATTGCTGGAATTGCTGGGACGGGTGCAGCGCAATTTCAGCCCGATCGTCATGGATCGATACTGCCTGCAGAACTCGCCCCTCGCGGCCATCGCCCAGAGCGCGCGCGCCGGTTGCGTCCAGGTGTTTTATCAGCGCCGCGAAGAATTCGCCGATGTGTTCGTGCTCGATGAAATGGGCTCCCTGTACACGCTCAACACGCCGTTCCGGGACGAACACATCTTATTGCAGCCGCTCAACCAGTTCATTCGCTCCACACTGTTACGCCAGCGCAGCGAGAATCTGGATTTCAGCGGCGGCGCGGCGGACGCCGTGCTCAGCCAGAACCAGGATATCGAATATCACGAGGTCATCGTGGAGCCCGGCTCGACCAGCGTCGAGCGCCGCGCCCTGCCGCCCGCCAACACCGGCTTCTCGTTCAATGTGCAAGCCATCGGCGACTACGATGTGGAAGGCAAACTGATCTTCAATATTTTTTGCGATCAGCAGGAATTTACCGAGCTGGAATGGGGCGACGCGTTATACGAGACGGTGGCGCGCCACATTCTCGCGCGCCGGCGCGACCGCGAGCGCTATCCCTGCTATATCACCGACATCGATCTCAGTCGTTGCGTCAACGAAGCGGGCGGCCTGCAAACAGTTCACTATCTGCGCTACAAGCAGCGGCTCGAACGCTCCCTCAATGAAGCGCTGCAAGTGGTCGACAAATAAATCCGGCCGGACGGCCGGATCATTGGCGCCAGGAAAATCCCGGGAAAACGCGCCAGTCCTCGGCCTGATGGGTCAACCCGGCATTGAAACCGCCATCGAACTGCATGTTCGATCCGACCTTGTATTTCAACCCCGCGTCAAAATAGACCTCGTTGCCGGCTCCGCGCCGATGGCTGTTCAGCAACTCCAGAAAACCGGCGAGCTCGCCCTGTATCGCGTGACTGAAACTCGCGGATTCGGTCCACAGCATCACGTAACCGTCGTTGGCGTCGTTGCGGATCGCCTCGGCCTTCAACATGGCGCCCGCATCCCAATCCCCGGCAAGTTGAAAGCCAGCGGTGGAATCAGACCACCTTCGGTCTTGCCGTCGCACCCGAACGCATCGCTGTGCGTGGGTAAACGCACCTAGGGCAGCACGGCAAAAGCCATGTCGCCGCCATCGCTGCCCCAAAGATTGATTTTCAACCTCAGCTCGGTGTCGTTCATGCCGCGGGCCGTGTGGCGCTCGCCCGCCACCGTGGTTTGCATGTACGTGGCGGCTCAAGGATGAGGTGCGCGTCGACGTTATCGCTGAGCCCCAGCTTGAGATCGATCGAACTCGTCACCGTCTCGCTTTTTTCGGCGCCGCCGCGGTCGCGCGAAAAACTGACAGCCTCCCACTCCAACTGGAAATGTCCCGCATCGACGGTATAAGGCCCTTCGGTGGTATCGGGCCGGTCCGGGGAAAAATCCCGCAAGCGCCGGCGGGCGTCGGGTCGAACAAACTATAAGCGCCCGCGGGCGCCGGAATCGTGCAGAGCGAAACAACCAGGCTCATTAAACCGCGCATTCGGCATTCCTGTTTTTATGGATTCAAATAATTCGCGACCGGGTTTAATAACGGGCCCGCAATGCCATCTGCAGTACAACGTCAGGCGCCGTGTCCACGGCCAGATCCTCGGCGACCGCGATGTCGAGCAACCAGTGGCGGCTTACCCGCACCGAACCGCCCAGCAGCAGTTGCACGGAATCCGCGCCCAGCTCGCGCAGCGCGCTGTCGTAGAAAGCCGTGTGGGCATCCAGTTGCGCCTTCAGGCGCCAGTCGTCAGCCACCGCCCAGCTGATCGCGGCGGAGCCGAACCAGACATGATCCTTCTGGCGCGCGCCGGGCAGCCCGCCGCCATCGAGCCACATCGCGCCGATATTGCCGGTCGCGCTCAACGCCGTGCCGAACAGGCCGCTGCGCGACGCGGCCAGCGCCAGGCTGAGGTGCGTGCTGTCCGCTCCGGTCAGCTTGTCGATATCGCCGGTGGGCAGGGCCAGCGTCGCCGCCAGCGCCACCTTGCTCCGCGTATCGTCGACCAGGCTGTATGCCGCGTTGAACTGCAAATCGCCGATGCCGGAGCCGCCGTCGCGAAAATCCAGCACGGCGCGGCCATCGCGGGTATAGCGATATTGCAAACGGTTGCGCGGGTAATCGGCGCGATCGCCGTCGGGCAGCCCCCAGAAGCTGTGCCAATGCTCGATGAAACCGTCGAGGCCGCCGCCGTCGTGGCGAATCCAGGGCAGGGCGAAACCGACCTCCCAACCGTGGCCCAGGCCGGCGCCGGCGCTCAGTTCGACGCGCTGGGTTTCGCCGTCCAGCACGATCGACTCATCGGCGCGCTGGCGCAGCGTGAAATTGTTCGCCACGTCGCAGGCAAGGCGCCAGCGGGTCTGGTCCGGGCCGAGCACGTCGCCGCCGCGGGCGCCGGGCACATTGAAAATCTGCACCAGCGGCTGGCGATTGCTCAGGTCAAAAGGCTCATCCAAGGGTGACCGGGCCATCGAGGCCGGTGACTGCAGGCCGGCAAGCAACAGGCCGCCAAGAGCGGCAAAGCGGTTACGCACTTATCGTTTATCCATCCAATACGGACGTCGCTCAGTATAACAACGCTATGGGCAACGGCAGCGGCTCGCTATAATCGCCGTTTTCTTTCTTTCATTGGCCTGGAGCATCCCATGCGTTCCGCCCTGATTGTTGCCCTGTTGACGGGCTGCGCGCTGTTGACCGCCTGCGGCCAGAAAGGCCCCCTGTACATCCCCGGCGATGAGCCGCAACCGCCGGCTCCCGCGCCGCAATCGCAACCGCAGCGCCCCACCGGCGTGCCGATGTCGCCTTCGGTTTAAAACCACAGGATTTCACATGAGCAGTTTCAACTACCGCAACGGCGAACTGTTTGCCGAGGGGGTCGCTGTCGCGCGTATCGCCGAGGCCTTTGGCACCCCGACCTATATCTACTCACGCGCCCACCTGGAACAGCGCTTCAAATCCTACGCCGATGCGCTGGCGGGCCGGCCGCACCTGGTGTGCTATGCGGTCAAGGCCAACTCGAATATCGCCGTCCTGAATGTGCTGGCCCGCCTGGGCGCGGGTTTCGATATCGTTTCGGTGGGCGAACTGGAGCGCGCGCTCGCCGCCGGCGCCGAGCCCGCCAAGATCGTGTTCTCCGGCGTCGGGAAAACCGCCGCGGAAATGCGCCGCGCCCTCGAAGCGGGCATCGGCTGCTTCAACGTGGAAAGCGCCGAGGAACTGGAGCGCCTGCAGGACGTCGCGGCGGCGCTGAACGCGGTGGCCCCCGTATCGCTGCGCGTGAATCCGGACGTGGACGCCAACACCCACCCGTACATATCCACCGGGCTCAAGGAAAACAAATTCGGCATTGCCATCGATAGCGCCCGCGCCGTTTACCGTCGCGCCGCCAGCCTGAAAAATCTTTCCATCAAAGGCGTGGATTGCCACATCGGATCGCAACTGACCGATACCACGCCCTTCCTCGACGCGCTGGCGCGGGTATTGGGCCTGATCGATGAGCTGGCCGGGGACGGCATCGCCATTGAACACCTGGACCTCGGCGGCGGCCTCGGCGTGCGCTACCGCGACGAGCAGCCGCCCGAGCCCGCGCAGTACATGCGCCAGGTCATCGCCGCCGTCGGCGAGCGGCCGCTCAAGCTGGTGTTCGAGCCGGGTCGCTCCATCGTCGCCAATGGCGGCCTGCTGCTGACCCAGGTGGAATACCTCAAGAACAGCCCCGACAAGAGTTTCTGCATCGTCGACGCGGCCATGAACGATCTGCTGCGCCCCGCGCTTTACGAGGCGTGGATGGACATTCAGCCGGTCCGCGCGCGCGCGGATGCCGAAGCCCGCCTCTACGACGTGGTGGGCCCGGTATGCGAAACCGGTGATTTTCTCGGCAAATCGCGCACGCTGGCCGTGGCGGCCGGCGATCTGCTGGCGGTATGGTCCGCCGGCGCATATGGATTTAGCATGAGTTCCAATTACAATAGCCGTTCGCGCGCCGCCGAGGTGATGGTCGATGGCGACCATTTTTACCTGGTGCGGGCGCGCGAAACCATCGCCGACCAAATGCGGGGCGAATCACTGCTGCCCTGATATCGAAATCGATATCTGCTCGCCGGGCCGTTCCGGCACGGCCAGCGTCCCCCGCCTCGATTCTGCGCTTGCGGCGAAGCGCTCAATGGGAATGCGACGGATGCTGTTACGTTTTACCAAGATGCATGGCTGTGGCAATGACTTTGTCGTGCTCGATCTGATTACACAGCGCCTGGTGCTGAAAGAGCGGCATATCCGCAAGCTGGCCGACCGCCATTTCGGCATCGGCTGCGACCAGGTGCTCGTGGTTGAACCGCCCTCCCGCCCCGACGTGGATTTCCGTTATCGCATTTTCAACGCCGACGGCGGCGAGGTCGAACAGTGCGGCAATGGCGCGCGCTGCTTCGCGCGCTTCGTGCGCGACAAACGCCTCACCGGCAAAGACACCATACGCGTGGAAACCGCCGCGGGCCTCATCGAATTGCACATTACCCGCAGCCGCCAGGTGCAGGTCGACATGGGAGCGCCGGTGCTGGCGCCCGCGAAAATCCCGTTCGATGCGCCGGAACAGGCGTTGACCTATCCCATCGAAGTCGCCGGCAGCAACCTGGAGATCGGCGCGGTTTCGATGGGCAATCCGCACGCCGTTGTGCTGGTCGAAGACGTCGACCGGGCTCCCGTCGGCACGCTCGGCCCGCAGCTGGAGTTGCACCTGCGCTTTCCGCAGCGGGTCAACGTCGGTTTCATGCAGGTGCTGAACCGCGGGGAAATCAACCTTCGCGTGTGGGAGCGCGGCGCCGGCGAAACGCTGGCCTGCGGTACCGGCGCCTGCGCGGCGGTTGTGCACGGCCAGTTGCGCGGCCTGCTGGACAACCTCGTGCAAGTGAATTTGCGCGGCGGCGCCATCACGGTCGAGTGGCAGGGCCAAAATCATCCCGTTATGATGACCGGTCCCGCGACCACGGTGTACGAGGGGCAAATCCAGATTTAACTGCGGCTCTCGCGCTCCGGCGCGAGAAACCAAACGCCGCCGCGATCGTCACGAACGCGGCGGCGGGGCAAACTGGCGACGGGTAATTGCGTGGATACCGATAACAATAGAAACTCCGATTCCAAGGCTGAAGAGATTGCCGCCTTTCTGAAATTGCACCCCGATTTCTTCCTGAAGCGTCCGGACCTGCTCATGGATCTGGAGGTGGCGCATCCCGCCGGCGGCGCCGTTTCCCTGCTGGAGCGCCAGGTGTCCGTGCTGCGCGAACGCAACATGGATATGCGCCACCGGCTCAATAACCTGCTGGACAATGCCCGTACCAACGATCAACTGTTCGAACAGACCAAGCTGCTCGTCCTGAAGCTGATCGAAGCACAGACGCTGGACCACATGGTCGACGCGTTTGTGAACAGCCTGCAGCAGGATTTCCAGATCGATTTCGCCAGCCTCGTGCTGATCGGCAATCCCAGTGCGCACCGCGGCACGCGCGCGCGCATCGTTTCCCTTGGCGAAGCCCGCGAGCAGATCGACGGCCTGCTGAAAAGCAGCAAAGCCATCTGCGGCGTGCTGCGCCCGGAAGAGGTTCGTTTTCTTTTTCCGGATCACCATCGCCAGGTCGGCTCCGCCGCGGTAGTGCCGCTGAGCCACGGCTATCCGCTGGGCGTGCTGGCCATCGCCAGCAGCGACGCCAGCTATTTCCGCTCCAGCATGGGCACGCTGTTCCTCGGCTATATCGCCGAAGTACTGAACCGCCTGCTGCCCAAACATCTCAAACAGGCATTCTGACAGCGCGGTGGCCCTGCCATCGCGCGCGTCTCTAACGTGGAGACGCAGGCGCGCGGAACGGCGCAATCACATCGCACCCGGGAGCCTCAGCATGACCGCGACGCGAATCAAACTGCTCACTTTCGATCTGGACGACACGCTCTGGGACTTTGCGCCCGTGCTGACTCGCGCCGAACGGATCACCTACGATTGGCTGCAACGGCGGGCGCCGGTGCTGACCGAAAGATTTTCGCTCGACACGCTGCGCGAAATGCGCATGGAGCTGGCCCGGCGCCAACCCGATATTGCGCATCGCGTCACCGCGCTGCGCATCATTGCACTGCGCGAGGCGCTGATTGCCGCCGAGTTTGCCGAACAAGAGGCACAGACACTGGCCGATGAAGCCTTCGCGGTTTTCCTGGAGGCCCGCCACGCGGTGGATTTATTCGAGGCGGCGGAAGAGGTGCTGGCGGAACTAGGCGGACGCTACCGGCTGGGCGCGATCACCAACGGCAACATCGATGTCGCCCGCCTGGGGCTGGACCGGTATTTTTCGATAGCGATCAATGCCGAGCGCCTGGATCGCGCCAAACCGCACCCGGAACCGTTCCTGGCGGCGCTGGCACAGGCCGGCTGTCGACCGGAAGAATGTATTCACATTGGAGATCACGTCGAATACGACGTGCGTGGCGCTCAGGCGCTGGGTATCCATACCGTATGGATGAATCCCGCCGGAGCCGCCTGGCCGGACGCGTCGCTCGAAACGCGACCGTCAGCGGAAATACGGCATCTGAGCGAACTGCCAGATGCCGTCGACCGCATAGCGAACCGAGTCAGATAGGCCGGCTGCCGTAATCGCTATCCGGCTTGCGCGGCGGATCGGCGGTTACGTTGGGCTCAATCTGGCTGATCTTGCCGCCACGCGCCAGGAATTCCTCGATTTCCCGGGCCATTTCTTCGCGTTGTTTCTGGCGCGAAGCTACCGTGCGCTCCTCCGGAACCTCATCGCGGCTGCCGCTGTTGCTGCTGCCGGAAGCGGCCTCGACACTTGTCTCTACCTCTCCCTCGGATTCTTCCGCGTCGGCTTCGGTATCATCGTCAGCCTCCGCCTCGAACTCCTCCACATCCTCTTCCTGATCGTCAAATGCCTTGCCCATCGCCATAAACCCCTATAATTCTAGGCTCAGTTCTGTATTGTCCACGCTGCGATGTCGTAGAAAAACACGGTTATATATAGATCACTTTTTTTTCTCCGCCAGTTGCTGTCAAAGAAAAAAGGTAGATTTTTTATTCTAAATTCACGTCACTTGCAACAGTTGACTTTTATGACGGATTTTTGCTCCTCATCACCCCCTCGCATGGGCTTCTATCACACCGCCAGCGCCACCGTCCGGGTGCCTGTCGCGGTCAGCGCCTGCCTTGCCGGACTGCCGGTCCGTTACGATGGCCGGGACCGCCCGATTCCCGGCGAAATCGCCGCCTGGCTCCAAGCCGAGCTCCATCTGATTCCCGTCTGCCCCGAGATCGATGCCGGCCTCGGCGTTCCACGCCCGCCCGTGCAACTGGTCATGAGCGCCAACGGCTCGCCGCCGCGAGCGCTGGGGCGCGACGATCCGTCGCTCGATGTCAGCCACGCCCTGCGGCGCAACGCGCTGCGCTCGGCGCGGCAGCTGCGCAGCCAGCACATCTGCGGCTACATATGGAAAAGCCGGTCGCCCAGTTGCGGCCTGGGCAGCACGCCGCTGTTCGATGCGGCGGGCACGGCTGCCGGCCTGACCAGCGGACTGCAGGCGCGCCTGTTCCGGAAGCGAATGCCCTGGCTCGTCCAATGCGAAGACGAGGATCTCGAAACACTGCAGGATGCGAAACGTTTCGCCTGGCAATGTCGCCTGGTATTCGACGTGATGACAACACGCGGCGCCGAGTTGCCGGCCTTGCACCGGCACTACCGGACCTTAACGGAAATCTTTTCGGAAAGGGAGCAACACGCTCTGGACTGCATCGCACAGATGGGAAGACGAAAACATTATCTGTCCGCGCTGCGTGACGCCTGCCTGAACGCACCGGGCGATGCGCTCAGGCAGGCAATGACCGCGAGTATCAGATAGCGTCCTCGCCGGTCTCGCCGGTACGAATGCGGATCACCTGCTCCAGCGCCGCGACGAAGATTTTGCCGTCGCCGATCTTGCCGGTGTTGGCGGCCTTGGTTACCGCTTCGATGACAGGTTCAACCATATTGTCGGCCACGGCGATTTCCAGTTTCACCTTGGGCAAAAAATCCACCACATACTCGGCGCCGCGATACAGCTCCGTGTGGCCCTTTTGCCGCCCGAACCCCTTGACCTCGGTGACAGTCACTCCCTGCACACCGATGTCCGACAACGCGGCGCGCACGTCGTCGAGTTTGAACGGTTTGATAATGGCGGTAACCAGTTTCATCTGACTTCTCCGGAAAAAGGCGTTCATCCAAACTGTGCCGAATCCCTCGGCTTCGTGGCGGACAGTGTGCCGACTCTGATAAACACTGGCAAGCGATCGCCACATTGCAACAGTTCAGCGCAACCGGTTCAGCGCAAAAAAAAGGCGCCTCAAGGGCGCCAGAGATATCCGGTGAAAACGGGAGGTTATCCACCGGCTTGTCGAACTCACTTGATGTCGCCGCCACCTTGCGGCGCACGCGGGAACACGGATTACAGGATGTAACCGCGCTCGTTGTGTTGCGAAAGGTCCAGCCCCACGGTTTCGTCTTCCTCGCTGACACGCAGACCGATGATAGCGTCCACAATTTTCAGAATGATGAAGGTCAGAACAGCGGTGTAGACCACAGTGAACAGGACGCCCTGGATCTGGATCCAGAGTTGCGCGCCGATATTCTCGACGGTACCGAAACCGCCCATCGAAGGCGCGGCGAACAGCCCCGTCAGAATCGCGCCGATGATCCCGCCGACAGCGTGCACGCCAAAAGCGTCCAGCGAGTCGTCGTAGCCGAGAGCGCTTTTCAGCCTGGTCGCGGCCAGGAAGCAGCCTACGCCGGCAACCAGGCCCAGGACCAGGGCGCCCATGGGGCCGGCCGTGCCGGCGGCGGGCGTGACCGCCACCAGGCCGGCAACGGCGCCGGAAGCGATACCCAGCACGCTCGGCTTGCCATGGCTCAGCCACTCCGCGAACATCCAGCCCAGCGCGGCCGCGGCCGTGGCGATCTGTGTGGCGGCCATCGCGGCGCCGGCGGTGCCGTTGGCCGCAACCGCGGAGCCGGCGTTGAAACCGAACCAGCCCACCCACAGCATCGAAGCGCCCACCAGGGTGTAACCCAGGTTGTGCGGCGGCATCGGCGTATTCGGATAACCTTTGCGCTTGCCCAACACCAGGCAGCAGATCAGGCCGGCCACCCCCGCGTTGATGTGCACCACGGTGCCGCCGGCGAAATCGAGCACGCCCAGATCCCACAGCAGGCCGCCGTTACCCGACCACACCATATGCGCCATCGGCGCATACACGATGGTGAACCACAGCGCCATGAACACCAGCATCGCGGAAAATTTCATCCGCTCCGCGAACGCGCCCACGATCAGCGCCGGCGTGATGATCGCGAAGGTCATCTGGAAACACATGAAAACGAATTCGGGAATGGCATTCGCCGATGTCGTCGCCGGCTGCCACAGCGAATCCGGCTTGATGCCGCTCATGAAAGCCTTCGCGAGACTGCCCGCGAAGGAGTTGAAATTGACCACGCCTTTTTCCATGCCGGTGGTATCGAACGCCATGCTGTAGCCATACAACGCCCACAGCACCGAAACCAGCGCGGTCACCGCGAAGCACTGCATCATGACCGACAGCACGTTCTTCGAGCGCACGAGGCCGGAATAAAACAGCGCCAGACCGGGAATGGTCATGAACAAAACCAGCGCCATCGAAGTCAACATCCACGCCGTGTCGCCACTGTTCAGAACAGGCGCAACGGCATCGTCAGCAAAAACAAGGCTTGGAACCAGCAGGGCCGCCAACGCCCCCAGTCCAGCAACGGGCCTTAATTTCATGATTGTTCTCCTGGATTAGGGAAATACCTTAAATGGCATCTTCGCCGGTTTCGCCGGTGCGGATGCGGATGACCTGTTCGAGATCGGAAACGAAAATTTTTCCATCGCCGATTTTTCCGGTGTTGGCGGACCTCGTGATCGCCTCGATCACCTGGTCGACCGCCGCGTCGGCCACCGCCGCCTCGATTTTTACTTTCGGCAGGAAATCCACCACGTATTCCGCGCCGCGATACAACTCGGTGTGCCCTTTTTGTCGCCCGAAGCCTTTGACCTCAGTTACGGTAATACCCTGCACGCCGATATCGGAAAGCGCCTCGCGCACATCATCGAGCTTGAAAGGCTTGACTATTGCCGTCACGAGCTTCATGAATTTATTCCTCTTGTTGGATGAGACCGATGCCGATCGGTTTTGCGATGCAAGCCCGCGCTCGCATCGCATCCGATTCCATTTAAAAACTGATCGGCAGACTGTAAGACACGATCACCTTCGCGCGCGTGGAATCGATGCCCGCCGGCAAGGTGTAGCTGGCGATGTCATCGCTGTGATTGACGACACTGCTGACCGTCATGCTGAGGTGATCGGTCACCGCATACGTCAGATCGATGTATGTGTAATGCACTTTATCGGGAACCTCACCCGCGTGATTGCTGGCGCCCGAGGCAGTGATCTGCGCCTTGTCCTTGAACTGTTGATAGCCCACGCTGGCGGTCCATTTGCCGTAGGTGTAACCGAGGTTGACCCAGTCCTGCCCCTGGAACAAGGCAACGTTGTGGTAAAAATTCAAAAACGCGCCCGCGTATGACAGCTTCACAAAAACGTCGCTGAAATCGCCCGGATCGGAGTCCTTGAAATAAGGGTCGGAGTGACCTTGCTGGGCGACGTTGTTACTGCGGTCGGAGGAATACACGTAGGTAACCGCGCCCACGTTGACACCGAAATCGCCGAATTTTCCGCTCCAGCCCGCGGTCAGGTCGTACTCGGGCCCCGTGCCGAAACCTTCGCTGGAAGCCCACAGATCGCCATAAAACCCGGCGGGCAGCGTGTAAGTCAGTTCGCCCCAAACCTGCGCGCCATTGCTGACTTGCAGGCCGCGCCAGTAATACGCCGATGCAACGCCCGCTGCCGCGCTCAAGCCTTCATCGGCATGCGCCACCGGCGCGAAAGTGGCAGCGGAAAAAACCAGCGCGACGAGAGCGGCGGGCAAAGGCTTCATCATTGAGTTCATTTGTTGGTCTCCACATTTCAAAAATATTTGTCGTTGTTCACGGCGGCATCCAGCACGAGGCGCGACGTGTGTTGCTTGGCATGAGCAAATTTGCACAGCGCATGCCATGTAAAAAAAAATCGATTTAAACAATCGCTTAGCTATTTTTTTTCAGTGGAGAGGGATATTTTGCGAAATCGGCGGGCGCTAAACAGGTGCGTTTTTCGCGCAGCGCACTTAATTGGCGCGAAAATTCAACGAGCACTTCGCGCAAACTTCGTTTCGTTATTTGCAAACCCGGTTGATAGTTGGAGTCGTTTAAAAAGGAGCGTGGAAATGCGTTTTACACTGACAAATATTTCGAAGAGAAAAATTTCATGCGCGCGACGCGCTCGGATATCGGGCGACGGCACCCGAAAAAGGGGAGAAAAGAAAAATGCAGCGCCCCGCAAAAGGCGCTGCCGCGAAATGACTTCCAGGAAACCTCTGAAAAACGTAGCGAGCGCCGCTGAGGCAAGCCCCAAATGAGCGAAAAACCGCAGAGCCCATTTTTAACGCCGCATCAGCAAGCACACCAGGTTTTCAGAGGTTCGCCTAGCGCGCTTCGAGTGCCTTCACGCGCGCGTCGAGTTTTTTGATCTGCTCTTGCAACATTCGCAGTTGCTGCTCCACTGCGCCATCGACGGAAGCGGGCACGGAATTCTGAGCCCGCAGCGCCTGCACCTGCTGTTGCAGCGAAACCACTGTGCCGCGATCCGCCGGCGCATTGCTGCCGGCTTCCAACGCCCAGCCCGGACCGCTGTTCGCCGCGACCGCCTGCACATCGACAGCACCCGCGCCGCCGCCCGCGCCAGCGGCGCCCGATGCGCCCGTCCCACCCGGCTCGCCGCCACGGAACCAGCGATCTCCGGCCGGCGTGCGCTGGAACCGCCCCTCCGAACCCGCGCCGCCCGTTCCGCCCGCGCCACCCACCGCGGACCGGCCGCCGACGCTGCTGATCGTCAGCCGGTCGTTCAAACTCGGCAGGCCCTTGCCGTTTGCATCGAAATAATTCAACACGACGTCGCCGCCTTTACCGCCGGCGCCACCCGCGCCACCGGCTCCGCCCGAGCCGCCGCCCGGGCCGGGACAAAGGTTGGCGCGACCCGCATCCTGCCCCCTGCCGCCGGCCGCGCCCGCCGCGCCGCTGCCGCCATCGGTCAGCAACTTCACGCTGCCGAGCGCATCGATGCCCCACCAGAACACCAGGGAAACGCCGCTGCCGCCGTTCCCGCCCGCGCCGCCAGCGCCGCCGGCCAATCCCTGTTCACAATCCCTGGCGCGCCCGGGCGTGTCGGCCCCCTTCTGTCCGGCCGCTCCCGCGGCGCCGCGGCCATCGATCAGCACGTTGTTGCCGACGCTCACATGTTTCGCTTCCACCCGCCAGCGCGCCACGCCCTCGGCAAAACGAATTTGCGCATTGTCGCCCAGGCTGAGGCGATCGAGCCGCAGATCGCTCTGCGCCGGCGACACGGTATAAACCTGGCCCGCGGGCACGGTCAGATCCGCCGCGGCGCAAACTCCGGCGCCGAGCAACGCCAGCGCGGTTATCGATTTTTTCATGATGACTCCTCGCGTCGTGATTTCATCGCTGTTGTCTTTTATCGGGCCGTTGTTCGCGGTCGTCAAACGTATCCTGGTGCCCAACGGCCACTCGTACCCATTTCCCACGACAATCGCGGAGCAATTCGCGAGCCAATCCGGACATATTGTTAAAATCGCCCGGCATCCGGATCGGTTACACTATTTTCATTTTCAACCGACCTTCATCATCGACCGAGTTGCGTAAAAATCATGTTCAATCGCGAAGCCTTCGACCAACTCACCCGCCAGATCGGCGACCTGTTCGGCCACAAAGAACTGCCCGGCGATATCCAGCGCAACCTGCGGGCGCTGGTGCAGTCCTCTCTGACTAAAATGGATCTCGTCACCCGCGACGAATTCGAGGCGCAAGCGGCGGTGCTCGCCAGGACTCGGGCCAAGCTCGATCAACTGGAAACCCAACTGGCCGAGCTGGCGCAGCAAATGGAAAACAACACGCCGCGCTGAACCGCGCACTCTTTTTGCCCACTCTTCCAAGGAAGGAAGTTCATGAATCTCGCAACGGTTTACTCCCGCGCCAAATCCGGCATCCAGGCGCCCTCGGTCAGCGTCGAGGTGCATCTCTCCAACGGCCTGCCCGCGCTCAACATCGTCGGCCTCGCCGAAACCGCCGTCAAAGAAAGCAAGGATCGCGTGCGCAGCGCCTTGCTCAACGCGCACTTCGAATTTCCGAGCCGGCGCATCACCATCAACCTCGCTCCGGCCGATTTACCCAAGGACGGAGGGCGCTTCGATCTGCCCATCGCGCTCGGCATTCTCGCGGCCAGCGGACAGGTTCCCATCGAGGCCTTGGAAGGCCGCGAATTTATCGGCGAGCTGGGCTTGAACGGCGAATTGCGCGGCGTGCCCGGCGCGTTGCCCGCCGCGCTGGCCAGCCAGGCCGCGGGGCGCAGCCTGTTCGTCCCCAGCGCCAACGCCGCCGAGGCCGCCCTGGTCAAGCAGGCGCAGGTGTTCGCGATAACGAACCTGCTGGAGCTCTGCGCCCATTTGCATGGACGGCTTGCACTGGAACCGAGCACCGCCGCGCCGCCATGCACCATGATGTCACTGTTGGACCTGTCGGATATTCGCGGCCAGGCCCAGGCCAAAAGAGCGCTGGCCATCGCCGCGGCGGGAAAACACAACCTGCTTTTATACGGCCCGCCGGGAACGGGTAAAACCATGCTCGCCAGTCGCCTGCCCGGCCTGTTGCCGCCACTGACGGAACAGGAACAGCTGGAGCTCGCGGCGGTGCATTCGGTGGCCGGCCCCCAGGTCACGCCGATTTGGGAGCAGCGGCCATTTCGCGCGCCGCACCACACCGCTTCGGCGGTGGCGCTGGTCGGCGGCGGCAGCCAGCCGCGCCCGGGCGAAATCTCCCTCGCCCATCACGGCGTTCTGTTTCTGGACGAACTGCCTGAATTCCAGCGCAAGGTATTGGAGGTATTGCGCGAGCCGCTCGAATCCGGAGAGATCGTCATCGCGCGGGCGCGTGAACAAGTCACCTATCCGGCGCAATTCCAGCTGGTGGCGGCGATGAATCCCTGTCCCTGCGGTTATCACGGCGATCCCGAACACAGCTGCCGCTGCACGCCGGAACAAATCCGGCGCTATCGCGACCGCATTTCCGGCCCGCTGCTCGACCGCATCGATCTCCAGGTTCCCGTTACCCGCCTTCCGCCCGGAGCCCTGGCCAGCCTGCGCGGCGACGGCGCCGATACCGCCAGCCTGCGCGATCTCGTTACCCGGGCGCGCTCGCGGCAGTTGCGGCGCCAGCAAAAAGCCAATGCGCACCTGAGCGGCAAGGAGATCGATGTGATGGGGAATATCGGCGTGGAGCAACGAACGATGCTCGAAGAAGCGGTATTGCGGCTCGGCCTTTCGGCCCGCGCTTATTACCGGATCCTGAAAGTCGCGCGAACCATCGCCGATCTCGAAGACCGCGACGAGGTGACGCGCGCGCATATTCAGGAAGCGCTGCAATATCGCGCGCTCGACAGGAAAGTGACCTAGGGAACCTCTGAAAAACGTAGCGAGTGCAGCCGAGGCAAGGCAACAATGAGCGAAAAACCGCCGTTTATACGTCAATCAATGAGGATTTTGAGCGCATTTTTAACGCAGCATCGGCAAGCGCAGTCGTTTTTCAGAGGTTCCCTAGAGGCTCAAGGCCCTTAGTGGAAAACAATCAGAGAGAGGAGAACGCGCGCTCCTCCAGCATCGCCTGCAGATGATCGCGCGCCACCGCGGGGCTGAAATAAAACCCCTGCACTTGATCGCAGTGGTTTTGCCACAGGAACTGCACCTGCTCGATATTTTCCGCACCCTCGGCCACCACGCGCAGCTGCAGGCTGTGCGCGAGATTGATCATGGCCTTGACGATAATCGCATCGTCCTCGTTCGCCGGCAGATTGCGCACAAAACCGCGATCGATTTTCAGCGCCGCAATCGGCAACCGCTGGATATGCGCGAACGACGAATAACCGGTGCCGAAATCGTCGAGGGAAAAACTGACGCCGAGCTGCGACAACGCCATCATGCCGGCGTAAGTCTGCTCTGCGTTGACCATGATCGCGGTTTCAGTCAGCTCGAACTCCACGCGATGCGGATCGATGCCGCTGTTGCGCAACAGGCGCGCGGCGGTGCTGACGAACTTTTCGTCCTGCAATTGCTTGAACGACAGGTTGATGGCCACATCGAGAGGCGGCAAGCCGAGCTGTTCCAGCTCGTGCATATCGCGGCAGGCCTGCTGGATCACCCAATAGCCCAGCGGCACGATCAAGCCGACATCCTCGGCCAGCGGAATGAATTCGCCCGGCGTGAGCAAACCGCGCTGCGGATGGCGCCAGCGAATCAAACTTTCGACGCCGACGATATTGCCGCTCTCCAATTCGACGCGCGGCTGGTAAAACAATTCGAATTCATCGCGGCGCAAAGCGCGGCGCAAATCGGCCTCCAGATGAATATGGCTTCTCGCCTCCAGATTCATCTGCTCGGTGTAGAAGTGGTAGTGGCTGCCGCGCAGCTTTTTGGCCTTTTGCCGCGCCAGCTCCGCGTTGCGCATCAACGCATCGGCACTGGAACCCGCCTCGGGAAATACGGCGATGCCGATACTGGTCGCAAGCACCAGCGGCGCTTCGCCGACCATATAGGAATCCGATAGCGCATCGATGATTTTCCGGGCCACCGCGATGACGTCGCTCACGCCGCGCACATCTTCGAGCACGACCGTGAATTCGTCGCCGCCGATACGCGCCAGCGTGTCGGTTTTGCGCACGCAATTGGCGAGGCGATTCGCCATCGCCTGCACCAGCCGGTCGCCGGCTTCGTGGCCGAAAGACTCATTGACACGCTTGAAGCCGTCGAGATCGAGATGCAGCAAAGCGACTTTGCCGGCCTCGCGCGTGGCGTGCTCCAGCGCGTGTTGCAAGCGGTCGCGGAACAACAGGCGGTTGGGCAAGTCCGTCAGGGGATCGTGCCGGGCCTGGCGCTCCAACTGCTGTTCGACCCGGCGGCGCTCGATGGTGTAACGCACGCAGCGCTCCAGCAGCGCGGCGTCGAACTGTCCCTTGATCAGATAATCGGCGGCGCCGAGGGGAAGAAGGCCCGGCTCGCCGCGGATTCCCGACGGCGGCAGGATCGTCACAACGGGAGTCTGGCAGCCGGCCGCCAGCGCCGCTTCGAGCACGGCCAGCGCGCGCTCGGGACGGCGCAGGCAATCCAGCAACACGATGTCGTGTTCGCCCGAAAGGATGTGGCTCAAAGCCTGATCGAAGCGGTCACACCAGCTCACCTGCAAAGGGCGCTGGCTCGCGTCCGCCGCCAACTGGGCAAAAAGCATGTACTCCGCCTGTTCCTCATCCACGAAGAGGACGCGTATGGCGGGATCGGACATGATCGTTACCTTTGTTCGCGGCGTAACGGAGTCGTTCCAACGCCGCAAATCCACCCAGCTGGTCATGAATACGTAAGTTTTTTAATTTAATTCATTGCCTTATAAACAATATGTGAGTGCATTTCTAGACACTTACGAAAAAATAATCTATGGCTGTCACGCCACTGTCCATGCATTGGGCTCCATCCGCTCCGGCTGGTACAATCGCGCGCCTGTCTTGAGGTAGCCGCCCACCGTGAACAATCTCAACTCCCGTCAACGCGAAGCCGTGAAATACATCGACGGCCCCCTGCTGGTGCTGGCGGGAGCGGGCAGCGGCAAGACCAGCGTCATCACCCGCAAAATTGCCTACCTGGTGGAAACCTGCGGCATCGCCGCCCGTCATATCGCGGCCGTCACCTTCACCAACAAGGCCGCGCGCGAGATGCGCGAGCGCGTATCCAACCTGCTGCGCGGGCCGGCCGCCAAGGGTCTGACCGTATCGACCTTCCACAACCTGGGCCTGAACATCCTGCGCAAGGAACACCAGAAGCTGGGCTACAAAGCCGGCTTCTCCATTTTCGACGCCGAGGATGCGCAGGGGCTCATCAAGGACATTCTGATCGCCGAGCACGGCGGCGATTCCGACCAGGCCGGCACCATTCAATCGCGCATTTCCGCCTGGAAAAACGATCTCGTTCGTCCCGAGCAGGCCGTCGCGCTGGCGCAGGGACCGGCGGACATGCTGTGCGCCCAGGCCTATGTGCGCTACCAGCGCGCGCTGAAAGCCTACAACGCCCTCGATTTCGACGACCTGATCCTGCTGCCGGTCGAACTGTTCCAGAACCATCCGGAAACCCTGGAGCGCTGGCGCAACCAGCTGCGCTATCTGCTGGTGGACGAATACCAGGACACCAACAGCGCGCAATACCTGCTGGTGAAACTGCTGGTCGGCCATCGCGGCGGGCTCACCGTGGTCGGCGACGACGATCAATCGATCTACGCATGGCGCGGCGCGCGCCCGGAAAATCTGGCGCTGCTGCAGCAGGATTATCCGCACCTGAAAATCGTGATGCTGGAACAGAATTACCGCTCCACCGGCCGCATCCTGCGCGCGGCCAACCAGGTGATCGCCAACAATCCGCACGTGTTCGAAAAAGCGCTGTGGAGCGAATTCGGCCTCGGCGATCCGATCCGCATCATCCGCTGCGCCAACGAGGAATCGGAGTGCGAGCGCGTGGTCGCGGAAATCCTCGACCACCACCTGCGCAAGCGCACCGGCTTCGGCGAATACGCCATCCTGTATCGCGGCAACCACCAGGCCAAACTGCTGGAATTGAAACTGCAAAGCTACCAGGTGCCCTACCGCATCAGCGGCGGCACGTCGTTCTTCGCGCGCAACGAAGTCAAGGACGTCATGGCGTATCTGCGCCTGCTGATCAACGTGGACGACGACAACGCGTTCCTGCGCATCATCAACGTGCCGCGCCGCAAGATCGGCGCCTCCACGCTGGAAGGACTCGGCACCTACGCCACCGAACGCGGCATCAGCCTGCACGCGGCCTGCGCCGAAATCGGCGTGGAAAGCCATCTGCCGGAAGCGGCCGTGGCGCGGCTGCGCGAATTCACCGACTGGCTCGAAGGCATCCGTCGCCGCGCCCAGGGCGACGCCGCCATCGAGGCCATCCACGCGATGGTGCGCGACATCGATTACATGGGCTGGCTCGAACAGAACAGCTCCAGCACCGGCGTGGCCGAACGCCGCTTCGCCAACGTCACCACCCTGATCGACGGCCTGCAAAAAACCATGGAGCGCAACGGCGCCGACAACGACGACAGCGGCATCGAAGCGGCCATCGCCAGGCTGGTGCTGCGCGACCTGATGGAGCGCCAGGAAGAAGACGGCGACAGCGCCGACAAGGTGCAATTGATGACCTTGCACGCGGCCAAGGGCCTCGAATTTCCCAACGTGTACATCATCGGCATGGAAGAGGAACTGCTGCCGCATCGCAACAGCATCGAGGGCGCGGCCATCGAAGAGGAACGCCGCCTGTGCTACGTGGGCATTACGCGCGCGCGCCGCAACCTCACCCTCACCTTCTGCGCCAAGCGCAAGCAATACGGCGAATTCACGCCGTGCCAACCGAGCCGTTTCCTGGATGAACTGCCCGCCGACGATGTGGCCTGGGAAGGCCGCGAAGGCGCGGACCCCGTGGCCGCGAAAAACCGCGCGCGCGAAACCCTGGCGGGGCTGCGCAGCCTGCTCGATTAAAGCTCATTAACCTTAGGAACCTCTGAAAAACGTAGCGAGCGCAGTAGTTTTTCAGAGGTTCCCTTAACGCTTCATAAGGTTTTCCCTAAAGCCATCCCCTATACTGCGGACCGTTCGCAGCAACGGAGCAGAACCGCGCGATGGAATGGTTATACGATCCCCAGGCCTGGATTGCCCTCGCCACCCTGACCGCCCTGGAAATCGTCCTCGGCATCGACAACATCATCTTCATTTCGATTCTCGTCAGCCGCCTGCCGAAAGCGCAGCAAAAATCCGCGCGCCTGCTCGGGCTCGGCCTGGCGATGATCACGCGCATCCTGTTGCTGTTGTCCCTGGCCTGGGTGATGGGCCTCACCGAACCCTTGTTCTCGGTACTCGACAACCCGGTTTCCGGACGCGATCTGATTCTGCTGAGCGGCGGCCTGTTCCTGATCTGGAAAAGCACCCACGAAATTCACAACAGCCTGGAAGGCGAGGAGGAGACGGCGCGCCCCGGCGGCGGCAGCGCCGCCTTCGCCGCCACGCTGGCGCAGATCGCCATCATCGACATCGTGTTCTCGCTCGATTCGGTGATCACCGCAGTCGGAATGGCCAGCCACGTTCCGGTCATGGTGCTGGCCATCGTCCTGGCCGTGGGGGTCATGATGTTCGCGGCAAAAGCGATCGCGGATTTCGTCGATACGCATCCCACCATCAAAATGCTGGCGCTGAGCTTCCTCATCGTGGTCGGTTTCGCGCTGATGGGCGAAGGCCTGGGCATGCACATCCCCAAAGGCTATATCTACTTCGCGATGGCATTCTCGCTGGCGGTGGAAATGCTCAATATCCAGCAGCGTAAAAAGCGCTCGCCGGTGCAGCTGCGCAGCGGCCCCATGCCGGGAGGGCGGTCCGATTGAAAAAGCATGCGCGGGCGGCGGACTCTCGCCCGCCTCGCTCGCGACAACAGAACAAAGATCGACCCAATCTGAACACAAAAAAAGGCGCTCATCGGAGCGCCTTTTTTATTGCCGGGTTTCAGAGCGGAACTTACTTGCTCTTGGAAACCATGTAATCCACCGTGGCCTTGATCTCGTCATCCGAGCAGCTGGCGCAGGTGCCTTTCGGCGGCATCGCGTTGAAACCGCCGAGGGCATGGGTATGCAGAGTATCGAGACCTTGAGCGATACGCGGCTTCCAGGCAGCTTTATCGCCCACTTTCGGAGCGCCGCCGACACCGGCGTCATGGCACATGTGGCAGGTGCTGGCATAAACATCGGCGGCCGACTTGGGCGCGCCGCCGCTGGCCGCCGCCGCGCCGCCGCAGCTGGAGTCCCCCTCCAGGCACACGGAGCCGGCTGGCTTGATTCGTTCCTCAACATCTTTCTTCTGTTTATCCGTCAACGCATAACTGGACAGACTCATCGCCACACCCAGTCCAAATACAGCCAGCACGGAAATCATTTTCTTATTCGACATCAATTTACTCACCTCAGAATGCTCATGCCTCGCGTCATGCGAGATAGGCGGCCAGGGAGCCAGCTAAAAACTGGCGCGAATTATAGCCAGATATCCCCACCAAAACCAATCAAGCGCTGATGAACGTGGACGCGGAGTACCAGTCCCGGTATGATGCGCACCCCGGACCGAATTGGCGGTCCAGTCACTCCCCACCGGCCAGCCCGGACCGCGGGAGGCTCGAAATACGCGCCCTTAGCTCAGCTGGATAGAGCGCTGCCCTCCGGAGGCAGAGGTCAGAGGTTCGAATCCTCTAGGGCGCGCCAAACACCCTTCCAAACACTTCCCAAATAGCTCGCTAACCCCTCGAAAACACGTGTTTTTTGTTTATACTGCATTCCAGCACGTACCGCCGTATTCCCCCTAAATCAGGGGCATCTTGGGGGCAGATGCGGGGGCACCTATAAAAACGCTGGGGGCATCATATGGCCGAGAAGCTGTCAGATGTAGCAGTGAAAAACGCAGTGCCGAAAGACAAGCCATACAAAATCGCGGACGGGGGTGGGCTGTATCTGGAAGTGATGCCTAACGGCTCCAGGTACTGGCGCTTGAAGTACCGCTTTGGTGGTAAAGAGAAGAGACTTGCTCTCGGAGTCTATCCCACCGTTACGTTGAAAGCGGCTCGCAAAAATGCGCGTGATGCTCGCGACAAACTATCCGAAGGCATCGACCCTGGCGAACTCAAACGTCAGGAAAAGCTGGCGCGCTCCGTGGGCGCAGCCAACAGCTTTCAGGCCGTGGCGTTGGAATGGTACGAGAAGCAAAAGCCCCGCTGGTCGGAGAGCCACATCATCAGGCTTCAGGGCGTATTCAAAAACAACCTGTTTCCCTGGCTGGGCCACCGTCCTATTAGCGAGATCACCCCGCCCGAACTACTGGCTGTTCTGCGCAGGACCGAAAGCAAAGGCCTGCTTGAAACCGCCAAGCGCTCGAAACAGATTGCGGGTCAGGTATTCCGTTATGCCGTCGCTACAGGCCGTGCTGAACGCGATCCCACTCCCGACCTGAAAGGCGCGTTAGCAACGCCGATAGTTACCCATCATGCAGCCATTACCGATCCGAAAGAGGCCGGTAACTTGCTGCGAGCCATTGATGGCTTCCGAGGAACACCGGCTGTCGCCGCCGCGCTCAAACTATCCCCTCTGCTGTTCTGCCGCCCTGGCGAATTGCGAAACATGGAATGGGCAGAAATCAATTGGGAAGAGGAGCGCTGGGAGATACCCGCCGAAAAAATGAAGATGGGACTCGCCCATATCGTGCCGCTATGCGATCAGGCGCTTTCCATCTTGCGCGACCTGCACCCCATCACCGGACGTGGCAAATATGTATTCCCGAGCGCGCGCGGCGCCAGTCGCCCCCTAAGCGAAAACGGTGTTCGGGTGGCATTGCGAACCTTGGGCTATAGCAATGAGGAAATGACGCCACACGGTTTCCGGGCGATGGCGCGCACGATTCTGGATGAAGTGCTGGGATATCGAGTCGAGTGGATCGAACACCAGTTGGCACACGCGGTAAAAGACGCCAACGGTCGCGCCTATAACCGCACATCGTACCTGCCGCAACGCAAGCAAATGATGCAGGCCTGGGCGGACTATTTAGACAACCTGCGAGGGCAGGCCAGCACTCCAAACGTTGTCCCTTTTCACACGGCAACACGTTAGAGCAGTAGAAGTAGAAGTAGAAGTAGAAGTACGTAAAGCGAAGCGGACCCGGCCGGTGCGTCAACACCGACCGAGCCCTAACCACAACCACCTGATGAGAGGTGAATCATGGCTAACGCCAATCATACCATTGATAGTACCCCTTCCCCGCCTATTGCCTCGGGAGACACCCCCGAAGCTGTTTTGACAGCACTTCCCGATGAACACCTAAGGAATGCTCTCAGCTTGCTGAACTGCGTTCTATTACGCGCGCACGCTGTTGCGATGCTGCTTAGCAGCGAATTGGAAGACGAGGATCGGAATCCCCTGAGCGATCAGGTTCTGACTTTGGCGCTATGGGACGTATTGGGCAACCTGGAGATAGCCCATAGCCTGATACCCAAGCTGGAAAAAAGGGAACAGAACATTGGCCGGCTGATCACCGGCTAACGCTCTCCCGAGCAAGCGTCCTCCCAATGGAGTGTTTCGGCCGGAACACTCCTCTTCAACCCCTTCAAACTCCCTCTTTCCAAACCTGAACATCCAACTCAATCGCCATCGAACAATCTTCTTTTCGGTCCTGGGGGTGGAAAAGCTCAGGTTTCCAAGGGTGGTTTCCAGTCAGGTTTCCACGGAAACCGCACTTTCAGCGCACAGCCTCAGCAATGAAGGCAGCCCCTGAACAAGCACGCTGAGTGAAGATAATTCGGAGATATCGACTATGAGTTCCGTTATCGCTCCAAATGAGATCGGATCTCAACCGGTTTTTATCCGAACCAGTTCCGTTTTCGCCCCGAATGAGATCGGATCTAAATCGGTTTTTATCCGACCACATCAATAGTGACTCCGAACGAAGTCGGAAATCTATAGTTAACAAGTGCGGTTAACAGCATGGTTAACGCCAAACCCCGCTGTTTCTCGCCGAGGTCCGCTTTTCAAGCCCACCATACCGCTGGTTACCAAAATCGTGGTTACCAACGCAGTTACCAAGGAAACACTCCCTTTCAGATCGAGGTCGACCTTGGCGGCTTATCAGAATCGCCCTTCCGCCCCTACGACTTAAACGGTGAGACGGTATCCAAAAATCAGGGTATCCAACCCAGTATCCATGAAAATCACGGTTTTCTGACGAAGCGAAGAAAAGCATCAACTCACCATAACAGAGGGGACTCCGAGCGAGTCCCGTCTGTACCCGATTTAGCTGTTTAGAGCCAATTGCCCCTGTAGGAATTCACTGC
>Ga0153956_1001132_pt1 | contig 25029 bp, 30 predicted proteins | sample TSFL040MetaG_FD_104704 | JGI IMG/M metagenome (GOLD analysis project Ga0153956, IMG submission 104704) | Attine ant fungus gardens microbial communities from Florida, USA - TSFL040 MetaG | ecosystem: Host-associated > Fungi > Mycelium > Unclassified | place: USA: Florida, Wekiwa Springs... | reverse complement strand
TGAAGGCAAGGGCCTTGAGCTTTCCACCGTGCATCCCGTCGCGGTGCTGGGGCCGGTGTTGGCCACGGACTTCTCGCATTCCATCACCATCGTGCAGCGCATATTGAATGGACTGCCGCGCATCCCCAAAGTGAATTCCGGGTTCGTGGATGTGCGCGATGTCGCCGATCTGCATCTGCGCGCGATGACGATGCCCGCCGCGAACGGCCAGCGTTTCCTCGCCATCAGCGGCCACAGCCATTGGTTCATCGAATTGGCGCGCATGCTGAAGAAGCGCCTTGGCAAACGCGCCCGCAAGGTCTCGACGCGCGAACTGCCGAACTGGATCGTGCGTCTTGCGGCGTTGCGCGATCCCAATATGCGCATGATGGCGGCGCAGGTCGGCAAGGTGATGGATGCCTCCGGTGCAAAGGCCGAGCGCCTGCTGGGCTGGAAACCGCGCCCGGTGGAAGATTCGCTGGTCGATACGGCGGAGAGCCTGATCCGGTTTGGGCTGGTGAAAGTGTAGCTGCGTTCCGCGCCATGCGAGGACAGCGGGGGCATGGTTCCTGCGTCATCGCCCCAAAGGGCTTACGCGCGCGTTGAATCGGCGGCGGCGAAATGCGCCATCTGATCCGCATAGGCTTTCCTGAACGCAGGACGCTCTGTGATGCGCGCCACATAGGCTTCCGCCGCAGGCCGGTCGCCGAATGCGCGGACTTTCGAGACGCGCAGGACATCCGCCATCAACAGGTCTGCGATCGTGAAGCGGCCGGCGGCCAGCCATTCCCGCTCCTTCAGGATGCTCTCGATGTGGTCGAGCCGGCTTTGCAGCCAGTCGGTCAAATCCTTGTTCGCGGCGTCGGTCACTTCCAGGAACCACCACGGGACGGAAACCATCTCGATCGAGTTGAGCGCCGCGATGGTCCACTCCAGCGTTTGGGCTTCCCCAACCGGATCGCGCGGCATCAGCTTTTCGCTTTTCCGCGCCAGATGCAGCAACCCGGCACCGCTCTCAAATATCTTCAGTTCGCCATCATCCAGAAATGGAATCTGGCCGAAGGGCTGGCGCGAAAGATGATTGGCCTGCCGTCCGTCAAACGGAACCGTTCGCACGGAATATGCAAACCCGGCTTCCTCGCACGCCCATCTCAGCCGTATGTCGCGTACAAAACCGCGCGGAGCTTCCGGCACCCAATCGTAAGTCCAGATGATCAGTTCGCTCATGGGTCTGGTCCGTTCCGCAAAGCTATTCACGCAGGCGACGGCGATGTTAATCCGGCAGCCCCAGATAGCGCCAAAGCTTCTGTAGCTGGATCAGCTCTAGCTCCACGGCTGTTTCGATCTCCTGAATCGTGCCGGGATGTTTGGCGCGGTCGGCATGGGCGTTGGTCGCCATTTCTTTCAGCGTGCCGCGCTGTGTTGCGCCGCTGGCGTCGGTACGTTGCCAGCCGGGTTTGGTGAGGCGGTTGGTCAGATCGTCCTGCGAATAATCATTGGGCATGGCGCGCATCTCGAAAGGGCGGTGCCAGCATGGCGCATCGCGCGCGCTTGTTCAAAGTGGCTTATTCAAAAGCCGCCAGAATGGGGCAGGGGCCGCGCGTTCCGGCGGCGCATTGCCGGGCGAGCTTCGCGAGCCTGTCGCGCGCGGCTTGCAATTCCGCGATCTTCGCATCCAGCGCGGCAATTCGCGCGCCCGCCAATGCGCGCACGCGGCGGCGGTCGCCTGTCGCATCCAGCGCCAGCAATTCACCGATCTCTTCCAGCGTGAACCCCGCGCCTTGCGCCGTGCGGATGAAATGCAGCCGGCGCAAGTCGTCGTCGCCATAGCGGTGGATGCCGCCCGTCTTGCGCGGCGTCGGAAGAAGCCCGCGGCGCTGGTAATAGCGCACGGTTTCCACGCCCACGCCGCCTGCGCGCGCGAAACCCGCAATCGTCCGTTCGGTCATGCTTGACTCCGTACCATGGTACGGAGGCTACAAAACCGGCAGTCCCGCGTTAAGTCCCCGAAAGGAGCGATCATGTCCGAATCCCGCCGCGCCATTCTCTATCGCATGGTGATGCCGCAGCATGTCTGCCCGTGGGGCCTGAAATCGAAATGGTTCCTGGAGCGCGAAGGCTTCACGGTCGACGATCGCTGGATCACCACGCGCGATGAGAACGAAGCCTTCAAGAAAGAGCACGGCGTTTCCACCACGCCGCAGACCTTCATTGATGGAAAGCGCATTGGCGGCTATGAGGATCTGCGCCGCGCGCTCGGCAGGCCCTTGCCTGATCCCAAGGCCACGACCTATCGCCCTGTCATTGCGCTGTTCGCGATCACCGCGCTGATGGCGCTGGCCGTCAGCCTCGCGGTGTTCGGTACGCCATTCACCTGGCGCGCGCTTCAGTGGTTCATCGGTTTCAGCATGGCGGTGCTGGCGCTGCTCAAGCTGCAGGACGTGGAGACTTTCTCCAGCATGTTCCTGAACTACGATCTGCTCGCGCGCCGCTGGGTGCCTTACGCATACATCTATCCTTACGCGGAAGCATTGGCGGGCGTGTTGATGATCTCCGGCATGCTGGTGTGGCTGTCCGCGCCGGTCGCGCTGTTCATCGGCGGCATCGGCGCGGTGTCGGTGTTCAAGGCGGTCTATATCGACAAGCGCGAACTCAAATGCGCCTGTGTCGGCGGCGCGAGCAAAGTGCCGCTCGGCTTCATCTCCCTCACCGAGAATTTGATGATGATCGCGATGGCGGTGTGGATGCTGGCCGGCACGGGCTAGATCGCTCCGAAAACGTTTCGTGAACCGCCTGAGCCGAACCCAAGGTTCGGGCGTTGTGTCGCAAATGCACACGGGACGCTACCGCGGCGGCCACTTTTCGTTTTAAGTAAGCGGGCAAAAGAGAACTTTTCTTTCAGGGAGCGAGAAAATGGCGCGGGTTGCGGTGGTCACGGGCGGTACACGCGGGATCGGAGAAGCGATCTCCATTGCCCTCAAAAATGCGGGTTACAAGGTCGCCGCCAATTACGCCGGCAATGACGAGCGCGCCAAAGCCTTCAGCGAGAAGCATGGAATCGCCGTCTACAAATTCGATGTCGCCGATTTCGAAGCCGTCACCGCCGCGATGACGAAGATCGCATCCGAACTCGGCCCCATCGAGATCGTCGTCAACAATGCCGGCATCACGCGCGATGCCACCATGAAGAAAATGGGCCGCGGCGGCTGGGACGAAGTGGTGGATACCAATCTCGGCGGCTGCTTCAACATGTGCAAAGCCGCGTGGGACGGGATGCTGGAGCGGGGCTTCGGCCGCGTCGTGAATATCGGCTCCATCAACGGCCAGGCCGGGCAATATGGTCAGGTGAATTATGCCGCCGCCAAATCCGGCATCCACGGTTTCACCAAGGCGCTCAGCCAGGAAGGCGCCTCCAAGGGCATCACCGTCAACGCCATCGCGCCCGGCTATATCGATACCGACATGGTCGCTGCGGTGCCGCCCAATGTGCTGGAGAAGATCGTCGCCAAGATCCCCGTGGGCCGCCTTGGCAAGGCGCATGAGATCGCCCGCGGTGTGCTGTTCCTGGTGGCGGACGACGCCGGTTTCGTCACCGGCTCCACCATGTCCATCAATGGCGGCCAGCATATGTATTGATGTATTGAGCGGGGGATGACGCTTCGCTCGATCCTTGCCAAAAATCTCTCCTGCATCCGCGGCGGGCGTCTGGTCTTCCGCGATGTGGGATTTCGCGTGGAGGCGGGGCAGGCGCTGTCGCTGGAAGGCCCGAACGGTGCGGGCAAATCGTCTTTGCTGCGCATGATCGCGGGGTTTCTTGCGCCCGCCGCCGGTGTGCTTGTTCTGCAGAGCGACGGCGCGGAAATTTCCGATGGCGAAGAGCGCGGAAATTTCATCGGCTGGCTCGGCCATCATGACGCCGCCAAGCCGCAACTTACCCCGCGCGAAACACTGCGCTTCTTTGCCGATCTTTACAGCGTGCATGGCGACGTCGATGCGGCGCTTGAGGAAGTGGGCTTAAGCCGTGCCCGCGATCTGCCCTGCCAATATCTCTCCGCCGGACAGAAGAAGCGTTTGTCATTGGCGCGATTGAAATTGAGCAATCGCCCGCTCTGGCTTCTCGACGAACCGCTCGCCGCGCTCGATACCGCCGGCAAATCCCTCGCCGCGCAATTCATCTCTTCGCATGTTACATCGGGCGGCATCGCCATCGTCGCCACCCATGAAGCGCTCGGCATCGATGCTGCGCGATTGGCGCTGACATGAACCCGTTCTCCGCCATTCTCTTGCGCGACATGCGCCTCGCCACCCGCGCTGGCGGCAGCGCGGCGCTGGCGCTGGCCTTCTTCGCCGCCGTCGCTACCTTGGTGCCGCTCGGTGTCGGCAGCGATCTGCATCTTCTCGCCCGTATCGCCGGCGGCGTCCTCTGGATCGCGGCGGTGCTGGCAGCGCTGCTTTCGCTGGATCGCCTTTTCCAATCCGATTTCGAAGATGGCAGCCTGGATCTCATCGCGCTTTCGCCGCTGTCGCTGGAATCCATGTCCTTTGCCAAACTCGCCGCACATTGGCTGACCACCGGATTGCCGTTGACCTTGTCGTCGCCGGTGCTCGGCGTGTTGTTCGGATTGCCGCCCAATGGTTACGGCCCGCTCATGTTATCGCTCGCCATCGGCACGCCTGCCGTCTCCGCGATTGGTGCGATCGGCGCGGCGCTGACACTCTCCATCCGCCGCGGCGGCTTGATCCTGCCCTTCATCGTGCTGCCCTTGCTGGCGCCCGCCGTGATCTTCGGCAGCGGCGCGGTGCTGGGTGCGCTGGACGGCTTGTCCAATGGCGCGTTCTGGCTGCTTGGCGCATTCTCGCTGGTGACCGTGCTGCTCGCCCCCTTCGCCGCCGCCGCTGCCGTGCGGCTCAATCTCGCAGGATGATGGCCATGCTTGTTGCGTCTCACGGGAAAGATTAGAGGGCGGCATGGCTTCGATCTTCGAATTCGCCAATCCCAAGCGCTTCATGAATTTGAGCAGCGCGATGCTGCCGTGGCTCGCCGCCATCTCCACGCTGACGATCGTCGCGGGCTTGTATCTCGGCTTCACCGCGCCACCGGACTACCAGCAGGGCGATACCGTGCGGATCATGTTCATCCACGTCCCCGCCGCCTGGGTGGCGATGATGTGTTACGGGCTGATGGCCATCGCATCGCTGCTGGGCTTGGTGAACCGCCATCCGCTTGCCGATGTCGCGGCGAAAACCGCCGCACCGCTGGGTGCGATGTTCACCGCGCTCGCGCTCGTCACCGGATCGCTCTGGGGCAAGCCGATGTGGGGCGCCTATTGGGTGTGGGATGCGCGGCTGACATCCTTCCTGCTGCTGCTGTTTCTCTATCTCGGTTACATCGCACTATGGAACGCCATCGAGGATGAAACCCGCGCCGCCCGCGCCGCCGCCATTCTTGCGCTGGTCGGCGTCGTGAACCTGCCGATCATCGAATTCTCCGTCGATTGGTGGAACACGCTGCATCAGGGCGAAAGCATCATCCGCAGCGGCGGGCCTTTGATCGCGGGCGTATTCCTGTGGCCGCTCGGTCTGATGGCGGTGGGTTACACCACGCTATTCTTCACGCTCTGGATGATCCGCATCCGCACCGAGATCATCGAGCGCCGCGCCCGCGCGCTGCAGCTGGGGATCGCGTGATGGAAGCGTTCTTCGCCATGGGCAAATACGCCGCCTATGTCTGGCCCGCTTACGGCGTGAGCCTGATCGGGCTTGGCCTCGCCGTCGTTTTCACGCTGTCGGCCTATGCCCGGGCGAAAAAGCGTCTCGCCGCGCTGGAAAGCGGCAAATGAAGCGCCTGATCTATATCGTTCCGGTTCTGGTGTTCGTCGGGATCGCTGCCTTCTTCTTCGCAGGTCTTCGCGAGCGCACACAGGTTGCGCCGGACGAACTTCCTTCCGTCCTTATCGGCAAGCCCGCGCCCATCACGCCGCTTCCGGCGCTGGACGCACAGGCGCAAGCCTTCAGTCCTGCCGATCTGCGCAGCGGTCATGTCTCGGTGGTGAATGTGTTCGCGTCCTGGTGCGCGCCCTGCCGGGAGGAAGCGCCGGCTTTGCGGGCACTGTCACAACTGAAGGGGGTCACGCTGTACGGCATGGTGCAGAAGGATACGCCGCAAAAGGCCCGCGCCTTCCTGGCCGATGTGGGAAATCCTTATAGCCGCATCGATCTGGACGCCGACGGCCGCGCCTCCATCGAATGGGGCGTGTACGGATTGCCGGAAACCTTCATCATCGATCGCAATGGTATTATCCGGCTGCGCTATGCAGGCGCCATCACACCGGATGCACTGGCGAATACGATCCTGCCGGCCATCGAGAGCGCCCAAGGTCCGTCCTGAGGGCCCGTCTTAAGACTTTCCCAACCATGATCTGCGAGGCTTTCCGCCATGCAGATCAACACCGCCAGCCTTCTCGCCGCGCAGCAGGCCCGTCCGCAGGCGGCGCCGCAACGTGCGCAGCCCAAGCCTTCGGGCGACGATCTGTTCGAGCCGCTCTTCGGCAAGGCCGAGGAGACGAAAACGGCAGCGTCCGCCGCATCGCCGCAATCGGCGGCGCCGACGCCCTATGCGCGGCTCGGATCGCAGATCGATATTCGTATCTAGATATAGATGTCAGGCGCGCGAGCGGCGGATCAGCTTGCGCCGCGGTTTCTCCGCGCCGTTTGCGAATGTTCCCGCAGCGGAAGCGATCGTCGCCAGCGACTTCACAAACCGTCCGCGTTCTGCGGCGGGCAGAGCTTCCAGCAATGCACGTTCGGCGCGGTCTGACGCCGCACGCGCGGATTTGAGCGCCTTGCGGCCCAATTGCGTGATGGCGACGGCATTGGCGCGCGCGTCTTCTTCGGTGCGTTCGCGCACGAGATAACCGTGGTCCACCATGCGGCGCACCATTTCGGCCAAGGTCGAACGGTCGATATTGGTCATCTCGACCAGCGCGGTCTGGCTGACGCCGTCATTGTGTTCCAGCGCCGCCAGAACCATGAATTGCTGGCGCGTCAGGTCGCGGCCATTGGTTTCGCGCGCATAGAGGTCGCCGAACAATTGCTGGCAACGACGCATCAGATAGGAAGGCGCATCTTCAAGATCAAAGCTTCCGCCTGCCTTGCGCTGCACCTTCGAAGTCATTGAGCCACCCCAGAAATTTCAAAAAAAATACGTGCGGTATTTCGCGCCGCTCGTTTTTCTTTTTATGACACACCCGAAGAACGCCGGGGTCTCGACAAATTTTGTTTGCCGCGGGTCCCCTCGCGGTGTGGAAGAACATTAGACACCTGTGTGAGCGCCGACAACAGTTTCGTGTTGCAGACGATCACATCGGTCAAAAATATTTTCTGCTTTCGTGTCTTGCGGTTATTCGGCAGATTTGTCAGCGCGATGCCAGAACGAGACAAAATTTTTCCGCCATCACCCGGACCGAACTTCGTTCGGCGTGTTCCCGACGGCGACACGCACGAGCGTCACGTCTGCGCGCAATGCGAATACATTCACTACACCAACCCAAAAATAGTCGTCGGTGCCGTTGTGACGGAGGGTGACCACATCCTGTTGTGTCGCCGCGCGATCGATCCGCGAAAAAATTTCTGGACGTTACCAGCCGGCTATCTCGAAGAGCATGAGACGCCCGAAGACGGTGCGATGCGTGAAGCGCGCGAAGAAGCCAATGCGCAAATCGCCATCGATTCCTTGCTGGCGGTTTATGCGGTGCCGCATATCAGCCAGGTACATCTGATGTATCGCGCAAAACTTGCGCAGCCCGGATTTTCGGCAGGCCCGGAAAGTCTCGATGTGAAGCTGTTTTCCTGGGAGGAAATCCCGTGGGGCGAGCTGGCCTTTCCCAGCGTGAAATGGGCGCTGGATCACTGGAAAGAAAGCAAGGACTTGAAAGGGTTTAGCCCTTTCACCAATCCGATCTGGGTGCCGGGCGCGAAAGCCTAGGCTTCGTCGTTTTTGCCGATCTCGTGCTTCATCACCAGCGGCGTCTGCGCCAGCGCGAACAGCATGATGAGCGGGATAATCGCCCACACTTTGAAATCGACCCAGATATTCGTCGAGAAATTCCGCCAGATGATTTCATTCAGCGCGGCGAGCGCGAAGGCGAAAAAGCCCCAGCGCCATGTCAGCTTGCGCCAGCCAGTTTCGTCCAGTTCGAACGCTTGCGCGAACACCGCCTTGATGAAGAGGCGGTTGAACGCGAGACCGCCCAGCAGGATCGCGCCGAAGATTGCGTAGAGAACCGTCGGCTTCATTTTGATGAAGGTGTCGTTCTTCAGATAGAGCGTAAGGCCCCCGAACACGACCACGATGATCGCGGTCACCAGCGGCATGGGGGAAATTTTCCGCGTCCGCACATAGCCGATGGCGAGCGCGGCAAGGGATGCCGCCATGAACACGGCCGTGGCCTTGAAGATGTCGCCGAATTTGAAGGCGGCGAAAAACAGGATCAGCGGACCCAGATCCAGCGCTAGCTTCATCAGGGGCGATTGCCGCTGTTTGGACACTTCACTCATGATTTGCCCGTCAGCGCATTGGCGAAGGCTTGCGCATCAAAGGGTTGAAGGTCGGATGCGGCTTCGCCCACGCCGATGAAATGCACCGGCAACCCGAATTTGTCCGCCAGCGCGACGAGAATACCGCCCTTGGCGGTTCCGTCGAGCTTGGTCATCACCAGCCCGGTCAGCGGGACTGTGGCTTTGAAGGCTTCCACCTGCGACAGCGCGTTCTGGCCCGTCGTGGCGTCCAGCACCAGCAACGTCGCGTGCGGCGCGGTGACGTCCAGCTTCTTGATGACGCGCACGATCTTTTCCAGTTCGCTCATCAGCCCGGCTTTGTTCTGCAGCCGTCCGGCCGTGTCGATCATCACAACGTCCGCGCCGGTCTTGCGCGCTTGCTCGACCGCATCGAAGGCGAGCCCCGCTGCGTCGCTGCCTGCGGGGCGCGAAACCACGTCGGATTTGGTGCGCTGGCCCCACACCTGAAGCTGCTCGATGGCGGCCGCGCGGAATGTGTCGCCCGCCGCCAGCAGAACCTTGTGGCCCTGATCGGTGAGCCGCTTGGCGATCTTGCCGATGGTGGTGGTCTTGCCGGTGCCGTTCACGCCGGCCACGAGGATCACGAACGGCTTCTTGCTGCTGTCGATGACGAGCGGCTTTTCGACACCCTTGAGCATCTTGGCGATTTCGGCGGCGAGGATGTTGCGCACTTCATAGGTGGAAATCTCGGCGTCATGGCGGCCATTGGCGACTGCACCGGCCAGCCTTGTGGCGAAACTCGCGCCCAGATCGGCGCGGATCAAAGCCTCTTCGAATTCGGCGACGGTTTCCGCGTCCAGCTTGCGCTTGGTGAAGATGCCGGTGAGGCTGTCCGACAATCCCGCTGTGCTGCGCGACAAGCCCGATTTGAGCCGCTCGAAGAATGTCTCCGGCGGCGGCGCTTCTCCGAAATCTCTCATAGCAAGGGTTCTGCGATCAGTTGGTTGGGCGTTGCGCCTGTCACGCGAACGCGGACCATCGCGCCCGGTTGCGCTTCGCCGGTAAAGCGGGCCTGCGCGAAACAATCGGTGCGGCCGGTGTTGAAGTCCGGGCCGGTCTTCTCGACCAGCAGCGTCTGCGCGCTGCTCACAAGTGCGTTCATGCGGGTGGCGAGCGCCTGCTCGCCTTTCGCACGCAGCCGCGCGGCGCGTTCCTTCACCATCGGCTTGGACACCTGTGGCATGCGCGCGGCGGGCGTGCCTTTGCGGGGGCTGAATGGGAAGATGTGGAGATAAGTGAGCCCAGCGTCGTCGATCAGCGCACGGCTGTTCTCGAACATCGCATCGGTCTCGGTGGGAAAGCCCGCGATCAGGTCCGCACCGAACGCCACGTCCGGGCGCAAGCGGCGCACCGCGTCGCAAAATTCGATCGTGTCCTTGCGGGCATGGCGGCGCTTCATGCGCTTGAGGATCATGTCGTCGCCCGATTGCGCGGAAAGATGGAAATGCGGCATCAGCCGTTCTTCCTCCGCGATGGCGCGCAGCAATTCTTCATCGGCCTCGATGGAGTCGATGGAAGAGAGGCGCAGCCGCTTCAGCTCCGGCACCAATTTCAGGATCTTGCGGATCAACGCACCCAGCGATGGTGTCCCCGGAAGATCGTGCCCATAAGACGTCAGGTCCACGCCGGTCAGCACGATTTCGGGGAAGCCCGCTTCCGTCAGCCGCCGCGCTTCGGCGATGATTTCGCCAACGCCCACGCTGCGGGAATTTCCGCGAGCATAGGGAATGATGCAGAAAGTGCAGCGGTGATCGCAGCCGTTCTGCACCTGCAGAAACGCCCGCGCGCGCCCTTCGAACGAATCCACCATCTGCGACGCGGTTTCGCGCACCGACATGATGTCGTTCACGCGCACGCGCTCGTTGATGAAATAGCTCTTCTTGTCCAGCTTTTCGATATTGCCGAGCACCAGATCGACTTCATCCATTTGCGCGTAGCTGTCCGGTTCGGTTTGCGCCGCGCAGCCGGTGACGATGATTTTGCTGTGCGGGTTCTCGCGGCGGGCTTTGCGGATCGCCTGGCGCGACTGGCGCACCGCTTCGCCCGTCACTGCGCAGGTGTTGAAGATGATGGCGTTGTTCAACCCGGCCTCGTTCGCGCGGGCCCGGATGGCTTCGCTTTCATAGGCGTTGAGGCGGCAACCGAACGTGACGATCTCGGTCATCGGCCCAGCGCCTTGAGATCGACATCGCCCTTATAAGAAAGCGACCACGGGCCGGTCATGATCACGGGCTTGCCTTCGCCGCCCCATTCCAAAGTCAGCGAACCGCCATCGAGAACCACGTCCGCCTTGTGGCCGACAAGGCCGCGCCGGTGCGCCGCGACCATCGTCGCGCAAGCGCCGGTGCCGCAGGCCATGGTGATGCCCACGCCGCGCTCCCACACGCGCATGCGCAGTGTGTCTTTATCGACCAGCGTGACGAACTCGACATTGGTGCGTTCGGGAAACAGAGGATGTGTTTCGATCTTCGGTCCCAGTTCCGCGACCGGCGCTTTCTCCGCATCGTCCACGAACAGCACGACATGCGGATTGCCGACATTCACGGCCGTCGCGATCTTGAGCGGATAGAAATCGCTGCCCGCGACATCGATGAGAAACGATAGCGTGTCGGTTTCGCGCGCCAGCGGAATGTCGCGCCAGCCGAATTTTGGCACGCCCATATCGATGCTGACATTCGTGCCGTCGGATTTGCAGACCAGCGCACCGCCGGTCGTGTCGAGCTTGATGTTCTGCGCGCCATTTTCCCCAAGCAGCAGGCCTGCGATACAGCGCGCGGCATTGCCGCAACTTTCCACTTCGCCGCCATCCGAATTGTAGATGCGCATGAAGGCGTCCGCGCCATTCGTCGCACGTTCGATCACGATGACCTGATCGCAACCCACACCGAAGCGCCGGTCGGCAAGGGCGCGTGCAGTTGCAGCATCGAGCGCAAGCGTTTGATTTCGCGCGTCGAAAACGGCGAAGTCGTTGCCCAGTCCGTGCATTTTCAGGAACGCGGTCATTTGAGCGCTATATAAGCGCTGGGCCGCGCAGGGGCCAGTGGGTTGACTAAACCGGCCAAATTCCCAAAAAGCGCCATTCGCAAGCGGCAAAAGCGGAGTTCCTCGCAATGCAGTTCGGCAGGATGGTTCTGGGTGTGATGCTGGCCGGCGCGATCGCCGGTGGTTGGACCGCGATGGGAGCGGACAGCGTGAAGAAGCACAAAGCCGATCACGCGGCGGCTGCCGCCGACAACGATCCCAATCTCTGGCTCTCCGATATTCACGGCGCCAAAGCTGTCGCCTGGGCGAAGGAACGCACCGACAAGACGCTCGCGACGCTGAAGGCCGATCCGAATTACCAGCGCGATTACGATTCCATGTTGAAGATCCTGAATGCGAACGACCGCATCGCCTTCGGCAATCTGGATCACGGCGACGTTTTCAATTTCTGGCAGGACGAGCAGCATGTGCGCGGGTTGTGGCGCAAAACCTCCATCGCCGATTATGCCAAAGCCGATCCGAAATGGGATGTGCTGCTCGACGTCGATGCGCTCGACAAGGCCGAGGGCAAGCCGTGGGTATGGCAGGGCGCCGATTGCGCGCCGGGCTTCAAACGTTGCCTCGTGCGCCTGTCGCCGGGTGGTAGCGACGCTTCGGTCGTGCGCGAATACGATCCCAACGCCAAGAAATTCCTGATCGATGGTTTCACCCTGCCGCTCGCCAAATCCGATGCGACCTATGTCGATGCGGATACGGTTTTGTTCGGCACCGATTTCGGTCCGGGCACGATGACGAAATCGAGCTATGCGCGCATCGTGAAGATCTGGCATCGCGGCGAGCCGATCACGGCGGCCAAGACCGTTTATGAAGCCAAGCCGGACGATATCTCTGCGCGCGCCACCGTGTTCCGTGGGCCTTACGGCACCATCCCGCTGGTGGTGCGCGGCGTGACGTTCTTCACTGCCGAGTATTTCTACGTGATGCCGGACGGCTCGACGATGAAGCTGCCGCTCCCGCCGGGCGCCGATCTGAAAGGCGTCACGCAAGGCAATCTGCTCTTCACGCTGCGCAATGCGTGGACGCCGGAAGGCGGCAAAGAAATCCCGCAGGGCTCGCTCGTTGCGTTCCCCGTGAAGCCTTTCGTGATGCAGAAGATGCTGCCGACTTACGATGTGCTCTACACGCCGGATTCGCGTAGCACGATTGAAGACGTGTCGGCCGGCCGCGATGCGGTGTACGCGTCGATCTTCCACAATGTCATGGGCACCATCCACGAATTCCGCCCGAACAACGGCACGTGGAGCGACACGAAGCTGAAGCTGCCCGATGGCGGCTCGACCCACATCGTCTCGACCAACGATTGGGGTCCGGAAGCTTATTTCACCTTCGAAAGCTTCCTGCAGCCTGTCACGCTTTATGCCTATGACGGCAAGGGTGAGCCGAAGGAGATCAAGTCCGAACCTGCGCGCTTCGATGCCAGCAACATGGTCTCCGAGCAATTCTGGGCGACGTCAGCGGATGGCACGAAGATTCCGTATTTCTACGTGCACCGCAAAGACATCAAAGGCCCAGCGCCGACGATCCTCTATTCCTATGGCGGCTTCGAACTGTCGCTGGAGCCTTGGTACTGGAACGACGGCCATCGCCCCATCGCGCCTTACGATCCGTGGTTCTCCAAGGGCGGTGCGATTGTTGTTGCGAATATTCGCGGCGGCGGCGAGTTCGGTCCGGCCTGGCATCAGGCGGCGATGAAGAAGAACCATCAGCATGCTTTCGACGATTTCGAAGCTGTGGCGGCGGACATCGTTCATCGCGGTTTCGCGACCTCCAAACAGGTGGGCAGCGTCGGCGCATCCAATGGCGGCCTGCTTGTCTCGGCCACAATGGTGCAACGTCCCGATCTCTTCGGCGCAGTGGTCTGCCAACGTCCGTTGATCGATATGTTGCGCTACACGCAGTTCGGCGCGGGCGCGTCATGGGTCGATGAATATGGCGATCCGGCCATTCCGGAAGAACGTGCGTGGATCGCGAAATATTCGCCCTACCAGAACCTGAAACCGGGCGTGAAATATCCGCCGGTGCTCTTCATCACCGAGACCAGCGACGACCGCGTCACGCCGATCTGGGCGCGCATGATGGCCGCGAAGATGGAGAAGATGGGACAGGATGTGATGTTCTATGAATCGCCGGAAGGCGGTCATGGTCCCGGCTCCACCCATGCGGAAGAAGCCGAATACTGGGCGCAGTCCTACACCTATCTCGGCCAGAAGCTCGGTCTGACGAAATAGCCCGGATTTCCTGGGAATTTGACTTGAAATAAGGGCGGGCCTAAAACCCGCCCGCTTCCGGAAAGCCTCAGGTCTTTCCGGTCTTGGGCCCGGCCCAAGATCGCCCCCAGACAGCGCAGGTGCGCCCTCTGGGGCTTCACTGCTTTTGGATTGGGTTTCGATGTTCGACAGTCTTCAACAGCGCCTCGGCGCCACATTCGACAGGCTTCGCGGGCGCGGTGCGCTCAGCGAGAGCGATGTCGATGAAGGCCTCGCCGATATCCGCACCGCGCTGATCGAAGCCGACGTCGCGCTCCCGGTCGTCAAAGAGTTCATCGACAAGGTCCGCCCCAAGGCCATCGGCGAGAGCGTCATCCGCTCTGTCACGCCGGGCCAGCAGATCGTCAAGATCGTGCACGACCAGCTGGTCGAAACTTTGGGCACGGAAAATTCCACGCTCGATATCGGCTCGCCGCCCGCGCCCATCCTGATGGTCGGCCTGCAGGGCTCCGGTAAGACCACCACTTCCGCCAAGCTCGCGCTGATGTTGCAGACGCGCGAGAAGAAGCGCGTGCTGATGGCGTCGCTCGACGTGCATCGCCCCGCCGCGATGGAGCAGCTCAGGATTCTGGGCGAGCAGGCCGGTGTGCCGACCTTGCCGATCGTTGCCGGACAAGGCCCGGTTGAAATCGCCAAGCGTGCGATGGCTTCGGCGAAAGTCGGCGGTTACGACGTTCTCATTCTCGACACCGCGGGCCGCCAGCACATCGACGAACAGTTGATGACGGAAGTAGCGCAGGTCAAAGCACAAACCAATCCGCATGAGACCTTGCTCGTCGCGGATTCGCTCACCGGTCAGGACGCGGTGAACATCGCCAAATCGTTCAACGACCGCGTGAAGCTGTCGGGCATCATTCTCACCCGTTCGGATGGCGATGCGCGCGGTGGCGCGGCGCTCTCGATGCGCGCGGTCACCGGTGCGCCGATCAAGTTCCTTGGTACCGGCGAAAAGCTGGATGCCATCGAAGCCTTCCATCCGGCGCGCGTCGCTTCGCGCATCCTCGACATGGGCGACGTCGTTTCGCTCGTGGAGAAGGCGGCGGAGACCTTCGATAAGGAACAAGGCGAGAAACTCGCCAAGAAAATGAAGAAAGGCGAGTTCGACATGAACGATCTCGCCCAGCAGCTTCAGCAGATGAAAAAGCTCGGCGGCATGTCCGGCGTGCTCGCCATGCTGCCCGGCGTCGGCAAGATGAAGGACCAGCTCGCCGGTGCCGGCATCGACGACAAGATCCTCACGCGCCAGGAAGCCGTCATCTCCTCGATGACCAAGCAGGAGCGCGCCAATCCGGACGTCATCAACGGTTCGCGGCGCAAGCGCATCGCGGCGGGTGCGGGCGTGGATGTGTCCGATGTGAACAAGCTTCTGAAGATGCACCGTCAGATGTCCGACATGATGAAGAAGATGGGCAAGGGCGGCCGCGCGATGCAGGGCCTCGCCAGCATGTTCGGCGGCGGCGGCATGCCGCCGATGCCCCCCGGGTTCAAACGCTAACGGTTCAACGAGTTCAACAGGTTTAACGAAGGAAAGAGCATAAAATGTCTTTGAAGATCAGACTGGCGCGCGGCGGCACGAAGAAGCGTCCGCATTACTCCATCGTCGTCGCGGATTCGCATTCGCCGCGTGACGGCCGCTTCATCGAGAAGCTGGGCTACCACAATCCGCTTCTGCCGAAGGATCATGCCGATCGCGTGAAGCTCGACCTGGAGAAGACGCAGGCCTGGATGAAGAAGGGCGCCGTTCCGTCCGATCGCGTTCACCGCTTCCTCGCCGCGGCCGGCGTCGTCCAGCCGCTGAAGAAGCACAGCCCGCAGAAGATGCAGCCGAAGAAGAAGGCGCAGGAACGCGCCGCCGCTGCCGCGAAGGCCGCTGCCGACGCCGCTGAAGCTGCCGCCGCTCCGGCTCCGGCCGCTGCAGAGGGCGAAGCGCAGGCGTAATGGCCCGCGACGTTCTTCTTGGCGTCGTCATCGGCGCGCAGGGTTTGAAGGGCGAGGTGAAGGTGAAAACCTTCACCCAAAGCCCGGACAAGCTTGGCGCCTATGGCCCGCTGCATACGAAGGACGGCAAGAGCTTTCGCGCGACCTTCGTGCGCGAAACCAAGGACGGCGCGGTCGTTGCGCTGGACAGCGTGAACGACCGCAATGCCGCCGAAGCGCTCAAAGGCGCGGAGCTTTTCGTTCCGCGTTCCGCGCTTCCCAAAGAAGACGCCGACGAATTCTACCATGCCGATCTCATCGGCCTGCGCGCGGAAGACACCGAGGGCCGCGCCATGGGCACCGTGCGCGCGCTGCACAATTTCGGCGCGGGCGATGTGATCGAGCTGGTGCGCGATGACGGCGACGAAGTGTTTCTGCCTTTCACGCGCGAAGTGGCGCAGCAGATCGACATCGAAGGCGGGCGCATCGTGATCGCCGCGCCCGAGGAAGTGGAAGCGGGCGAGAAAGGAAGCGTGGAATGAGCGAGATCAATTTCCGTTACGCCACCGAAGCCGACCTTCCGATCATCATCGCCATGCTGGCCGATGACGAGATCGCGGAGAGCCGCGAGAGCGCGTCCGTGTCCGATGAATATCGTGAAGCCTTCAGCGCGATGGCGAAGGAAGTCTACAACCGCATGCTGCTTGCCGAGATCGATGGCAAAATCGTCGGCTCGTTGCAGCTCGTCTTCATTCCCGGCGTGTCGCGCAATGGCAGCAAGCGCGCACTGATCGAGTCTGTGCGCGTGAAGTCGTCCACGCGCGGCCAGAACATCGGCACGGCGCTGATGAAAGAAGCCATCCGCATCGCGCGCGAAAATGGTTGCAAGCTCGTGCAGCTCGATTCCGATCTGCGCCGCCCGCGCGCGCATCTGTTCTATCGCCGCCTCGGTTTCGTGCAGAGCCACGCGGGCTTCAAGAAAGAGCTATGAGCTGGCGCGCCAGCGTGCTGACCCTGTTCCCGGAGATGTTTCCGGGCGTGCTGGGCCATTCGCTGCTCGGTCGGGCCCTTCAGAAGAACATCTGGTCGCTGGACGTGCGCGATATCCGCGAGCATGGCCTCGGCAAACACCGCACCGTCGATGACACGCCGTCCGGCGGCGGCCCCGGCATGGTCATGCGCGCCGATGTCGCTTGCGCCGCCATCGACGCCGCGCGCGCCACCAATCCCCATGTGCCGTCCATTTATCTCTCGCCGCGTGGCGCACCGCTGACCCAGTCTCGCGTGCGCGAACTGGCAAGCGGTCCGGGTGTCCTTCTTCTCTGCGGCCGCTTCGAAGGGCTGGACCAGCGGGCCATCGAGGCGCGGAACCTCGAAGAGATCAGCCTTGGCGATTTCGTGCTGGCGGGGGGCGAGATCGCGGCCCAGGCTCTGATCGAGGCGAGCGTCCGCCTCCTTCCCGGCGTGCTGGGCGCAGAAGCCTCGCCGGAGGAGGAAAGCTTCTCCCACGGCCTTCTGGAATATCCGCAATTCACCCGGCCACAGACGTTCGAAGGCCGGGACATTCCGGAGGTCCTAACCAACGGAAATCACAAGGAAATCGCCAAATGGCGGCAGGGGGAGGCGGAACGCCTCACCAAAGCCCGCCGCCCCGACCTGTGGACCCTCTTTGAAAAGCAGAAACACTAGGCTATACGGCCCGGCTCCGCGCCCTGAATGGCGCGCAAAGCATTGAAAATTCAAGCCTGCCCGGCTGCCAAAGACACTGAGAGAAGACCAATGAACCTCATCCAAGAACTCGAAGCCGAGCAGATGAAGACCCTTCGTGCGAAGGCCCACCCGGCTTTCCGCCCCGGCGACACGCTGAAGGTCAGCGTGAAGGTCGTCGAGCAGAGCTATGACGAGAAGGCCAAGAAGATGAAGACGCGCGAGCGTCTGCAGGCCTTCGAAGGCGTCTGCATCGCGCGCCAGGGCGCCGGCATCAATGAGAGCTTCACCGTCCGCAAGATCTCCTATGGCGAAGGCGTGGAGCGCGTTTTCCCGGTCTATTCCCCGCTGGTCGACAGCGTTTCGGTCGTGCGCAAGGGCAAGGTCCGCCGCGCGAAGCTCTATTATCTGCGTGGCCGTCGCGGCAAGTCCGCCCGTATCGGCGAGCGCGTTGAGCGCAACGAAGAAGCTGCCGCCGAGGCGTAATCGCTTCTCTTTAGAATGGCTTGAAACGCGCTGCCCCAACGGGCGGCGCGTTTTGCTTTTGCGGCTCCTGTGGGCAAGTCCATGAAACGCTGAAAAATCAGCATTTCTTGGACCCAGCCATCGCTTGTCTTCTCGGAAGTGCAGTAAAATCAAGCATCAACTGATTCGCCATGAAGGAGTGAACCAATGGCAACCGCCGCAAAGGCAAAAGTCGAAACGATCAGCACCCGCCAGCTGGCGATGCAGTTGGCCGAAAAGCACGAGATGTCGAACAAGGCCGCGCACGCGTTCCTTGACGACACCATCGCGACGATCACCAAGCACCTGAAGAAGGGCGCGCGTATCCGCCTCAACGGTCTTGGCATCCTCGTCGTGCGCAAGCGCGCTGCCCGCATGGGCCGCAACCCGGCGACCGGCGAAGCGATCAAGATCAAAGCGAGCAAGAAGGTCGCCTTCCGCGCCGCGAAAGAACTGAAAGAGTCGATCTAAGCTCTTCGGTTTGTGAAGTTAAAAGAACCGGGCAGGTGCGAAAGCGTCTGCCCGGTTTTTTCTTGCCTGAATGCGCGCGGCGGCTGACGATGTTTCATGGCTGACACCTCCGCGCACCGGTTTCGCACCCTTGACGGCTGGCGCGGCGTCTGCGCGCTGCTGGTGGCGCTGCATCATTTTCCCGCGCACGGATTTGTTTACGCGCTGCCGTTGGTGCGCAATGCGTGGCTGCTTGTCGATTTTTTCTTTGTGCTGTCCGGCTTCGTGATCGCCTATGCGTATGGGGAGAGATTATCGACCGGCGCGCAGATCAAATCCTTCACCTTGCGCCGCTTCCTGCGTTTGTGGCCGCTGCATGTGGTCATTCTCTGCGGCTTCGTGGTGCTGGAGATCATCGGCTACGCGCGCACGGGCACGATCTTTACCGGCGGCCGTTCGCTCTACGCACTGGGCACCAATCTTCTTCTGGTGCAGGCGTTGGGTCTTCATCCGGGCCTGACGTGGAACACGCCAAGCTGGTCGATCAGCATCGAGTTCTGGACCTATCTGATTTTTGCGGCTGTCTGCTTTTCACTACCGCGCCTGCGCGCTGCGGCATCTATCGTGTTGATCGCATCGTCGGTAGCTATCCTCGTCTTCGTCTCGCGCTTCGGCATGCGCGAGACATTCGACTGGGCCATCGCGCGCTGCATCTTCGGATTTTTCACCGGCGTGCTTACATTTGAGATCTGGTCGCGCGGCTGGCTCAAACGCTTCGGCAGCAGCAGCGCGGAGATCGGCGCGGTTCTCTTCGCGCTCGCCTATCTGCTCTTCATTCCCGGCAATCGCGCGCTGGAATATCTCGCGCCTCCGATATTTGCCTGTCTGGTTCTGGTCTTCGCGAACGGACGCGGTCTGGTCAGCGAGATGATGGACAGACGCGCGGTGAACGCGCTGGGCCGCTGGTCCTATTCGATCTACATGGTTCACATGCTCGTGCTGGCGATTATCGCATCGGCGCTGAATATCGCCCATTTCACGGGATTGCGCGCCGATGCGCTCACGCTTGGCTATATCGCCTGTGTTGTCGGCGTTTCCGCATGTACGTGGCGTTGGGTGGAGATTCCGGGGCAGCGCCTCTTTGTCCAAAATGTTTCGCGATCAGCCATGCCCACTGCTTCCACGCCCGAGCCAATCGGCTAACATCGTCGCAAGCACAACGGGGACATGATGGCGATTTCCGAGGCGCAGCCGCGCCATCAGCTTCTGAAAATCCTTGGCGTTTCTTTCGGCGTGGCGGTGGCGATCGGTGACATGATCGGTTCCGGCATCTTGCGCGCGCCAAGTTCGATCGCGGCCGCTGTTCCGGACCTGTGGCTCATCATGGGGCTTTGGACCTTCGGGGCCATCCATGCCGCGCTCACGGCCAATGTGTTCTCCGAACTGGGCACGGCCTTCCCGAAATCCGGCGGTGGATACATCTACGCGCAGCGCGCTTTCGGCGACATCGGCGGTCTCGTCGTTGGATGGTCGAGCTGGCTGGCTTTTGTGGCCGGCACTGCGGCGCAGGCGATCTCGTTCGCGAACTTCCTGCCAATCCTGTGGCCATGGGCATCGCAACACACGGTCGGCGTTGCGCTCGCGATGCTCATCGCGTTGTTCGGTGCGAACTATGTCGGCCTGCGCGAAGGACGGGTACTGCAGGAAGCGACGAGCTTCGTCAAGGCGATCATGCTGGTGCTGTTCTGTGTGGCGGCGGTGTTGTTTGTGCCGCCATCGCAACCCCTACCGATGATGGCCGCCGCCGCGCCGGTTCTCGGCTGGGCCACGATGATCGGCGCCTATCAGCTTGTGCGCGGTGCTTATGCAGGATGGGACACGGCCTTCTATTTCGGCGAAGAGATCGTCAATCCGGGCCGTGATCTTCCGCGCGCCACCTATATCGGTCTCGGTCTCACCGCCGCGCTATATCTCAGCGTGAACGGCGCGCTGTTGTATGCGTTGGGCGTCAAAGGCGTGGCCTCCACGCCGTTGCCTTTCACCATTGTTGTCCAGAGCTTCGGCGATATCGCGAAAGTTCTTTTTGCGCTGACGGCGATGGTCACCGTCGCAAGCTGCGCCAATGCCAACATCATGGGCGGCCCGCGCATCATCTACGCGCTCGCGCGCGAAGGGCTGCTGCCAAACTTTCTATTGCGCGTGAACAGAGGCGGCACGCCGACGATGTCGATGTTGCTGACGGCCGTGTTCTGTATCGGCATTGCCTTGTCGGGGACCTTCAATCTTGTCTTCGGCCTGATCGGTACGATGAATGCCATCGGCGCCATCGTCATCATTCTGGGCCTCTATGTGCTGCGCCGGCGCGAGCCGGATCTGCCGCGGCCGTGGCGCGCCATCGGCTATCCCTATCTGCCGGCGCTGGCGCTGCTGCTCGAGATCGTGGCGCTGGTGCTCTATTCCGCGGCCGATACGCTGGGCATCAGCTTCGCTATCGGGCTTTGCGTGGCCTGTGTTCCCTTTGCCCTGATCGCCCGCCGCGGACGCATCCGGCTGGGCGATATAGCGCCGCGCTAGGGCAAGTTTCCGCGATTCGGCCTGCGTCTTTCGGCTTCCTTGCCGCCCCCGCGCCGGACGCGCTAGGAACCGGCGGCTCTCTTCAGAAGGAACTTCCCATGGCCCGCAAGAAAATCGCGCTCATCGGCGGCGGACAGATCGGCGGCACGCTCGCCCATCTCGTCGCGACCAAGGAACTGGGCGATGTCGTCATGTTCGATATCATGGAAGGGCTGCCGCAGGGCAAGACGCTCGACCTTTCGCAGGCCGGCCCCATCGAAGGCTTCGATGCAAAGCTGAAGGGCACGAACTCCTATAACGACATCGCGGGCGCGGATGTCGTGATCGTCACCGCCGGCGTGCCGCGCAAGCCGGGCATGAGCCGCGACGATCTTCTGGGCATCAATCTGAAAGTGATGAGCGCGGTGGGCGAGGGCATCAAGGCCCATGCGCCGAACGCCTTTGTTGTGTGCATCACCAATCCGCTGGATGCGATGGTGTGGGCGCTGCGCCAGTTCTCCGGCCTGCCGCATCATATGGTCGTCGGCATGGCGGGCGTTCTGGACAGCGCGCGCTTCCGCCACTTCCTCGCCGAGGAAATGAACGTGTCGGTGGAAGATGTGAGCGCGTTCGTGCTCGGTGGTCATGGCGACACCATGGTGCCGATGCCGCGCTTCTCCACCGTGAGCGGCGTGCCGCTGCCGGAACTGGTGAAGATGGGCTGGATCAAGCAGGACAAGCTCGACCAGATCATCCAGCGCACGCGCGATGGCGGCGCCGAGATCGTCGGCCTCTTGAAGACGGGCTCCGCGTTCTATGCACCCGCCACGGCCGGCATCGAAATGGCGCAGTCCTATCTGCGCGACAAGAAACGCGTGCTGCCCATCGCTGCCTATGTGAACGGCCAATATGGCATCAAGGATCTCTATGTCGGCGTGCCGGCGGTGATCGGCGAGAAGGGTGTGGAGCGCATCGTCGAACTCAATCTCACTGCCGACGAAAAAGCCGCGCTGATGAAGTCGGCGGATTCGGTGAAGGGCCTCATCGACGCCTGCAAGAAACTCGATACGAGACTCGCGTAATGCAAAAGCTGGCGCGGCGATTTTCAACAATCGCCGCGCTGGCGATGCTTCCGGCCCTGGCGCACGCCGCGCCGTCCGCCGATCTGGCGCGCTATTATTTCGCGTCGCCGCAAGATGAGCTGAAAGCGCGCGAACAGCTCAAACAACGCCTCACCGATCTCGAAAAAACCAAAGCGACGTTCACCGCCAATGCTTCGGCGATGGCGGCAACGCTGGCGCAGTTCGAACAGATTCAAACCGAAGCGGTGCGGCACGATGCCTATCTGCATCTGCGCTGCTCCGATGACAAAACCGACAGTGCCGCCTGCGACGGCGAAGATGCCGTCGACAGTATGGTCGACAGCCACACGGCCTTCATCGCCAGCGGGATCGCCGCGTTGCCGCCCGCGAAACTTGCGGCGATGCTGAAGTCACCCGCGCTGCAATCTTATGCCTATGCCATCGCCGATATGCGCCGCCAGAACGGTCATGATGCCGGCGCGGCAGGCGAGCAGGTTCTGGCGAAGCTCTCGCCGGAACTGAGCGACTGGCAGGATGCGCTTTACGAGCAGGCGCTATCTCATGCGGACTTCGGAACCGTCTCCACGCCGCAAGGCGCGCTCAGCGTTGCAGGCCAGCGCAACGTGCTGGCGGTGAATCCGGACCGTGACATCCGCAAACAAGCCTTCGACAAGCGCAATGCTGGGCTGGACCGCGTTCGCGATGACGTGGCCTTCGCACTGCTGCACACCGTCAGTGCGGGAAATGCCCGGGCGAACCTGCACAAATTCGCCAATGCGCCGGACGCCAAATATTTCGCGATGGGCTTCGATCCGGCACACACCCGCGCCTTGATCGAGAAGGTCAGCGCCAGCGGGACCTTGTTGAAACGCTTTGAAAGTGTGCGCGCCGCCGATCTGCGCCAGTCGCTGGACATCAAAGATGCCGGTCCGTGGGACATGCGCATGCCCACCGCCAAGATCGCGCCCCGCACGCTCGATGACGCACGCGGCATCTATCACGCCGTGTTCGCGCAGCTTGGCCCGGTCTATCAGGCCCAGTTCGATGCACTGCTCGATCCCGCGAACGGGCGCACCGATATCGCGCTCGAGGCTGTGCCGCATCGCTATACCGGCGGTTTCTCCGTCGGTTCGACCGGCGTGACCTCAATGCTGTTCGTCGGAAATTTCGGCGGCACCTATAAGGATATGTCCGTAATCGCGCATGAAGGCGGCCACGCCGTGCACCGTGCGCTGATGAGCGGGCACAAAGTGCGACCGGTCTATGCGGAAGCGCCGCATTATCTCTTCGAGTCCTTCGCGATCTTCAACGAATTGCTGCTCGCCGATTATCTTGCCGCACATGCGGCAACGCCCGCGGAGAAGCGCTATTACGACGAACAATTTCTGGACGTGAAAGGTCTGGACTATATCCGCGGCGCGCAGGACGCGGCTTTGGAGCAGGCCTTCTACGATGCGCCGCTGCACAAGGCGGACGATCTCGACGCGCTGACCTTGAAGATCGATGCGCAGTTCACGCAATGGCCGCAGAAGAACCGTTGGGAAGCGATGGGCCTCGCCTATGAAGACCCGCTCTACAATGTGAACTATCTCTATGGCGGCTTGCTGGCGCTGCAATATTACAAGCTGTGGAAAGCATCCCCGCAAACCTTCGCGCCCGCCTATGTCGCGCTGTTGCAGAACGGCTTCGGCGACACGCCGGCCAATTTGCTCAAGCGTTTCCTCAAGATCGACCTGAATGACGAAGCCACGCTGGTGGCGAATGCGCAAAGCGTCGCGGAAGAAAAACTCACGGCGCTCGAAGCCGCGCACTGACAAAAGAAAAGCCTCCGCGGGTGGAGGGGCTTGCCCCGCGGAGGCTTCCTTTACCGGACCCGTTCGTTAGAAGCGGATCCAGATTCCCGGCGCCCACACCCAGTGGTCGCGGCTCCAGTTCCAGCGGCCGTCGCGCCATTTCATGTGGGCGTGCGGCGCACGGCCATGACGCTCATAACGGACCTGCGGACGATGATTGCGGTCGCGCATCGCATCGTATTTGCCGTGACTGCCGCGGTAGACGTCATGGTGTCCGTATGGTGCGGCACTCGCGGAGGTCGCCATCAGCGGTGACGCGGCACCCAAAACGATCGCCAGCGCACCGGCCAGTTTCAAACTTTTCTTCAGCGTGTTCATTTCCATTCTCCTTCGTGCGTTCGGGCACGGTTAGAACTTCGGGATCAAATCCGGCAAAAAAAGAGCGGTGAATTCGGTTTGTGTCGCGAGTTGTCGCGAGCGGTTCTGCCGCGAAAAAGCGTTTCCGCGATGAATGCGCGATGAACGCGGTTAAAAGCGTTCTTGCAGTATTTGCGTCTTTGACGGCGGTAAAACGAAGTGAAACAATAGTCGCCGTTGGGGAAGTTGGGGGATTTCATGAAATTCGGTTCTGTCGCGGCCTTGCTGGCCGTGGGCGTATCTCTGTCGGGATGCGCGTCGGTGATTAAAGGCTCCAGTCAAACGATCGCCATCGCGACACCGCCGACCACCGGCGCAAACTGCGTGCTCACCAGCAAGGAGGGAAACTGGCCGGTCGTTACGCCGGGCGTGGTGAAGGTTGAGCGGAGCAAGGAAGACATCGTTATCCGCTGCACCAAGCCGGGGTGGCAGGATGCGATGGCTACGATCCCATCGAATTTCGAAGGCTGGACCGTCGGAAATCTTCTGATCGGTGGTGTCATCGGCGTCGGCATCGATGCTGCGACGGGTGCAATCAACGAATATCCGCACGCCTACAATGTCGCGATGATCCCCGCGGACGGCAACGCGCCGGCAGCGGCGGCGGCGACTGCTGGGAACGGCTCCGCTCTTGCGGCGGAAACTTCTGCCGCGCCAAAGTCTGTTCCGGCGAGCGCCGGTGAATCCGTACAGGCTGATACTGCCGCGCCACCGAATGCGACACCGAAGAACAAGTGGCCT
>Ga0153956_1001131_pt1 | contig 25043 bp, 27 predicted proteins | sample TSFL040MetaG_FD_104704 | JGI IMG/M metagenome (GOLD analysis project Ga0153956, IMG submission 104704) | Attine ant fungus gardens microbial communities from Florida, USA - TSFL040 MetaG | ecosystem: Host-associated > Fungi > Mycelium > Unclassified | place: USA: Florida, Wekiwa Springs... | reverse complement strand
GTGTGCGGGCGGCCTGCTTCACGTAAGGGCAACGTCGGGCCACCAGCCCGTCTCATGCCCTTCCGCTTGCATCCCACCCGCACACAACCCCAGACCTTCGGGACGTTTTGACCACACCTTCTAACGGCCGAGGGCCGCGATCAGGTCGCCGCGGCTCATTCCGCCTTCGCGGAGGATCTCCCATTCGCGGTGCTCGTCGTAGTCGGTCAGATCGACCACGGTCGAGGGCAAGCCGGTCAGCCGGCCGCCGTCGATCGCCAGGTCGACCAGTTCGCGGACCTCGGGCACCACCCCTTCGAACAGTGACGGGGCGGGTTCCCCGCTGAGGTTGGCGCTGGTCTGGAAGAGAGGGAAGCGGACCCCGGAAAGAGGGCCGTCGATCACCCGGATGCCGAGCCTGGATTGATCCTCGCGGCAGGCCAGCGGGTAGCGATGACGGGGGTTGGGGACGATCAGCGTGACCGGCCCCGGCAGCAGCTTCCCCGCGGCTTCGGAGACCCCTTGACCGAGGTCGCGAATCAGTTCGCGCATCGCCAGCGGCGAGAGATACATCACCGCCGACGGCTTGCCGTCGTCGCGTCCCTTGATCTCGTGGATGCGCCGGATCGCCTTCTCGTTCAACGGGTCGCAGGCCAGCCCGTAGAGGCCGTCGGTCGGAAACAGGGCGACGCCACCCTTGCTGATGCAGGATTCGAGGGCCTGCCTCGCGGCATCCCCGGCGTTGACGCTCGTCGCGACGACTTTCACAGATCGATCATGGCACGACCGGGCTTCGAGCTACGGCTTGCGACCGACCACGACCCGGTCGATGCCGGCGAGATCGAGTCGCACCTCGGTGTCCGGCCAGCCCGCCCGGCGAAGCAGCTCAGCGACCGCTTCACCCTGGCCCTGGCCGATCTCCAGCCCGACCGCCGGCGCCTCGATCCCCGACTCGTTGAGGCCCTCCAGCACTTCGGCGATCACATCGGTCCCGTCCGGGCCCCCGAACAGTGCCCCGGCCGGCTCCCACTCCCCCACCTCGGGCGGCAGCCCATCCGCATCGGGCACATAAGGCAGGTTGGCGAGGATCAGGTCGAAGGACGCCGGTCCCGGCGGCAGCGAGCCGAGCACGAACTCGACCCGGTCCCGAACTCCGAGCCGGCCGGCGTTGGCGACCGCGACCTCGATCGCCCCGTCTGACACATCGGTGGCGGTGACCCGCGCTTCCGGCAGCTCGTCGGCGACGGCGAGGGCGATCGCCCCCGAGCCGGTCCCGATCTCGAGCACCGATCCCGGCTGGAGCTCGAGGGCCAGCTCGACCAGCATCTCGGTTTCCGGACGGGGGATCAGGACCCGCTGGTCAACCGCCAGGTCGATGTACCGGAACCCCTTCGAGCCGAGGATGTAAGCGACCGGCTCGCGCCTCAGGCGACGCCGGACGGCTTCCGCGAAGGCCCGGGACACCGCGGGTTCGAGAGTGAGCCCGCGGTCGGCGATCAGGGCGGCACGATCGACGCCGGCCAGCTCACCGAGCAGAACCTCGGCATCGAGTCGCGGCGTCTCGATCCCAGCCGCGGCGAACGAATCGGCCGCCGCCGAGAGGGCCTCGGCCGCCGACGCGCCGGTGGCGGCCACGTTCAGACCGCCTGGGCTTCGAGCCGCTGACGCTTTTCCTCGGCTGCGAGGGCGTCGGTGAACTGGGAGAGGTTGCCGTTCAGCGTGCCTTCGAGGTCGTGTGCGGTCAGCTTGATCCGGTGGTCGGTGACCCGGCCCTGGGGGAAGTTGTAGGTGCGGATCTTCTCGGAGCGCTCACCGGTGCCGACCTGGGCCTTGCGCTCGGCGGCGACCGCGGCCTGCTGCTCCGCCAGCTGCCGCTCGTAGAGCCTGGCCCGCAGCACCCGCATCGCCTTGTCGCGGTTCTGGAGCTGTGACTTCTCGTCCTGCATCGAAACCACGATGCCGGTCGGTTTGTGGGTGATCCGGACCGCGGAGTCGGTGGTGTTGACGGACTGTCCGCCGGGACCGGACGATCGGTACACGTCGATCTGGAGGTCGTTCTGGTCGATCTCGACTTCGACTTCCTCGGCTTCCGGGAGCACCGCCACGGTCGCGGTCGAGGTGTGGATTCGACCCTGCGATTCGGTCTCGGGCACCCGCTGGACCCGATGGGTGCCGCCCTCGTACTTGTAGACGGAGTAGGCCCCGCCCCCGCGCACCTCGAAGGTGACTTCCTTGAAGCCGCCGTGCTCGGCCGCCGACTGCGAGAGCACCTCGGTCGAGTAGCCGCGTTCGGCCGCGTAGCGGGTCAGCATCTTGTAGAGGTCGCCCGCGAACAGCGCCGCCTCGTCGCCGCCGGTGCCGGCCCGGATCTCGACGATCACGTTCTTGTCGTCGTTGGGGTCGGGCTCGACCATGGCCAGGCGGATCTCCTCCTCGAGCTCTTCCAACCGGGCGGGGGCCTCAGCCACGACCTTTTCGAGCTCTTCGTCCTCGCCTTCGTCGAGCAGCTCGCGGGCACCTTCGAGGTCGTCGCTCAGGGTCCGGTACTCGGAGACCAGGGCGTTGGCCGGCTCCATCTGCCGGTACTCGCGGCCCACTTCCGCGTAGCGCTCACGGTCCCCGATCACCTCGGGGTCACTCATCTGCTGCTCAAGCTCGGAAAAACGAGCCTCGATCTGTTCCGCAAGCTTCTGAATCACAAAAACTATTAAGCCACAATCTCGATGGGTTCGAGGTACGCGTTGTCCTCTGGCCTCTCCACCTCGAGGACCGCGTCGAGGGCGGCGATCGCGACCTCGAGCTGTTCCTCGTCCGGTTCGCGGGTGGTGAGGTTCTGGAGCATCAGCCCCGGCCACATGATCGCCCTCACCCATGACTTGTCGCGGCTCCGGCCAGCCCACTTTATGAGCTCGTAGGCGATGCCGGCGATCAGGGGCACCCCGACGATGCGGGAAAGCACCAGCCAGTACCAGGCGGGCAGCCCCAGCGGAGCGAAGATGAAGATCGCCACGACCATGACGATCAGCAGGAAGCTGGTCCCGCAACGGGGGTGGAGCCGCGAGTAGAGAGTCGCCCGGGAGGGGATCAGCTCGTCCTCCGCCTCGTAGCAGGAGATCGTCTTGTGTTCGGCCCCGTGGTATTCGAAGACCCGCCGCAGATCCTCCATCCGGGAGATCGCGACGATGTAGCCGATGAAGATCCCGGTGCGGACTAGCCCCTCGACCAGCCAGAACAGGAACGACGAATCGAGCCAGCCCTTGATCAGGCTGGTCAGACCGACCGGGATCACGAAGAAGAGCAGAACCGCAAAGGCCAGCGAGACGACGATCGTCATGCCCCAGGCCGCGCCGCCCAACTCCTGCTTCTCCTCGTCTTCGTCGAGCTGGGCGTTGGCCGACATGCCGAGGGCGCGGAAGCCGATCTTCATCGACTCGGCCAGGGCGACGATGCCCCGCACGATCGGCCAGCGCAGGACTCTGTGGCGGCGGGCCCACGGTTCGATCTTCTCGACCGTGGTCTCTATTTCACCGTCGGGCTTGCGGACCGCGACCGCCCAGGTGGTGACGCCGCGCATCATCACCCCTTCGAGGACCGCCTGCCCCCCGACCGGAGCGTCGCGCTTCGCTTCGAGCGGCGCCTGTCTCACCGCACCCGGAGTCGCGACGCCCGAAAGGGCGTCGTTCGGCGGCGTCGTCGAGCCGCCCTCCATGAACTGAGAGTCCGGGCTTAGGTCAGCCGCGGGCTAGTTGCCCGCGTTGGCCTTGGCGCGCTTGGCAGCACGCCGCTGGAAGCGCTCGACCCGTCCGCCGGTGTCGACCAGCTTCTGCTTGCCGGTGTAGAAGGGATGGCAGGCAGAGCAAAGTTCGACATGCAGGTCAGACTTGGTCGACCGAGTGTAGAACTGATTGCCGCACGAACAATGAACGTTCGCGAGCGCGTATTCAGGATGGATATCTGCCTTCATAAGACACATTCTAGAGCACCGGTCAAACCGGCGAATCGCCACAACAGAGAGGGTGCCGCAGGTTCCCCACCGTGTTGGTCGCAAACCTGCGGCACCCCTCCGGATCGCCGCCTGTGGAGCCGGCCCATTCATCCTTTTCTCTGTGGGCCGGCGGGTTGAAATTGGAGGCGGAGCGAAGCTCGTCGACTGCAGTCGAGACAAATCCCGCAATTTGCGGGATTTGTGGCAGGTTTTCCGTCCGACGGGGCGAACTAGCTTTCCATAACCCCTTCCGGAGGAGGATTGTCCGTATGGCCAGAGAGGTTTTCGACCAGGCTCGCCCCCGCAGCACCAAGGCGCAGCGCTTTGCCGACGCCTTCAAGGGCTGCGATGAGTGGACCGTCCCGCCGCGGAAGCCCCGATCGATGTCCAGCTCCGTGTTCGACATTCAGGAATCTCCGTTCGATTCCCGCGTCTACGGAGCCGAGATCATCGACCTGGAGTTCCGCGAAGCAGCCTGAGAAGCACTATCGGATAACAGCCACCCTGAGCACGCGATCCTTGAAGATCGCGGTTCCTCCGGTTGTTGCGTAGCGCAACTGGAAAGTCCGGGTTCCCGGAGTGACCGGCATCACGATCCAGCCGGCCCGGACCCGGCTCGTCACCCCGTCTCCGGCCCCGATCCCGGGAGTCGAGATCCTGGTCTGGAAGGTGTCGGACGCCGCCTGGTGGATCATGACCGGCTTCGGTATCGCCGCCAGCCCGCCATCCGGCGCCTGAACCGTGGCCGTCCGCCAACTGGGTCGGACGCACCGAGTCGGCGTGAAGCTTGTGTGCGGTGACCGACCGGTTGGCGATCTGTTTGGTGCCGACGGCCTTATGCCTCGCCTCTACCCGTCCTTACCCTGCACCCTGCCTGCGTCTTTCACCGTCCCTCCCGGGAGTAGCTGTGAGCGTTTCCTCGCAGCTACCCAAGTCCCCATGGCAGCAATCGGAGGCGGCAAAAGAAAGCGGCGCCGGATTGCTCCGGCGCCGCTTCGGTACTTCGTGGCGCGTGATCCTCGTTGACGACCAGCCCCCTGCCGGCCAGTCGGATCAGGTCTCGGTGTAGAGCGGACCGTCGCCGCCTTCCGGCAGCGTCAGACGGCCACCCTTGGCCGTGATCGCGCCGCACTGGACGCAGTTTGAAGCGGTGACGTGGACGTCCACGATCGGGGCGTCCGACTCGAGCTGGTCCTCGGGGATCTCGTAGACCTGTGCCGGGCACATCGAAACCCAGGTCTGGGCGATCTCGCGGGGAACCTCGGTCTGGATCCGCACGTGGTTCGGCGCGTCGTCACGGGTCGCGTTGCCCGAGAGGAAGACCGAAGACAGCTTGTCGAAGGTGTACTCGCCGTCCGGCTCCGGGTACTTCTCGGAGGCCTTGCCGATCTCCATCTTGTAGGTCGCGTCGTCATGGTTGTGCCAATGGCCGCCCGGGAAGTGCCCCTGGGTCGCGGTCATCGCGGAAGCCATCGCGCCGCCGAAGAAGAATCCCCGGGTGAACGGCTGGCTCATGTTGCGCGACTTGTAGATGTCCTTCTCGATCATCGAGTTGTGGACCTTCTCGTCGTAGGCGGAGAAGTCGACCTGGTCCTTCTCGAGGGCGTCGACGATGGCCTCGGCGGCGTAGATGCCGGCGTGCATCGCGTAGTGGACGCCCTTGAGCTCGGGGACGTTGACCATGCCGGCGTTGTCGCCCGCCATGACCATGCCCGGGACCGAGAGGCGCTTCGGCATCGACCAGTAGCCGCCCATCGGAATCGTCTTCGCTCCCCAGCCGACGCGCTTGCCGCCCTTGAGGATCTTCTTGACGAAGGGATGGGTCTTGAACTGCTGGAGCAGGTCGTGGACCGAAAGCGTGGCGTCGGTGTAGTCGAGACCGGCGACGAAGCCGATGCAGACCTTGTTGTCCTCCATCGGGTAGATGAAGGAACCGCCGAACTCCTTGTACTTGGCGGCCTTGCGGAGCGGCCAGCCCATGGTGTGGATGACCTGGTCGAGGGGTTCCTCGACCTCCCAGATCTCCTTGACTCCGAGCTCGAAGCGCTGCGGGTCGAGACCGTTGATGTCGAAGTGGTCGAGCGCGGCGTAGGTCAGGTGCCCGACCACGCCTTCGGCGAGGACGGTGCCCTTGGCGATCAGGTCCATGCCCGGCTCGAAGTTGCCGAGCTCCTGGCCCTGACGGCCACGGCCGCGGTCGCCCGAGCGGATACCCTTGACGATCTGGTCCTCGACCAGCAGCTTGTCGGCCGTGGTCTCGGTGAGGATGTAGGCACCCATCTCCTCGGCCTTCTCGGCGAGGAAGCGGGAGAGCTTGGAGACCGAGGTGACGTAGTTGCCGTGGTTCTTGAAGTTCGGCGGCATCGGCTTGAGCGGAAGCGCGAGCTTCTCGGTCAGCAGGTAGACCGCGTCCTTCTCCACCTCTCGGTAGACCGGCCATTCTTCGCGCGGCAGATCCGGGAAGAGCTCCTCCATGGCGGAGGGGCGCATGTTGGCGCCGGACATGGCGTGGGCGCCGCAGACCTTGCCCTTCTCGACGACGGCCACGGGAACCTCGCCGAGCTTCTCCATGAGCTCAGGCTTGTTCTCGAGTAGCTGGAGGGTCTTGACGGCGGCGGCGAGACCGGCCGGGCCACCGCCGACGATGGCTACGCCGACTTCAATGCGCTCATCTTCGGGATCAGTGGGCGCAGTGATGACGCTTTCGGAATCAAAGGGGGGCGGATATTCGGAGGGCGCTACGGGCGGCATGCTCTAGGTCCTTTCGGGACGGCTATGTGCTGGGACGAAGTTTGCTTCTCGGATGTTGCGAAGTCTGGAACTGCGACCGGCCGAGGTCTCAGCCGGGTGAAGCGGACGACCCGCGCGGCCGGGGGAGCCCGAAGGCTCCCCCGGCCGGGGTCGAAAGGCCCTGCTAGCCCTTCTTGGCCTTGATGGCCTCGGTGAGCTTGGGCATGATCTTGTTCAGATCGCCGACGATTCCGAGGTCGGAGAACTCGAAGATAGGAGCGTTCGCGTCCTTGTTGATCGCGACGATGTTCTCGGAGTTCTGCATGCCGACCTTGTGCTGGATGGCGCCGGAGACGCCGACCGCCAGGTACAGCTTCGGCGCGACCGTCTTGCCGGTCTGGCCGATCTGAGCGGCGTAGGGGTACCAGCCGGCGTCGACCACCGCGCGGGTAGCCGCGACAGCGCCGTTGTCGAAGGCACCGGCGAGTTCCTCGCAATCCTTGAAGCCGTCGGCCGAGCCGAGGCCACGACCGCCACCGATCAGGATGTCAGCGGCCTCGATGTCCACGTCGGCGCCACGCTGCTCGCCGCGGGTGATCATCTTGGCCTTGGTCGAGAACTCGGAGAGCTCGACTTCGACGTCGACGACCTCGGCGGAGCCGGAGCCCTCGACGATGTCGAACGCGTTGAGCCGGCCGATGATGATGCCGGGTTCGGAGACATAGCCGACGTCGGCGATCTTCGAGTCCTGCAGGATCGGGCGTTCGGAGACGAGCTTGCCGCCGTCGACCTTGACCTTGGTGACTTCCATCGTCACACCGGCGCCGAGACGCGCGGTCAGACCGGCACCGATCTCGAAGCCGAGCAGGCCGCCGCCGAACAGCGCGTAGGTGAAGCCGTCGTCCTGGATGACCTTGGCCATCACGTCGACGATCGGCTGGGCGAGGCCCTCCTGGACGCTCTTGGCGCGGTAGACCTTGGTGACGCCGTACTTGCCGAGAGCGGCAGCGGCGTCATCGGCGATGTCGCCGACGATGACGGCAGCGGCTTCGGTGCCGAGCTCGCCGGCCAGTTTGGCGGCCTCGGAGAGGGCGCCGAGCGAGTTCTTGTTGAAGTTGCCCTCGTCGTCATGCAGGGCGTAAACGAGAATGCCGGCCATTTAGATCAGCTTCCTTTCCTCGAGCCAAGAGACGATCTTCTCGACGGTCTCGTTGGTGTCTTCGTCTTCGATGATCTCGCCGGCTTCCTTCACCGGAGGCTCGTTCAGCGAGATGACGGTGGTCTGCGAACCGGCTTCGCCGACCTGTCCGGCGTCGATGCCGACATCACCGGCGGACTTGGTGTCCAGCGGCTTCTTCTTGGCGCCCATGATGGCCTTGAGGCTCGGGTAACGCGGCTCGTTGATCGCGTCGCCGACGGAGATGACGGCGGGCAGGGTCAGGGCAACGGTGTCGTAGCCGTACTCGGCCTGACGCTCGCAGCGGATCGCGTCGCCGTCAACCTTCATGTCGATGACCTGGGTCAGCGACGGCATCTTGAGGTGATCGGCCACGACGGCGCCGATCGTGTAGCACTCGCCGTCGTCCGACTGCTGGCCCAGCAGGACCAGATCCGGGGCCTCGGACTCGAGGACCTTGGCGAGGGCGAGACCGGTCGCGCAGACATCGGAGCCGGCGAGGGCCTCGTCGGCCAGGTGGACCGAACGGTCGGCGCCGAGCGCGACGGCCTTCTGAAGGGCGCGCTGGGCGGTGTTGGTACCCATCGTCACGGCGACGATTTCATCGACCTGGAGTTCGCCGCCTTCGCGCAGCTGCATGGCAGCCTCGATGGCGTGGGTGTCAAAGGGGTTGAGAGTGTTCTCGCCGCTGCGATCGAGCCGCATGGTGCCGGGATCGATGCGCTTTTGTACCGCGGCGTCTGGCACATCTTTGACCAGGACGCAGATCTTCAACTGAAGCCTCCTTAGGGAATCTTGCGAGGGGCTCTGCCGAATTCAAGGGGGAGAGCCGGAGATGCTGGTTTGCGACGCGCAAGTTTACCGGGATTCGCCGGTTATTGACTGACGAGTCAATCGGGGGAGTCGCCGACCAGTCCCGAGAGCAATCCGATCTCCAGCTGGGGATCGCCGAAGCTGAAGCCGGGGACGACCGCGAGATCCATGAGGGAATCCAGGGCCTCGGCGGATCTGCCCCGGAGCGGGAACATCAGGCCCGGCTTCCCGGCACCGTGCTGCGCGGGTAGTAAGAGCGGGTCTCGTCGATGAAGGCGGCCATCTGGTCGGCAATACCCGGATCTTCGATTTCGACCATGTTCTCGGCGTTCTCCTCCCCGGAGCGGGAAAGGTTGAACGAGCCCAGGAAGACGGTGTCGTCGGCCACCGTGACCTTCGCGTGCATGAAGTCCCGCACGGCGCCGGTGCCCCAGGGAACGGAGCGCTTGCCGCTGAAGGGTAGTTTCTCGATGACCCGGGTCAGCAGCGGGATCTTCCATTTCGACCCGGTCGTCGCCCATTGTTCGTAGACCCGGTCGGTCTGGGGCTCGTCGACCACGCCGGCGACGTCGAGGCCGTCGCCGTGGCCGGCGATCTCGGCCAGAGTCCCGAGGATCGGGCCGGAGGTCAGGACCGGCGAGGCGATCCGGATGCGCCGCCGGGCGGAACCGAGCTTCGTGGAGATGCGCTGGGCGAGATCCTTGCCGTGACCGGGCGTGAACCAGACGCGGACGGTGGCATCGCCGACCTTGATCGGATTGGGATCTCCGAAGCCGGAGCGTTCGACCTTGTGGTGCTTCCAGAGTTCCTCGAAGTCCTCCAGGTACTCACGGGCCACCTCGGGGGACTCGATGATCGCCAGCACGTTCTCCTGGCGGGTCCAGGAGTACACCGACCAGTTGGCGGAGCCGGTCCAGACGGCCGCTTCGTCGCGCACCATGTACTTGTGGTGCATCAGGTCGGGGATCCCCTTGATCGGGGCGGTCTCGATCGGCAGCTGCGCAAGGATCTCGGGGTTGGTTTCCGGCGGCGGATGAACGGCCGGCAGGAAATTCCCGGCGTCGGGGTCGGCGGGCACGTCGTTGTACGCGAGCCGGACCTTCACTCCGCGTTCGGCGGAGTCTCTGAACGCCCGTGCCACCGTCTCACCGACCGGATCCGGCAGCCGGATGTCATAGAGCGCCAGCACCAGGGAGCGCTCGGCCTTCGAGATGAAGTCGACGATCCTCCCGGCCACCATCTCGGCCTGCTCGAGGCCGCCCTGGGGCCCGACATCGCGAAGGGTGAAGCACTCAATTCCCGAAGTGGCAGTCATTGCCCACAGGATATGGGGCGATGAAGCCGGTTCGCGGGTCAGAGCTCGCGACGGCTGACGCCGCTGCGGATGAACTCGACGATGTCGTCGGTCGGGGAGCCGGGGGTGAACACGCCGGAGACGCCGAGCGCCTTGAGGTCGTCGATGTCCTTGGTCGGGATGGTGCCGCCAACCGTGATCAGGACGTCGTCGATCCCCTCGGCCTCGAGCAGCTCGAGGATTCTCGGGACCAGGGTCATGTGGGCGCCGGAGAGGATCGAGACGCCGATCGCGTCGGCGTCTTCCTGAATCACGGTCTCGACGATCTGCTCCGGGGTCTGGTGAAGGCCCGTGTAGATGACCTCCATGCCGGAGTCGCGGAGGGCGCGGGCGATGATCTTCGCCCCGCGGTCATGACCGTCGAGGCCGGGCTTGGCCACGACGACGCGGATCTTGCGGTCGGTCTTCGGTTCGGCTACGACTGCTGCGCTCATCTCGAGAAATCCTATTCGTGGCTAGAAGACGGGGGTCTCGGTGTAGGTGCCGAAGACTTCCTGCATCGCCTCGATCATCTCGCCTTCGGTCGTGTGGGCCCGGGCGGCGTCGAGGATCGGATACATCAGGTTGGCCTCGCCGGCGGCCGCTTCCTTCAATGACGCGAGCGCCGACTCGACCTCGGCCGAGTCGCGCTTCGCCTTGGTCGCGGCGAGCCGCTCGACCTGCTTCGTCTCCAGGGCGGGATCGATGTGGAGCAGCGGCACTTCCTCTTCCTCGGTCACGTACTGGTTGACTCCGACGATCGTGAAGTCGCCGTCGTCGACCCGGCGCTGGAAGTCGAAGGCCGCCTCGCCGATCTCGCGCTGCGGGAAGTTCTGCCGGACCGCCTCGACCATGCCGCCTAGCTCGTCGATCTTGCCGAAGTAGGAGTAAGCCTCGGCTTCCATCTCGTCGGTCAGCGATTCGACGAACCAGGAGCCGCCGAGCGGGTCCGGGGTATTGGTCACGCCGGTCTCCTCGGCGATGATCTGCTGGGTTCGCAGTGCCACCCGCACCGCTTCCTCGGTCGGCAGCGCGAGCGCCTCGTCGAAGGAGTTGGTGTGGAGCGACTGGGTGCCGCCGAGCACACCGGCCAGGGCCTCGATCGCGGTGCGGACGATGTTGTTCAGCGGCTGCTGAGCGGTCAGCGAGACGCCGGCGGTCTGGGTGTGGAAGCGGAGCCGCATCGACTCGGGCTTCTTCGCTCCGTAGGTCTCCTTGAGCTCGCGGGCCCAGATCCGGCGGGCGGCACGGTACTTGGCGATCTCCTCGAAGAAGTCGATGTGGGCGTTGAAGAAGAACGAGAGGCGCGGCGCGAAGGCGTCGACGTCGATGCCCCGCTCGATCGCCCGCTCCACGTACGTGAACCCGTCCTTCAGGGTGAAGGCCAGCTCCTGCGCGGCGGTCGCCCCGGCCTCGCGGATGTGGTAGCCGGAGATCGAGATCGGATGCCAGCGCGGCATCCGGTCGGTGCAGTACTCGACCATGTCGGTGACCAGGCGCATCGCCGGCTCCACCGGGAAGCACCACTCCTTCTGGGCGATGTACTCCTTGAGGATGTCGGTCTGGATCGTTCCCGAGAGCCTCTCGGAGGCGACGCCCTGCTTCTCGCCGACCAGCACGTAGAAGGCGAGCAGGATCGCGGCCGGCGCGTTGATCGTCATCGAGGTCGAGACCTCGCCGAGCGGAATCCCCTGGAAGAGGATCTCCATGTCGTCGATCGTGTCGACCGCGACGCCTTCGCGGCCGACCTCGCCGAGCGAACGGGCGTGGTCGGAGTCGTAGCCCATCAGGGTCGGCATGTCGAAGGCGGTGGAAAGGCCGGTCTGGCCGTGGTCGAGCAGGTAGTGGAAACGCTCGTTGGTCTCCTCGACGGTGCCGAAGCCGGCGAACTGGCGCATGGTCCAGTTGCGGCCGCGGTACATCGACTCGTACGGTCCGCGGGTGAACGGGTACTGGCCCGGCTCGCCGATCTTGACGTCGGAATCGCCGGCGAGGTCTTCGCGGCCGTAGCGAGCCTTGATCGACTTGCCCGACATCGTCGTGAATTCTTTTTCAGCCGCCTCGGCCGCCTTGCGGGCGGCATCGGAGGGGGCGGCACCGGTGTCTGGAGTCGATGTGGGTTCCATAAGTTAGGTAGGCAGATAGTAGGGCATCCGAGCTTTTCTGTGCAATGATTTCCCGAATGGCCTCGTTGGGACAGACAGAAACCCGGATCGATCTGCTGCGCGAAGCGCGTCGCCAGTGGGAGAAGCACTGGGGCGAGGAGCCGGCTCCGGCGATGGCCGCAGTCACCACACTGATGAGAGCCCAGCAGATCCTGATGGGGCACCTGAACGAGCTGCTGGCGCCCTTCGAGCTCACCTTCGCCCGCTACGAGGTGCTGATGCTCCTCTACTTCACGAGGGACGGGGCCCTGCCGCTCGGCAAGATCGGCGAGCGGCTCCAGGTCCACCCGACCAGCGTGACCAGCCTGATCGACAGGCTCGAACGCGACGGATACGTCGAACGGGTCCCCCACCCTTCGGATCGCCGCACCACCCTGGCCAGCCTCACGGTGGCCGGCCGCAACATCGCCGGGCAGGCCACGAAGATCCTCAATGAAGACCGGTTCGGGATGAACTCGCTCTCCAGCGAATCTCACGAGGAGCTGGTGCTCCTCCTCGACCGCATCAGGGAGACCGGCGGCGACGCGGTCAGAAGAACCTGACGGATTCCGAATTCCGTTCGCGGCCGACGCTGAGCCACTTCGACCGGACGCTCACAAAACCACCGCCCAAGAACGCCGCCTGCCAGGCCATGAACGGATACGTTAGCGGTGGTCAAACACGAGGGAGAAGGGAAAGGGAGATGAAGAAAGCAGGGATCATCGTATTGCTGTGGCTGCTGGGGGCAGCACCCGCCGCGGCGGCGGAGCCACCGGTCTCGGACTGGGTCCAGACCGGGCGGGTCCAGTTCAGCGGAACCGACGCTTTCTTCCGCTCCCAGGGACTGGCCAGCGACGACGAAACCCTCTTCTTCTCATGGAACATCGGGCTCAGCCGGACCGAGATCGACGACACGTCCGTGATCCTCGCCGACAACACCACCGGGGCGATTCCCGACGACCTCGCCGACAGCAACCACAACCACATCGGTGACATCGACGTGGCCGACGGGATCGTCTACGCGCCGATCGAAGACGGCCCCGCCTATGCCGAGCCCTGGGTCGTGCTCTACGACGCCGACACTCTCCAGCCGACCGGCAAGCGCTACCTCCTCCCCGCCACCCTCCAACGCGACGGGGTGCCGTGGATCGCGGTCGACAAGCCGCGCGGAGTCGCCTACTCGATGGAGTGGGGAGACACCGGCAAGCTCTTCGTCTACCGGCTCAGCGATTTCGAGCTGCTGCGCACGGTCGCCCTGAGTGAACCGGTCCCCCGGATTCAGGGCGCGAAGATCTTCCGCGGGAACCTCTACGGATCCCGTGACAACGGTTCCCAGAAGTCGATCGTGGCGATCGACCCGGACACCGGCCAGGTGACGAATCTGTTCGACCGCGATCTCGGTGAAGGCTACGAGGCCGAGGGAATCGCCTTCGTCCGCCGCCCGACCGGCACGGAGATGCTGGCGACCGGGATCAAACAGGGCTCGCAGGGATACACGGAGATGCGGATCTACCGGATCGGAGGCGACGAGACCGCACCGGTGCTGAGCGCGCCGGCGTTCAAGCCGGCCAAGGTTCGTCCCGGAAAGAAGCTGTCCCTGAAGGTGAGCTCGTCGGAGGCGGTGACCGTGAGCGCACGTTGGCTCAAGTGCGTCGGGCCGAAGCGAAAGCCCTGCACCAAGACGAAGCCGGTCGGCATCGCCCGGAGCCTCGTCCTCCCGGCCGGAACGAGCCGGACGGCTCTCGCGCCGAACTACCCCCGGGTCGGCAAGAAGCCCGTTCGCCTCACCCCGGGCCGGTGGCAGATGGCCGTGACCCCGACCGACCGGGCCGACATCGTCGGCGCCCGAAAGATCGTCGGACTGACGGTGCTCAAGCCTCGCCGCTGAGTTCTTCCCCGACCCGATCGGTGAACCTGCCGGGCTTCAGAGCGTAGGTTTCGCGGCCGAGATCCAGGCAGGAGTCCGTCCGGGCTTCCCGGGCGGCGCCGATCAGCTCCGCCAGCCGTGAGCGGTCCCTCTCGTCGAGGTCACGGCCATCGAGGTCTTCGCTCAAGACGTCGAAGTCGTGGAGCTGACCGAGCTGGTCAGCCAGCTCTTCGGCCTGTTTTCTGATCGCGGTGAATTCGCCGGGCAGACGGGGTTCGAGGATCTCGAGCTGGTAGCGGAGGTCCTTGGCCCGCTTGCGCCAGTCGTGGAAATGCCCGGCTTCACCGCTCTTTCGCGCTTTCCCCATCGCCTTGCGGCCACGTCGGTAGGCACGACCGACGTTTCCGGCCACCTGCTCGCTGGAACCGTCGGGACGCCGTCCCTGGAAGCTGCGTCGAACCGAATCGATCGCGCGGGCCGCCTCGCCGAGCCCCTCCGGTGTGAGGTCGCCACGATGACGTTCCGCTTCGTCCTCCAGGCCGTTGCGCCAAGCGGCGGCACCGCCGAGGTCCGATCGCTCGCCGGTCACCGAGTCCAGGGTCCACAGCTTGACCTCGGCGTCGCGGGCCCCGGAGAGTCGAGCGGCCGCATCGCGACAGGCAGCATTGGCCTGGCGACGCTCCTCATCATCGATCGCGCCGCGCAACATCCTGAGCGCCGAGCGCGCCTTTTTCAGGCTCTTGCGAGCGTCGTGGACATGCCCGGCCGAGTCCTCGACGGATCCCGCCACCCTGACCGCGGCGGCGGCTTGAGCTGCGCGGGCCGCGACCACCCGGCAGATGCCGCCGGTCGACGGCTCACCCGGCCGCAACCGGTACTCGAGACCCTTGTCGGGCCGCCCGTCCACGGCCAGGCTCTGGTTGGCCCAGAACCGATCTCCGGTGAGCTCGCGACCGAACCAGTACGGCGGTTCGAATCCGGTCGCAGCTTCCTCCGAATCGAACTCGACCTCGACCACCCTGAGCCCTTCTAGCTCGCCCGCGTATTCGTCCAGCTCCGCGGTCAAGCCACCGCTCAGAGCGATCTTTCGCCGGACCTTCTCGACCCGTCGCCCTTCGGTATCCGGCCAGAGATCGTCGAAGGTCTCTCCGTCCAGCTCGACCTCGGTCTCGCGCCGGCACTCTCCGCGCCCGTTCTTGACGGTCAGGGTCAGTGCCTCACCGGCTCTGCGGAGCCGGACCTCGGATTCCGGGTCGATCGCGAGGTAACCCTGATCGATCGGGATCCCATCGGAGCAGGAGAGCCCCGCAGGAACCCGATCAATCAGAAACTTCCGCTCGATCTCCAAGATAGACCGAGCCTACAACCGCCCCGCATCTGCCTCTCGAGGCAACAGGACCAGCCCAGATAGCGATCCTGGTTCAGACCTGAACCAAAATCGCGTCGCCCTGACCGCCGCCGGAGCAGATCGCGGCGCAGCCGAGGCCGCCGCCGCGACGCTTCAGCTCGCGGACGAGGGCGCCGATGACGCGGGCGCCGGAGGCGCCGATCGGGTGGCCGAGGGCGATCGCGCCGCCGTTGACGTTGACCTTGTCCTCGTCGATGTCGAGCATCTTCACGGTGTTGAGCGAGACCGAGGCGAAGGCCTCGTTGATCTCCCACACGTCGACGTCAGCCGGGGTCTTGCCGATCTTCTCCAGGGCGGCCTTGGCAGCCAGGGCCGGGGTCTTGGCGAGGCAGGCGTACTCGTCGCCGATCTGGCCGTAGCCGACGATCGTGCCCATGATCTCCTTGCCGTTGGCCTGGGCCCATTCCTCGGAGGCGAGGACGAGCGCGCCGGCGCCGTCATTGACGCCCGGGGCGTTGCCGGCGGTGTGGGTGGCGTCGTCGCCACCGATGGCGCGAAGCTTGCCGAGGCTCTCGGCGGTCGCTTCCGGGCGGATCGCCTCGTCAGCGTCGACGACCGTGTCGCCCTTGCGGCCCTTGACGGTCACCGGGACGATCTCCTCGGCCAGGATGCCGGCCTTCTGAGCCTTGTCGGCCAGCTCGTGCGACCGGGCGGCGAAACGGTCCATGTCCTCACGCTCGATGCCCAGCTCGTTCGAGACGCCGCTGGCCTCGTTGATCATCTGAAGGTGGGTGAAGGGGTTGGTCAGGCCGTCGTGGGTCATCGAGTCGACGGCCTTGACATCACCCATGCGGAAGCCCGAGCGGGCTCCAGGCAGCAGGTAGGGAGCACCGGACATCGACTCCATGCCGCCGGCGACTCCGACCTCGATGTCACCGGCGCGGATCGCCTGGTCGATGAGGCCGGTGGCACGCATGCCGGAGGCGCAGACCTTGTTCACGGTCTCGGACGGGACTTCCTTGGGGATGCCGCCGTTGATCTGGGCCTGGCGCGAAGGGATCTGACCCTGACCGGCCTGGATGACCTGGCCGAAGCTGACCTGTTGGACCTGGTCCGGGGCCACACCGGCGCGTTCGAGGGCGCCGGCGATGGCGACGCCGCCGAGCTCGGCTGCGTTGACTGTGGCGAGCCCACCGCCCATCTTGCCAAAGGGGGTACGGGCAGAACTCAGGATGACGGTGCGGGCCATGGTGCCTTTCAGGTCTCGAGGGGAAATCGGGAAACGGGACGAAACGAAGCGGAATATGGACGATACCGGGTGTCTAGACTCCGGCGAATGAAGGCCTACACCACCGATGTCGCCCTGTCCGATCTCGACGCCGACCTCGTCGCCGTCGGCCTCTATGAAGGAGACGAGCTCTCCGAACCGCTCGGCGACACGCCTGGCGCCTCGGACGCCTCGGGGGATTTCAAGTCCCAGGTCGTCGTCTACCCGGGCAAGCCGGAACGAGTGGTGATCATCGGCCTCGGCAAGAAGGAGGACTTCACTCCCGAAAAGGCCCGGGTGCTCGGCGCCGTCTCCCAGAAGGCCCTGGCCCAGGTCAAGGGTGAGGTCCTCGCCTGGATGCTGCCCGACGCCCCCGACGGCATCGAGCCGGGCCGCCTCGCGGCGGCGCTGGTCGAAGGCGCCGGCTTCGCGGCCTTCGAGTTCGACCGCTACAAGTCGGGCAGCGACGGCGAGGAGGCGCCGCCGAGCCTGAAGGCGGTCGAGATCAACACCGACCAGGACATCGCGGACATGGTCCGGGTCGGCGAGGTGGTCGCCAACTCCGGAAACCGGGCCCGTTACCTCCAAAGCCTTCCGGCCAACGTGGCCACGCCCGAGTACCTGGCCGACCGGGCGAGGGAGATCGCGGGGAACCACGGGAAGGTCACCGTGGACGTGATGGACCGGGCCCAGATCATCGCGGCAGGGATGGGTGGCCTCGAAGCCGTCTCCAAGGGAGGCGAGGATGTCGAGCCGCGGCTGATCACCCTCAAGTACACCGGCAAGGGCAGCGGGGAGAAGCTCGGGCTGATCGGCAAGTCGGTGACCTTCGACACCGGCGGGATCTCGATCAAGCCTTCGGCCGGCATGCACGAGATGAAGATGGACATGTCGGGCGGCGCCGCCGTGCTGGAGGCCGTGAACGCGATCGCCGAGCTCGATCTGGCGATCGACATCATCGCTGTGCTCCCCTCAACCGAGAACATGCCTTCGGGCACGGCGCTGAAGCCGGGTGACATCATCACCCAGCTGAACGGCAAGACCGTGGAAGTGACCAACACCGATGCCGAAGGACGCCTGATCCTGGCCGACGCCCTGGTCCACTGCGCCCGCGAAGGCGCCGACCGGATGATCGACCTCGCCACCCTGACCGGGGCCGTGCTGATCGGTCTCGGCTCGACCTACGCGGCTCTGATCGCCAACGACGACGATCTCGCGGCGCAGGTCACGCAGGCCGCGGACAGGTCCGGCGAGCTGGTCTGGCGCCTGCCCCTGCATCCGGAGTACAAGGACCTGACCAAGGGTGAGATCACCGACCTGGTCAACGCCTCGGCCCAGCGCAAGGCCGGCACGATCTACGCCGGCTCATTCCTCGAGGAGTTCACCGAGGGCAGGCCCTGGGCCCACCTCGACATCGCCGGCACCGCCTGGGACACCGGCCGCGAATACTGGGGCAAGGGCCCCACCGGCTTCGGAGTGCACCTGTTGGTCGCGCTGGCACGCGACCAACAGGCTTGACCGCATGCCATCCGGTCTACGCCGGATGGCCACGGGAACCCGCCCAACCATCAATTCTTCGATGGGCGGGCGGGTTTATCTGGGAGGCGGGGCGAAGCTCGCCGGCTTACGGCATTTTCACCGCAGGTTGCCGGGCTGTGAATCAGGACATGATCAGGCAGGTGGAGGTGGCCGAGGCCAGCAGCTTCCCGGTTTCCTCGGCGTAGATCTTCGCCCCGGCCGTGGCCTGCCGTCGACCGCGGTACTCGACGGTTCCTTCGGCCCGTACATGCCCGGTCTCCCGGGTCAGGGGGCGCAGGTTCTTGACTTCGAGGGTCAGGGTCGTGTAAGCCTCGCCGAGCGCCAGGGTGGTGTGGACCGCGCAGCCGGCGACCGAATCGAGGAGAGTGGCCATGAACCCGCCGTGGACCATTCCGATCGGGTTGTAGTGCTCCTCGCCCGGCAGAGCCGAAAAGACCGCTCGGCCTTTCTCGATGTCGACCGGTGACATGTTCATGAGGACCGCGATCGGCGCCGGCGGAATCTTCCCCTCCTTGACCGCGCGCATGTAATCGAGCCCGGCCAGCTTCATGCCTTCCCCGGCCGAGGCCATCGGGTCCTGCCAGTCGAGGGTCAGCGAACGGCTGATCTCCGGCCTCTCGACCGCGAACTCAGCCGCCCGCTTCCTCGCCATCTCCTGGCCGGAGCTCACCTACTCGCCCTCCAGCGACGCATCGCGCGCTCCGGACGGACCTTCTCGCCGACGCCGTACTGGAGGTCGGCGAGGATTTCCGCCTCGGTGAGGTCGATCTTGAGCGGCCTCATCTGGAATCTCGTCAGGTTTCTCGGATTGCGCTTCATGGTGCTCCCCTTTCGGGGTCGTTTCGGCTTCTCGAAAGGAAACCGCGTACTCGCTAATCACCCTACACGAGTGAGTCTGATGAAACGACTCACATGAGATATCTCACACAAGGGAGGAATTCATAGGATCACCGGCATGAACTTTGATCTGACTGATGAGCAGCGCCTGCTCAGGGAGACAGTCCGTGACTTCGCCGTGAGCGAGGTCGCGCCGGTCGCCGAAGAGCTGGACCGCACCAAGGCCTTCCCATACGAGATCGTCGAGAAGCTGGGTGACCTCGGACTCATGGGGATTCCGTTCCCCGAGGAGTTCGGCGGCAGCGGCGGCGACATCCTCTCCTACGCCCTCGCGGTCGAAGAGCTGGCCCGGATCGACTCGTCCGTCGCGATCACGATGGCCGCACACACTTCCCTCGGCACGACGCCGATCTACAACTGGGGCACCGACGAGCAGAAGGCCGAGTGGCTGCCCCAGCTGACCTCGGGCAAGAAGCTGGCTGCTTTCGGACTGACCGAGCCCGAAGCCGGCTCTGACGCCGGCAACACCAAGACCAGGGCCGAGTTGGATGGCGACGAGTGGGTAGTCAACGGCGCCAAGCAGTTCATCACCAACTCGGGCACCGGCATCTCGGCCTGCGTGACGGTCACCGCGGTCACCGGCACCGACGATCGCGGCCGGCCGGAGATCTCGAACATCATCGTGCCCAACGGCACCCCCGGCTACACCGTCGATCCGCCCTATCGCAAGATGGGTTGGAACGCCTCCGACACCCATCCCCTCACCTTCGAGGATGCCCGGGTGCCCGAGTCGAACCTGCTCGGCCCGCGCGGACAGGGCTTCAAGCAGTTCCTGCAGATCCTCGACGGCGGCCGGATCGGCGTCGCCGCGATGTCTGTCGGCGTCGCCCAGGGCGCCCTCGACGAGGCGATCAAGTACGCCAAGGAGCGCCAGGCCTTCGGCCAGTCGATCTCCAAGTTCCAGGCGATCCAGGCCAAGATCGCCGACATCTCCGCCCAGCTCGAGGCCGCCCGCCTGCTCACCTACCGGGCCGCGATCGAGAAGGACCGGGGCGAGAACTTCACCCTCACCGCCGCCCAGGCCAAGCTGATCACCGGCCGCCTGGCCGTCCGGGCGACCGAAGAGGCGGTTCAGATCCACGGCGGCTACGGCTTCATCGAGGAGTACCCGGTCTGCCGCTTCTACCGCGACGCCAAGATCCTCACCATCGGCGAAGGCACCGACGAGGTCCAGCAGATGGTCATCGCCCGCGCCCTGGGCTGTTAGAAGGTGTGGCCTCGGACGGGCGAGGCGCCAGGGAGGCTCGCCTCAGGCGATGACGGCTTACTTCTGTAGCGGGTTGGCCGTGGTGGAACCGGCCGGGCGATCCTTGAGCTCGGCTCCACGACCGACCGTGTCGGGGATGCCGTAGTAGTCGAGGACCTGCATCTCCTGCTCGCGATTCAACGGCAGAGCGGGATCGACCGCGGGAGCGTTGCGGATCACCTCGCGATCGTGAGGCGTCCAGATACGTCCGGCGGCGGCAGCGCATTCGCGGATCGAGATCGGGACGACCTTGCCGAAGCGGCCGAGCTTGACCAGCACCCACGACGGTTGGCCGGACTCGCCGTCGACGAACAGCCCTTCCACCCGAGCCACTCCATGGCCGGTCACGTCATCGACGCGGTATCCGTCCCAGGCCTTGACGTCTTCCAGGCTGGGCTGAGGGGCACCGTTCTCACTCATCGATCTCTCCTTCCAGAAGTTCGGCCGCGGCCGACGCCGGGTCGAGTTCGCGGCTGACCACGCGGTTCAGAAGCTCCACCACCTCGGGATCATCCTCGATCGCCGCCTCGAGGCGTCGCCGCAGCCTCGCGGTCGCCAGGCCCAGTACCTCGGAACGCAGGTTGCGGGCGCGACGCTCGGCCAGGGTGCCTTCGCTCTCGATGAAGGCGCGATGCTCGGCCACCTTGGCCGCCAGCTCCTCGATCCCCTCCCCGCGAGCCGCCTCGGTGCGCAGGATGGGCACCCTCCAGCCTCCGGGGGTATGGGCCAGCGACAGCGCGCCGCGTACTTCGCGGATCATCGTGTCGGTCATCGGATGATCGGACTTGTTGACCACGATGATGTCGGGGATCTCCATCACTCCGGCCTTGAGCGCCTGGATCGAGTCGCCGGATCCGGGCATCAGCGCGAGGACGATGGTGTCGGCGTGATCGACGATGTCGATCTCGCCCTGACCGACCCCGACCGTCTCGACCAAGACGTCGTCCTTGCCGGAAGCGTCCATGACCAGAGCCGCCTGGAGCGCCGCCTCGGAGAGACCGCCCAACGCACCGCGGGAGGCCATCGAGCGGATGAAGACGCCCTTGTCGAGGAAATGCTCGGTCAGACGGATCCGGTCGCCGAGCAGCGCGCCCTGGGTGAAGGGACTGGAAGGATCGATCGAGAGGACGGCCACCTGGCGGTCCTCTTTCCGCAGCTCTTTGGTGAGGGCGCCGATCATGGTGCTCTTGCCGACCCCGGGAGGCCCGGTGAAACCGATGATCCGAGCCTTGCCCGTCTTCGGGTAGACCTCACGGACCAGCTCCCAACCGGCCGGGTCATCGGACTCGATCAGGGTGATCGCCCGGGCCAGGGCCCGCTTGTCGCCGGTGAGCAGCCGTTCGGCGAGCGGACTGTGGGAAGTGGCGGCGTCGTTCATCTCTCCGGCCAGTCTAATTAGACTCACGGCCGGTTTGACAGGCTCTCTTCCATCCTTCGCCCGCAAGGGCATGCTCAAGCCCAAATACGGGCAGCTCTTTTGGCGCTATCTCTGGCGGCGGCTACTGACCCGATCCGGCCGCCGATGGGTGACCGACGGACCGGTTTTCTTCGGACGCGGGCTGCAGCTGCAGACCGGGCCGAAAGCGCGGATGAGGTTCGGCCGCTGGGTCTGGATCGGTGACGGCACCAAGATCCGCTGCCACGAGGGAGAGGTCGAGATCGGCCCCAAGACGGTATTCGGGCAGGAATGCACGATCTCCGCCTACCGCAGGGTGCGGATCGGGGCCGAGTGCGTGATCGCCGACCGGACCATGTTCATCGACTTCGACCACGGCGTGGTCGACGTCGAACGGCCGATCCGCGACCAGGGCATCTACATGGAGGACGTGATCGTCGGCTCCAACGTGTGGATCGGCTACGGGGCGGCGATCCTGCGCGGGGTCAAGGTCGGCGACAACTCGGTGATCGGGACCAACTCGGTCGTGACCCGGGACGTGCCCGCCAATGCGGTGGTCGGCGGCGTGCCCGCCCGGGTCCTGCGCATGCGGGATGCTCCCACCGACTTGAAGTGGCCCGACCCGGTCGAACCGGAACCGGGCACGCCCGGCGTGATGGATCCGCCGACGCCCTGAAGCCGGCCTGGGGCTAGCGCCGTCCCTTCCTCACGGCGATCTTCGCAGCACCGATCGAAGGGAACGATCCCGTCTTCGAGAGCACCTTGACGCCACGGGTCAGCTTGCAGGTATCCGAGCCGCCGAAGGTCGGGATGCCGGCCGCGACCACGCCTCGATCGTCTTGCCAGGCGATCGACTTCCCGTCCTGCGAGATGCTGACGTTCTCGGCCTTGCCCTTGGCCGGGAGCAGACAGGCGCCGCTGCCGCTCGCACCGCCCAGGCCACTGATCCGAGAAGCCAGGATCACGCTCAGATCCTGACCGCTGCCGGACGGTGAGATCAGCTCGGCCGCCGCGATCTTCTTGTTGGCCGAGACATCGGTTCGCTGGAGCTCGAGACCCGTGCTTTCGGTGCTGAACCAGCCTTGGAACTCGTCGACGAAGGGAGGCTGTCCCGAGGTTTTCTGAACCCCTACGAAGACGTCCTGCTGTTCAGCGACGATTCGGTTGCCGACCGTCGTCGGCCACTTCTCGCCGACGATCGCGAAGGGCGGGGTCAAGCCCCAGTTCTTGTCCGCGGGCATCACATAGGTGCCCTCTTCGAGGTTCGAGACCGGGTAGTTGTAGGTCATCGTCTGGTAGCCGTAGACGGCGATGCGCCCATTCGAGGTCAGGTCCAGGCTGAGCGGGTAGATGTAGGAGGTCCAGCCCGACTTGGCCGTGAGCACCCCTTTGTGGATCGCCTTGCCGGTCGGCCCCCACAGGGTGAAACGGTTGAGGTTCGACATCGTTCCCGGAACCCGCTGAACGGCGATGATCCGGCCGTTGTCGGACTGGGCGACCTCCTGCCAGCGCCGTTTGCCCTTCGGCTGGCCGGCGACCTTCCGTTTCGTCTTGCCGTCGAGCGACGAAACCCAGACGCCGCGTTTGTCGACGTAGGCGACCGAAGCCGCCTCCGAAACTGCCGTGACGGTCAGCAATCCGACCAAGACCAATGCCAATGTTCCCCAAAGCCTCCGCATGGCACAAATCCTATCTGTGTTCCGCACACAAAGCAGGCTCCCACGGTTTGTCGAAGGCGCGGTCGGGTACGCGATACTGCCCTTGCAAAACCTTCGAGGAGGATGAGTGGCGGAAAAAGCCATAGAGGTCAGAGACCTCAGCAAGAAATATGGCGACGAGATCGTCGCCCTGGACGGGATCTCGTTCTCGGTCGAGCAGGGCACGGTCTTCGGGCTGCTCGGCCCGAACGGGGCCGGCAAGTCGACCACCGTCAAGATCCTGACGACCTTGGCCGCACCAACCTCCGGATCGGCCAGCATCTCCGGATTCGACCTGCTTGACGATGCTGCGGAAGTGCGCCGTCAGATCGGCGTAGTCGCCCAGAACTCGACGGCGGACCGGGAGGCGACCGCGCGCGAGAACATCCGGCTGCAGGGCCAGCTCTACGGGATGAAAGGGCCGGAGCTCGAATCTCGGATCGAGGCCTTGCTCGAGTCCTTCAACCTGGCCGAGCACGGCGACCGCTTCGTCCGCGGCTTCTCCGGCGGCATGGAGCGGCGACTGACCATCGCCATGGCGCTGGTCCACCAGCCGAAGGTGCTGTTCCTCGACGAGCCGACCACCGGCCTCGACCCCGAGGTCCGGGCCGAGATGTGGGAGGAGATCTCCACCCTCGCCTCGCAGGAAGGCATGACCATCCTGCTCACCACCCATTACCTGGAAGAAGCCGACATGCTGGCCCAGAACCTGGCGATCGTCGACCAGGGCCGGATCGTGGCCGAGGGGACCCCGGACGAATTGAAGAAGGCTCTCGAGGGCGACGCGATCCAGGTCGGTCTCGGGGAGGCCCGGGAGCAGGACCAGGTCTTGGCCGCGCTGGCCGGGGTTGACGGGCTGACCGAGGTGCTGCTGAACGGACGCACCCTCCACGCCCGGGCCGGCGACGGCGCCAGGTCGGTTCCCTCCGTGCTGAACGCGCTGGAGACCGCCGGGATCGCCGTCGATTCGGTCACCGTCTCCCGCCCGTCGCTCGACGACGTCTACCTGAAATACGCCGGTCGCACCATCGAGCAGGCCGAGAAGAAGAGCGAGGAAGCCGCATGAACGTGTTCGCCGACACCTGGCACATGGCCCAGCGACACATCCGAGCCCTGATCAGACAGCCCTGGTGGATCGCCGTGACCCTGGTCCAGCCGATCATCTGGCTGGTCCTGTTCGGTGGCCTGTTCAAGAACATGGCCGACCTGCCGGGCTGGCCTCACGGGCTGACCTTCCGCGAGTTCATCATCCCCGGCGTGATCGTGATGACCGCCTTCTTCTCGGCCGGCTGGGGCGGCATGGGCATGATCGACGACATCAAGCGGGGGATCATCGACCGGTTCCTGGTCTCCCCCGCGAGTCGTTCCTCGATGGTCACCGGCCGGCTGCTGTCCGGCTTCCTGACCATCGCGATCCAGGCCCTGATCGTGCTGGTCCTCGGCTGGATCATGGGCGCCCACTACCCGGGCGGCCCGCTCGGAATCGTGATGCTGATCGTGATTGCAGGGATCGTGGGCTTCGGCTTCGGAGCCTTCTCGAACGGACTGGCGTTGATCATCCGCAAGGAGGAGAGCCTGATCGCGATGATGCAGTTCCTGCTCTTGCCGCTCACCTTCCTGGCCGC
>Ga0153956_1001130_pt1 | contig 25083 bp, 24 predicted proteins | sample TSFL040MetaG_FD_104704 | JGI IMG/M metagenome (GOLD analysis project Ga0153956, IMG submission 104704) | Attine ant fungus gardens microbial communities from Florida, USA - TSFL040 MetaG | ecosystem: Host-associated > Fungi > Mycelium > Unclassified | place: USA: Florida, Wekiwa Springs... | reverse complement strand
GCGCCTTCCTCGATACCCAGGCGAATATAGCTCTGCACCCGGTTCCATTGTTTCTGGCTAACCATCGGCCCGATCGTAACCGTCGGGTCGGTGGACTCTCCGACCTTGAGGGCGGCGATGGCCACTTGGAGGTGATCGAGAATCTCCGGCAGGCGCGACCGCGGGGCCAGGACGCGCGTTCCGGCGATGCAGGCCTGGCCGCTGTTGAGGAAGCCGACCGCGACGACGGTCGAGACCGCGCTCTCAAGGTCGGCGTCGGGCAGGATGATGTTCGGCCCCTTGCCGCCAAGCTCCAGGGTCACGCGCTTCATCGTCTCTGCCGCTGATCGCATGATCGAACGACCCACCGCCGTCGAGCCGGTGAAGGTCACCTTGGCGACGTCCGGGTGCGACGTGAGTTCGGCGCCAACCAGGTCACCGCGGCCGTTGACGATGTTGAACACACCGGCGGGTACGCCGGCCTCGTGCAGCGCCTCGGCAAGGACTTGCGTCTGAATGGCGCTCATCTCGCTGGGCTTGATGACGAAAGTGCAGCCCGCGGCCAAAGCGGTGGCAAGCTTGCTGCAGATGGAGCCGATATTGCTGTTCCACGGGCTGATGGCGGCGACGACACCCACCGGCTGCAGGGTGACTTCCGCGCCGCCGACATTTTGGGTGAACTCGAACGCCTCCAGCGTTTCGGCCATGTCGAGGAAGAGGTTGGCTGCGTGCGCGGTGGAGAAGCCCACGAAGGCCTGCGGCGCGCCGTACTCCTCGATCATGGCGGCGGCGAGCGCATCGGTCCGCGCCGCGACTGCGTCGTGCAGTCGGCGCAGCATGGCGATACGCTCCCCCTTCGTGGTGCGCGACCAGGCCGGGAAGGCCCGCTTGGCAGCGGCCACGGCGGCCCTGGCATCGATCTCGTCGCCCAGACGCACCTGGCCGATCCTCTCTTCGGTGGCGGGATTGAACAGGTCGAACAGTTCCTCCCCGTGCGGAGTGACGATCTGATCCGCCGGAAGGCTATGTGAGCCGCCTGGCGGCATGAAGTCCATGACGCGCTGGCCGCACATCAGGGGTTTCAGTTATTGCAGTTACGACCTCACCCGACTATATCGGCCGTCTAGGAGAACCCGTCATGGCCAGCCAGGTCGTCAAGTTTGCCGGTCTTTCGGACCGGGATCGCAAGAAGGTGTCGTCTCTGCCCAAACTGGCCGAGGGCGATCGCGTCGAGCTGCACGTCCGGCACCGGAATGGTCAGGACCAGACCCTTTCGCTGCCGCCGGCCGCGATCAGCGTCGTGGAGACGCTTCTCACCCGGCTGCTCAGCGGCGAGCGGGTGGCGGTCCTCACTGAAGATCAGGAATTGAGCCCCACAGAGGCGTCCGCCATCCTCGGCATCTCGCGGCCGCTCGTTGTGCTGCGGATGGATCGCGGCGATCTCCCGTTCCGCTATGTCGGTAAGCACCGCCGCGCGTCACTCAAGGACGTGCTCGCGCTGAAGACCAGCCTCGATGGCCGCCAGAAGGCGCTCGATGCGCTGGCCGAAGATACAGAGGATCTCATGGTCACCCATGGCCTCTAAACCGCCTGTCGCGGTCTACGATGCCTGCGTCCTCTATCCCTTCCATCTTCGCAATGTCCTGATCCAGCCCGCCTCCCGTTGGGCGCCGCCAGCGTCCATCACGAAGTAATCACGGCGGGCATAATCGCCGGGGCCCTCGGTCAGCTCGGGGCCACCCGAACAATCACGCCTATGGGCGCAATTCGGGCGGGCGAGGCCGGCGGTCAGTTGATCCGTTCGAGCAGGGGGCGCGCCTTGCCTTCGAGGTCGAGCCGGCCATCCTGCTGAGTCTTCGAGCGGGCGAGCGCGGTGATGCCGTTCACGAAGTCGAACACGCTCTCGGGCGGCCGCCCCTCCTCGGCCAGGACCGTTTCGATCACTTTCGTGGTCTCGGATTTGGAGAAGCCGCGCTTGCGCAGGAAATCCCCACGATCCTCGTCCTTGCGGGCGACGATGCGCTCGCGCGCGGTGCGGATTCCGTCGACGAAGCTGCGGGGCGAGGCGTCGGCGAAATGTTCCAGCGCCGGTTCGGCCTGCTGGGCGAAGCGTCCGGCGGCAAACTTGCTGTGCCGGATCTTGATCTCCTCGAAATTCTCGACGCCCCAGAGAATGCGGTTGGCGCACACCGCGCGCAGATAGAAGGTCGCGATACCAAGCGTTTTCGCACCGACCTCGCTGTTCCAGCAATAAAAGCCGCGGAAGAAGAGATCGGGATCGCCGTTGGGCAGGCGCCCGGCCTCGATCGGATGGGTGTCGTCGACAAGGAAAAGGAAGATGTCGCGATCCGAAGCGTAGAGCGTCGTCGTTTCCTTCGAGACGTCGACATAGGGGTTATATTGCATCGTCCGCCAATCGAGGACGCCAGGGACCTTCCAGCGGGTGTCGCCGGTGCCGTTGCCCGCGAACCGCATCACCGCCTCGACCAGCTGGTGGTCCCAGATCCGGCCATAATCGGGGCCGGTGACGGCACGCAGCTCGGTGCGGCCATTGTCGGTCTGGAGCAGCTTCACCTGCTCGGCGCGGTGGTTGAGCAGGCCGTGCTGCAGGTTGATCCCGGCGAGCGCGGCGGGAAGATCCCGCAAATAGGAGGCGGGCGCACCGACCATGCTGCACATCTGGCCGAACGACCAGTTGGTAGGTGCGACCGGCATGTCGCTGTCCGGGAGGAGCAGCGCGAGCCGTTCGGGCGCGTCGCGGCGCGCCTCGACACGGATTTCCCGGCTTTCGACGATCTGGGTATGGGCGCGCTGTGCGCGGGCGTGAACGCTGGCATGAAGGTCGCCGAGCGACAGGAAGCGCTCGTCGTCGGGTCGCGAGAACCATTCGGAGGAGACGCGGTCGTTGGACGAACCACGGGAAAGATCGACGCGATAGGCGCCGGACACGCGGCGATTGGCGGAAGGAGCAAGACTGGCCATGGTAAATCTCCGAAATGAAGGGTGTGCACCGACCGCGATGCCAACCGCACCGCCCGGCCACCCTTCCCCTCATCCTCCCCTCCACCGCGCTGATCCGACCGTGCATCGCGGTTCCGCCGCGTGTGCCAGTCGGAGCGTTATGGATGGCGGCGCTGGCGCGGGGATTTGTCGGTTGTTAAGAAAGATGCTCTTTCTTTTCAGGGCCGGAGGTGTTCGGCTGTGATTTCCGCCATCTTCTATGAAAGAGGGTGCATGACCGACGCGATCGACCCGCTCATCACGCTGACAGCCGACATTGTTTCAGCGCATGTATCCAACAACAACGTGGCGGTGTCCGAAGTCGAAACCCTGATCGGGATGGTTCATGGAGCGTTGAAGGGGCTGGGACAACAGCCTGTGACGGTCGAGAAAAAGCCGCAACCTGCCGTGTCGATCAAGGCGTCGGTCAAGCCCGACTATCTCGTTTGTCTGGAAGACGGAAAGCGCATGACGATGCTTCGCCGTTATCTGAAGACGCATTTCGACATGACGCCCGCACAATATCGGGAAAAATGGGGTCTGCCTTCCGATTACCCGATGTCCGCGCCGAACTATTCGCGCACCCGGAGCGAACTCGCCAAGGCGCGCGGGCTCGGTCGCAAGCCGAAAGCCGCGGAGGTCGCCCCGGCGGATCCCGTAACGGCCAAGCCAGCGGAAGCCGCAGCGGTCAAACCGGCGAAGGTCACCGCCAAAACCCCGGCCAAGGCCGCGAAGGCGAAGGCAAAGGCGACAACGACGCGTCGTCCGAGGAAGAAAGCCGCGCCCGCGCATCCGGCATGATCGACCGCCGGTCGCGATTGAGCGCACGCCTTCTCATCGGCCTGGGTTTGTGCCTTTTCCCGATGGCGGCGTTCGCCGATCCCTGCACCGCGCCGCTTCCATCTCCGGGAACGCGGTTCAGCGGCGTGGTGCGCTATGTCGGCGATGGCGACGGCTTGTGCGTCGGTCCGAGAGGTAGGCCTGATCGGTGGATCGAAGTCTGCCTGGCAGACTTCTATGCGCCGGAGCTCCACGAGCGGGGCGGCGAGCAGGCCAAGCAGCGCCTGCGGTCTTTGGTGTTCGGCCGCACGGTCGCTTGCGTGGCCGACCATCGCAGCTATGACCGCATCGTTGCCGCCTGCACGGTCGACGGCAAACCGCTGGGTGACGAACTGCGGCGCCGGGGAGGCATAGAGGGTGGCCGGGCCATGCCGAGGAAGCGCCGCGCCGCCGCCACGCCGTATCCCTATTAATCGCCCGGCAGGGTAACGATGTCGGTGTCGCGCAGCAGCCGGTCGAGGGTGATCAGCGGCGTTCCGGTGACCTTGGCGTGGGCATAATGGAAGCAATCGAAATTGCTGAGCTTGCGCTTGCCGATGCCATGTTCCTGCGCGACCTCCACGGCATAGAGCAGTGCATCCGCCGGTGATGGACACTCGCGCAACGCGATGTTGCGCAGCGCCAGCCATTCGATGACCAGGGCATGGGCGTCGAGATAAGTGCAGCCGAGCTGATCGGGCCGCGACAGGACGATGATCGCCTCCCACGCCGCCAGAGCGGACGTATAGGGCGTTTCCGCCGCCATGATTGCTCGGTCATAGGCGGGAGCGGTTTCCTCCTTCGCGAAGATCGAGATGATTGCACAGGCGTCGATAAACATCAGTCGTCGCCGGTCAGGTCGTGGTCGAGCTCATGCCAGACATCGGCGCTGACGGGTTTGCGGTCCGGCCCGAAGGAAAGCCCCTTGCCGGCGAGGAGGCGCTGGGCGGTGTCGGACGGACTCTCCTTCCGGACCCGCTTTTGGATCGCCTCCTTGAGGGCGATCACTACCGCATCGGTGATGGACGTCTCGTCGAGCTGCGCCAGTCGCCGTGCGAGACTGTCGGCCTCGGGGTTCCTTATGCTCAATGTCATTGTATAGCTCCGTTTGTATGGCAACATATACCTTTTTAAGCCATACAGCAATCCGATGTGCGATTTCTCGCGAGGGGTGGGCCGGCTGGGTGTAGCCGACCCGGCCCACATCACGCCGGCATGTGCTCCATCGCGGCCAGGATCGCCTCGGCGCGGTCCGGGGGCATGAAGACCCGGGTACGATAGCCGATGATCTCGGTGAAGCAGCCCAAGGACTTCAGCCAGTCGAGCCGATCGAACGGATAGCCGCGCAGTTCGAGGCGCGGCTGGTCGTTGACCCGCACGCGGATCAGGCGCGCGCCCGGCAAGGCGTCGACCGGCGCACCCTCGCTGGAGGCCGCCGCAGCGACGATATCGGCGGGCGAAAGTTTGATCGCCTCTGCGATATCGAAGCTCGCGGCGGTCGCGGCCAACATCTCGGCCGAGATAATGCGGCCAAGCCGGGATTCACCTGAGGCTTCGTCGACAATTCGCCAGACCTGAACATCGTCTTCGGGCAGCTTGTCCCACACAGGAAGCAGCAGGCCCGTCGCGATATGGACGGTCTCGATATCGACCTGTTCGCGCGCTTGCTCGACCTCAGCGTCCCAGAGCGCGCGGAAGCTCGCTTCGTCGACCCGTTTCCAGAAGCTGCGCGTCAAATTCTCGACCTGAGCGCGGTCCTGGCCGGTCGGCCGGACAAGCTGGCACATCGGGATCGGCCGCCCTTCCTCGTCCATCGTCGACCAGGACGGCGCCCGCAGCGCGACGCGGCCCGACCGGCTGTTGCGCACGAACGCAATATCGTCCGTCCCGCTCCACACCGCCATCAGGCGATCGAAGGTGGTGGCGGAGCGCTTCACGTGCAGGTTGAGCTTCTGGAGGCGGGTTTCCGCGCCGGTCACGGCCTCGCGGTGGATGACAATATCGGAGAGCAGGTCGATCCGGCTGGCCCTGATCGTCTCGACGCCGAGATCCAAAGTGCCCGCCTCGCGCGCCGCGTCGATGCGCGCCTGGATCAGCCCGAAGAACTCATCGAAAATGGCGTCCTGCGTCGCGATCCGTAACGCGAGCAGCCGGTTGAGCCAGCGCTGGATCGGCGGAAGGCGTTCGAGCAGTTCGCCGCCCTCGCCGTTGGTCAGCTTGAGCCCGGTCATCGTCTCGAAGGCGTCCATCGTCGTGCTGGTGAGCTTGCCGGCATGCAGGAGGCGATACCATTGATGCAGGGCGTCCCTGGCATAATCGCTTTCGAGATTGTCGGCCGGGTCGAATAGGTTCTGGCTCCCCGCCTGCCGCTGCCCACGGGTGAGCGCGCCGAGCGCATCGAGCCGCCGCGCGATGGTGCTGATGAAGCGCCGCTCGCCCTTGCAGTTGGTGGTGACCGGGCGGAAGATCGGCGGCGAGACTTGGTTGGTGCGGTGGGTCCGCCCCAGCCCCTGGATCGCGGCGGGTGCGCGCCAGCCCGGCTCGAGCAGGAAATGGACACGCCGGCGCTGCGCGCTCTTGCAGTTGCGATCCGAATGATAGGAGCGTCCCGTCCCGCCCGCGCCCGAGAAGACGAGGATATCCTTGTCGCCATTCTGGAAAGCGTCGGTTTCGGCGATGCGGGCGAGCGGGCTCAGCCGTTCGATCTTCTGCCGCCCGACAGCATCGGTGATGATCCGGCGGGTGCGGCCCGTCACCTCGGCCACCCGGTCCGGCCCGAAATGCCGGATCAGCTCGTCGAGCGCAGTTGGGACCGGCGGCATGGCGCAGAGCCGCTCGACCAGGTCATCGCGCAATCGCACCGCTTCCTGCGAGAGTAACGGGTGGCCATCCTCGCCGATTGCGGGGCGAGAGCGCAGTTCGCCGCTATTGTCGCGGAACACCTCCATCTGGCGGGTCGGGAAGGCGTTGTTCAAATAGTCGACAAGCTGCTCACGCGGAGACAGGTCGATATCGGGATTTGCCCGCTCGTCTGGTGAGAGCACTGCGATCCGCCGATCGAGCATCGCTTCGGCGGTCGAGACGAGTTGGACCACCGCGACATGGCCCTGCGCCAGTTCCTCCTCGATCGCCTTGAGGAGCGTCGGCAACTTCATCGAGATGAGAAGCTGCGAGAAGAACCGCTGCTTGGAGGATTCGAAGCGCGAGAGCGCGGCGCCCCTGGCCTGCCCGTTCAGCGTCTCGCCGCTGATACCGTTGACGACATTGGTCGCCTTGAGCACCGCGTCGAGATTCTGGTGGATCAGCGCCCAGGCGTCGGCATAGGCATCATAGATGGTGATCTGCGCGCGCGTAAGCTTATGCTCGAGCGGATCATATTCGATCCCCGCATAACTCAGCGACCTGGCGGTATAGAGGCCCATCGCCTTCAGATCGCGGCTGACGACTTCCATCGCCGCGATGCCGCCCTTCTCCATCGCGACCGTGAACCGCGCCCGCGTGGCGAACGCCGTCCCATCGCCCCACAGGCCGAGCCGGGCCGCGTAGCCGAGATTGGCAGGCGTGGTCGCGCCGGTGGCCGAAACGTAAAGGATGCGGGCGCGCGGCAGCGCATTCTGGAGGCGAAGGCCGGCGACACCCTGCTGCGAAGCGACAGCATCGCCGAACTCGCTGGCGCCGGGCGCGGCATTGGCGAGCGAATGGGATTCGTCGAGGACGATCACCCCGTCGAAATCGTCACCGAGCCAGGAGAGGATCTGATCGAGGCGCGAGGCACCCTTGTCGCGGACCGAACGGAGCGCGCTATAGGTGAGGAACAGGATGCCGGCCGCCATGCCGATCGGCTCGCCGAGCGGGATCGCGTCCAGGGGCTGAACGTCGATGTCGAGACCGCCGAGCGCGCTCCAGTCGCGGCGGGCGTCCTGGAGCAACGGTCCGTTGAGGCTGATCCAGACATGACGGCGGCGGCCCTGGCACCATTGGTCCATGATGCAGGCGGCGCCTTCGCGGCCTTTGCCGACACCGGTGCCGTCGCCGACGAAAAAGCCCTGGCGATAGACGTGACCATCGGCTTTCTCGACAAGCTGATCGCCGGCCTTGTCTGGCAGATAGGTGCCGGGCAAATCGCGCGCGAACGCCTCGCCGGCATGGATGACTGCTTCGAGCTGGGCGTCGGACAGCGCCTCGAACGTCCGTTTCTGCAATATCGGCCGGTAGCTCGGCACCGGCGGCAACACCGAGGCCATCGCCAGGGTTTCGACCAGCGCCTCGGGGTGCGCGGCGGCGCCCGGAATATCAATGCGGGACAGGCGCCAGGGTGCGAAGATTCCGGCGACCTCACCGAACCCCTGCGGCTCATCGCGCACATTATAGGCAAGCGGGGTCGCGGTCATATCGACCGTCTCGCGCTCGGGCGGCGCGAGGGTGCGGGCGGGCTTGCCCTTGGCAAACAAGGAAAAGACCGGCCTGCGGGTGCAGACCGGCCTCGTGGCTGGCGGAAGCGCCGGAGTGCCCGGCGGTGGCCCCGGCGGGGGACCGAGCCGGTCGGGCAAAGCCAGCACATGGGGCAAGGCGTCGGCGAGCGAGCCAACCATGAGCTGCTCGGTCTCGCCGTGCCAGCCCTTGTCGAAGACCAGCAGGCGGATACGGACGCTCGTGCCGTGCTTGGCGTAGACCGGCGCGTCGAAATCGATCGCAACGCGTGGGCGAACGATCTCGCTCACCGCTGCATAGCCGGCGCGGCCTGGACCATCGGCGGTGAAGCTGCCCGGCAGGATCGCCACGCCGCGACCGTTCTGGCGCAGCCGGAGCAGCGCCGCGCGCAAATGCCGGGCGCCGGCATGACGGTCGTGGCCGCGATCCTCGCTGCGCGAGAACGGCGGGTTGATGAGCACGACATCGGGCGCGAAACTAGCCGGAAGCCAGTCGTCTATCCCGGCCCCGTCATAGGTGGTGACGTGCTGGCCAGCGACTTTGGCAAGCAATGCGGCACGGCAGGGGTCGCGCTCGTTGAGGTGAATCACCGCCCCGGCGCGGGCGGCGAGCACGGTGAGCATGCCGGTCCCGGCGGAAGGTTCGAGCACGACATCTTCGGCGGTGGCGCCGGCGGCCAGCGCGGTGAGCCAGGCCAGCGCGACCGGCGTGCTGAACTGCTGGAACTCGACCTGATGCTCGGACCGGTAGGTCTGGGTCGGCAGGCTCTGTTCAAGATCGGTGAGCGCGCGCAGGATCGCGACCGGTTCCTTGCGCTTCAGGGGCGAGGCGTCGCTATCGCGCAGGAACAGGACCTGGGCGGCCTCGAGCGCGTCATAGGCGTCGCGCATCGACCAGGCGCCCGACGCATCGTCGGCCCTGAACGCCTCGCGCATCGTGCGCGTCAGGAATTGCCGCGACAGGGTTCCCGCCTTTGCCAAGGTGTCGGCGAGGATGATGGCGACATGATGAAGTTTTTCGGCCCTGGCGGCGGCGGCGCGCGCATCAAGGCCGGCGGACAGCTGTGCGGTCATCGGAATATCTTTCGAGAGGGCGCGCGGGACCGCCTGGCGGCACCGCCAGGACCGATCCCGCGCGAGATGTGAAAAGGGCCGGAGCATCGCTGCTCCGGCTCATCGGTGTTTCGGTGATGTCGGATCAGGCAGCTTCGGCCAGATCGTCGCTATCCGCGATCCGTAGCACCTCGGCGGCCTCATTCATAATCAGCGGGTCGGGCTACTTTGAAGCGGGATGCGATCCGGCACGGGTCAGGGGGTGCGGGAAAATCAACCCATGCACGGAGTTCGACCCTGACAAGGGGGCAGCCATGTCCTTAATAAGATGACGGTCAACAATAGGAGCGACCGTTATGGATAAGCCTGCCGACTACGACCATCTTATGCAGCACGCACAAGAGATATTTCCCGGCGCGGTGATCGATGTGATCCATACACCCGACGAAATCATTCATATCGATGTGGACGGGCATCGCCACACGTTCGAGATCGGTAGCGACGATGACGAGTATTATTTCACGGACGGGTCGACCTTATTCTCTATCCCACTTTTTCTTGATCCGGCCTGGGATTGACCCTGACGGACTCCGCCCGCCTGTCTTATCGATCCATCGTTCACAACGAAAGGAACGAACGACATGACCGTGATCGAACCGACAAAGCCCTCTGCCACGTCCGTTGCCGCTGCCGATAAAGCGCAGGCCAAGACTGCGACCAACCCGAAAGCGGTCGCCCACAAGGCGGAAGTCGTCACCCTCGATCAACTCGCCCGCGAAATGAAGATGCCCCCGCGCGACGCCCGGATGCTCCTGCGCCTCACTGTCTCCAAAAACCTGTTCGTGAGTACCTTACGCATCATCGTCGTCCTTTCGACGATGATCTAATAATCACCTATACGCGGCTATCTCAAAGAAAACTTCTGTCGCGGACAGCATGATACGGAAAAGTTTGACCTGACACGACCTGCAACACGTCTTATGATGGACGATGACCGGGGGGTTATTTGGACCGATCTCTATGTCCGATCTTCGCACCAAGTGCCGCAACACTGTTTCAGCATTTTGGTTCTAACGGAATTTCGTGATCGCAATCCCGAATTAATGGGTCAGCAGCAGGCGATCTCTAACCACCTCGGCTTCCAAGGTCTCCCCACCCATCTGGAACCGGCGAAGCATGGATCGCCCAACCACAAGCATCTCCTCACGCGCAAACAGGCTTGGCGGGTAGGGAATGTCGCAAATCTGATTGCCGGACTTCTTCGAGCCGTCGATACTGACAGCGACGAAAGCCCCCCGGCGCTTAGCTCGCTCGATCGATCTGAACATGGCATCGAGGTCAAAGCTCTGAGCGCCATACAAGATGGTCTGGCTGTGCGTGTAAGGAGGGTCGCAATAAACGATATCGCCCGAACCAGCACGATCCAACGCCTCTTCGAATCCGCGCTCGTAAAAATCTGTCCCGGCAACACGCCGTCCCCAATCAGCCGACCGATCAGCGAACTTCTCCGGGGTCATAGGCTTGTGAGGTCCGCACGGCGTTGACATGAAGCCATCGCGTGCGCGGAAACGGACCACTCCACCATAGCAGGTCCGGCTGAGAAACAGCAGGTCGGCCGGATTTGCCTTAGCGTTGTAGCTGTCCCGAACCCGCGCGTATGCGGCCTCCTTGCCAATTGTATCGATCAGCGCATGACGCTCAGCATACCACTGATTAAGGGTTTCAGGAGCGGCATGCAGCGCCTTCCAAATCCCGACCAGCGGCCCGAAGATATCCGAACCTTCAGCGCGTTTCGGGCTGAGCGCCGCCAGCACAGCCGCTGACCCAAGGAAAGGTTCAAAATAGGTATTATAACGTCGCGGGAAGAATGAGATTATACTTGCGGCGAAACGCTGCTTATTGCCGATCCATTTGAGAAGCTGCCCCTTGGGACTGCTGTAAATTGCTCGCTGCGAGTCCAGCGCTGTAGTATCTTCGATTTCGGCGAGCGCTAAACCCAACTGCATATTATCTCCAATCGCCACATGCTTATCCAGCATCGACACATGAGACAATGGTCCACTCCGGCCAGAGAACATTTCGCTTCGGCGTTGTCCACAAGCGCACCGCCCGATTGATTCCAAGCTGTTCTCCATACGCGATGAGGATCACGCCTGCGGATCGCGGATTGGAACAAAACAAGACTGGAATCAACCATCGCCTCCGCCCTATGACCCTCCTGCGGCCCTTCGGTCGGATTCGTCACAGAGGGGGGCACCACACATGCGAGCAATTCCTGAGTTTCAGCGGAAGCCCAAATCTTTTTGGGCATGCGTCAGATCGCTGAGCCAGCACATCGGCTACAGCAAAAAGAATGTCATCACAGTGCCGTCAGTCGAGCAGATGGCTCAGGCGTTTCGGGATCTCGACCTGAACGCTGACGCTATCCTATCCGATGGCGGACCGACCCAGCTAGGCCGCGACCTGCATGCCTATTACGTCATGCGCGCCGACTTGCTGATGAACTATGTTGAGCCGCGCCTGATGAATGCGGCTCAAGCAAAAGCCTTGTTTGAGCAGGAACGTGCGCGGCTCAATCCGACATGCCCGATTCCCATGAACAAGCAGAAGGGGGAGAAGAAGGCGGAGGCGTTCCTGACCGGCTTGGCGAACATGATAATCCAGGAGCATACCGGCAACGTCCCTGTGGATTTCGATCCGCGAGAACTGACGACTTTCACTGCTGGCGGCGTGCCTCTCCGCACGCTGGCGCGGCGAGTGGACGGGGCGTTTCCATCGACCAAGAACCCAATCGCCATATGGGAAATCAAGGAATATTACTACACCACGACCTTCGGTAGCCGTGTGGCGGATGGTGTCTATGAAACCCTGCTGGACGGCATGGAACTGGAAGACCTCCGCGACATCGAGAATGTGCCGGTGGATCATGTCCTCATCATTGACGCGCACTACACATGGTGGGACTGCGGCAAGCCCTACCTATGTCGCATGATCGACATGCTGCACATGGGTTATGTCAGCGAAATCCTGTTTGGGCGCGAGGTGGTCGAAAGACTGCCGGCCATCGTAGCTGATTGGATGCAGAAGTACCGGGAGCAAAGGTGAAACCATGCGGGGCAGCAACGGGGCATCAGACGCATACTGTTGAACGATAGAGGGTGAAACGGGTCCGGTCGGACTGGAAACCCAAAGAGCCGCGCTTCCAGTATCTTGAGCAACAAGATGAAACAGATTAGCACAATATAATCAGATACTTAGCGAAACTCTTAATCAGCGGGTCCTAGGTTCGAGCCCTAGTGCGTCCACCATTTTTTACCAGTAAAACCAAGCACTTACGCGGAGCGCAACTCGCTCTGAAAGTTGCTTACGGTTTCCCCATAAGCAGACCGTAAGCAGTGGCGCGGGCGTGAGCGCCCTTCATAGCAGCACCCTACGCCCGGTCGTTATTCCTGAATGCGAGCAAACACCTCGATGAAGGTGGAGTCAGCACTTGTGCCGCGGGTTCCAACGACCTGCAAGATGCGGACATGATCGAAGGTGTCGTCGGGGTAGAGGCCAAGCTGGGAGAAGGACGAGCTATCCCGCGCGATCTGACTGGCGCAGAAGGCATCAATGATCGTCTTTGCGACATTATCGACGTCTAGCGGCCGACCAGCTTTCTCGACAGTAATGCGAAAGGCCCACCAAAGCGCATTGGTTTGCGTTAGCGAAATGTTTTCGATGGCGGCCCTGCGATACGCCTCGCGACGTTCGCGGTCGGTTTTTCCGGGTCGCATATCTGCATAAGAGTGTGCCCACGGGACTTTGAGTGCGAGCACCTTTGCAAACCGACCCGTGTCGTCGAGCGTACCCCCGCGCCCGCTATACTGGTCGGTCGTCTTGTCGCGGGCGTTGGCCTTGCCGGTGTGGTGAACATACAGGACCGCGCATTGCACGGCGGGTGTTGCTGGGCATCCGGCCGCTTGACGCGACCGGGCGCTTACGCATTGCCAGGGTGGCTCACGGTCGCGTCCGATGTGCTGGCATACGTGCGCGCTGCCTTCCACGCCTCGATTTCGGCGGGGTCATAAACAACGCGGTCGCGGGGAGAACTGCCGAGCTTAATGAAGCGCGGTCCCTTGCCCTTGCATCGCCAGATTTTCAGGGTGACAGGTGAAATACCCAGCGCCGCCGCAGCGGCTTCGTTGTTGAGAAGTGTGGTCACTCATCGGCTCCATCCGCTGTAACCAAGCGTCAGGGTGAACGCTCCACCATGGAGTCGATAGGATTACCGAGCTACCCAACAGTATCGGAGCAGCACAGCGCCCCTAGTATAAGCAAGTATTTGCCAAAGTGTTTGATAATCTGCGCAGTTCTAGCAACTTTTTACTGGCAGCGTCTGGCTGCGCATTGATGTAGGGTGTGTATGGTTTGAAGGTCCGCCAGAGGGTGCAGAACTATACACACCCTACATCAATAAACGGGGGCATTGCCCACAAAGCCCGCCGAGATTTTTTCGATCTCTAAGCCGGGGTCGGGCGATTTTGAGAGGGTGGCCTGATCGACCGATTTCGCCCGAATGGTGCGATTTTGGGGTGGCTGGCCGACCTTCGCTACGGGGCCTGCACAGGGGCGATCGCTACCCCGCCGCCCCTAACCCGGCGGCGCGCTGGTGCCGCCCCCGTGCGTTCGGCTGCGCGCTCCCCGCCGTGCATCACGCTGTGCGGTGCAGCGGCACCACATTCTTTGCAGCGGCAACCGCCGCCTGCTGCTCGATCCAGTCGCCAACCTTCTGCACATCGGGCTGGAGCCAATCGAGGTGCGCGAGGTCCAGATAGTTGCGGGCCGTGGTGTCCTCCTGCGACGGCTTGTGCCCGGTGAGCAGGTCGGTGCGGAACTTCTCAATGAGGCATTCCCGCATGGCGTAGTTCGTGAACGACCGGCGCAGGTCGTGCAGCGAAAGGTGCTTGCCCGCTATCTCGCCAATCGCCACCATCGGAGCGCGGGCATCCATAATGCGCCCGGTCTTGCCCCATGACGGGAACACGAACGGACTTTCCGTGCCGTCCTCCAGCTTGAGGCGCGGGCGCGATTTGAGCAGCGCAACGGCCTGACTGCTGAGTGGGAGCCAAATCGGATCGCCACGCTTGCGGTCGTCCAGATGCCACCAGCACTCGGACGGGTTGTGGTCATCAATATGCACGCGGTCCCATGTCAGGGTCGCCATCTCGTCACGACGCGCGCCGGTCAACAGAGCGAAGATCGTCAGGTCCACCGACGCAAGGGCTTCATAACCCACAACTTCGTCGCGCATGGCGTGCAGCTTGTTCCACACCGCGCCGATCTTGCGCTTGTCGATATAGCGCTCGGTGCGGGTGCCCAGCTTCGCCCAATGGTGCTTGAGAGCATCGACCGGGTTGCGGGCGATCAGCGGCTCGCCGTCAGCGCGACGGTATTCGTCCATCGCGAAGTTGATGAGAATACGCAGCGTGACGAACGCCGCGTTGGCGCTGGCGGGCGCAGCCTTCTTCCCCTCCAACCCCTTCTCAGCAATCTCCCGGTGGCGCTCCTGCACCATGTCGCGGGTGATGTTGGCGATGGGTTTGTCCTTCCACGGCGCAAACACCTTCTCGACGTGCCGCTTGTATTCCGCTGCCGTGCTGGCTTTCAGCTTGCCGGGGCGCGTGGTGTAGGCGGTGCAGACATCCATCAACGAGATACGCATCGCCTCGTCTTGCTTCTTCACGTCGCGGGGATCTACGCCCAACTCCATGTTGCGGAGGTGCTGCTTCGCCGCGTCCCGTGCTTGGTCGGGGGTGAACACACCGTAGGGACCGACCGTGACGCGCACCGCGTCCCCAACCCCGTTGACGCGCCCTTGTGCAATGAAGGTCGTCTTGCCGGTGGGCGTCACGCGCAGCCCGAACCCCTTGGTTTCGGTATCCCAGAACAGGGTGTCGCTCTTGGCACCGGGCTTCGCCACCCGGTCAATGTTCGCCTTCGTCAATTTCAACTGTGGCATAAGCCCAAAACCTTCTCGTAAGCATGTCGTAAGCAGCTTGCACATACTTACGCTACCCTACGCATACCGTCTATGGGCTAAAATACCGTTATTATCGAGATACTTACATGCCAACACATACTCAAGAAAACTTCAGCATACCTCGCTCTCGCCAAACTCTTAATCAGCGGGTCCTAGGTTCGAGCCCTAGTGCGCCACCCTTCCCTTTTTCGACAACACCACGCACCACCTCATCCCCGTGTCCCGCTAACCCGCCTTTCGCGCGCTAAAGAAACGCTGCGATGCGCGGGCGGCGGGTGTCCCTATTTAGGCGCGCAAGACAGCGTGTAATTTCGGCGCGGCCGGTTACACTGGCGGGCAAAGGGTGATGTAGTGGCGACCAGGCCTGTGGCTCAGACTTCCGATATTGCCGCCCCCGCGCCGCTGACCCACCTTCAGCGGCTCGAGGCGGAGAGCATCCATATCCTGCGCGAGGTCGTGGCCGAGGCGGAGCGGCCGGTGATGCTCTATTCGGTCGGCAAGGACAGCGCCGTGATGCTGCACCTCGCGAAGAAAGCCTTCTATCCGGCGCCCCCGCCCTTCCCCTTGCTGCACGTCGACACGACCTGGAAATTCCGTGCCATGTATGCGTTGCGCGACAAGGCGGCGCGCGATGCGGGGATGGAACTGCTGGTCCACCGGAACCCCGAGGCCGCGGCGCGCGGGATCAATCCGTTCGATCATGGCGGCCTCCACACCGACATGTGGAAGACCGAAGGGTTGAAGCAGGCGCTCGACCAATACGGCTTCGACGCGGCGTTCGGCGGCGCGCGGCGCGACGAGGAGAAGAGCCGTGCCAAGGAACGCGTGTTCAGCTTCCGCTCGGCAAGCCATCGCTGGGACCCCAAGGCGCAGCGGCCCGAGCTGTGGAACCTCTACAACGCGAAGAAGGCGAAGGGCGAAAGCATCCGCGTCTTTCCGCTGTCGAACTGGACCGAACTCGATATCTGGCAATATATCGACCTGGAGGGGATCGAGATCGTTCCGCTCTATTTCGCGGCGCCGCGCCCGACCGTGGAGCGCGACGGCATGCTGCTGATGGTCGACGACGACCGCTTCCGCCTCGCGCCCGGCGAAGTGCCGGTCGAACGATCGATCCGTTTCCGCACGCTCGGCTGTTACCCGCTGACCGGCGCGGTCGAGAGCGAGGCGGCGACCTTGCCCGAGATCATCCGGGAGATGCTGCTGACGACCACCAGCGAGCGCCAGGGTCGCGCGATCGACCACGATCAGGCGGCGTCGATGGAGAAGAAGAAGCAGGAAGGATATTTCTGATGGCCCCCATCCTCCCGCCCGCGGCAGCTATAAGAGATTTTATCGCGCAAAGACGCAAAGACGCCAAGAGGACTCGCTTCTTCCTTTGCGTCTTCGCGTCTTTGCGCGAATCAAATTTCGCCCTCGTCGGCGCGGAAAGCACGCGAGGTGCGGTTTGAGCGAGCACGCCTATCGCCCCGACGCGTTGATCGCGTCCGACATCTCGGCCTATCTCCAACTGCACCAGAACAAATCACTGCTGCGCTTCATCACCTGCGGGTCGGTGGATGACGGCAAGTCGACGCTGATCGGGCGGCTGCTCTACGACAGCAAGATGATCTTCGACGATCAGTTGGCGGCGCTGGAGGCGGACAGCAAGCGCGTCGGCACGCAGGGGCAGGAAATCGACTTCGCGCTGCTGGTCGACGGGCTCGCCGCCGAGCGGGAACAGGGCATCACGATCGACGTCGCCTATCGCTTCTTCGCGACCGAGAAACGCAAGTTCATCGTCGCCGACACGCCGGGGCACGAGCAATATACCCGCAACATGGTGACCGGCGCGTCGACCGCCGACCTCGCGGTGATCCTGGTCGACGCGCGCAAGGGTGTGCTGACCCAGACGCGACGGCATAGCTACCTCGCGCACCTGATCGGCATCCGCCACATCGTGCTGGCGGTGAACAAGATGGACCTGGTCGGGTACGACCAGGCGACCTATGACGCGATCGTCGCCGATTATGCCGGGTTCGCGAAGAGCATCGGCATCGAGCACTTCACACCGATCCCGATTTCTGGGTTCAGGGGCGACAACGTCACCGCCCCCTCGCCCAACACCCCCTGGTATGCCGGGCCGAGCCTGATCGAGCATCTGGAGACGGTCGGGATCGACGCCGACGCCGACCGCGCCAGGCCGTTCCGCATGGCGGTGCAGTGGGTCAACCGCCCCAATCTCGACTTTCGCGGGTTCGCCGGCACGATCGCGGCGGGCACGATCGCGCCGGGCGATGCGATCCGCGTGCTGCCGTCGGGCAAGACCTCGACCGTCGCGCGCATCGTGACGATGGACGGCGACCTCGACATGGCCGTGGCGGGCCAGTCGGTGACACTCACGCTCGCCGACGAGATCGATTGCTCGCGCGGGGACGTCATCGCCGCCGCCGGCGATCCGCCGCAAGTCGCCGACCAGTTCGAGGCGACGATCGTGTGGATGGCCGACGAGCCGCTGCTGCCCGGCCGCGGATATTGGCTGAAACTCGGCACGCAGACCGTCACCGCGCAGGTTCACGCGCCCAAATATCAGGTCAACGTCAACACGCTCGAACAGGTGGCGGCGAAGACGCTCGACCTCAATGCGATCGGCGTCGCCAATCTCGTCACCGACCGGCCGGTCGTGTTCGAGCCCTATGCCGACAGAAGCGAGCTGGGCGGATTCATCCTGATCGACAAGCTGACCAACGCGACGGTCGCGGCGGGCATGCTGCATTTCGCGCTGCGCCGCGCGCGCGACGTGCACTGGCAATCGATCGACGTCACGCGCGCGGCGCACGCCCAGCAGAAGGGCCAGGCGCCCAAGGTGCTGTGGTTCACCGGCCTGTCGGGATCGGGCAAGTCGACCATCGCCAATCTGGTCGAGAAACGGCTGTTCGCGCTCGGGCGGCATTCCTATCTGCTCGACGGCGACAATGTGCGGCACGGGCTCAACAAGGATCTGGGCTTCAACGATGCCGATCGCATCGAGAATATCCGCCGCGTCGGTGAAGTCGCCAGGCTGATGACCGATGCCGGGCTGATCGTGCTGACCGCGTTCATCTCGCCGTTCCGGGCCGAGCGCGAGCTGGTGCGTTCGATGCTGCCGGCGGGTGATTTCGTCGAGATCTTCGTCGATACGCCGCTGGCGGTGGCCGAGGCGCGCGACGTGAAGGGCCTGTACAGGAAGGCGCGGCTGGGCGAGATCGTGAACTTCACCGGCATCTCCAGCCCCTACGAAGCGCCCGAGCGGCCCGACATCCGCATCGACACCACCCGCGAGACGCCCGAAGCGGCGGCCGAGCGGATCGTGGAGCATATCATGGGCGTATGGAGTCCCGACCTATGAACGACGCCGATTTCGCCGCGCGGATCGCCGAGGCGGCAGGCAAGCTGCTGCAGGAAGTCCGCGCATCGCAGGATTGGGACGATCCGAAGGCGCTGGGCAAGGCCGGCGACCATGCGGCCAACGACCTGCTGTGCCACGCCATCGCCGCGGAACGCCCCGACGACGGCCTGCTCTCCGAAGAGCGCAAGTGCGACGGCACGCGCCTGACCAGGTCGCGCGTGTGGATCATCGACCCGGTCGACGGCACGCGCGAATATGGCGAGGCCCGCGATGATTGGGCGGTGCACGTCGCTTTGTGCGTCGACGGCGCGCCGGTGCTTGGGGCGGTGGCGCTGCCTGACGCCGGGCTGGTGATGCGGTCCGACGCGCCCCCCGCCCTCGGTCCGCTCAACAATCCGCCGCGCATGCTGGTCAGCCGCACGCGTCCCGCCGCCGAAGCGGTCGCGGTGGCGGAGGCGATCGGCGCCGAGCTCGTGCCGATGGGATCGGCGGGCGCGAAGGCGATGGCGGTGGTGCGCGGAACCGCCGACATCTACCTGCATTCGGGCGGGCAATATGAATGGGACAGCGCGGCGCCGGTCGCGGTGGCGCTCGCCGCCGGGCTGTATTGCGCGCGACTCGACGGGACGCCGCTGACCTATAATCGCGAGGTCACGTACGTCCACGATTTGCTGATCTGCCGGCAGGAACTGGTCGGCGCGGTGACCGATGCTCTGGCTGGGAGAAGCTGATGCCCATCTACGAACTCGACGGCAAAGTCCCGGTGATCGGCAAAGGGGTGTGGGTCGCGCCCGACGCGCACGTCATCGGCGAGGTCGTGCTGGGCGATGAGGTCGGCGTGTGGTTCGGCACGGTGATCCGCGGCGACACCTCGCTGATCACGGTCGGCGACCGCACCAACGTGCAGGACGGCAGCATGCTGCATTCCGATTACGGCGTGCCGCTGACGATCGGTTCCGACTGCACGATCGGCCACCATGCGATCCTGCATGGCTGCACGGTGGGCGACCGCGTGCTGGTCGGCATGGGCGCGACTTTGCTCAACCAGGCGGTGATCGGCGACGAATGCGTGATCGGCGCCAATGCCCTCGTCACCGAGGGCAAGAGTTTCGAGCCGGGCAGCCTGATCGTCGGCAGCCCCGCGCGCGGCATCAAGACGCTCGATCCCGACAAGCGCGCGTTCCTGAAGGCGTCAGCGGCGCACTATGTAGAGAACGCGCGCCGTTTTGCCAGGGGGTTGAAGCGGATCGATTAATACCTGTCCCTCTCCCCTTGTGGGAGAGGGAGGGAGCCGACGAAGTCGGCGGAAGGGTGAGGGGGAGTGAGACTCACGCGCCCCCACCCTTCCCACTCGCTCCGCGAGCGGGCCCCTTCCCTCTCCCACAAGGGAAGAGGGAGAAACGAGTCAGTTCCCCGCGCCCGCCCAGGCCGTCACGCCGCCGCGCAAGCGATCCGCGACGGCCTTGCGCACCGCAATCCCCGCCAGCGCGCGCTTGACGCCGCCGCGCGCGGTTTCGGGCAGGTTCTTTTCCGCATAGGCCTGGATCTTGCCGGGCATCGCCGGGTCGTTCGACCCCGCGCCCAGGCTCGGGATGAACGCGGCGCGCGTGCTCGCTTCCAGCACGCCGTTGACCAGCTCGGCATTGGCCACCGCGAATTCGAACGCCATGTCCGGGTGTCCACCCGCCACCGCGCGCAGGATCGTCGGCTTCTGTTGCGCGGTCAGCACGTCGCCCTTGACCAGTTCCAGCGCCCGCGCCGCGATCGCCGGATCGTTCGCCGATCCGAGCAAGCGGACATATTCGTTCTTCACCACCGGATTGGTCTCGGCCTTGGTCAACGCGAGCAGGTCGTCCCATTCGGCGGGCGTCGCGTTGGCCGCGAACGTGCCGAGGATCGGCGCGCGGATCGCGGGCGGGATCGCCGACGGATCGGTCTTGAGCTTGGCGAAATAATCGCGGGCGCGCTTCAGCACCTCGGGATCGCCGGCGCGGCCGAGACGACCGACCAGGTCCTCTCGCAGATTGGTGACCAGCGGCGATTCACCAGCCTGCGCTTCATAGCCGATTCGCGCCAGCACCGGGCCAAGCTTGCGAACCGTCAGCGCATCGATACTGTCGTGCAGCGGCGTACCGGCATAGAGCCCCGACAGCGATCCCAACTGCCCCGAAATCACCGACCATTCGAGTGGGCTGGCGTCCGCAGGCACCGCATCGAGCGTCGCCGCGTACAGCGCGAAATCCTGGTCGCCGCTCCGCGCCAGGGCATAATCGTCGCCAAGCATCCCGAGCCGGTCGGCCAGGTCCATCCTGGCGTAATTCGCCACCAGCGCGGCATGCGGCTCGGCGGCATAGCGGACGCGGGTGTAGCTGCCCTTGCCGTAGTTTACGACGACCGGCGCGCAGCCCTTGACCGTCACCGAATAGGGCTTGTCGCTCTTGACCATCGTGGTCGTGACCGGCCCGCCGATGCCGGCGATGCGCAGCGGCACCTGCCAAAGCTGCGGCGCCTTCGACGCGGCGTCGAGCCCGAACCGCCCCTGATCGAGCGTCACCAGCGTATCGCCATTCCGGCACACCGCGCTGTTGACGGTGATCAGCGGCACGCCGCCCTGCAACGTGAAATCGTGCGCGAACGACGCGACCGGCTTGCCCGACGCCTGTTCAAGCTCGGCCCATAGCTGGTCGGTCTGCGTGTTGCCGTATTTGTACTTCGCCATATAGGCGCGGATGCCCGCACGGAACGCGTCCGGGCCGATCGTCGATTCGATCATCCCGATCACCGCCTGGCCCTTCTGGTAGGTGATGCCGTCGAACGCCTCGCCGATCTGGTCGACGGTTTCGACATGGCGGATGATCGGGTGCGTCGCCGCCGTCGCGTCGATCCCCAGCGCGCCCTCGCGGTCGAACGCCACCGCCGAATCGCGCGCGAACCAGTCGGGGTTGAGATCGGCCGACGCCTTGTTCTCCATCCACGACGCGAAACCCTCATTGAGCCAGAGGTCGTCCCACCAGTTCATCGTGACGAGGTCGCCGAACCATTGGTGCGCCATTTCGTGCGCGACGACGACGAAGATGCGCTGCTTGTCACTTTCGGTCGCGCGCTTCGCGTCGAACAGCAGCTCCGGCTCGAAGTAGAAGATCGCCCCCCAATTCTCCATCGCGCCGAAGAACTGGCTGGTGCCCGGGCCGGCGATCATGTCGAGCTTGGGCAGCGGGTAGGGCTGGCCGAAATAGTCGTTGTAATAGGCGAGCAAGCGCTTGGCCGAGGCGAGCGCATAGTCGCCCTGGTCCTTCACGCCCTTGCGGGTGATGACGCCGATTTCGGTATTCCCCGCCATCACCGTCTTGCGTTCCATGTCCCCCATGCCGAGGAACAACAGGTAGCTCGACATCACCGGCGACTGGCGGAAGTTGTAGAGTTGCGTGCCGTCGGGGCGATTGGTCACCGCCGCCGGCATGTTGGAGAAGGCGAGCTGTCCCTTGGGCGCGACCGCGTGCAGCGTGAACTTGGCCTTGAAGCTGGGTTCGTCCCACATCGGCGCGAAGCGGCGCGCGTCGGGCGCTTCGAACTGGGTCGCCAGCATCCGCGCCTTCGACCCGTCGTCGTTGGTATAGTCGATCGCGAAGAAGCCGGCGGCGGATTCGTTGATCTTCCCCGTCCAGGCGAAGGCGATGGTGTGGACGCCGACCTTCGCCGCGGCCGGCAAAGTCAGCGTGACGCGCTGGTTGGCGGCGTCGAGCGCGAACGGCACCGCCTTGCCGTCGACCGTCGCCCTGGTGATCGCCAGGTCGGCGGCGTTGAGCGTGATCGTCCTGGTCGCGGCGTTGACGTTGACGGAGATCGTCTCACTGCCGGAAAAGGTCATCGCCTGCGCGTTCGGATCGATCGTGATGTCGTAGGCGATCGGCGTGACCTCGCGGCCAAGCTGCGCGCCGGCGGCCAGCGCCGGGGTCGAAGCGGTAAACATCAGGGCGGCGGCAGCGGCGGCGAACTTCATGGGGACGGCAACCTCGTGTGATGGTGTATTGTCGCGCCATAACGCCTCGCGCGCGAATGGCAAATGGATCGATTCGGCCGGACCGACGCATTCCGTACCGTCAATTCGAAAGGGCTTTTCTGTGGTTTCGGTTGCGCTATGAAATCGCCATGAGCCTGCCGCCGCTGTTCGACCGCCTGCGCCTGCCCGTGATCGGGTCGCCGCTGTTCATCATCTCCGGCGTCGATCTGGTGATCGCGCAATGCAAGGCCGGGATCGTCGGGTCGTTCCCCGCGCTCAACGCCCGGCCACAGGCGCAACTCGACGAATGGCTGCACCGCATCACCGAGGAATTGTCGGCGTATAACCGCGACAACCCCGACCGTCCCGCCGCACCGTTCGCGGTGAACCAGATCGTCCACAAGTCGAACGATCGTCTCGAGGCCGACCTCGCGACCTGCGCGAAGTGGCAAGTGCCGATCATCATCACGTCGCTCGGCGCGCGGGAGGAACTCAATACCGCGGTGCACGGCTGGGGCGGGATCACGCTCCACGACATCATCGACGACCGTTTCGCGCGCAAGGCGATCGAAAAGGGCGCCGACGGGCTGATCGCGGTCGCGGCGGGCGCCGGCGGGCATGCCGGACGGCTGTCGCCCTTCGCGATCACCCAGGAAATCCGCCAATGGTTCGACGGCCCGCTCGCGCTGTCGGGGTCGATCGCCACCGGCGGCGCGGTGCTCGCGGCGCAGGCGATGGGCGCCGACCTCGCCTATATCGGCTCGCCCTTCATCGCGACCGACGAAGCCAATGCGGTCGAAGGCTACAAACGCGGGATCGTCGAGGGCAAGGCGGCCGACATCGTCTATTCCAACCTGTTTACCGGGGTGCACGGCAATTACCTGCGCGGATCGATCGCCGCGGCGGGAATGGACCCGGACAATCTGCCCGAAGGCGATCTCAGCACGATGAACTTCGGTGGCGGCAATTCGAGCAAGGCCAAGGCGTGGAAGGATATCTGGGGGTCGGGCCAGGGCATCGGCGTGATCGACAAGGTCGAGCCGGTCGCGGCGCGCGTCGATCGGCTGGAGGCGGAGTATAAGGCGGCGCGGGCGCGGCTGCTCGGTTGAGCGCTGCCGACGCGAAGTGAATTCGCGTCGTCGGTCCTCGCTGCGCGAGGCCGGCCGGGCTTGCGCTGATCGGACCGGCTGACGCCGCCCGGCGCTGCGCTTAGAACGCCATCGCCAATCGCGCCTGCATATGCTGCACCGGGCTGTCCGCAGGATGCGGTTCGACCTGGGCGTCGTCCAGGCGAGCGACTCGGCGATGGAGGTCGATGCTGGCGGCGATCAGCCTTCGCGCATCCTCGGGCATCTGCGCCAGCACGGCATTGTCCGTCACCGGCGCGTCGCCCAGCCGCCGTGCCGGGTCGAGCGCATCGCGCGGCGTAAGCTCCCCCGAATCGACCGCCCGTTGCGTCAGCAGCCACGCGATGATGTGCATCAGCCGCGTCGTGACCTTGAGCGATTCGCAGGAGAAGGTCACCCGCCCGAGCGGATCGAGCGCTTCGCGTTCGATCCGCGCGCCCTGGTCGAAATAGCCCCGCGCCTCATCGGCCAGCAGCATCGCGTCGACGTAGAGCGTATCGATCATCCGGCGGTGGATTTGCGTGTTGGTGACATCGGCTGTCATCCGCCCAGCGTCGCGCAATTTGCCCGCGGTCGCAAGCGGACTCGTGGTTACTCGCGCCCCAAATTTTATCAGGCGATGATATCCGGGATGAGTTGATCCTCCAGCATCGATATCTCGTCCTTCAGCGCTAGTTTGCGCTTCTTCATGCGCGCGATCTGAAGCTGGTCGCTCGACCCGAGCAGGCGCAGGGCGTCGATCGCCGCATCGAGATCGCGATGCTCGGTCCGGAGCACGCCAAGGCGCTGAATGATCTGGGCCTCGTCCATCAACTCCCCCGCCGCAAAGGCATTTTCCCGATCGTCGGCAAAACGATGCGGCACATCGATTCGCAAGCGAAATCGATGGCGACTTTTAACGAATTTCATGTTGTATTCACTCCCCCACCTGAACGAAGGAGGTTGTCCTTATGCAGAACGCGCATCTCTCGGCCCTCGAGACGAAGCATAACGTGCTGGACCGGCAGATTCTTGCCGAAAGCCATCGCCCCGCGCCCGATTCGCGGATCCTGGCGGACCTCAAGAAGCAAAAGCTGCGGGTAAAGGAAGCGATCGCCGCGCTTTAGGGTCTGAACTCCCTTGGAACAAGGTCGTGACGGAGCCGATTTTGGTGTTGGGCTAGGAGCAAGGAGGGAGCGATGCTGGAGGCATCGTGACCGACGCGGCGACGCCGCCCGGCGCCAAAATCGGCCCGCCGCTGCGCGGTCGCCCGGAGAGCGGCGCTGGACTGCGTCACTTGCTTGCGC
>Ga0153956_1001129_pt1 | contig 25094 bp, 23 predicted proteins | sample TSFL040MetaG_FD_104704 | JGI IMG/M metagenome (GOLD analysis project Ga0153956, IMG submission 104704) | Attine ant fungus gardens microbial communities from Florida, USA - TSFL040 MetaG | ecosystem: Host-associated > Fungi > Mycelium > Unclassified | place: USA: Florida, Wekiwa Springs... | reverse complement strand
TGGATGTGGACAGGCGTGGCCCTGGGCGCGGCCTTTGGGGTCAAGTATTTTCCGCTCGTCTATGCTCCAATACTGGGACTGGCGGCGCTGGCTCAGCGAAACGAAGAACATGACTGGGCAAAATGCCTGGCCGACGCGTCGAAATTCACACTCGGCTTCACGGCAACAGTCGCTGCCTCTTTTATATTACTTTATCCCGAAGCATTGTCCGATTTTGGGGATGCCTTACGTCTCGGTGGCGCATCCGTACAGCGCAACAGCATCTATCACCTTGCTGATGTGATGTCCGCCTTGGTGCTGCCCAAGATTTTTGGAACGAAGGCGCTTTTGTTGTCACCCAAGTATCTGGGATCAATCCTGCGACCGATCTATATAGCCATCTATGCAGCCAGCTTGCTTCTGTTTCTGCGCCGATTGCGGCGAGACACATTTAACGGCACTGTCGAAGCTTGCCTGACGGCAACCATTCTATACTTCATCATTGCCAACTCATCCAATCAGGAATGGTATCTGACCTGGTTGATGGGTTTTGCCTTTGTCCTGCCGTATGCCGATGCGCGCACACTGGCCTGGCGGCTGTCCGCATACTTCCTGCCACTGGTGATCTTCACGGTGAAAAGCGGCTCGATCTTCATCATGTTGTACTCCAATGCGGCACTCTACCTCTTGGTACTCGCGCTGGGAGGCTACTACCTGTGGAGTTCGGCAATGCGGCGCCAGGCGGCATCACCCATCAACCCGGCATAGTCCATTCCATACCGGGGAGGCACCAGTGCTGCTTGTGGCCTATGTATGAGAACAAGCACGGCATGCGCCCACCGCCGGACCCATATCAGGCCTGATTCGCCCTGCGTATCGCCGCATCCGCCGCATCGAAAATGCGCGGCAGATGTTCTTCAACGCCCAGCCACAGCGGCATGCGCACCAGCCTGGCGCTCAAATCATCAGTCACCGCCAGTTTCCCCATGGCCCTACCTGACTTCAGCCCCGCTGGCGCGCTATGCAACGGTACGTAGTGGAACACAGTCATGATGCCTGCCTGCTTCATCAGCTCAATGAAGGCTGTGCGAGCCTTATCCGTTGGAAGCAGCAGGTAGTACATGTGTGCGTTGTGCCCACAATATCCGGGCACGATCGGACGCCTCAGCAAACCTTCTGCCTCCAGAGGCGCAGCCCAGGCATGGTATTGCTCCCAGATACGCAAGCGCCGCGCCGTCAATTCGGCAGCTTCGTCCATCTGCGCACTGAGAAAGGCTGCAATGATTTCGCCGGGAAGAAAGGAAGAACCGAGATCCACCCAGGTATATTTATCCACTTGGCCACGGAAAAAGCGACTGCGGTTGGTGCCCTTCTCTCGAATGATCTCCGCCCGCTCGACATGATGCTGGTCGCGGCACAACAGCGCCCCGCCCTCCCCGGCGATGATGTTCTTGGTTTCATGAAAGCTCAGTGCCCCCAACCCGCCGATGGTCCCCAGGGTGGCGCCACGATAAGTGGACATGATGCCCTGCGCCGCATCCTCTACCACCTCTATGCCGTGACGGCGTGCTATTTCCATGATCATGTCCATCTGACAGGCAACACCGGCATAGTGCACCACGCAGATGGCGCGTGTCCGCGCAGTAATGGCGGCTTCGATCAGAGACTCGTCGATGTTCAGCGTGTCTTGGCGGATGTCGATAAACACGGGCACGGCACCGCGCAAAGCAAACGCATTAGCCGTGGACACGAAGGTGTACGAGGGCATGATCACTTCGTCTCCAGGCTGCAGATCAAGCAGCAACGCCGCCATTTCCAGAGCGGACGTGCAACTGGTGGTCAGCAGTGCGCGGCTGGCGCCGGTGTTGCGCTCCAGCCAGGCATTGCAATACCGAGTGAATTCCCCATCACCGGAGAGATGACCGTTGGCATGAGCCTGGGCGATGCGCTGCAACTCACGACCCGTCATGAACGGCTTGTTGAATGGAATATTCAATCGGCACTCCTCACGAAAGTAATTCCGAATCCTTCCTAACCGGAGAACTTTCGGCGCAGTGCCAGCGGTGCAACGCAGACCAGCCCGAACGTCACGAGCAGCGGTGTCAGCAACCTCAAACCGACCGCCACGCCCTCCGCGTCGCCCACGGAAAACCCCAGCCACAGCATGATCCCGCGGGTTCCCAATTCCAGGATGCCCAGACCGGAGGGCGCCATGCTGGCCACACTGGCCAGAACGACGCTTCCCAGCAGAATGGATATGCCTGAGAAGCCCAGACGAACGTTGATCGCAGCCGCCGCACACCACCACAGCCCGAGGTTCAGCAGCCACAGCGGCACGGTCAGCACAGACGCGATGAAAACACGTCTGCGCTGGCCAAATACCACCAGGAAGGGACGCATACGCCACGGCAGCCAGTGCAGGTGCGTTGAGAAAAGCACCAGCAGCAGACCGCTCGGAATTGGTGCCAGCAACAACAACGGCATCGCCCAGGCATGGCCCGCATGAGCCACCAACCCACCAAGCAGCACCCCGATCACCCCGCTCAAGTCCAGTCCACGCTCAACCATGAAGGCTGACACCCCGGGCTGCCACCCGACCTGTCCAGCCCCCGGCCCCAGACGGATTTTAAGAGCCTCCCCGATCTTCATCGGCGTCACACTGCCCAAGCCGGCTGCCGCGCCGTTGGCAAGGGCGGACCACGCAATGGCCGCCGGTGTGAGAGGCAGACCCAGCATCACCAACCACCGCAGCCCACGCAGCACGGAAGCCGCGATCAACAGCCCGAAGCCACTACCGGCCAGAAAGCCAAGCCGCACGTTCCGGAACGTCGCGCCGATGCTGCTCCAGTCGAACAGGAAAATTGCAGCCGCAGTGCACGCCACGGCAATGGCGATGCCAGAAAGGTAGCGCAGCCTGATTTTCATTACTGCACTCGCAGGCGCAATCGCCGCCACGCATCGGCCAATGCCCGATCCACGCCATCGGCGGAATCGGCCACGACAACCAGTTCTCCGATCCGATGCCGCCCATCGGCGAATGCGCTCACCTGCACGCCCGGCGGCACATCCATCCGTAGATGCGCGACAGCCGGCAGGGTGGTCAGCGCCTGCGCCTCTACTGCGTCATAGTCGATGACCCCGGCAGTCTCCACGCCCAGAATTTCGACCGCCGCGGGGCGGATCCGGAACGGCTCCACCGCCACAGGCCTGCCCAGCGCAGTATTCACCACGTAGGCCGGCATGTCGAAACCTGCGGCATGACGCAGCAGGCGCACCAGCGAATTGCCGCCGGCGCGCGGCGCCAGCTCGATCAGCACCATGCGTCCGTCGTCCGCCTGGACGAAATCCGCATCAAAGGGGCCATTGCGATATTGCAATGACTCAAAAATACGCCTGATCTGCCCACACAGCGCATCAATCGCCTCACCGGAAAAGCCAGCAGGCACGCGATGTCCACGCGTACCGGCAGCCGGCGCCCGCGCAACCTGCCGGTCGGTGATCAGCGCAGCAGCAATGCAGCCATCGGCAACCACGCCCTCTATCGTGCCTTGATTCCCGGGGATGAAGGCCTCCACCAGCGCCAATCGATCCACCGACTCGCGCTGTGCCTGCACCCACGCCTCCTGCAACCCGGCCGCTTCGGCGACGATGCAAACTCCCTTTGCGCCGGAAGCACGGTTCGGCTTGACGATCCAGTATGGGCCAAATTGCGGGCAGAACGGGGAGTCCGCGAACTGTGGACGCGGCAGGTCAAGCAGGACCTGCAGCTCCCGGAATGCCCGCTTGCGCGTCAATGCCGCCGCACATGCCGGAGAGGGTCCTGGCAATCCGAGTTCAGAGGCGATGGCGGCCGCGCCATCCACTGCCACATCGGTTGCCGCCGCCACCACGCCATCGACGCGTTCACGCCGCGCCAATTCAACCAGGGCGGGGACATCGGTCGTGTCGCAGATGAAACTGCGATCAGCGAGCTTGTGCCCAGGATTGTCCGGCCGGTTGTCGGCGGTCAGGACCTCGCAGCCAAGCCGTCGCGCCGCCTCTATGAATGGGATCTGGTAGGTCGATGCCGCAAGGATCAGGCGTTTCCGACGCGAGGTCATGACAATATCTGTGAGCTCAAGCCTGCTCGGCAATACGCCCACGGCCGGAGTTGCCGACGAGCTGCCGATGCGAGCGCGTGGTCAGCAGCGCGACGACCGCCAATGAAGCCAAGTTGAAAGTGCTGGTGATTCCCAGCATCATCATCGTACTGGCCCAACCGGCCAGCAGCTGGTCCGATTGCAATCGGCGCCACAGCACCCAGGCCGTGATTGAAACCGAGGTGACCAGGGAGATCAGAAACAGCGCGCCGACCACATAGACCGGCCATCGGGAATAGCTGAGGAACAGGTTTGCCGCCAGCTCGACGCTTTTTGCCAGCGAATAGCCGGAACGGCCCTCTCGGCGCGGCTCATGGGTGACGGGCACGTTGACACGAAAGCGCGTGACCGACAGCAGCGCCGCCGTCAGGTACATGTACCTATTCCGGTTCTCCAGCACGTCATCGACCGCGAATCGACGGATGGCACGCAAGCTGGTCAACTGAAAGTCGGACGGCAGGCCGAACAGATTGCGGAGTGAAAAATCCACCAGCCCGCCGCCGAAATTGCTGAACCGGGAATGCCGCTTGATGTCATAGGCGCCGATCGCAATGTCGGCACCGTCTTTCACCGCACGAATCAGGGCGGGCACGTCCTCGGGGCGATGCTGGAGGTCATCATCCATGGTGACGACGATTTCGACCGAGGGCGACACCTGTGCAAAACCGCACTGAATGGCGTTGTGCTGGCCGACGTTACGGGCCAGCCGGAAGCAGCGCACGACACCCCGGTACTGTGCCGTCAATTGCTTCAATGCCGCCCAGGTCCGCGGGTCCGGACTGGCGTCGTCCACGAATATCAATTCATGTGCGCAGTCGCTCGCATCAAGTACCGCGTGCAATCGCTGAGCCAGTTGTGGCAATGACTGCACGGAGCGATAGCACGGCACGACCACCGCAATCACCGGCTTCGACATGGAGGCCTCCCGGTCAGTCATGACAAACGGCGGGCAGCAATGCCCTTGTAGTCTCCAAACCCGAACCTCTTCGGCGACAACCTTAGAAGCGTTTCACCTACGGGATACAACATCCGGGTGATCCAGACCGGTGTTTCGCCCAAGGTCAACCACAGTCGTAACGGCCAGAAATGCAGTTCCCGCGTGGCAAACACTTCGAAGCCCGCCGTCTTCATGACGGCAATGGCTTCTGCCTTTGACAATCTGAGAACACGATGCAGAAAGCCACGATGGAAAGGTTCGATTAGAACAAGCTTACCGCCGGGCCTCAATGCACCATGCAGTTTTCGCAACACCGCCTCAAACTCCTCACTCGTTCTGCACGCCGCGCTCAAGCACGCGATCTCAACAATGTCGTCGTAGTCATCGCCTCCCATATCAACGTCAAAAACGGAAGCCACACGATATTCAATCGACATGCCTTCCGACTCACGCCGGGCAATATCAATAGCTTTCTGCGCGAAATCGAACGCAAACACGGTGGCGCCCTGCTCCGCCAGGTGTCGCGACAACCGGCCCGTGCCGCAGCCCACGTCCAGCACGCGACGGCCTGCAACATCACCAAGAGACTTGTCGAAGAATGCAAACTGCTCGTGCTGATAACGCTCGTTCAACGCATGATTCACGAACATCGAAACCGCAGTCCCGCTGTGCGTGGTGGCCTTGTCGTTCCAGAACGTGGCGCCCGAGTAGACTTCCTCGCGCCGCGAGCGCTGACGCAACATCTCACGGAATCGCTGCAGCATTTTCCTGTTTCCTCATTAGATCCAGCGCCTTCGCAAGTGTTTCCAACTCACCGGGCGTCATCGTCGGATAATAAGGTAAATTCAGGACCGAATCCGCAATCCTCCACGATTCGGCGTATGACCTGGGCGTGGCCAGCGTGGTGAAACTGAAGCCGCAATCCACGCCATGAGCGACCAGAGCCTCGTAAAGTGCGGCTTTGTTGCCCGTATACACGGGGAAGCGCACGCTCGTCCCGACGACCTCGGGCAAAGCCGCTTCCGGCTTGAGCAACGCATGAGACTCACACTTCGCCCTCAGCACCCGATACACGTCAGCACGCCGGCGGATGATATCGTGCAGTTGCTGCAACTGCGGCAACGCGATGGCCGCCTGCCATTCGGCAAACTCCAAAGTGTAAAAAGCATTGGGTCGTTCAGCCAGAACGCCGTCCTCGGCAGTAGCTCTTCCGCGCAGCCGGAAGTTGATCGCATGGAACAACCCGTACAGGGCGGGCCCAGTCACCAGCCGCAACACGCAGCCCAGCAGTGCGAGCCTGATCATGTGAGTGATGGACATCTGCTGGAACAGCCGTCTGGCCTGTGCACGCAGCGATGCCGCCAACGCGTCATCATTAGTGACGACGAAACCGCCCTTCAAGGGAACATGTACCAGTTTCGACACATCGAAACTGCCAAACGCCACCAGACCGAACGAACCTAGTGGTTTGCCATCGCTGCTACCCGCAAATGCCGCCGCGATGTCTTCAACGATGATTGCGCCCTGTCGTTGCGCACACTCGACGATTCGCCCGACATTCGCGGCACAACCGTATTGATGCGTCAGCACGAAAATGTCTCCGGACCGCAACTTCCCTTCGATATCTCTGGCATCCAGATTGATTGAACCGGCTGAATGTTCCAGATACACGGTCTGCCTGCCCGACAGCGATGCGGCTTCGGAAACGGCGGAGCAGGTGTAGCCCGGAATACAGACTCTACCACCGGGTAGACAGTGGAGAAGCAAGAACAACCCTCCACGCCCGGAAGGCGTGAGGATGGCATGACGCGTTCCGCAACGCTCTGCGACAAGGGCCTCGACGGCTTCGGATCTGTCACCGTGTGCGCGCCCATGGCGCAGACTGGACAGTACGAGGGTAATATCGAAGTTCGGGCGCGTTCGCGGAATCAAGAAAGCACCATTCGACGACGGCTTCCGGCATATGCACCGGTTGATCCCGCGCATCCGGATCCGGTGAAACTAAGCCGTACGCGTGGGCCGGGACGTTGTATTGAGGCCGGACTTGTTGCCATAGCCGTAATAGTCCTGAACATTGAGAAATGTCCGGCCCGGTCGATCGTAGGCAAAAACCATGGCCTTGCGGGCCACCTGACCTCGAACGTCCCTTACGCGATGAAGCGTACGGGTGCCGATCACCACCACCAGCGTTCCCGGCGCAGGCGCAACGGACACCATGTCCGAAATCCGATTCCGCACCCACGCAGGCCGGACAAGCAGATCAAGACCAAATTGCACCAATCGCCTCGGAAAAGCGAGCCACTTCGCGCGGAACCATGCTTCCGGAAGCAGTAACCGGCACGATGGATAGAAATCCAGATCCCCTCCCTGCACCTCGTTCAGGTAGAGAATTGTCGTTATCTCGTGGCGATCATAGTGCCAGGTAAAAACCCCACCCGGCGCGGTGACATTGACGCTCAACCCGATGTCTTTGTTGTCAAGTTCAACGTATCGAGTGGAAGAAACGGCATTGACGAAATCTTCAATCCGCCGGTTCAGCTCGGCGGAACCCCGGATATTTTCCTCAACGGCACTGCCATGAAACGTCGAGAACTCGAGCCGCCGATGCGGCTGGCTTGTCTTTACATCTACAAGCACCGCAGTCCGACGATACTCTTCTATATCCTCATCCAGCCGCGCGCACTCCTCCCGAGTCACGAATGACTGGAGCACGAGGTACCCATTCCGGGCGAAGCGGTCTTTCAGTGCTTGCACATCAGATATCTGCGTATTTCCCATGAAGCACCCTTACTAAACCGAGCTAGTTCGTTCCTATGATCGACTTCACAGGAACGCGGGGCAATCCGCTTGCCACCCGTCTCATGTTCACCAGCCGGAACAAGCGCGCCATTGTCCATAATCCATGCTAACGCAATCGTGGAGCGGCAACATAGGATTCCTTGTGACAAGACGCACACTAGCCACTTCGGCGTCACCGGTCTTGCCCGTGATTTCGCCAATGTCTCACCACCACAGGCATTCTCCCCCAGTTCCCGCATCCGCTGACCCCGTTTCGCCCAGGGTGGAACATTGATAAACAACCGGGCCTGCACGGGCTTTGCCCGGCTGATCTGCGCCCCATGGGCACTTACGCACCCCTTTCGCGGCATCGCGCACGACTCGATCGTCTACACGCTGTTTCCAGTGGCGCGACTGCACCCGGAGTCGATCGGTCACGACTTTTCCATTTCCCTGGGTGCCCAGGACCACTACACGATCTTCACGCCGCTGTATGCGGGAATCATCAACGCTCTGGGTATTGATGCCGCTGCAGCCCTGATTACCTTCATCACCCAGGCGGCTTTTCTGTGGGTGTGCTGGCGACTAGGCCGCCGCTTCATACAGCCCGCCCTGATGCTGCTGGTGCTTGCCCCGCTGGTCATACGGCCGACGTACTATGGCGGCGGGCTGGTATTTTCTTAACATGAAGCCGTTCGTCACCGCGCGCCGGCCGGAGTAGGCCATGGTGCTGACGGGACTGCTACTGCACCCCATCATTGCCATGGGCGACGTGATGTTGTGGGTCGTGACGCAGTCCGCGCTACTCCGGCCCCGCAGGGCGCTGGTGATTGCAGGGGTGGTGGCGGCATCATTGTTGGTGGCCGCGGGCACTATGCGCAGCGGCGGAAGGTATGCAGGGGCAAATGCTCCATCAACTGGGCGAATACCAGCTTGCCGGTGAACATCGGAAACCTCGGCTGCAAAGACAGCCGCAGGGTCGCCAGAGGTCCGAATCTCGTTCAAGTCGGTGACACCCTCAAAAACGGGAAAATACAATGCACATCAGCGGGTTACGGGTCTACGATTGATCAACGTTGGGACAGCGGCGATTGACGATAGCGACTCATTCCATGCGGGCGACATGGTTCAGAATAACCCATGGCGGTGGGGTAGCATCGTGCGTATCTACAAGCCACAACCGGGGTCCGACACCTGCCTCGACAGCAATCCGTGAGAATCTCCGCAAGCGCATGACGCTTGCTCGGACAAACGCCTCTCAGCCCTGGATAACTGCTCCAGTAAAATGTGCGTTAAAACATGCGGCAATGCGTTCCAAACCAGACATGATTAAAATCAAGACTGTATAACTCTGAAACCGGCCAGGCCCCAAGCCCTTACCTAAGGCTCACACGAATGACCGAAAAGTCCTTCCTGTCCCGAACCGCAATCGCGCAGTCGCCCTCGGTGCAGGTGCTGTTCTTGTTCACCGTGCCCATCACGGTCGCCATCCTGCTGTGGACGCATCAATGGCTGCTCGATGGCTATAAACTGAACTGCAACCCCATCTATTATTTCCTGTTTGCAGTCCAGGACCGCGCGGGCGCAGTGGGCATGCTTGTCGTGCTGTTATTGGGGTTGCTGACCCCTGCATCAGGTCGCATCAGGGAGATCGTCCGCTGGGTTGGCGACAACCCCCTCAAGGTCGGGGGCGCGGCCACGCTCTTGCTGATACTCGGCGCTCTGTTCGTATACCGGAACCATCCACTTTCGATGGATGAGTACACCGCATACTTTCAGGGCCAGATATTCGCGGGAGGACACCTGACCGGAACCTGGCCCAAGGCCCAGATGGATTGGCTCATTCCTCCCGGGTTTCAGGACGGCTTCATCAATGTCTCCCACGTTACCGGGCGGACGATTTCCGGTTACTGGCCGTCTTTTTCGCTGCTGCTCGCGCCCTTTGCCATGATCGGCGCCCCCTGGGCCTGCAATCCGCTAATCACCGGGCTTACCCTGCTGACAATACATCGTCTGGCGCTGGAGATTTTTGAAGACACCGAGGCGGCGGGGATGGCCCTGCTGCTGACTGCGGCATCGCCGGTGATCTTCGCCTACGGCATCTCTTACTACGCGATGTCGGCCCATATGCTGGCCAATTCCGTATATGCGCTGCTGCTGTTGCGCCCCACGCCACGCCGTGCCGTATTAGCTGGCCTGGTGGGTTCCGTCGCGCTCACCCTCCACAACCCTGTCCCGCACATCCTGTTCTGCCTGCCGTGGCTGGTCTGGCTGATAACTCAACCGCGTGGCATCACCCTGTTGCTGGCTGCCTGCATCGGCTACCTCCCGCTTTGCGCCATTCTGGGTCTGGGGTGGCACTGGTTCTCAGGACAGGTGATCCATGAGGGTCTGAACGGCGCAAGAGTACTCATAAAGATGACCGGCAATCAGCAGAACGTTGCACTGATCTTTCACTTCCCGACACTGCGGGTCCTGGATCTGCGAGTGGTTGATCTAGCCAAGCTGTGGACCTGGGCCGTACCCGGATTGCTGATCCTCGCCGGCGTCGGCGCATGGCGCTGGCGCAGAACCCCCATCTGCCTGCTGCTGACAGCGTCGGCCCTGACCACCTTCGTGGGGTATCTGTTCTTTCCCTTTGACCAAGGACACGGCTGAGGGGCACGCTATCTGCACTCGGCATGGCTGGCGCTGCCGATACTGGCTACTGCCGCCTTATTCCGGCCGGCACTGCAGTTTTCCCAACCCGGCGCCCGGATCGACCAACACCCCGTCGCTCCATTCGAGGACATTCCGAGTCGAACTTACATCGCCAACTGCATTGCCCTGTCTTTGTTGTTCTGCGTCGGGCTGCGCGCCTGGCAGATGCATGGTTTCATTTCGCGGGAACTGGAGAACCTGCCCCACTATGGCGGCACCGAGCGTCGGGTCGTCTTTCTTGACTACAGACCGCACCTCGCTATCACCGACTTGTTCACAAGCTACTACGCTGGCGATCTGGTTCAGAATGATCCTTGGCTACGCAAAAACGAGATCCGCATGTACAGCCATGGCGACGCAGACGATGAAAAGCTGATGTCGCAGTACTATCCGGCCTTTCACCTTGTTTACCGTGATCTCTATGGCAGCGTATGGTCCAAGGCTGCTACAGCACTCACTCCATAAACGCCCACAGTGCCCCAACTCCAGCCCGGTTCCGTCGTTCCGCCGGTCGCCGTACGCACCGATCGATCGTGGGGGCTGCTAGGGTTAGGATTGCTGATCACCGCGCTGTGGATGGCGATACACCCGTATCTTGGCGTCGTCCACGACTCCATGATCTACACTCTGTTTGCTATGGCGCGGCTGCACCCCGCGCTGCAGCATGACTTCTTCGTAGTCAACGGCGTCCAGGATCACTACACCCTGTTCAGCCCACTGTATGCCGCCGCCATCCGGCTGCTTGGCCTGGATCGGGCTGCTGCCTTGTTTGTGCTGGCAACCCAGATCGCCTTCTTCGGTGCCGTGTGGCTGGTGGTTCGGCGGGTGGGCAGCGTAGATAGAGCCCTGCTCGGCCTGGGGCTGCTGATTGTGCTGCCATCATGGTATGGCGCCAACATGGCGTTCTATCACATAGAAATGTTCCCCACCCCACGGCAGCCTGCGGAGGCCTTCGTCCTGTTGGGCATGTACTTCTTGATGTCAAGCAGGCGCCGATCCGCTGCCGCCTGCCTGTTTGCGTCTGCCCTGCTGCATCCCATCATCGCCGGTGCTGGCATCACGTTCTGGATTATGTGGGGGTTCGTGCTTCGGCGTCCCGGCGCGGCCATAACAACAGGGCTCATCGGCATAGGACTGGCCGCACTGGTGACGGTCCTTCCGCACAGCCCGGTGCCACGGTTCGACCACGACTGGCTGAACGACCTGACCCACCGTCAGGCATTTCTCTTTCCCACTCTCTGGTCAATGACAGATTGGGCAAGGCCGACGCCCGGGTTGGCCACGCTCCTGGTTGGAGCCCTGGCCGCGACAGGTCCAGCGGTACGGCGCTTGTGTACGGCGGCACTGGCCACCGTACTCATTGGCCTCACAATTGCGATCGTCGGCGGCGACATTTTGCATGTGACCGTGGCGGTCCAGTTCCAGATGTGGCGCTGGCTGTGGCTGTCCGGCGTAATTTCCGCGTTGTTGCTGCCCGTGATCACCCTGGACCTATGGAAGGCCGGTGTCGCAGCTCGCGCTGCCGTCCTGGCCCTTGTCGCAAGCTGGCTCGCCACCCAGCCGATGGTCGTGTTCACGGCAGTTGCTCTGGCCTGCATCGCCGCCGTCGTACTGACCCGCGATGAGCAGCCTTTCCGTAGCGCGGACAGATCACTGATGCTTGCAGCCTGTGCCACACTGGCAGTCGCCGGTGGCTTCCTCGTGCTCGACTGGCATGGGCTTGCGCATCGTATTCGGATTGCACCGATGGTTGGCTCGCACTTTGCAGTCCGCATCGGTCAGCTTCGTATGCTGACCTCCAGCGCACCTTTGTGCGCTATCGTGCTCTACCTTCTATGGCATGCGGCCCGCACCACTCTTCGCCACAACCTTGTGATGCTCGGCCTTGGAAGCGCAGCCTGTGCGGTCATGCTGCCTTACGCATGGGTTACCTGGACCCGGGGGGCTTATCCCGCTGAAGCAACCGCGAACTTCGCGAGCTGGGGCCGCGTCATTCCTGAAAATGCAGAGGTGCTTTGGCCTGACTCCCCCCCGCTCGCCCTGTGGTATTCGCTACGCCGGGCCAGTTACTTCTCCCCCGTCCAGATGGCGGGCATTGTTTTCTCCCGGCAGGACTGGGAAATCGGTCATCTACGAGAAGGCATCGTCATGGGGCACCTCCCTCAGTTGGGCGGATCCATCAGTGGCAGCACCACCGGAAACGTCAAAATCCTGCCTTCTCAGAAGGTATTCGACTCCATCTGTCGTGCGCGAGGCACCGGATTCTTCGCCAGTTGGCGCGATTTGGGGTCCTCCCCCTTTCCGACTCTCGCCCAGTTCCGGCCACAGACCGGCAGGTCCGAGCCACTGCATCTGTACTACTGTGCCCGCGGACCGGCTTGACTGCCCCTGGGCAAGGAGCAGGACTCAAGCGCACCTCTCGGCCTAACCAAGTTTTGATGTCCATCACGACGCCGCACATGGTTCTAAGCGATTATGTCACCCATGCAATCGAGCACCATTGAATCGCCAGCGTCAGGCTTTCAGCCTGGCGCCCCAGCCTCGCAGGCTCCCGGCACAGGTCGCTCCCCGATCAGCACCATGGCACTGTGGGGCGTTGGATTGTTCATTCTGGCGCTGTGGATGGCGATTCGCCCCAATCGGGACATCGCCCACGACGGCATGATCTACACGCTGTTTGCCCTGGCGCGGCTGTATCCGTCCTTGGCTCACGACTTCTTCGTGCTCTACGGTACTCAGGACCACTACACCATCTTCAGTCCTCTGTACGCCGCAGCCATCCGGCTCTTCGGTCTGGATCGCACCGCCAACCTGATCGTACTTTTCACGCAAATCGGCTTCTTCTGCGCGGCGTGGCTGCTGGCAAGACGCCTGACCACCCCGGGCAAAGCCTTGCTGGGGCTGGGACTGCTGGTTGTACTGCCGTCCTGGTACGGCGCCAACATGGTGTTCTCCCATACTGAGTTGTTCCCGACACCACGCCAGCCCGCGGAGGCCTTGGTCCTGCTGGGCATCGGCTTTGCGATCTCGTCGCGGCGCTGGGCCGCCGCGGTCTGCCTGCTCGCATCTGCCTTATTGCATCCCATCATCGCCGGCGCCGGCATTCTGTTCTGGATTGTCCTTGAGGTCGGTCTGCCGCACCCCCGTGCAACGCTGCTGGCAGGCGTTGCGGGCGTGACCCTGTGCGTACTGGTGACCGTAATACCTCATGGCCCCCTGCCTCAATTTGATCCTGCCTGGCTGCACGACCTACAGACCCGCCTGATCTATTTGTTCCCCAGCCGTTGGGCCGCCCGGGACTGGGCCTGGTCGATACCCGGCCTCGCCTTGCTGTTCGTCGGTAGCCTGCGCGCGGCAAGCGCAACCTTGCGTCGGCTATGCCTGGCATCCCTGGTCACGGTGCTCACAGGCCTTGTGCTGGCCATTGTCGGTGCGGACTTGATGCATGTGGAAGCGGCCGCGCAGTTGCAGATGTGGCGTTGGCTCTGGCTATCAGGCGTGCTGTCCAGCCTGATATCACCCGTAATTGTACTGGACAGCTGGAAATCCGGCATCGCAGGCCGTGCCGCGGCGCTGGCGTTGGTGGCGTGCTGGTTGACCACTGAACCGCTCGTCGTGTTCACGTCAGCCGCCCTGGCCTGTCTGAGCGCCGTTACGTTGTCTCGCCGAGAACCACCAGCGTGGCGGGAGCAAAGGGTTCTCCTGCTTGCGGCATGCGCCATGACCGCGCTCGCCGCCGGATTCCTCGCATTCGATTGGTACCACATGGTGCGCGACATGGGCGCCGTACCGCCCGCCGGCTCGCATCTCGCGACCCGCATTGCTCAGTTCCGCATGCTCACCTCCAGTGCGCCACTATGCGCGATCACGCTTATCATCCTGTGGCGGGCAGCCCTTAGCACCACCCGCCGCGGCGCTGCGCTGCTGCTGGGGTTGGGGCTCATGGCCTGCATTGCCATGGCGCCCTACTCGTGGGCCACCTGGACCCGGATAGACCATCCGCCGGCGGTGACCGCCAGTTTTGACAGCTGGCGGCAAATCATTCCCGAAAACGTCGAAGTACTCTGGCCGGATCAGCCCCCGAGCACCGCGTGGTACTCCCTGCACCGCGCGAGCTACTGGTCCCTGCTGCAGATGGCGGGCATGGTGTTCTCCCGCCAGGACTGGAAGATCGGCGACCGGCGGGAACAGGTCCTGGGACCTGTGCTACCGTATATTGGAGAAATGGCCGGCAGCGCTGCCGCCCGGGACCCCCATCTCATGACACCGCAGGCAACGATGAGGTCTATCTGCGCTCTCAAGGATCTGGAGTTCTTTGCCAGCTGGCGCGACCTGGGTCCGACGCCCTATCCCATACTGACACTGGTTCAGCCAATGACCGGGAAGTCCGGACTACTTCGTCTTTATCGTTGCCAGCATGAGCCGCACTGAATCCACCGCTACAGCCGATCCTGCCCTCCTGAAGCAGGTCGCCGGCTATGCAATCGCTTCAGCCGCCGCACTAGGCGTAGATGCTGGATTGCTGTATGCGTTGACGGGTTATGCGCACTGGCATTACTTGCCGGCATCAGCTTGCTCGTTCACTGTCGGCGCCTTTGTGGCCTATGCGCTGTCTGTAAAGCTGGCCTTCCACAACCACCGTCTGCGCCACCGCTCGTTGGAGCTCATCACCTTCGTAGTCCTCGGACTGGCCGGCCTGGCGGTCAACTCATTGGCCCTGTTCATCGCCGTCGGCAAACTGGGCCTGATGATTCTCCCCGCCAAAGCCCTGGCCGCCGGCTGTACCTTTGTCACCAACTTTATCGTGCGGCGTCAGCTGCTGTTCACGCCCGCTTCTCACGGAACCCGTACCTGATGCCCCGCATTGTGATCATTGCCGGCGCCGGCCCCGCCGGCCTGACGGCTGCGCTGGAACTGCTGCGCCAATCCGATGTCCGTCCCATCGTCTTTGAACTGGACTCCCAGGTCGGGGGTATTTCCAAGACGGTGAACTACAAGGGCAACCGCATGGACCTGGGGGGACACCGGTTCTTTTCCAAGTCCGACTGGGTCATGAACTGGTGGCAGGCCATCCTGCCGGTGGAAAACACCCCCGCGGCCGCAGGCGCGCACCTGGCCTACCAGGGCGCTACACGGGAATTCTCCGCATCCACACAAGCGGCGCCCGGAACGGATGATGTCATGCTGGTGCGCAGCCGCCTGTCGCGCATTTTCTATCGTCGTAAGTTTTTCGATTACCCGCTCAAGCTCAGCGCCGCCACACTGGGCAACCTCGGCCTGCCGTATACCACTGCCATCGGCGCGGGATACGTCCGGTCACGGTTGTTCCCACGCCGACCGGAACGAACGCTCGAGGACTTCCTGGTCAACCGCTTCGGCAATACCCTGTACCGCACCTTCTTCAAGGACTACACGGAGAAGGTCTGGGGTGTACCCTGCTCGGAGATTTCCGCCGAATGGGGCGCCCAGCGCATCAAGGGGCTGTCCATTACGCGGGCGGTGCTGCACGCCCTGAAAAAGCCCTTCCAGCGCCGTGATACCGCTCAGAAGGGCACGGAAACCAGTCTCATCGAACGCTTTCTGTACCCCAAGTACGGGCCGGGACAGATGTGGGAACGGGTGGCCGATCAGGTCACGGCCGCGGGTGGGGAGATCCATCTGCGGCACCGGGTCGTCGGCCTGCACCGTGATGGCCAGAACATCACGGCCGTGGACGTGCACAATGAACAGACCGGCGAGGTCCGGCGGCTGGTCTGCGACCATTTCCTGTCCACCATGCCGATCAAGGACCTGGTATCCCTGCTCGGACCCGAGGACCCGCAGGTTCTGTCCATTGCCTCGCAACTCCCCTACCGGGACTTCATGACCGCGGGACTGCTGGTCAAGCGCATGCGCGATGGCCATAAGGACAGCGCCGCCAACGGCCTGCCGCCCGACAACTGGATCTACATCCAGGAGCCGGATGTCAAACTAGGCCGGCTCCAGGTCTTCAACAACTGGAGCCCGGCGCTGGTGGCTGATCCAAACACCATCTGGCTTGGACTGGAGTATTTCTGCGCCGAGGGCGACGAGCTCTGGCGCATGGAGGATGCGGCCTTCCTGAAATTTGCCGCCGCGGAGCTGGCGAAAATCGGCCTTATCACGCCCGAAGATGTCCTCGATGGCACCGTAGTCCGGGTCCCCAAAGCCTACCCGGCCTACTTCGGCGCCTACAGCGGTATCGGCAAGGTACGCGACTGGCTGAACACCTTTCCCAACCTGTTTCCCGTGGGCCGCAACGGCATGCACCGCTACAACAACCAGGACCACTCCATGCTGGCTGCCAAGGCCGCGGTGGAATGCATCCTCGGCGGCAGTGCGGACAAGTCCGGCCTGTGGTCTGTGAACGTCGAAGACGAATACCACGAGACCCGCCAGTCCTGACCTGATACCGCAAAGCACAAGTCAGCATGTGACGCTCTGCGTCACTTTGTGACTGGCTCTCTCAATTTCCAAAGCAAGACCGGATTTCCATTGACAGCCAGTCCAAGTCTTTTCGAATAATTTATATATAAATCAATTACTTGTTTTTTCATTCAACCGCTGGCATGGCAATTGCTTTAACTCCACTGCACGGCACATGCCGCACATTTTCAGAATGCTCAAGGAGCAACACATGAAGTCCATGCAGAAGGGTTTCACCCTTATCGAGTTGATGATCGTGGTCGCGATCATCGGCATTCTGGCGGCCATCGCCATCCCGGCCTACCAGGACTACACCATCCGCGCCCAGGTGACGGAAGGTCTGAGCCTGGCTGGTGGCGTGGAAACCGCCGTTGCTGAGTTCTATGCGAATCATGGTTCCTGGCCCACTGCCCTTCAAGGCTCCGGTGCTGGCGAACTGGGCTTTGCCAGCGACCCCTCCGGCAAATACGTCAGCGACGTGACTTGGACCGGCAACCAGATCGTGGCGACGTTCTCGTCCAACTCACCGCAGTCGGCCAACGCCACCATCAACAGCGCGAAGCTCGGTATCGCGGCCACGACCAGCTCCAACGGCGACATCATCTGGGCCTGTGGTCTGGCCTCAGGTCCCGATGGTACGACCGGCTCATGGTCCTCGGCACCCAAGTACCTGCCCGCGGCCTGCAAGCCGTAACACCTGGCCTGATCCGGGACCACCCGGACTCCGGACCCAAGAAGCCCCTCTTCGGAGGGGCTTCTTTTTTCACAGCGCACGAGCATCTGGTGCCCACCGATGTTCCGGGATTCGCTGCATAGCGCCAATCCCATGTCGCTGATTGCAGACGATTTCGCACTCACCGCATTCTGCGGAACCGGTCACAGGGCAGAGCTTGGCCGCCATGAGACCATCCTGGGTACATTTGACCAATTCCATGCCGCCGCTCGTTCGCTACACTTGGGAACTTACGGGTCAACCCTAGCAAGCTCGCCGCACAGGTTCATGAACGACAACGTCCAACTGGCTGCCACCAACCCACCCCAGCGCGCCGCGCTCTCCGGCCTGCCGTACCGCCTGGTGCAGGACGGCGTGGTGGAAGCCTCGGCCATGTCCGAGGCCGTGACGGCGGTGACAACTGACGGTGGCGGCAGCATCGTCACCCAGCTCATTCATCGCGGGGCGGCCACGGCGCGCGACATCGCCATCGCGGCCTCCAGCGAGTTCGGCGTGCCCCTGTTCGACCTCGACGTGCTGCAGCCGGACACCGAGCTTTCGGGCCTGGTCAGCGACAAACTGCTGACCAAGCACCGCGTTCTGCCCATCTTCCGGCGCGGCAAGAAACTGTTCCTGGCGGTTTCCGACCCCACCAACCACCTGGCCATCGACGAAATCAAGTTCCAGACCTCCATGGCGGTGGACGTCGTGGTGGTGGAGGACGACAAGCTCCAGAAAGCGGTGGATAAGCTGCTGGATGCCGCCGACTCCAAGATCCCCGCCTTCTCCGAAGAAGAAGGCATGGAGCTGGACGCGCTGGAGACCAGTGACGGCCCCGAAGGCGCCGGCGAGGTCGCATCCGCCGATGCCACTGAAGATGCGCCACTGGTGCGCTTCGTCAACAAGCTCCTGATCGAGGCCATCCGCAAGGGCGCGTCCGACATCCATTTCGAGCCCTACGAAAAGACCTACCGCGTGCGCTACCGCATGGACGGCGTGCTGAAGGAAATCACCCAGCCGCCAGTGCAGCTGGCGGGCAAGCTGGCCGCGCGGCTGAAGGTCATGTCGCGCCTGGACATCGCCGAGCGCCGCGTGCCGCAGGATGGCCGCATCAAGCTCAAGATTTCCAAGAACCGCGCCATCGACTTCCGCGTCAGCACCTGCCCCACCCTGTTCGGGGAAAAGGTCGTGATGCGTATCCTCGATCCCAGCTCCGCGCAGCTGGGCATCGACGCCCTGGGGTACGAACCCCGGCAGAAGGAGCTGTACCTCAAGTACCTGGCCAAGCCCCAGGGCATGATCCTCGTGACCGGCCCCACCGGTTCGGGCAAGACGGTCTCGCTGTACACGGGCCTGAACATCCTGAACACGGAAGACACCAACATCAGCACCGCGGAGGACCCCGCGGAAATCAACCTTCCCGGCGTCAACCAGGTCAACGTCAACCCGCGCGTCGGGCTCACCTTCGCCTCGGCCATGCGCGCCTTCCTGCGCCAGGTCCCGGACGTCATCATGGTGGGCGAAATCCGCGACCTCGAGACCGCGGAAATCGCCATCAAGGCCGCGCAGACCGGACATCTGGTGCTGTCCACCCTGCACACCAACGACGCTCCGCAGACCCTGACTCGCATGGTGGACATGGGCGTCAAGCCCTACGCCATCGCCACCTCCGTCAGCCTGATCATCGCCCAGCGCCTGGCGCGCCGGCTGTGCCCGCACTGCAAACAGCCGCTGGACCTGCCCCGCGAAGCCCTGCTGAAGGAGGGCTTCCAGGAAGCCGACGTCGCCACCGGCATCCGCCTGTTCGCGCCCAAGGGCTGCGACAGCTGCACCGACGGCTACAAGGGCCGCGTGGGCATCTACCAGGTGCTGCCCGTGACCGAAGCCATTGCACGCATCATCCTGTCCGGCGGCAGCGCCGTGGACATCGGCAAGCAGGCGGCCGCCGAAGGCGTGTGGGACCTGCGCCGCTCGGGACTGGAGAAGGTCAAGTCCGGCCTCACCAGCCTCGAGGAAGTCAACAGCGTGACCGTCGAGTAACAAGGAACCACCATGGCCGTTCCCGCCACCGCAGCTTCCAAGGGCATCAAGGTCGACGTCGCCTTCAACTGGGAAGGACGCGACCGCAGGGGCAACCGCGTCAAGGGCAAGAGCACCGCGCCGGACGAAGCCACCCTCAAGGCGGACCTGCGGCGCCAGGGCATTGCCGCCTCGCGCATCCGCAAGGTCCCCCAGTCGCTGTTCGCGGGCGGCGGCGGCAAGGTCAACAGCCAGGACATCGCCGTGTTCATGCGCCAGCTGGCCACCATGCTGGGCGCGGGCATCCCGCTGGTGCAGGGCCTGGACATCGTTGGCGCGGGACACGACAAGCCCGCGGCCCAGAGGCTCATTTTCAGCGTCAAGTCCGACATCGAGGCCGGCTCCAGCCTGCGCGAGGCCCTGGGCCGCCACCCGCTGCTGTTCGACAAGCTGACCCTGAACCTGGTGGAGGCGGGCGAACATGCCGGCGCGCTGGAGTCGCTGCTGGACAAGGTCGCCACCTACAAGGAAAAGACCGAGGCCCTGAAGAGCAAGGTCAAGAAGGCGCTGTTCTATCCCACCGCCGTGCTGGTGGTGGCGGTGGTGGTGACCATCATCCTGCTGATTTTCGTGATCCCGCAGTTCGAATCCCTGTTCAAGGGGTTCGGCGCGGACCTGCCCGCCTTCACCCAGATGGTCATCAACCTGTCGCGCTTCGTTCAGGCAAAAGGCCTGTACGTAGCGGTGGTACTCGGCGCGGCGGGCTATGCATTCTTCTATTTCAAGAAGCGCTCCCGGCGGATGCAGGAAGTCCTGGATCGCATGATGCTGAAGATTCCCATCATCGGTCCCATCCTCAACAAGTCCTGCATCGCCCGCTACTCCCGCACGCTGTCCACCATGTTCGCGGCCGGCGTGCCGCTGGTGGAGGCCCTGGAATCCGTGGCCGGCGCCACCGGCAACATCGTGTACGAAAACGCCGTGCTCAAAATGCGCGACGAGGTCGCCACCGGCGTGCGCCTGCAGCGCGCCATGGAAAACACCGAGCGCTTCCCCAACATGGTGGTGCAGATGATCGCGGTGGGTGAGGAATCCGGCTCCCTGGACACCATGTCCGGCAAGGTCGCGAGCTTCTACGAGGAGGAGGTCGACAACGCCGTGGACGCCATGTCGAGCCTGCTCGAACCGCTGATCATGGCCATCCTGGGCGTGCTGGTGGGCAGCCTGGTGATCGCCATGTACCTGCCGATCTTCAAGCTCGGTTCGGTGGTGTAGGGAAGCGGCGCGGTGTCGCTGCCGGACGCGCTGGCTGCTTCGCCGGTGTTCTTCATCTGCGCCACCTTCGTGGTGGGACTCGCCGTCGGCAGCTTCCTCAATGTCGTGATCTACCGCGTGCCGGTGATGCTGGAGCGCGAGTGGCGCGCGCAGTGCGCCGAACCCGGCCCGGCCACTGGCACCCCCGCGGGAGCGCCCCCTCCCGGCCCGAACGCCACGGCGCCCGCGGATGGCTTACCCGCACGCTTCAACCTGCTGGCCCCGCGCTCGGCCTGCCCGAAGTGCGGCGTTCAGATCACCGCCCTGCAGAACATCCCGGTCTTGAGCTGGCTGTGGCTCAGGGGCCGTTGCGCCGGCTGTGGGACGCGTATTTCCGCGCGCTACCCCCTGGTGGAACTGCTCACCGGTGTCATGAGCGCGGTGGTGGCCTGGCATTTCGGCTACGGCTGGGAAGCCGGGGCCGCGCTGGTGCTGACCTGGTTCCTGATTGCCCTGACCTTCATCGACACCGACACCCAGTACCTGCCCGACAGCCTGACCCTGCCCCTGGTGTGGCTGGGCCTGCTGGTTAACCTGGTGCTGTTCCCGGACCCGGGCGCTGCCGCCTCCGGGCTGTCCCTGCCGGTAAGCATCCAGGACAGCGTGATCGGCGCCGCCGCCGGTTATCTCAGTCTCTGGGGCGTGTTCCACCTGTTCCGGCTGCTGACCGGCAAGGAGGGCATGGGCTACGGGGACTTCAAGCTCTTTGCGGCCCTTGGCGCCTGGCTGGGCTGGCGCATGCTGCTGCCCATCATCCTGGCAGCAGCGACCGTGGGCGCCGTCACCGGTATCGTGATTCTCGCCATCCGCGGCCGCGACCGCGGCACCCCCATCGCCTTCGGCCCCTTCCTGGCCGCCGCTGGCTGGATCATGCTCCTGTGCGGCCCCTTCCTCGTCGAGGGTTACCTGGGACTGTACGGGATACACTGACAGCCACCGGATGCCGTGGCTGCCTGCACGCATTTCTGGTGTGATCGTGCGGCAATGCCAAAACCCCCCAGAACTCCCCCACCCCGCATCGCGCTGACCGGCGGCATCGGCAGCGGCAAAAGCACCGTAGCCGGCCTGTTCGCCGCCCTGGGGGTGCCCGTGATCGACACGGACCTGATCTCCCGGCAACTGGTGGCACCCGGCACACCGCTGCTCGCCCGGATCAGTGGGCGCTTCGGCCCCGGCGTAATCACCGCCGGCGGCGAACTGGATCGCCGCGCCCTGCGCAACCTGATCTTTTCCGACCCCGCCGCCCGCGCCGACCTCGATGCACTCATGCACCCGGCCATCCGTGCCGAGCTGGCCCGGCAGTGCGAAACCGCCGGCGGGCGCTACCAGCTGCTGGTGATCCCCCTGCTGGTGGAGGGTAACCTGGCATCCCTGGCCCGGCGGGTGCTGGTGGTGGATTGCGACCCTGAGGATCAGTTGCAGCGCGTGCGCGTGCGGGACGGCGTGACCCTGGAACAGGCCCGCGCGGCGCTTGCGGCCCAGGCCAGCCGCGAAGCACGACTGGCCGCCGCTGACGACGTCATCACCAACACCGGGGAAATCCAGGCCCTGCGCGCCCAGGTCGAGGCCCTGCACCTGCGCTACCGGGCACTGTCGCCAAATCCCTGAGACCGGCAAAAACCACGGTTTTCGCCGGGCGTGCAAAAAGGCCGCGGGCGGCTTTTTCCCCTTGAGTAGTTTACGAATGGCAAGTACGTGACGCACAATAAGCCGATGACACAGGCGGCCAAGCAGATGACGGAACCTACGCTGGACAGCGCCATGGGCACCATCGTCTATGAACAACCCCTGAACGAACGCATGCGCACCTTCATGCGCATGGATTTCCTGTACAACCAGGCGCTCTACCAGAGCGAGATCGGCACCGCCGCCAGCTCCCGCGCAGCCATAGCCGCGTTGCTGGACATCCTGGCCATCACCACCCGCGGCGACATGCGCTCAGACTGCCTGAAGGACCTCGAGCGCCACGTCACGCACCTGAACGAGTTCCAGTCCCGCCCCGGCGTGGACGGCTCGCGCCTGTCCAGCGTGATCGCCAACCTCAACCGGCTGCGGGCGGACCTCATGAACGCCGGCAGCAACTTCCTGCAGCCGCTGCGCGATTCGGAGTTCCTGAACGCCATCCGGCTGCGCAGCGCCATTCCCGGTGGCACCTGCGAGTTCGACCTTCCCGAGTACACCTGCTGGCTCAGCCAGCCCGCCGAGGAGCGCCTCGCCGCCTTCGGCCAGTGGCTGGAAATCCTGCGGCCGCTGTGCGACGCCGTCGCCGAACTGCTCTGGCTCACCCGCCAGAACGGCAAGAGCCGCCAGGAAACCGCCAAGGGCGGCATGTTCATGATCAGTTTCGACCGGGATGCTCCCAGCCAGCTGCTGCGCATCATCCTGCCGGCGGACCGCAACCTGTTCCCGGAGATCTCCGGCGGCGGCCAGCACCGCTGCAACATGCGCTTCCTGCAATGGAATGGCCTGGGGCAGCGGCCGGCGCAAGTGGAAGATGACGTCCACTTCTCCCTGATCGTCTGCCCCTGACCACCACCACACTCAACTGTCCCACCTGCAACCGCCCCATCGAGTGGTCGCAGCAGTACCCGTTCCGCCCGTTCTGTTCCGAACGCTGCAAGCTCATCGACCTGGGCGCCTGGCTCAGCGAGGAACGGCGTATTCCGGGGCAGGAGGGGGCGCCGCCCGACGGCGACGTACCCGCTGAGGACTGAAAAGCCTGCTTAGAATTTGATCCGGCCGCCGCCCGGCGCTGCCGGCGGCACCGCACCCGCGTCCGGCACCACGATGCGCGAAGCCTGCTCGCGGCGCATTTCCCGTGCTTCCTCGATGGCGTCATTCAGCGCCTGGTGTACCGCGGCGGGGAACTTCTCCAGCGCTTCCTTGAGGTTCGCGGCTTCGATGTCAAAGCCCAGCGGCAGCACCCCGCCCGGGGTCAGCAACTGGGTCTGGCCGGAGAACAACGTGGACCGGGCCGGATCGGGCGAACCGTCCAGCTTCACGGGCACCAGCTGACGCAGGGTCCCGGCCTTGCGGTCGGTGAACACCTCTTCGCGGTACAGGTTTTCAGTATCGAGCTGGATATCCGGCAGATCAGGCTGAGCCATGGCGACGTTCTCTGGTCTTGAAATTGGCGGCGCCGGGATGGCCCGCCCCTGGAAAATCAGGGCAATTGTAACTGCTGCAGCGCTTCGATGAATGGCTGGTCGGCCGGCAGGATGGGTTCTGTCGCCAGCAGGTCACGCCGGACCCACTTCAGCGCCTGCCCCTCCAGCCCCGCAGGTTCCCCATCGAAGGCCTCGACCACCCAGAACGACAGCTGCACGCGCTTTTCCGGGTAATTGTGGGTCAAGGTGAGCACGTGCCGGGCGTCGTGGACCTCGACCCCGATTTCCTCCTGGAGCTCCCGCGCCAGCGCCCCGGCCTCGGACTCCCCGGCGGCGATCTTGCCGCCCGGAAACTCCCAGGCCCCGGCCATATGCTTGCCCGGCGGCCGCTGCGTGATCAAGACCTCACCGTCCCGCACCAGCGCTCCCGCTACCACCCTCACTATGCCGGGGGTCACGGACTGACCCGCCGTTCCGGCTCCCGCGTCACCGGCACCACGGCTGGCAGTTGCACCGCCCTGGCGGGGGCCGACGGGCAGCTGCCGGTCATGGGAGCGTCAACCCGGCGGCGGGCCATGAAGGGGCTATTCCCCACCCTGCAGCGCCCCGTGGCACTGCTTGAACTTCTTCCCCGATCCGCACGGGCAGGGTTCATTGCGCCCCACCTTGCGGTCATGGCGCACATACGTGCCCTGGTCCTCCGCGGCACCCGGCAGACCACCGGGCGCGTACTGACCGGGGCCTGACAACGGGGTCGGTGCCGGCAGTTCGTCCGACGCCGTCAGCACCGACTGCGCCTCCGCATGCTGGGCCTGCAGCGCCTGCATCAACCGTATGCGCCGCTCTTCCTCCTCGCGGTCGACCTCTTCCTGGGTGCGCACTTCCAGCTTCGACACCAGCGACACCGTGTCGAACTTCACTCGATCCAGCATGGCGGAGAACAGCTCGAACGCCTCGCGCTTGTA
>Ga0153956_1001128_pt1 | contig 25124 bp, 24 predicted proteins | sample TSFL040MetaG_FD_104704 | JGI IMG/M metagenome (GOLD analysis project Ga0153956, IMG submission 104704) | Attine ant fungus gardens microbial communities from Florida, USA - TSFL040 MetaG | ecosystem: Host-associated > Fungi > Mycelium > Unclassified | place: USA: Florida, Wekiwa Springs... | reverse complement strand
TCGAATTCGCTCAATGCGTATAAATTGAGCGCGGGACGTTGAATCGGTATGCGCGGCACGTTCTCGACGTGCTCTGATCAGTTGGTATGACAGTTCAAGACATGAGTTCTTTTCGTCGAGCGTATCTTGAAACTGGGCGACTAGATTCTTGCTCATGACCATACCAAGCTCTTTGGGAACGAATACAAGAGCCGAACTGTGGTTGAATTTGGTCGAAAGGATCTGAGGAAGAGCCGAAAAGCGCCTGCTTATGACGTAGAGCCGTCGCTCGCCAAAAGCCGCTTCTGACAAAGCGCGGCCCCTTCGATGAAGGCCTCGAAGGGGCGAATAGGTCCAACTTCCGCGATGTTCACATATAGGAGGTATCGATATAAAGCGCTGCTAAATTCTTCTCATTGTTGACTATACGGTCAACATGTTGTCAATTAGAGGGCAGGCGTCGTATAGGAAACCGATATGTCAATTGAAACGACCAGGTCCCGTCCCCAAGTTCCAGCACAGGGAGAGTTTTCGATTTACAGTGCCTGGACGGGCAAATTGTTGTTCACGATTTCGCCCGCAGGATCTCATGGGGTGGAAAATGCCGTCGTGATCGCTCGCGAGGCGTTCAGGAAGAATCTGAAGGCAAAATCACATCAGCGCGCTGGTTGGCTCAAAGCGGCCGCGGACAGGCTCGAGACCGAAAGTGCCGCGCTAGCTGAGGCTACGATCTTGCACATAGGCAAGCCCCGTAAGGCCGCCGAGATGGAAATCCGGCGAAGCATCGCGTTCATCCGGACCTGCTCTGAGCATCTGCATCATGCCAGCGGTGAGGTGATCCCGTTGGACATGGCCCCGGCCGGTGGCGGAACGTTTGGGTTCACCCGTCGTGTGCCATATGGCGTCGTGGCGGCCATTACTCCGTTTAATGCGCCTTCCAACCTTCTGGTGCAGAAGCTCGCGCCTGCGCTGGTGACGGGCAATGCGGTCATTGTCAAACCATGCCTGGAAGGCTCGCGAATTGCGCACATGATTGCTGATGCTTTCCTCGCTAGCGGTACTCCGCATGGACTTGTGCAGGTAGTCGATGGTGATCGTGAAGAAGCGCTGGGGCTTGCCGCACATCCAAGCGTCGATGTCATCACTCTGACAGGCGGCACAGCGGCAGGTGATGCCCTAGCGCGCGCAGCCGGTGCCAAGCGTTTCCTGGGCGAACTTGGCGGCAATTCGCCAAACATCGTGCTTGCGGATGCCGACATCGAGGATGCCGTGGCACGTATTGTACCATCCTCGTTCGAGGCAAGCGGCCAGCAATGCATCTCGACTCAACGGATTATCGTCGAAACTGGAATTTTCGAGGAATTCGTCTCCCGTTTTATTGCAGCGACGGAGAAGCTGAAGGTCGGAGACCCGAACCTTGCGGAGACGGATCTTGGTCCGGTGGTATCGCGTCGTGCCGCCGAACGGATTTCGAAGCTGATTGAGGACGCGAGGAATCGGGGCTGCAAGATCGTCAGTACCGGCGACACCAGGGATTGCATAGTCTATCCAACGATCGTGATTGAGCCATCGAGCGACGTTCGGGTTATCCGTGAAGAGGTGTTCGGCCCCGTAGTCGTGATCATGCGAGCGAAGGATATTGACGACGCGATTTGTATTGCCAACGACTGTGAGTTCGGGCTTCAAGGTTCTTGCTTCACATCTAATCTTGCGGACGCATTTCGCGTATCGGATGAGGTGAACGTTGGATCTATCTGGATCAACCAAGCTAGCCGATTCCGGTTGGACAATTATCCGTTCGGCGGTGTGGGACGTTCGGGTGTCGGCCGAGAGGGGCTGCCTTATGCTCTGGAGGAGTACACTCAGCCGAAATTTACTGGCATCCGGTTCTAAGACTGGGGGTGATCGTTATCATTATACAATGAACTAGCAGCACGCTTTGCAGTGAGGCCGAGATCATTTCCAAACCGCTCGGAATTATCTCGCTAGAGCGCTTTGAATAATCCGAAAGTGCCATTAACGGTTTTGTCGATAAACGGTTGGCGGGAGGATTGTTATTTTTATCCCGCCAAGGCGGCACAGAGGCATTACGTGGCTAGTCTTTACGTTAGCGGTGTCCGATGAGCCAGTTACGAGCGAAGCAGCAGGCTCAGCAGATCAGGCTAGAACAATTCCAAGCGACCTCTTGATAGTTTGAATCAAACTGAAGGGCGCGAGCAAGGAAGTTTTTGGATTCGAGGGTAGTGTGAGCGACCGGACGCAGGTGGAGAGTTCTCCGAACTCTCCGATCGCTGTGTAAGAATGATGGTTCTCGCTTACGTTCGGATCAATCATGAGGCGGACCTTCGTTTTCTCGAAACCGATTCCTGCCAGTGCGATTGCCGCGACGACATTGGCGTTCTGTGGAAATTTTAGTGCTGCGGTTCGGGCATCGCATTCCAGAAACGTAATCGCCGATTTCACGTTCGTGATGTCGATGAGAGATTCTGCATAAGTTCCTTTCCATGCGAGGGGTGCTTTGCGTCCGCAATATTCCACGAAGTCGAGCCCAGCCTCCCGAGCAGCGCTAAGTGAATCTATTCCGCCGAGTGCGCCGCCTGGAATGATAAGTTTTCCGCCGCTCTTGGCCGCGCTCCGAAGGGAAACTTCTACCTCAGAATCCGCGAGTGCACCGACCGAAGCGACAAGCAGATCCTTGCCGGCGCACAAGATTTTCGGGCCCCACATGCGAAGCGCTTCGTGGCCCGCACATTCAACAACAATCTCAGGCTGAGTATCGAGTAATTCATCGAGAGAGGCGACAGAGTATTTGCAGTCCGCTGGTGGAGACGGCACGGCGAAAACAGCAGTGACTTCTAACCCCGGATCGGACGCCAATTGTTTGACGAGAAAGCTTCCGATAGCCCCATAGCCGATGATAGCAACTCTCAAAGGATAACTCGCTTTTTATATTAGTTGAAAGGTGTGTTATGTTGACAGTTCGGTTAACAGATTGTCAACTTCACAAGTGAAAAGATCAAATGATCAATGCTTTGGCAGGGCGGCAGGGATCAATGTAAAAGCGACTGTAATCAGCATGAAGATTGCGGTGAGGCCGAACAATTCACGATTATGGCCATGATCGACCAGCCATCCGAATAGGATCGGACTTAGCGCGCCACCGATATTGAACCCGGTGGAAACGACACCGAAGACGCGACCCTCGGCCCCTCTGGGAGACACGCCGCGGACAAGAATGTCTCGTGAGGGGGTTATAATCCCCGAGCAGAAGCCTGCGACGCTGAATGCTGCCCACAAACTAAAGCCAGATGGTGTGACGTAATAAACGTAAATTGTGGCCACGGCAGCGATTGCCATCGCCAGTGCCGCTAGGCCGCCATGATGAGACGTTCGGTCTGCCAGCATGCCGCCTGCAAGGATGCCTAGTGCGCTGGCCGAAAGATACAGCGAGAGTGCCAAATTGGCATTCGACAGATCGCCGCTTCCAAGCGCTATCAACGCGCTGACGGAAAATGCCTGTATTCCACTTGTACTGAGGTTTAGGAATATGAAGAGGGTGGCGAACATGAGGACGGCGGGCGAGAGTACGTTGTACGTATTTTGAATGGCTTCATTTTTCTGAGGGAAGGTCGATTGTAGGGACTTGATTGGTTTCGCGCGCTGAAGATAGAGGGCGACAAGCAGACTGATGCTTCCAGCTACAACAAAGGCGTATTGTGTGCCCGCCAATGTTGCAGCCCCGACCAGAAGCAGAGGAGTGGCGGCGTTTCCAAGAAAACCAACAAATGTATGAATGGAGTAGGCACGGCCTATCCGCTGCTCGGGAATATTGGACGATAGGAGCGCATAGTCCGACGGATGATATACGCCATTGGCGATGCCGGCGAGGACCATAGTCACTAACAGCCACTGATAGGGATGATAGAACGCCAAGGATATAAAACTCAGACCGCCGAGTATTAGCGCCGCGATGAGAAAGTGCCATGGATCGAATCGATCAACGATGAATCCGATGGGGGTCTGGACCGCCAACGAGACGATATTGAAAAGCGTGAGTGCAACGCCGACTTCGATAAGGCTTACTTTGAAGTAGGCGGCTGCAAACGGCATAATCGCTGGCAGGCTCATCAAATGAACGTGGCTGACGAAGTGTGCTGCGGATACGGAGGCTATCAGCGAAGTTTCTCGCTGAGGACCAAGCGAGCGCTCCCACGTACCCGCCATGTAACTGCCATCCATCTCGACATTCGCGAATACCGTCAATCAAGCTTTATGTTGACTATATTGTCAACAATGCAATAGTTTCTATAATGCTCTTAAATATTCTGTATCAGTCTTCAACTCGGACGGATTAAAAATATGGCGATGACGATGAACGGTGAGGTCACACTCCCGGCACCGAGAGAAATCGTTTGGGAAAAGCTGAATGATCCGGAAGTGTTGAAAAAGTGCATTCCGGGATGTGAGGATCTAGAAAAATCATCCGATCATGAATTTCGTGCGACCAGCAAGATCAAAGTTGGTCCAATCTCTGCCCGCTTCAAGGGCAGGGTGACGCTGAGCGATTTTGATCCGCCGAACGGTTACAAAATCTCCGGTGAAGGCGAGGGCGGAATGGCGGGATTTGCCAAGGGCGCTGCGACGGTCGGTCTGGTTGATGCGGAGGGTGGCACTCTATTGACGTATAACGTTGAAGCGCAGATCGGCGGTAAACTCGCCCAACTTGGGCAGCGCCTCGTTAACAGTTCGGCCAAAAAGTTAGCTGACGAGTTTTTCGACAAATTTGCAGCCTCTCTTCAAGAATAGATGCAAGCTGATTTGAGTGAATAAAAAGCCGGCTCAGGGGAGCATCCCGAGCCGGCGTTGTTGTGGGGTTGATGCCCGAAGATTAGGCCTGATGACGGAGCTCTCCAAAATCCTTAAGTATGCCACGCAGCGTAGTCATCCCGATCGGAGAGATCGGAGATTGGGGAAGAACGGGGTCGCCGACCTCGTATCCCTGCATTGTTAACCCAGCCTTGATGCAGGCGGCGAGGTTGAATTTGGCGAACGCCTCATTCACCCGCCAGAGTTTTCGTTGCAAGGCGACGGCTTCTTCCCATCGTTTTTCAGAACATAGATTATAGAGCTTCACGCTGGCGCGAGGTAGGATACAGGCCGGTCCCGCCATCCAGCCAAATCCACCTATCAGCATCACGGCCGCAGGGATGTGGGAGGAGGCTGCGAATATTCGGATGCCCTCGCACCGCGTCAGGATGGATAGCAAGCGGCCGGTATTGTTCGAGGCATCTTTCACATACTGAATTTGTGGATGCTCGCTGAGCCTGGCGATCACTTCGAGTGACAGATCGGTCTTCTGGAATTGAGGGTTAGTGTAGATGATAACTGGAACATTGACGGAATCGGCCACAGCTGAGAAGTAGCTCTCCACCTGCTGCTCGTTCAGGGGAAAGTAGGATTCCAGCACGACGAGGATAGAATCTGCACCCAGCCGTTCATAGGCCTGCGCCTGCTTAACGGCTTCCTTGGTCGAAGTTGAGGCAACCCCTGCCACGACCGGCACGCGCTTTCTCACTGCTGCAACCGTGTGTTTCACGGCGTCGAATTTCTGTTCTTCATTGAGATAAGCAAACTCGCCTGTCGATCCCAGCACAGCGAAGCCATGGACGCCTGCCTGAAGAAGGTCCTCGCACAAATGAGCGAGTACGTCCTTTTTGACGCTACCTTGCTCGTCCAAAGGAGTCGGCAAATAGGGGAAGACACCGCGGTATTCGGTCATAAAAGCCTCGGATAATAAGATGCGGCGATCGTATATATGTTGACTATATAGTCAACAAATAATATAGCGGACGAAATACATGCAAACTCGTTTCCGGGCGCTGAAATGGATGTTTAAGCGTGCTATAATGTGTCCGGAAAACCGAGTTCCGAGTGCTGTGGGATAGGCCCCGTAAGTTTCTGGACAGCTCAATGAAGATGCCCAAGTTCGAATATGCGCGACCTTCCTCGGTTGAGGAGGCAGTGCAACTGCTGGCGAAAAACGACGGAGCGAAAATCGTCTCAGGAGGTCAGAGTCTTTTGCCGATCCTTGCTTTCCGACTCAATTATCCCTCGCTGCTGGTGGATCTGAGAGACATCAAGGGCCTGTCGAACATCGATATCAGCGAAGAAGGAGTTAAGCTCGGCGCGCGCGTTCGCTGGGTGCAGATCGAAGAAGATCAAAATCTCGCGACGGCCCATCCTTTGCTGGTCTCCATGATCTCGAACGTCGCGCATTATCAGATCAGGAATCGCGGGACGGTGGGAGGCAGCTTGTCTCACGGGGATCCGGCCGCGGAGATGCCGGGTTTGTCAGTGACTTGTGAATGTACACTAACGATCGTCGGCTCGAATGGTGAACGGCAGGTGCCAGCCTCCGAGTTTTATACAGGCGCCCTCGAAACGGTTCTCGAGCCTGACGAGATATTGACGCAGGTCAGGTTTCCGCACTGGCCTCCAGGCCGGAAATGGGGCTTCGAAGAATTTTCGCATCGCAAGGGCGACTTCGCGATCGCGGGCGTGGCGGTTTTTTATGATCTGTCTTCCGTTGGAGTCATCGAGAACGCGCATGTCGGTGTCATCGGTGCTGCAAGTACGCCCATTCGGCTGGCGCCGGTCGAAGGCCGGTTGAACGGTTCGGCGCTTTCGGAGGAATTGATTGCTGAGATGGTGGAACTAGGCGCGGCTTCAGTTGACCCTCAGGACGATGCACAGATCAGCTCGGACTATCGCCGCTCCCTGGTCGGCACACTTCTAGGCCGGGTGCTGAGATCTTCGATGTCTTGTTGAGAATCTATTTCGGCGTCTTTGGAAATAGCCTAAAAGCGAGTGCAAGCATGTCTGCCAGACCCCCTTACATTGGGCAACCGATCGAAAGAATCGAAGACCTCCACCTGCTGCGGGGGAAGGGTCGATACGTGGACGACATCCATCGTCCGAATATGCTTCACGCGTCCATTTTGCGCAGCTCGATGGCGCACGGCATTCTCAACAGCATCGATGTGGAGGAGGCTCGCGCTCTTGAAGGAGTGGCGCTTGTATTGACGGCCGCGGATTTGGGCTCGCCTGTACCCCAGGTGCCGGTGCGATTGTTCCCGAACGAAGATGTTATCCCGATCTGCCAACCCGTTTTGGCTCACGGTAAGGTGAGGTTTGTTGGTGAGCCGATCGCAATCGTCATAGCTGAGAGTCCGGCAATCGCCGAGGATGCGCTGGACCTGATCAGCGTCGATATCGACCAACTTGATGCCGTTTCCGATGTCAGCGTGCCCGATCAGGCGCTGCTGTTCGACGACAGAAAGTCCAATACCGGCCTGATCTATGAGTTCGATAAAGGCGACATCGGCGACATTTTCGAAACGGCGGAATACACTAGGCGCGAACGGCTGCATGTTCACCGGCATACCGGCATGCCGATGGAAACGCGCGGCGTTGTTTCCGAGTGGGATAGTACCGCTGGCAAGATGACGTCGTGGGGTGCGGTCAAGGTGCCCTTTGCGAACCGCAAAATCCTCGCCGGGCTTTTAAATCTTCCAGAAGAATCCGTGGAAATGATCGAGGGAGACGCTGGCGGCAGTTTTGGTGTGCGCGGAGAATTCTTTCCAGAAGATTTTCTGGTGCCGTATTGTGCAAGGCTGCTGAACCGTCCGGTAAAGTGGATCGAAGATCGCCGGGAGCATTTTCTTGCAGTATCGCATGCGCGCGACGCCACATGTGATATTGAGATTGCCTGCAAGCGAGATGGCACCATTCTGGCGATAAGAGCTAATGTGCTCTCGAACGTAGGCGCCTATTTCCGTACCACGACGCCGATCACGCCACGCAACATCGGCCAATTCATTCCTGGATCTTATCGAATCTCAAACTATCGAGCGACTGTATCAGCAGTGATGTCAAATAAATCCCCGTCGGGAACGTATCGCGGGCCAGGACGGTATGAAGCCGACTTCTTCCGTGAGCGGATGTTCAATCTCGTGGCTCAGGACTTGAAGATCGATCCCATCACGTTTCGAAAGCATAATCTTTTAACGGAAAATGAGTTGCCGTGGGCATTTCCGACGGTCACGCCAAATCCGTCTCTCACTGAACTTGATACCGGCGACTATGAAAAGCTTTTTGATATCTGTCTGAAGAGCATTGGCTGGTACGAGAAGCAGCACCTTCAGGGTGAGCTCGTCGATGGTGTCTATCATGGTTTGGCGGCGTCTTGTTGCGTCGAAGGTGGAGCCGCAGGCCCGCGGGAAAACGCACGGCTTGTTCTCGAGAAAGATGGCCTTGTCTCCGTTTATGTCGGGTCGTCAGCTGTGGGACAGGGCGTACAGACGATTTTGACCCAGATTGCCGCGGATGCTCTCGACCTGCCGATGGAGAAACTTCAGCTCTTCCACGGGTCGACGACATACGTAAAGGAAGGATGGGGATCCTATCATTCGCGATCCACGGTGATGGGTGGGAATGCAATTCTGATTGCTGCCAACGAGTTGAAGCGTCAGATATGTGAAGCTGCAGCAGAGATGATGCAGTGTGATGTCAACGATGTAGAATACAGTGATGGCGTTGTGACATCAAAAATCGGTAGTTCGGTCTCGATCGAATCTCTCGGTGATCGAGGGCTGAGTTATGAAGCCACGTTCTCGAACAGCAAGCACACCTATACCTATGGCAGCCACGCCGCCCATGTGACGGTCGATCCCGAAACGGGGCGTGTCAAGGTGCTCGACTACGTAGCGGTGGAGGATGCAGGCCGCGTTATTAATCCGCTGACATTGCATGGACAAAGCGTGGGTGGAATCGTGCAGGGTCTTGGTGGCGCATTGCTGGAAAACCTGTCCTACGGCGCCGATGGGCAAATGTTTTCAGCATCGTTCGCCGATTATCTGATGCCACTGGCAACAGACTTTCCAAATGTGAGATCGGTATCGGTCGAGCACAAAGCCTCGGTCAATCATCCGCTTGGGGCGAAGGGCGCAGGCGAGGGAGGGACTATCCCGGTCGGAGGTGTCATCGGCAATGCGGTTGCGGCCGCACTGTCGAGTTTCGGCGTCGAGCCACTCGAACTGCCACTTTCCGCAGACCGTGTCTGGCAGATGATTCAGGACGCCAAAGCTCGAAAGGTCTCATAGCAGCCGCGTCCAGCATTCTGCTTATGGCTGAACGGTCCCGAAACGCCAGTGACAAAGCCTAAGAAGCTACTGCGAGAGCGCGATTTTTAGAGCTTTCTGGCCGATTTACTGGTTCAAGGACGCAGTACATGCAGATCACATCGACGATGTGATCTAGCCACTTGCTTCTTGCCTTCTCCGAACCGAGGTTGCGGTTAAGTGCGATTTCCAACGTATATTGGTTCGAGAGGATATGATAGCACATTGATGAAAGCGTTAGATACACGTCGGTGGCATCGAGTCCAGATCTAAAGACGCCTTCTTGGTGGCCTCTTTCCAGAATGAAGCTCACCGTATCCACGAGAGGATTGTAGATTTCCCTCATCCGGTGCGACTTCCGGATGTATTTTCCCCGATGCTTATTTTCCTCATTGAGGAGAAGAATGGCATTCGGATTGCTTTCCAGCGCATTAAAGGTATGGCGGATCAACTGCTCCATGGCCCGAAGCGGATCACTGGCCCTAATGGACAGGTCCTTCTGATTGTCGCGCAGAGTTTGGTACATGCGCTCAAGGACGGCGATGAACAAGCCTTCCTTCGATTTGAAGTAGTAATAGAGCATGTTTTTGCTCAGCTTGCATCGCGCGGCGATATGGTCTGTTCGGGCTCCGCCGAAACCGAAACGGGCAAATTCTTCAGTCGCGAATTTCAGAATTTTTTCTCGCGTCCGGCTAGGGTCAGCGCTGCGTCGTGCCAATGTTATTGCTCCAGGAAGTGTTTTTTGGACGCTAGGAAGAGTGCCTAGGATAAAGGTTATGTCTCGACACTCGAAAGTGAGTGTAGTATTGACTGTACGGTTAACAGAGGCGCTATATTTTAGCCATAAGGCGGCATCTCCAGATGCGGGCGGAAGGTCGGAAGAATGGTCTACAATAGCACGCGAGTTATTACTCTGGAAGAACACTATTGGGACGCCGAAATGTCTTCCCACTTTCCGCTTGGAGAACGTGTCTCGCACGTCAAGAACCTTCTTTTGGAAGTCGGGGAAGTCCGGCTCAAGGCGATGGACGAAGCTGGAATCGACGTCCAGGTTTTATCACACGGGGCTCCCTCCTCGCAGAAGCTGGATCCAGCCATTGCCGTTGATCTTACGAAGCGGACAAACGACCGCCTTGCGACGTTTTGTTCGCGGCATTCAAAGCGATTTTTCGGCTTTGCTGCTATCCCCACCACCGAGCCAGATGCTGCGGCGCGCGAGCTGGAGCGCTGTGTCAAGGACTTGGGCTTCAAGGGAGCCATGGTGCATGGTCTGACACATGGCCACTTCCTCGACGAGAAACAGTTCTGGCCGATATTCGAGATGGCCGAAAAGCTGGATGTGCCGATTTATTTGCATCCTTCCGTTCCCGATGCAGAAGTCTCTAAACGCTATTACGATGACTATGGGCAGGAATTCCCGACGGTCATTCGCCCAGCTTGGGGGTTCACAGTTGAAACGGCCACGGTTGCGATCCGCTTAATCCTGAGCCGTGTGTTCGAGAAGCACAAAAACCTCAAAATTATTCTTGGACATTTGGGTGAGGCATTGCCGTATCTAATGTGGCGCATCAACCAGTCGCTCGCGCGCCCCGGCCAAAAAAGCCTAAACTTTCAGGAGGTATTCTGCCGCCATTTTTATGTGACTACGAGTGGTAATTTCTCGACGCCCGCGTTGCTATGCGCAATCCAGGAACTCGGTATCGATAATATCATGTTTTCGGTGGACTATCCGTATGTCACCAATTCGGAGGGGGTGGACTGGGTCAAATCTCTCCAAATAAATCCGCAGGATAAGGTGAAATTGCTGTCCGGCAATGCGGCTCAGCTATTGAGACTTTGAAATGGCTATACTTCCGGAAATTCCAGCCTCTCTTCGAGTTTTAATGGCCGAAGTCGGTCCCCGTTGGGCTGAAGACACCCGCGGTCATATAGCGCTGATGTTGGAGAAGTTTTCGGAAGTTTTGGTGTGGGCCCCGAAACAGGACGTAAGTGTCCAGCGAAATATATCATATGGCTCGCACGAGCGGCAAAATTTCGATCTATTCGTGCCGAAGGTGCATGCATCTTCGCGTCCAGCATTGATTTTTGTGCATGGTGGTGCCTTCACACACGGCAACCGAAATAGAACCCCGGAGATCTATTCTAATGTGCTGTATTATTTTGCACGACACGGCATTCTCGGAATAAACGCGGGCTACCGTTTGGCAGGTGATGCCGTTTATCCTGGTGCCGCTATGGACGTCGCAAGCGTCGTGGCATGGACTCGCGCGAACGCCGAAACCCTAGGGATAAATCCTAACCGTATTTTTCTAATGGGCCATTCGGCTGGCGGAGCCCATGTCGGTAGCTACGCCTTCGATAGTCGCATTCATCCCGCTGAGGGTCCTGGTCTTGCAGGACTTCTGATTGTGAGCGGCCGCGTGAGGGCGGACAATAGGGCAGGAAATCCCAATGCCCAACGGGTCGAGACGTATTACGGTTCGGACAGCTCGATCTACGAGAATGTCTCGCCCGTCTCGCATGTCACCCGTGATTCTGTGAGAACATTCATTGCTTTCGCGGAATATGAGAACCCTTTTATCGACGTCTACTGTCTGGAGCTGGCTTACAGGCTGGCAGCGGCAAAGGGTGTTTCACCTCAAGTGTTGCAAATGAAAGGGCATAATCACACCTCGATCATTGCCCATATGAACACGGCCGAAGACAAGTTGGGCCGGGCTTGCCTGGATTTCATTTTTTCGTAAGTAAGCGCTGAGCTCCATTTTTAGCGCTTTTCCAAAGGAGCGCGCCTGGTGTTTATGTTGACTGTTTAGTTAACTAAAGATAATGTCTGCACAATGGTTCTGCGAAGGCGGGGCGATTGCAAAATGGACAGGCGTTATCGGCGCTTTGCATGTCGAAGATGACGAGACGGTTGGCCTGAAAATGTGACTGAGACTCACTGTTTTTGAGGAGAACAAGATGGTTGCGGCGAGACATTCGAGATCCAAAGAGCTGGAAGACGCCTCTCTTGAAGAAATCATGCAAAAGTATGTCGCCCGGTTTGCTGATCGCCGTGCAGATTGGGCTGCCTTCGAAGATGCTAAGATCGAGGGCTTCAAGCGCGCACAGCATCGCTTTATTGGCGCGGGCGGCTCCGGCAAATTCAACGACATCAACGTCATCCCGCCGGGGAATTTTACGCTGTCGATCATGTTCGTTCCGCCGGGCCAGGGTAATGCGGCTCACACTCACGAGGTCGAAGAGGTGTTCTTTGTTCTCAAGGGGCACTTGGATGTATTCATCCAGGACGAGAAGGGGAACAAGCTATTCAAGCGCCTGGGTCCTTGGGAGTGCATTTCCTGCCCCGCAGGGGTGATCCACGGATACGAGAACAGCGGCCTCGAGCCCTGCTATATGCAAGTTATGCTCGGTCGTGGAAAGCCCGAGACAATGGGGTATGCAGACGATGATCTCTATAAGCGTCGCGACGCCCACTTGAAGAACTAGACTTTTTAGGTTCAAAAAACGGCCTTGTCCCAATCGAGGCAAGGCCGCTTTTTTATGGACTTTATGAAAGAATTATCGAGATCGCGACGATATTGTCCCGACAATCCTGAGCTCCTTATACCAGCTTGCTCGAATGCTCTGCTCGTGAAGGCTGGTGGGTTTGGCTCTTCAAGGCGTCCTGCTCTTAGATTTTCCAGACAGGCTCTCTAAACGGCTCACTGCCGGTAATTTCGATACCGAAGCCCGACAGACCTTTGTAGTCGTGCGTCGATGATGTCAGATGCCGAATGGATCGTATTCCGAGATCCCGCAAAATTTGGGCACCAAGACCGACTTCTCGCCATTGGCGGTTTCTATCTTCTTCTCTGGATTGCCGGTTATCAAGCGGCGTTACGGGTACGCCGGCGGCGCCGTCTCGAAGAAAAATCAGAACCCCGCTTCCGTTTTCGCGAAACTGCTCCAGCGCAGCGACCACCCGCTGTGAGCTGAAGCAAACATCTTTGAAGATGTTGAATAGATGGAAGCGCGTCAGCACGTTTTCACCGTCGCCTATATCATTATAAACGAATGCGGCGTGAAAAATTTCGTCGAAAGGCGAACGATAAGCATATCCCTGCAGTGGTCCGAACGGCGTTTCGACTGTCAGCGTCGAAACTCGCTCGACCAGTTTCTCTCTTGCCTGGCGATAAGAAATGATATCCGCAATTGTGATGTATTTCAGACTATGCAGTTTTGCGAACTCAGCGACTTGTGGACCCTTCATCACGGTGCCGTTGTCATTCATGAGTTCACTCAAGATCCCGACGTGTGGCAGACCAGTTAGCTTGCATAAATCGACGGCTGCCTCGGTGTGACCGGACCGGAAGAGGACGCCGCCGTCGCGAGCGACAAGGGGGAAGACGTGACCAGGTCTGATAAAATCAGTCGCGTCGGCCTTGGAATTGGCTAGCGCGCGGCAGCAAACAACCCGTTCTTCGGCTGAAATTCCTGTCGTCACTCCTGGTCTGTAATCGACCGAGATAGTGAAAGCAGTGGTGTGGTTGGAATCGTTGTGAGCGACCATCGGGTCTAGTCGGAGGCGTCTCGCATCCTTGGACGTCATCGGGGCACAGACGATTCCTGACGTGCTGCGGATAATGAAGGCCATTTGTTCTGTGCTGCAACGCGAGGCTGCAACGACGAGATCGCCTTCGCCTTCACGATCGTCATCATCAGCGACGACGATAATCTGGCCGGCGGCAAAACTCGTGAGTGCGTCTTCGATTGTATCTGGCATCGGCAGTTCCTTCGGATCCTAAAGCCCATATCATCCGTGCGGATTACTGGACTTGATCTTGACTAACTAGACAGTTAGTATACTTCAATAGTCACCGAATTGTCGAGGAGAAGAAAACATGGCCACCTCGGCCCAGGCCCATCCTGCTGCTGCAGCGCGATCTGCTTTCCATCCCCTCATTGTCGGGATTGGAGGAACTACGAGCGCAAATTCGTCGAGTGAGCGTGCCCTACGGGCGGCCTTAGCAGCAGCCGAAAGGTATGGGGCTGTCACTGAAATTGTGACCGGGCAGGACCTGGTTCTGCCGATGTATGCCGGCGACGCTACAGCCCGCTCGGAAGTGGCGCAGAGACTGGTGGGCCTTTTGCGGCGGAGTGACGGGATCATTATTGCCTCACCGGCCTATCATGGCGTGATGTCCGGCTTGGTCAAGAATGCTCTTGATTATGTGGAGGATCTGCGATCGGACGTGCGGGTTTATCTGGATGGAAGAGCAGTTGGCAGCATTGTGTCAGCCGCTGGTCCACAAGCTATTGGTACAACGCTTGGGGCAATCCGGAGCATGATTCATGCATTGAGGGGCTGGCCTACGCCCAACTCAGCCGCGTTTAATACGCTCGACCCCGCCTTTAAGTCTGATGTTGCGTTCGACCCTGCGAAGCCCGACTTTCAACTTGATCTCCTTGCGCGGAACGTTGTCGATTTTGCGCGGATGAAGGCCGCGCAATACTAACCGCATCGACGGTTAAAGTGCGCAAAGGACAGATTAAATTATGAGCAAGCGGCCTCTCAAAAGAACAAACTATCATGTTGACTAAAACGTCAACAAAGATACATTTTGGCTGTTAGGAAAATAATTTATCGTCGGGTAAACCGGCTAAGGGAGGGTGGGAATATGACTGGTTTTCTTCGAAACTTGGTTGCGGCTGGGGCCGTTAGTTTGTTCGGTCTCGCTCCGGCTCTTGCCGGAACTCCAGTAAAGTTTGTCCTCGATTGGGCCGTTATTGGCACGCATACGCCGTTTGCGGTGGCCTTGCACGATAAGCTTTACGAAAAGCGCGGATTGGATGTGAAGATCGACCGTGGCTACGGTTCAATCGACACGATCAGTAAGATTGGAAACGGCCTTTACGACATGGGTTTTGCCGATCCCAATCTTCTGCTCGAGTACAATGCGAAGAATCCCGATGCCAAGGTGACGATGGTCTTCCTTCTTTCCGATGGAAGTCAGTCAGCCCTCGTGGCGCGGAAGGCCTCGGGCATCAAGACGCCGAAGGATCTTGCAAACAAGAAGATCGGCGGTGCCGCGGGCGACAACACCCGAAAACTGGCGCCGGTCTATGGGTCTATTGCGGGCTTTGATGAAAAGACGATCAATTGGATCTCGGTGCAGCCCGCGATTAAGGAGACACTGCTGATCCGTGGCGACGTCGATGCGCTTAGCACGCTCGAGCCTACGACGATCTTGGGCATCAAAAAGCTTGGGGGAAATTCTTCTGATTATATCAGCTTCCGCTATTCGGAATACATGCCGGAATTGATGGGCACGGGCATCATCGCGTCCCAGAAAATGATCAAGGAAAAGCCGGAAGTCGTGCGCGCTTTCGTTGCTGCGAGCATGGAAGGGTTGAAGATTGCCCTAAAGGATCCCAAGCGGGCGGTGTCGAGGCTTGCCGACCTAGATGCATTGGTCGATCGTGAGAACGAATTAGCCCGCTTCGAGATGGGGAATGAGATGGCGTACGCCAATCCCGAACTGAAGACTGAAGGATTGGGTTACGTCAGCGACGAGCGTCTCAAAAAATGCCTGGGTTATGTATCGAAGGCGGTTGGCGTTCCGGTTCCTTCCAACCTCGGCGACATTTACGACGAGAGATTCCTGCCACCGAAGAAAGACCGCTTGCTGTAAAAAGCAATCTCAAGTGTGTTCTCATCCTGTATTGAAAATTTGAGATTGTATGATGACTAGCAAGCGATACAAACTGCTCAAGCGTGTGCTGCCATGGATGGTTTTAATCACCTCGATCATCCTTTGGGAGGCGATTTGCCGTATCTTTAAGGTTCGGGAGACAATTCTTCCAGCTCCCTCCGTGGTGGCTTACGCGCTGTATAAGTACTTTCCGATTATCTTGGTTCAGGCCCTTCAAACGCTCTACACGACGCTTGTTGGGTTTGCGATTGCGGTGGTCTTCGGGCTGCTGATCGGGATGGCTATCGGATCCTCGGCGCTGGCTTACGCAGCTTTGTATCGCTTGCTGATCGCATTCAACACCATTCCGAAAGTGGCGCTGATCCCGATCTTTGTTGTCTGGTTCGGGATTGGTTCGATTCCGGCAATTCTGACAGCGTTCTCGCTCGCGTTCTTCCCGATCATCGTCAACGTCGCAACGGGCATTGCGACGGTCGAACCTGAAATGAGAGACGTGCTTCGTTCTCTGCAAGCGCGAGAAGATCAGATTCTTCTGAAGATCGGCTTGCCGCGAACGCTGCCGTATTTCTTCGGCTCGTTGAAAATCGCGATTACTAGCGCTTTCGTTGGTTCTGTGACATCCGAGACGATCGCTTCTAACAACGGCATTGGCTACTTGATGATCTCCGCATCATCATCGTTCAACGTTGCGCTCGTTTTCGCCGGTGTGGCTGTCGTTGGCTTCATGGGTGTCGTTTTGTACGAAATCTTCGACGTGACGGAGCGGCGGATGACCGGTTGGTCGACACGAACAGTGAGATGATTTCTGCAGTGTAACTGCTGCGGTCTGGCTGAATATTATGGTCAAAAAGGCGGCCGCGGCCGCAATTACGGGGCTATGCGCAAATGTCTGAATCTACGAATATCCATCTCGCAGCGGATCTCTCTTTTCTGCACACTGACTACCTTTGGAGAGCGCCGGGATCGTGGATCGGTTATCCCTATTATGGATCGTCGGAGTTCTATGAGGATGTGACCCGGATCGCTGCTCGCGGCGTGATGGACATGCTCTTCTTCGGAGACACTGGCGGCACGCCCGAGGATTTCGGTGGAAGCCATGAGGCGGTCGTTAAATACGGAGCGAAATGGCCTCGGCACGATATGACGCCGATGATTCCGATTATGTCGAAAGTTGCGGAGGGTGTAGGTTTCGCTCTCACGCTCTCCACGACCTATCATCATCCTTTCCATATCGCCCGCATCATGAACGCGCTTGATCATGTGACGAAGGGCCGTATCGCTTGGAACGCAGTAACGTCCGCATACAAGAACGAAGCTGCGAATTACGGCTACGACGAGATGATGGATCACGACGAGCGCTATGAACGGGCGCAGGAGTCGCTCGGCGTGGTGAGGGCGCTTTGGCGAAGTGTCGAACGGGATGCGCCGATTCTAGATCGCGAAAGCGGAATCTATCTTGATCCGAGCAAAGTTCATAAGATTAATCATCGCGGTAAGTACTTTAACGTGCGCGGGCCACTTCCAGCGATGCCGTCTCCGCAAGGCGAGCCCGTCATCATTCAGGCCGGCCTTTCCGGTCCGGGGATGGCCCTCGCAGCGACCTATGCTGATCTTCAGTTTAGCACCCGGCGCACAGTGGATTCGATGAAGCAGCATCGGGCGGCGCTGGATGAAAATCTTCTTGCCCATGGCCGCTCGCCGCGCGACATCGGTATCCTCTGGTCGATCCGTATTCAACTCGCCGAATCAGAAGCGGAGGCGAAGGAGCAGGAACGCCGTTATCTGGAATCCATTCCACCCCAGGCGGGCCTGGTCGAAATGTCGGCGCAGTTCAACATCGACTTCTCCGCGGCGAAGCCGGGCATGCGTTTGGTCGATTTTGTTGACCTGATTCACGAGCAGAAGGGCAATTTGGGAACGTTTGAGGAATTGGTAAAGACGGCAGATCCGAAGCAGAGCCTTGAGGAGTTCGGCCGGCGCTTCATGGTGGACCGCATTCTTGTGGCGGTCGGAACGCCAAAGGAGATCGTAGACAAGCTCGAATTGCTACATAATGAAAGCGGAGCTAATGGCGGCTTTATCCTCGGTCGTGGCTTTTCCGCCCAAGACAATATTCGCGGCTTCGTGGAGCATGTTGTTCCTGAACTGCAGCGCCGTGGACTGTCGAAGAAGAAATATCAGGGCAACACACTGCGCGACAATCTTAATACGTAATCTCCCGCAGACTGGAAGACGAAGATGAAAGTTGCAGTTGTCGTTGGCAATCCGAAGGCAAGATCGAGGACTTATGCGGCAGGTGTAATGGCCGCAAAGTTGATCTTCGAACAGGAACCCACGGTAGCGCTGGACCTCGCAGAACTGGGGCCGGAGCTTCTCAGTTGGGAGAGCAAGAAAATAACGGATGCACTCAACGCTGTCCGGGAATGTGATGCGGTTATCGCCGCGTGTCCGACCTACAAGGCGTCCTATACTGGCTTGCTTAAGTTATTTCTGGACTACTTGCCGGCAGGCGGCTTGAAAGACAAACTCGCCTTTCCGGTGATGTTGGGGGCTGGCCCGGCGCACGCGCTGGCACCAGAGTTGTTGTTGAAGCCGGTGCTGGTGGAACTCGGGGCAGTTTGTCCCGTTCCGGGGCTTTATCTGATCGACAAGACCTATGAGACCGACGCCAACTTCGTGAATTGGGCAACGGCCGCACGTAGGTTTATTGTGTGGGCGCCGAGCACTACCGCTTAACGAGGCCGAGGATCATCTGCTCAATCTGGTCACGGCGGCGCGACACTGCTTCTTCGGTGGCCTGATCTTGCTCGAAGATGTTCGAGTAAAGCTTTTGAAACTGGAAGAAGTGGTAGGCTAAGCTCGATATCGAGAGGTAGAGGTCGAGTGGCCGAATGTCGTTGCGGAATTCTCCGTTCTCGATGCCGAGCTTGAGGATGACCGCGATCTTGTCGATCGCAGTTAAATATGCGTCGCGAATGATTTGGGATCTTTCGACATGTTTTGACTTGTGAAAGTTGGCGGAGTCGAGGTAGGCGATGAACTGACGGGAAGTACACCAGAATTCAAAGTTGCTCCTCACAAGCTGTCGCAAGCTTTCTGTCGCGTCCGGATTCGTGGTCTGCACGCTCTCCTGTTGCAGTTTGAAGCGCTGGTGAGCAGCTTCCAGTACGGCAAGAAAGAGAGCATCCTTACTCTCAAAATAATAATAGATAAGATTTTTGCTGACCTTGCTTCTGATAGCAATCTCATCGACGCGCGTACCGTCGAAACCATGCGCAGCGAACTCCAACGAAGCGACGTCCATTATTCTCCGCCGTGTGGTGATGGGATCTCGTGGGCGGGAAGCTTCCTTTCCCCTGACGCTCTTCTTCAAAATTGGCTTCCCTCGGACTGTGCATAGAATTCGGATGGACCAGTGAGTGAACATTAATCTACTATAGTGTTCCACCACGATCCAGACAGAGGGGCTACGGGCCACGGGAGGAGCGATTTATCCCCGATTTAAGTGCTTTTCCGATAGCGGGAGGGCAGTGTCGAAAATAGTAAGATGGCCGCTGAAGCGGCCATCTAGTATACAAGCGCAGGAGAGGCGCTCGATAGATATCGACTGTCCTCGAAAGACTAGGACGGGCTCTTTCTTGCGTCAGCGATGAAGCCTCTTAGCTCCTGAACGATCTCTAGGAATTGCGAATTCACCATCAGGTCAATCGAACGTGGGCGCGGAAAGTCGACTTCGTATCGCTTGATGATGTTTCCCGGCCGGCCGCCCATAATGTAGATGATGTCGGCCAAGAATACGGCTTCACGAAGATCGTGCGTGACTAGCACGGCCGTAAACCGCTCGCGGATCCAGAGATCTTGCATTGCCTGCCACAGCTCTTCCCGCGTGAAGGAATCCAGCGCGCCGAATGGCTCGTCAAGTAGAAGAATCTCGGGATTATGGATGATGGAGCGGCACAGGCTTGCGCGCTGCTGCATGCCTCCCGAGAGTTGCCACGGGAATTTATCTTCGAAACCCTTTAAGCCGACCGAAGCAAGAAGCTGGCGTGCCTTTGCGATATGTTCAGTTTCGTGTTTGCGATAACGCATTGGAGTGCGGGCAACGATTTCGAGCGGAAGAACAATGTTCTTCAGTGTTGTACGCCAGGGCATCAGCAAGGGGTTCTGGAAAGCCATCCCGACGCTCTGAACGGGACGTGTAACCCTGCTTCCATTAATCGATACGCTTCCCGTTGTGGGAGGGACCAAGCCACTTACGAGTTTCAGCAAGGTTGATTTTCCGCATCCTGAAGGGCCCACGATGGCAACAAAGTTGCCGCGCTTGACTGACATATCGACTTTGTCGAGAGCCAAGGTTTGCTCTTGTTCGCCGTAAATAAGGCTGACGTCTTCTAAATCGATGAAACGATCAGTTTGCATGCCCACGGCGCTCGCTGCGGTCTGGCCCATTTGTTTCCCCTTGGTGATTTCCGTTGCAGCGATACTACACGCCTTCGGTAATCAGCTACAGTTGCTTTTCTCAAATATCAGAACGTCAGATTTCCCGACAGTCGGAAGAATATGTTAATTGACGTTTCAGTCAACATACTAGCGTCCATAAATCGATCCTGTGCTGTCCTTATATGCCGGGGTTTATTGTCAGAGATAAGTCAAAAAGCTCAATATTATCGCCTGTTTTTTGGGCGTCGTGCGAGTATTTTTCTAGCAACAGTGTTCTTGTCGAATTTTATGTTGACTATACGGTCAACTATGAATAGCTTTATATGATCTTAAGTTCATAGATCTTAAATTGACGCGATTTGAACTCAGGGCGTTGATCCCATGAAGACGGTCGTAAAATTCAATTTGAATGGATCTCCCGTTGAGGTCGGCATCGAGCCAAGGCTCACGCTGGGAGATTGCATCCGGCACGAATTGTTGGCGACCGGCACTCATATCGGTTGCGAACATGGAGTGTGCGGCGCCTGCACGGTGATCGTTAATGGAGATGCTGTCCGTTCTTGCCTGATATTAGCTGTCCAGGTCGAAGGCTGTGATGTCGTAACCGTCGAGGGACTTTCCGACGACGATGAGCTTTCACCGCTGCAGAAATCGTTTCGCCGGCATCACGCCTTGCAGTGCGGTTTTTGCACGCCTGGAATGATTACCACTGCTCACGCTCTATTGACTCATGAGCCCGAAGCCAATGCGGAGCGGGTACGTGAAGTGCTGTCCGGCAACATCTGCAGATGCACCGGATATGTATCGATCGTTGAGGCTGTGCTGGATGCACGGAGTGCTTACGGCTCATCCGAGGACAGCCGTGCAAGTGGCCATGGATCAGAACGATATTCTTGAAAGGAAGTCGGAATACTCCTCTCGCGAAGCTTGAGAGGTTCAAGAAAGGGAATGGGGACTATGAAGTCTTCGAACAGCGTCATCGGGATGCGAGTCGTTTGTTGAAGCTGCTTCGTATTAACGGGCTGTCGATAGCCATCGCACTTAAGGTTTATAAAAAGGGGGGGGGGTAATGTCACTGGGAAGTAAAGTGAGTGCGGTATTCTTTGTATCCGCTATATGTTTGAGCTCGGCGATGGCCGCAGATATGCCGGCCAAGGCCAATCCGGTCGTGCAGGTGCCGAACAATCCGTTCTTCAGCGTCAACGATAACCGTCTGAGCTACGCTTATCTGTTCGAGGGTACCGATCCTGGCGTTCCGGGCAAAACCGCGAAGCAAGTCTATAACTTTACCCACTTCGACGTTTGGGCCTATGGCACGAATTTCTTCTCCATTTCGTTGAATAAGTCCGATCATAACGACCCTGCGGCGGGCGGCACGGCTGGCGCAACCGAGTTCTACGGCATCCTGCGGAGCACGTTCGGATTCAACCAGATATTCAATACTCAGACGTTTACGAAAGGACCGCTGCGTAACGTCTCGTTCGTGATCGGCGGCGACGTCGAAACCGAAAATAACGCGGTGCGCCCGGCCAAGCGACTCGGCCTTGCCGGTCTGCAGTTTGCGTTCGACCTGCCCTACAAGGGTTATGTCAACGTGGCTCCGATGGTCGGTAAGGAGCTCAACCACAACTCCTTCCTAGCGTGTTCGACTCTGGGTGCCCCGCCTTGCCTTGTTGACGGCAACACCAACTTTAAACCGCAGTGGGCACTGGAAATTAACTACTACATGGATCTCGGCTTCCTACCAGATTACTTGCCGCTAGCTGTCAGCGGTCGCGCCGGCTTCTATGGACCAAAGGGGAATCAGAACAGCCCGCTCAACAACAACGTTCAGTCGGTCACGGAAATCAATTCGGAGCCGATCCGATTAACGCTTGATGCGAGCAAAATGATCTGGGGCGCAAAGTATTCACATTTTGCGGATCTTTGGGTTGCCTACCGCTACTGGCAGAACAAGTACGGCCTGGATCACGCGCATAACGCGACATGCTTAGGTACGCGCGCCGGATCTTGTACGGAAAACAGCATCTATACTGGTGTGACTGTCAAGTTTTAAGCAGATCTAAAAACCTGCCCGGGCTGGATAGAGTATTCACCCGGGCAGCGTTGCCAATGCGCAACCCTGCTACCGCGTGCGGCGGCAACGCTCCTCCATCTTGCGCTAGTAGGTACGGGTAACTTCGACGGCAGGTCGGGTTGTGATCCTGAAATCGCGCCGATCGGGACGGGCGGTAACGCGCTTGATGAAACTGGCCTCCAAGCCATGCCTCCTCGGCTGCGACGACGCGGGCGAAGGTTCGCTGTCAGAGGTCGCGCAGAAAGGCTTCGGTTCGCGCACCATCGATGCCCACCAACTCAATTCGCGTCAGTTCCTCGCTGGCGGCGAGAAGAAATCCATCGAGTTCATCGAGGCTGTCGCCAAGCTGGTCAGCGGTCATTCGCGATGCCACACCGAGATTTGCGCCAGCCGCTTCGGGCAGCGTCGCTTCCAGCTAGGCAAGGAACTGCTCCTGCGTCTGCAGCCCAAACTGCGCCGCGGCCTTCACCCAGATCGAACGCAGCAACACGACCAGCGGACTGTAGACGATTCCACCCGCATCCTCGACCTGCAGCCGACCGAGCAGATTGTTATAATCCTGCGCAGCTCTCCGGATTTGATTTAGCTGTTTGTTGCGCTGACCGGCTGCCGTGGTCGAGGGAGACTCTGGCACCGCCACCAGCGTCATGCCCTCGATTGATTCAGCGGCGCCCGGCCGCCCGGCACGGCCCGCTAGGTTGCGAAACTCGGTGGTCGATAGGCACGACTGTCGGCTGCTGTGTTTGCGCATCGAAGCTGCGCCGTTCGAGGCGAATATGATGTCGAACGGCAGGTTTACCCCTTCCGTCAGTGTCACCGTCGCAAGCGTGACCGGACAGATTCTGCGATCAATGAGATACGTCATCAGCCGCCGCAGGCGTTGTGGCATCTGGTCATGGCTTGTCGCGACGCCGTGGTCGAGCAGCCGCATCTCGAACGACGCCGCACCGCAATAGTCGATGCAGGCTGCGCGGGATTCCTGGAAACGTGCCCAGTGTGTTGTTAAGGATGCAGACGGATCGAAATGTCATGGAGTGCCGGCCCGCCCTGCGGATGACGATGTTGGTCATATGTGACACTTGGCACCCCACACTTCCAAAATCCGCTTTTGGGGTCGTCAGCGAAATGGTTGCTGTTTGACGAGTTTCTCCCGATGGCAGACAGTCTGCTAACGGCCCCAAACCCGACATTACGCGATCAACTCGGGGGTTGATCTCGCCCAGTTGCAAACTTCCGTGCGGGCAGATGATTCTAGCATAGAGGTGTTCGACCAGCAGGCTCAAGCAAGATGCTGGTGGTTAGCGTCAGCCTTTGGCGAAAGCGGGGTATTCAAACAGAAGAACAAAAGCCAGATAGGTCCGGTTCAATTCGCTGCTACCCGAGGAGAAATCCCTGTTCGTTAGAGCAGGGATTTCTACGGTATCTATTTGATTTTTGTCGATTCTCGGCCGCAGTCGTACCAGTAGGAGCCCTTTTGCTGCGCTTCCCTGTTAATTTTCCTGTAGGCAGAGAAATTCCAAGGGGAGACCGGTTCGAAGAGGACTGCGTCCACCACCATCTTTTTCAAGATATCAGACGGCAGGGGCCCTGTGCCTGTTTAGTCGATTTCCGAATAGCCATGGCGCCGGGACTGCGCGAACGCCCGCTACGGATGAATCGGTTTCAGCGGGTGCGCTGATGCTCCACACGCTGCTCCGATATAACGCTGGTCCTCGCACCGGCCGTGACATTTCCTGCCGCAATTACCCCGGCTTATCGGCACGTTGAAATAGATCGTGTCTGCGCCTGCGCCGCCATTGCGTGACTCGATGAAAGCGGTGCTGGCCGGTCAACTAAAGTCCCTTCAAGTTGCGGAATATCAGAAGCCCGCCCGACAGAAGCAGTAATGCACGTATGGCGTTCAGAACGATCGCGTCATTGACGGCATTGTGCATCCGGTGACCGAGCCGGACTCCGATGAGGCAGAAGGGCAATGCGCATGCCCACCAGATCCAAATTGATCTGTCGTTGAAGAAGCCGCTGTAACCGAACGCAACCAGCCTCGCGATGACAGCGAGCGTCGAGATAATCAGAATTGACGCCCTGATCTGATTTTTTTCGACCATGCGGCCGGTGATATAAATGATGTGAATAGGGCCGCCGGTGCCAAATGCTGCGGAGAAGAGGCCGCCGACGAGTCCGATCGGTGCAGCCGCAAGCCTGCTGATCCGCCCGATCCGTTGCCGGCAGACGAAACCGTAGGCCGCGTAACAGACAATAAAGGCGCCAAGCGAAAGCAGGAGAATGTGTTCGGGCAAGAATGACAATGATATCGCGCCAAGGACGAGGCCGATAACGACCGCAGGCAACATCGGAGTCAGTTCTTTGAAATTGGCCTGATGATTGAATTTCATCGCTCCCCAGGACACGAAGACCGTATCCAGGAGCACGACGAGAGTGATGCCGAATTTCAACGGTACAAACAGAAGAAGAAACGGGACGGAGATGGCGTTTTGGCCAAAGCCGGTTATTCCGAAGATGGTGTATGAAAAACTCAGGATGAGGATGCACAGTGCAAGCGAGATGACATTGATGTCTGACAATGCACTGAGCATCCTTTTGGCCTGATCCTTTTCGTGGCTTAATTGCCGTTCGCGATAGCGGGATCATCAAAGAAAATATCCTTGATGTCTTTGGCCTTGGTCTTAATCGATCCGGCCTGATTCATGAATTGAAGAATGGTCAGAAAGCCGCGCGGGGTTGTTGACCACTTGT
>Ga0153956_1001127_pt1 | contig 25149 bp, 24 predicted proteins | sample TSFL040MetaG_FD_104704 | JGI IMG/M metagenome (GOLD analysis project Ga0153956, IMG submission 104704) | Attine ant fungus gardens microbial communities from Florida, USA - TSFL040 MetaG | ecosystem: Host-associated > Fungi > Mycelium > Unclassified | place: USA: Florida, Wekiwa Springs... | reverse complement strand
GCAATTAGCCAACGACCACGGGTGCCGGCGGCACGACCAGGTTCATGACATATACATGCCACCGTTGACGTGCAGGGTTTCACCGGTGATATAGCCCGCCTCTGCCGAGGCCAGGAACCGTACCGCCGCCGCAACATCCGCCACCGAACCCAGCCTTCCCATGGGAATGCGGCCGGTCAGCGCGGCCCGCTGCTCCTCGGGCAATACCTTGGTCATGTCGGTGTCGATGAAGCCCGGCGCCACTGCATTCACCGTGATCCCGCGCGAGGCGACTTCCTGCGCCAGCGACTTGGTGAACCCCAGCACGCCGGCCTTGGCAGCCGAATAGTTCACCTGCCCCGGGTTGCCCGTCACCCCGACGATGGAGGTGATGTTGATGATGCGGCCGTGGCGGTCTTTCATCATCTTGCGCAGCACGGCCTTGGACAACCGGTACACCGCGCTGAGATTGGTGTTGATGACCTGGTTCCAGTCCTCGGGCTTCATCCGCAGCAGCAGGCCATCGCGCGTGATGGCGGCGTTGTTCACCAGGATACTGGGCATCGCGTTGGCGCCTTCCAGCGATGCCAGCAAGGCATCAATGGACGCCTCGCTCGACACGTCCAGCACCTCCCCCCGGCCCTTCAGGCCCCGCTCGGTGAAGGCGGCGGTGAATTCGGCGGCCCCGGCAGCGCTCGTGGCCGTGCCGACCACGCTGGCGCCGGCCTCCGCCAATGCCACGGCAATGGCGCGGCCGATGCCGCGGGAGGCGCCGGTGACCAGGACCTGTTCGTTTTCCAGACTCATTGTTGTACTCCGTGCAATGGGGTCGATCAGGCGCGGGTGGCGGCCAGCGCCGCATCCAGGGTTGCACGGTCTTCCAGCGCCAGCATCGCGAGGTCATCACGGCGCACAATGCGCTTGTTCAGCGCCGTCAGTACCTTGCCCGGGCCGCACTCGATGACCTGGCTGACGCCACCGGCCAGCGCCGCGACGGTCTGCTGCCAGCGCACCGGGCTGTGCAGTTGCCTCACCAGCAGCTGCCGGATGTCCGCCGGGTCCGAGTGCGGCTGCGCATCCACCGCGCTGATGTATTCAATGCCCGGCGCGGACCACGCCACCCGGGCCAGTTTTTCCTCCAGGGGCCCGGTGGCCGGCAGCATCAGGCTGCTGTGCGACGGCACCGACAGGGGCAGCAGCACGGCGCGTTTGGCCCCGCGGCCCTTGGCCAGTTCCATGGCGCGTTCCACGGCCGCCCTGGCGCCTGCGATCACCACCTGGCCGGGTGAGTTGAAATTGACGGCCTCGACCACCTCGCCCTGTGCGGCCTCGGCGCACACGGTGATGACGTCGGCATCGGCAAGGCCCAGGATGGCCGCCATGGCGCCGGCGCCCGCCGGCACCGCCTCCTGCATCAGCCGGCCGCGATGGCGCACCAGGTCGGCTGCCTCCGCCAGGCCCAGGGAACCGGCGCACACCAGCGCGGTGAACTCGCCCAGGCTGTGCCCGGACACCCGTGCGGGCAGCGCTCCACCCTGGCTGCGCCACAGTCGCCACAGGGCGACACCGGCGGTCAGCATGGCCGGCTGGGTGTACTCGGTGGTGTTCAGGCGTTCGGACGGGCCGTCCTGGACCAGCTGCCACAGGTCATAGCCCAGCACACCCGAGGCCTCCTCGAACGCGGAACGGACCTCGGGCTCGGCCGCCAGGCCAGCCAGCATGCCAACGGACTGGGAGCCCTGGCCGGGGAACACGAAAGCAAACGCCATAGAACACTCTTCGCCAGAAAGGAGGCGCGATTATAGCCGGTTACGCCGTGATCCCGGCACGATGACGACCGGTACCAGCGCTGCGACCAGTCCCCCGGCGGTCCCGTACAGATGCGCCTGGGTGATGACCGTGCCACCGGCCGTGAGCGGCAGGGCACCATGGAACTGCTCCCAGGCCAGCTTTCCGGCCAGTGCGACCGCCAGCAGCACGCCCTCCGGCTGGCGCGCGCGCACCCGGGCCACGATGCCCGCGGCCAGCACGCCATGCAGCACTCCCGAGGAACCCACATACCACTCGACGGTCGAAGTCAGGTACCACAACCCGGCATCGATGGCGGCCATGGCACAGGCAACGATCAGCAGCCACTGGCGGACGCTGAACTCCTGCGCGAACAACGCCCACAACAGACCCAGACCTGTGAGGTTGAGCAACGCATGTTCAAAGCCAAGATGGACAAAATGCGCCGACAGCAGCCGCCACCACTGGCCGGCGGCCAGCCCGGCGCGGTCGTAGCGCAGCAACGCGCGCACACCGTCCCCGCCGACTGCGAGCAGCAGTATCAGCGCGCACAGTGCCGCAAACGCTGGCCAGCCGCGGCGCTGCAGAACTGCAGCATTCATTTGTTATGATCGAAGCGCATCGGACTCATTCCACCACAAGGCCCGCGGGCCATCACAGCCAAACAGCACCCTAAGCATATGCACACACGCAACTCCCTGGCCGCGGCCTGGCCGCGGGCACGCGGCTTCACCCTGGTGGAAATCATGGTGGTGGTGATCATCATCGGCCTGCTGGCCGCGGCCATCGTGCCGCAGGTCGTGGGCCGCGTGGGCGAGGCGCGCGTGGCCAAGGCCCGCCAGGACATCCAGGCCATCGGCACCGCGCTCACCATGTACCGGCTGGACAACTTCAAGTACCCGACCACCGAGCAGGGCCTGAAGGCGCTGGTGCAGCAACCGGCCGACCCCACCATCCGCAACTGGCGCAAGGGCGGCTACATCCAGCAGGGCTCGCTCAAGGACCCGTGGGGCAATGACTACCAGTACGTCTACCCTGGCAGCCACGGCGGCGAGTACGACCTGTTCTCCTACGGCGCCGACGGCCAGGAAGGTGGCGACGGCGAGGACGCCGACCTCGGCAACTGGAACGTCGGTGGCTCCGCCCCGGGTCAGTAGCGGCCACTTCGATGCCTGAGCCGCGGGCCCCGCGACATGCACGCGGCTTCACCCTGGTGGAGATCCTGGTGGTGGTGGTCATCATCGCGATCGTCACCGCGGGAGCCATGCTGTCGCTGTCCTTCCTGGGACCGGACCGCGAACTCGACACCGAGGGCCAGCGCCTGTCCGCGCTCATGAACTACGCCGAGGAACAGGCCAGCCTGCAGACCCGGGAGTTCGGCCTGTACTGCACCACCGGCGGCTATTTCTTCCTGACTTTCGATGCGCTCGCCAACCAATGGCGGCCCGTCACGGACGACGACGCCCTGCGGCCGCGCACCCTGCCGGACGGCCTGAGGTTGCAGCTGAACATCGACGGCCAGGACGTGCAGCTGAAGGACGAGGCGCCGGACATCAGCAGTGCCTCCCGCGCCGCCGCCTCCAGCGCGGCTTCCGCCCCGTCGCGGGCCTACGCCTATGCCCAGGCACCCGACTCCTCCGGCCCCGACGCGCAACCGCAGCTGCAACCCCAGGTCATGATCCTTTCCAGCGGCGACCTCTCGACGTTCCGCCTCACCCTGGGCCGTGATGGCGCGACGCGCACCGTGCAGCTGAAACCCGATCCGCAAGGCCGGGTGTTCGCCTCCGAGCCCGGTGCCGGCACATGAGGCGGCAGCGCGGTTTCACCCTGGTGGAAGTGCTGGTGGCGCTGGTGATCGTCGCGCTGGGCATGGCGGCGCTGATGGAAACCATGGGCTCCGCAGCCGACACCGCCACCTGGCTGCGTGACCGCTCATTCGCACAGTGGATCGCCTTCAACCGCCTGACGCTGACGCGCCTCAACGGCCAGCTGCCGGCCACCGGACAGACCGATGGCGAGCTGGATTTCGCCAATCGCCACTGGCGCTGGCGGCAGGTCGTGACGACCCTGGATTTTCCCGGCGTGGTGCGCATCGACGTCATGGTCCAGCCCGGCGACACGCCATTGGATGAAAAGCACTGGATGGCCACCGTGACCGGCGCCATGGGCGATGCCGTCTATCCGCCACAGCCGCAATCACTGTATCCCGAGCCGGGCCAGACCAGCGCCCCCGCCGCGGTCGCAGTTCCTGCCGCGTCGGGCTCGCAATCGCTGGATGCCGCATCACTGTCAGCCACGGACGACCTGATGGACTCCGGTTCCAGCCAGGATTCAAGCCCTGCCCCCTCATCCCTGCCCACGGTCACCGAATGAACGCCGCCAGCCACCATCACGCGCGCGGCTTCACGCTGATCGAACTGCTGGTCGCGTTGTTCATCACCGCCATCGTCTTCGCCATGGGTTATGGCGCCATCAACCAGGCGCTGAAGGGCCGTGAGTCCCTCGAATCGCACCAGGACCGCCTGACAGAGGTCCAGACCGCGATCCGCGTTCTCACCCAGGACTTCGCCCAGCTGGCCGCCCGGCCGGTGCGCGACAGCCTGGGCACCGCCTACCTGCCCGCCATCGTGTCCGTGGCCGGCCAGTCGTCGGTGACCGTGGACAGCAGCAGTTCCGCGCCCGACGACCCCGGCACCGATTCAGGAGCGAATGACGACAACGCGGGTACGGACATGGTGGCGTTCACGCGCGCCGGCTGGGCCAACCCGGCCGGCACGCAGCGCCCGGAACTGGAGCGCGTGTCCTACCGCGTCGTGAACGGCACCTTGCGGCGCCTGCATACCGCCGTGCTGGACGGCACCGAGGCCACCCAGCCCATCCGACGTGACCTGCTGACCCATGTGAAGTCGGTGACCTTCCGCTTCCTGGATGCCAACCACCAGTGGAACACGCAGTGGCCGGCGCTGGGCTCGGGTTCGATGCGGACCCGGCCGCTGGCCGTGGAGATCATCCTGGACCTGGCCGACTGGGGACGCATCGTGCGCATCGTCGAGGTGCCGGCATGAGCGGCGCGAATCCCCGGCGCCAACGCGGCGTGGCCCTGCTGACCGCCATCCTGCTGGTGGCGCTGGGCACCATGCTGGCCGCCGCCATGGCCTACCGCAACGCCATGACGGCCCGCCGCGGCATCGCGACTTTTGCCTTCGACCAGAGCCTCGAGGCCACGCAGGCCGCCGAGGCCATCGCCGCCTATGCACTGCGCGCTTCGCGCCAGAGCGACCCGAACAACGTCTACCCCGCGCAGCCCTGGGCGACCCCCTACGGGCCGGTGGATATCGTTCCGGGCATCAATCTCCAGGCCTGGCTGACCGACGAACAGGGGCGCTTCAATCTCAACAACCTGGTGACCGCCGCGGGCGCCACCGATCCCCAGGCGGTGGCGGTGTTCCAGAACCTGCTGACCGCCCTGGGCCTGGAGCCCGCCTGGGCCCAGAAGATCGCGGACTGGATCGACACCGACACCCAGCCCAACGTGCCTGATGGCGCCGAGGACAGCGTCTACCTGTCACAGACCCCGCCCTATCGTCCTCCCAATCTGCTGATCACCAGCGCCAGCGAAGTCCTGGCGCTGCCCGGCTTCGGGCGCGACCGCTGGATGCGCCTGGCGCCTTATGTCACCGCGCTGCCGCGCGGCACGGCCCTCAACCTGTGCAGCGCGCCAGGGGTGGTGCTCGATGCCCTGGGGCCGGCCGGCACCACCAATTTCTCGGATGTCGCAGCACTGGCCCGTAACCGGCAGCAGAAGTGCTTCCCGCAAAAAGCGGACTTCGACGCCATTTTCAACGGTGACAAGGGCCAGGTATATGCAGACAGCCTGGTCGGCACCGCCTCCAGCTGGTTCCGTCTGACCACCATCGTCACCATTGGCACCACGCAGTTCGCCTTGTACAGTCTTATGCATCAGGAAAACGACCTGCGCGCGCGCCCGGTGCAACGCAGCTTCACCACGGATTAGGCATAGCCCCATGGCAGAGTGGCTCATCATCAGGCTGACGGGCGCGGAGACGCCCACGTTCATGGTCGCGGACGGCGATGGACGGCAGGTCGAGGCGGCGCGCAGCGGCACGCTGGCAGAAGCCTCCCAGCGCAGCGCCGGCCGCCGCGTGTGCCTGGTCGTGCCCGGCAGCGACGTGCTGCTCACCGATGCCGAGGTCCCGCCGCGCGCCACCGGTGCGCGGCTGGCCCAGGTGGTGCCGTTCGCGCTCGAGGAACAACTGGCCGAGGACATCGACAACCTGCAGTTTGCGCTCGGCCGGCGCGATGCCAACGCCACGCGCATTCCCGTCGCCGTGGTCTCGCGCGCACTGCTCGACGGCTGGCTGGCACAGCTGCGCGCCGCACGGCTGGAACCGGATGCGATCCAGGCCGACAGCACCCTGCTGCCCGACAATCCGGGCCAGGCCATCGCCTTGCTGGACTCCGACAGCATCCTGGTGCGGCCCGCCGGCGGCCAGGCCACGACGCTGCCCCTGGCTGCGCTGCCGGAAGCCCTGGAACTGCTGCTGCCCGCAACCGACGGCGCGGCAGCCCCGGCGGGCCTCGCAGGCGGAGGACTGGTGGTGTATGCCAGCCGTGAGCAGTGGCAGCAGTACCAGGCGCCGTTCGAGGCGCTGCGCGGCCGCCTCGAACGCCTGTCGGTGCAACTGCTGGCGGACGGCCCGCTGCCGTTCCTGGCGCGCTCCCTGACCCAGCCCGCCGCCATCAACCTGCTGCAGGGCAGCTATACCCCGGCCGCCGCCACCAGCCTGGGCTGGAAGGCCTGGCGCACCGCCGCCGCGCTGTTTGCCGGCCTGCTGGTACTGCATGGCGTGGGCAACATGGCGCAGCTGGCTGCATTGAAGAAGGCCGAGCGCCGCCTGGATACCGAAACCGCGAGCCTGGTGCGGCAATCCCTGCCCGGCGTGACGGACACCCGCAACGCCCGCCACATCGTGGAAGCGAAGCTGCGCCTGGCGCAGGGTGCCACGGACTCCTCGGGCCTGCTGGCAATGCTGGCCGCGGTGTCGCAGGCGCGCGCCACGGCGCCAGGCACCACGGTGCAATCGCTGAGCTACCGCGACGGCTCGCTCGAAATGCAGGTCAACGGCACGGGTGCGGATGCCCTCGACCACATCAGCCAGCAGCTGCGCGCCAACGGCTGGCAGGCCGATCTCACCTCCACCAACACGGCAGGTTCGGCCTATCAGGGCCACATCCTGGTCAAACCCCGCTGATGAACGCCATACTCGACTGGTACCACGCCCTGAACAGCCGCGAACAGCGCATGGTGCTGTTCGGGTCCATCGCCGCCGCCGTGATCGTACTGCTGGGCGTGTTCCTGCCGCTGGAACACAACGTATCGCGCGCCCGCGCGCGTGTCGCCCACAAGCAGGACGACCTGGCATTCATCCAGGCCGCCGTGCCGCAGCTGGCCGGCGCCGGCGCGACGATCAACGCTCCCACCACCCAGGGGGCGCTCATCGTCACGGTGACGAGTTCCGCGCACGAAGCCGGCCTGGGCCGGTCGCTGTCCAGCACCGAACCCAACGGCCAGGGCGGACTGCGCGTACGCCTGGACCGAGCGCCGTTCGACAGCATGGTCACATGGCTGTACCGGCTGTCACAGCAGAACGGCATTCATGTGGAATCAGCCAGCGTGGACGCCGCGGGCACCCCGGGCCTGGTGAACGCCGGCCTGGTGCTGCGCAGCGCCAACTGACGCAACGCCGGACTCCCGTGCTGCGCTTTGTCGCCCTCGCCGCCGCGGCGTTCCTGGTCATCCTGATCGCGCAGTTTCCGGCCAGCTGGTGCCGCCGGGCGCTGCCCGCGGACGTGCAGTGCCGGCAGCTCGATGGCAGCCTGTGGTCGGGCCGTTGTGACGGCCTCAAGGCGCAGCAGCTCGCACTGGGGAACCTCACCTGGCACCTGCACCCGCTGGGACTGCTGCGCGCGCGGCTGGTCGCCGACGTCCAGCTGATCCAGGGCAGCGCCATGCTGCGCGGCCGCTTTGCGCTGGGTGGCGGGGGCCGCATCGACGCCCAGGACCTCGACCTGAGCGGCCTCCACCTCGAACGGTTTCCCTCCTCCCAGCTGCCGCGCGGCTTGCATGGCGTGCTGTGGGCGCAGTTCCCGACATTGCGCTGGTCGGGGTCGCACTTTGAGGCCCTGGCGGGGAAGTTGAACGTCCAGGGGCTTGCGCTTCCCGGCAGCCCCCTGGGGAACTACCAGCTGGAATTCCCCGCCTCCGCGCCCGACGCACTCGTCGGCACGCTGCGCGATACCGGGGGGCCGCTGCGGGTGGAGGGTGACCTGCGCCTGCTTCCCGCCCCGGGCTTCGAATTGAACGGCCGCGTCGCGGCCCGCGCGGATGCCGCGCCGGGCCTCGCCGATGAAATCCGCTATCTGGGCAGCCCCGACGCCGACGGCATGCGGCCGTTCTCCTTCGCCGCGACGTTCTGACCCGGACCGATCACCCCGGGACAGTCTTGCACCGGGGCGATGCTGCTCATCCCTAAGGCAGCTCGGCAAACACCGCCAGCGCCGGCACATACACGGCCGCCCGCGCCGGCAGACCATCCAGCTGCGCGGCCAGTGACCGGTAGCGCAGCAAGCGCGTGCGGTGCGCTTCCAGCTGGCCCTGCGGCGTCGGCGCCACGCCGTCCGCCGCCAGCGCGAAGTCCACCAGCCAGCGCGTGCCCTCCATCACGAACGCGAGGTCGGCGCGCACGCTGGCAATCTGATCCTCGTACAGCCCGGTGAGCGCCAGCGGTGCGTGCACCTGGGAGCGGCCGCTGCCGCACAACCAGCGCAGGCGCTGGTCCGCAAGACAGCCTGCCAGCAGCCGCGCCGCGGCCGCCGCCGCCTCGTCCATGTCCTGCGCCGGGCACTGCAACTGCTGCAATCGCTCCCGCAAAGCCGGCAGCGCCTCCGCGGCATCCGTGACCAGGCGGCCGGTGCGCGCCTGCCGGCGCAGCACATCACGCAGCGCGCGTTCCATCAGCCGCGGGAGGGCCTGCTCCGCCTCCAGGGAAAGTGCCTGCCCCGGCGGCTCCCACGGCGCAAGCGGTAGTCCGAGAACAACCGCCCCGGACTCGATCGCGGCTGGCTTGAAATCCAGGCTCAGCCGGTACAGCGGCTGGACCACCGGCCGGGCCTGCGCCTGTGACTGTGCCGCCGCGGCGTCCGGCGCGCCTTGTGCCAGCAACTCCCGGAACGACCCGGCCAGCGCCGGCCACAGGCTCGCCAGCGGCACGCCGGCCGGTGGCACACCCCCGGCCGGGTCCAGCTGCGCAAACAGGTGCAGCTGCTCACGGGCGCGCGTCGCGGCCACGTACAGCAACCGTACGCGCTCATGCGCCAGGCGCAGGGCCTGCAGCGATTTGATGAAGGCATTGAGAGCGGACGGTTCAGCCGAGGCCAGCGGCGGCACCGGCGCCATCAGCAGATCGCTGCCCCCGGAACGCGGCAGATCGAGCCAGCGCAGCAGCGGTTCACGCTCCCCTCCCATGCGGCGCCCCAGCCCCGGCAGGATCACCGCATCGAACTCCAGCCCCTTGGCGCGGTGAATGGTCATCACCTGCACGGCGGCGGGCCGCTCCTCGTGTCGCGCGTACAGGCGTGCCAGCCGCTGCGTGAGCTGCTGCGGCCCGTTCCAGTCGGGCTGCTGCGTCCAGCCCGCCAGGGCATCGAGGAACGCGCGGGCCTGCAGCAGTTCCTGCTCCCCGGCGCAGGCCGCGGGTCCATTCAGGCGCAGCCAGGCGCTTTCCACCAGCCGCGCCAGCGGCCACTGGCCCCGCAGTCCCATCAGCGGCGTCAGCGCCTCTCGCACCCGTTGCAGGCGGCGTTCGGCATCCCCGGCCGGAGCGGAGTTCGACGACAGGGCCTCCCACAGCGTCTGTCCGGGGTCGCCGGCCAGGCGCGTCAACTCGGTCAGCAACAGTCCGCACCAAGGTGCACGCAGCACGGCCAGCCATGCGGTGCGATCTCCCAGGTGATCGAGGGCGCGCGTCAGGGCGGCAAGATCGCGCACCACCGGCACCTCGCCCAGCGGCACCAGGTCCACGCCCGCGACCTCGATGCCGCGGGCGGCCAGCGCGTGGACGATGGGGCCGGCATGGGCGCGGGCCGTCACCAGCACCGCGATGCTGCCCTGCGGACGCTGCGTGCGCAGCTGCTGCACCAGCCCCGCGATGCGCTCGGCCTCCGCGGCCTGGTCGCCCGGCAGGGTGTGATGCAGCTGGACCTGCCCGGTCATGGTCGCCGGGCGGCCCGCGACGCTGGCGACGTGGCGCACGGCGCCGCTGCGCGCGTCATCCGCGGCCGGGAAGCATTTCCCGAACACCTCGTTGCACCACTGCACCAGCACGGGCGCGCTGCGGAAATTGCGCCGCAGCGACAGCCGCGTGAGCCGCACCTGGCCGATGCCGTGCTCGCGGGCGCTGATGAACAGGCCGACCTCGGCCTCACGGAACCGGTAGATGGACTGCATGGGATCGCCCACCACGAACAGGGTGCGGCCATCGCCCTGCTGCCAGCCCTCGGTCAGTGCGGCCAGGAGCGCGGTCTGCTCGATGGAGGTATCCTGGAATTCATCGACCAGGATATGCCGGATGCGCGCATCCAGCGCCAGGCCCAGGTCAGTGGGCGCATCTTCCGGCCCCAGGGCCGCGCGCGCGCTGGCCGCGATGAAGGCATAGTCCACGCGTCCCAGCTCACCGAACACCACGTCGAGTTCGGCCGCCGCGAGATTCAACAGCCGCGCCAGCGCGCACAGCGCCGCGCCTTCCGCGGCGGCCAGCAGCGGCGCCGGCAACCGCAGCAACTCCTCGAGCAGCGCCTGGCAGCCCGGCACCGCGGCCATGTCGTCCAGCCACTGCAGCGCGCGCTGCTTGAGCACCTTGTCGTGCGCTGGAAAGCCACCGCGTACATCCAGCCGCTTGCGCCACTCACCTGACTGGGTGAGCGCCATCTCCGCCAGCGCCTGCCAGCGCCCCAGTGTGGTCGCGAGATCAGCATCAGCATCCGCGCCAGCCTCCAGCGCGCACCAGCGGCCGGCCTCGTGACCCGCGGCGCGGCGGTTCGCCGCCGCGACCGCCCCGATGCCGAGGCCTTCATGCCACAGTGGCGCGGGCAGCCGCCGGCGGGCCTGGGCCAGGCTGGCCTCGACCACGGCGCGCAACCCCTCCTGCACGCGCGACGGGAGGTAGCTGCCATCCCCGCCGCCGGCCCGCAGCAAGTGCGGCAGCCAATGGGCGCGGGCCTTCAGCATGTCAGCCAGCAACGCCTCGCAGCGGCCGAAATCATTTTCCAGGCGTTCAAACAACAGTTCCGCATCCGCCTGCAGCGCCGCCATGGCCTGCGCATCCACCAGCGTGCGCCGCGCCGCCGTCGCATACGCGCTGCCCGGGTCCTCGAGCACGGCGAGTTCGCCGGCGCCACCCGCCCCGAGCGGCAACTGCCCGGCCAGCCAGCGGTTCAGCGAGTCGATGGTCTGGATGCGCAGGCGTTGCGGGCTGTCCAGCAGCCGCCAGCCACGGTCGCGCGACCGTGCCTGGACCGCCCGCGCCAGTTCACGCGTCACGCGGCCCGGCGGCGACTCATCCGCTTCGGCCCCGCCGCGCAGCGCCTGGAACACGCGCTCCGCCATCTCCCCCGCGGCCTTGCGGGTGAAGGTGATGGCGATGATTTCCTCGGGCTCATCCACCTCGCACAGCAGGCGCAGCAGACGCTGGGTCAGCACCGTGGTCTTGCCCGATCCGGCGGGCGCATCGAGGATGATGGACCGCGAGGGATCGAGTGCCTCGACCCGCGCCGCTTCATCCTGCCGGATCAGCGCCGTGATTTCCGCGGACTCCCCGGCCTGCGGCAGGTTCATGGCACGCCCTCGGCAGCCTGGCCGGAATCCTCATCCCGCGCATCACCGATCCGGCAGAACGCCATCAGGTGGCAGCTGCGGCACGCATCACCGGCGGGGTCGACGGCGGCATGGCCCGCCACGAAGTCCTGCGCCAGCCGCTGCACGCTGCGGCCCCAGGCCTGCAGTTGCCGCTGCCACAGGTCCTGGCCAGCGCCATCCCGGTTCAGCGCCGCGACGCGCGGCAGGCGCCCGGCCTGGTCCGCGATGCCCTCATACACCACCTGTTTCGGCGTCAGATGCTGCACGGCCATGGCGCTCACCGGGCCTGCGATCCCCTGCAGGTACACCAGCAGCTGCGGATGGGTGGTGCGTTCGGCCAGCCAGTCCGGCGTGCGTGGCTGGCCGCTCTTGTAGTCGATGATGACCTGCGTGCCGTCGGCCAGGCGGTCGATGCGGTCGATACGCGCGTTGAGCACGGCCGCGCCCAGTGCTATGCGGCAGGAGCGCTCCAGTGCTTCCACGCTGAAGGCGGCCCGCGCGAGTTCCAGGCGCACATGCGCACGCAGCAGACGTTCGGCGCGGGCCTGCTCGCGCGCCGTGGCGGCACGCCGGAACCCTCCCAGTCCCTGCGGATCATCCGTGGCCAGGGGCGAGTCCAGGGTCTCGACCGCGGCGCGGCGCGCGCATTCCGCCACCAGCGCATCCAGCGTGCCCGCATCCCTGGCCAGCACGAGTCCGGCCTGACCTTCGAGCTGGCGCCACAGCAATTCCAGCGCCCGGTGCAGCAGCTTGCCCCGTTCGCTGGGCGTGATGCCGGGGACCGGCGCCTCGAGGGGCGTGGCCGACAGCCGCAGCTGCGCATAGGCCCGGAACGGGCAACGGCTTTGCAATTCAATGGCGCTCGTACCCTTGGGCAGCGGCACCGCGGTGTTCCAGGCGCTACCCGCCTCATCGGTGAAGGTTTCGCGCACGGCCCCGGTCTGCAGCGTCCGGGCCAGCGCACCGCCCGGGGCTGGATCAGCTGCCGGCTGCACCGTGAACTCCCGGAGCAATGGCGACGGCAGCCACTCGCGATCATCGCCGCGCTCCGGCCAGCTGAGGACGAGCGTCGAGGCACACTGCCGCAACGCCAGCAGCCAGGCGTCGGCCTGCTGCAGGCGGGCGCCGGCCGAGGCCTGCGGCAGGCCGGCGGCCCGCTGCGCCGGGATGGCAATGAACGGATCGAACCGTAATGGCGCCGGCAGCACCGCCGCGGTAAGCCCGAGCACGCGGATGCCGTCGTAGCGCACCACCGGATCCACCAGCGCCGCACTCACCGTCACCGGTACATCACCCGCGGACTGCTCGAAGCGGGTCTGCTGCGCCAGCCGGCCGAGCAACGCCAGCGCTTCTGTCGCACCCAGCGCCCCGGCGGCGGCACTGGCCTGCGCGCACCCGCGCAGTAATTCCGACAGCTGCTGCTCCATCTGCTGCCGGACCCGCGAACCGGCGCGCGCCGCATCCGGCATCAGCCCCAGGTGCGACAGCGCCGCCTGGAAGCGCCCCATCCAGCCCGCAAGCGCGAGCCGCGACCGCGGTTCGAGCACGGCGTGGGCCGCACGCAGCTGCGCGGCGAATTCCACCGCGCTGTCCGCCAGGCTCGCGGGCATGCGTTCCAGTGCCTCCAGCAACTGGGGCGCGGTACAGCGTGGGCGCAGGGTCTGCCGCAGGCGCGCGTCGAGGCCCGCGAGGTCTGAAGCGCAAGGCCGGCGCCAGAACCCGCTGCGCAGCCAGTCGGACAGTTCCTCGAATTCCAGCGCGCCGCACAACAGCCGCAGACTGCGCAGTGCGTGCCGCACGAGCGGCTGCTCACCCAGGGGTTCGCCGCCCTCCGCCATCCACGCGCGCGCGGGCTCCGCGTCGGCCCGCAGCAGGGCCTCGGGCATCAGCAGCTCGTCGAACAGCTGTCCCACCCGCGCCAGTCGCTGCGGCAGATCGGGAATGATCACCAGCAGGCGCCGGCGCGGGTCCTGCCGCAGCTGATCCCGGCACCATTGCGCCGCCAGCAGCAGTTCGGTATCCGGGTCCGGTGCCCGCACCACACCGGCAACCGCCGGCGTGTCATGGGACCCGGCGCCGCGCACCGGCGGCGCGCGTCCGCCCCAGGCCGCAAGCAGCGCGCGATGCGCCGGACTCAAGTCGCTGAAGCCGGCGAATACCGCCTGGCGGCGCGGTGGCTGGGTCGCGAGCCCCGCCAGCACCCGGTGCGCGGGCAGCACGCGCTGCGCCGCGGCCAGCCGGTCCACCTGCGCCAGCGTGCGGGCCAGCAGCAGGTGTTCGGCGCCGCCGCCGGCCGGCAGCGAGGCTTCAGGGATGTGCCAGTCGCACAGCAGCTGCGCCGCACGCCGCAGCGGCTCGATCAGGCGCTCATCGGCCGCCAGCTGCGCCAGCGGCGCCGGCGCGTCGTGCAGCGCCACTGCCAGTGCCTCGCGCCACAGCAGCCACTCATCGAGCTCGCCCAGCCGTCGCAGCTCACCATCCGCGCCGCGCAGCGTCTGGCGGGCGAGCCAGCCGCCGAGGCTGTGGACCACCGGGGTCTGGAAGGCGCGCAGCCCGCGCGCCAGCTGTCGCGCCGTGAACGCCAGGCGCAGCGCCGCCGCACGCGCCGCCGTGGGGACGACGACGGCCTGGCCGTTCTCGAGGTCCTGCGCCAGCGCCGGCGGCAGCTCGAGCACCGTGCAGTTCCCTGAGGGTCTCGCGGCCGCCGGAAATCAGCGGAAGCGCTTGCCGGCCTGCACGACGTTCTCGCCGGAGGCAGCGGCCTTGGAGCGCGCCGCGTAGGCCGAGAGGATCTCCTCGATGCGGCCGAACACCGTTTGCAGGACCTCCGGGGGCGGCAGCAGCGTGATGCGGAAATGCGTGCGGTACGGCACGTTGAAACTCACGCCGGGAGCCACCAGCACATGCTTCTGTTCCAGAAGATCGAGGGCGAAGCGCTGGTCGTCGAAGTCCGGCAGCTCCGTGGTATCCACCTCGATGAAGGCGTACATGGAACCCGGCGTGGGGGCGAGTTTCAGGAAGCGGCTCTGGTTGACCGCGGACAGGATGGCGCGGCGCGACTCGTACAGGCGGCCGCCCGGACGGATCAGTTCCTTGATGCTCTGGTAGCCGCCGAGCGCGCTTTGCACCGCCCACTGGGCCGGGGCATTGCTGCACAGGCGCAGCGACGACAGCAGTTCCAGCGCCTGCAGGTAGTCCCCCGCGCCCTGCAGCCGGCCCGAAAACACCGCCCAGCCCACCCGGTAGCCGCAGGCGCGGTAGACCTTGGACAGGCCCGAGAGCGTCACGCACAGCGTGTCGCGCACCAGGGTCGCCATGGGGATGAACTCGGCGCCGTCGTAGAGCATCTGGTCGTAGATTTCGTCCGAGAACACCACCAGGCCATGACGCTCGGCGACACGCGCGATTTGCTCCAGCACCGCGCGCGGATACACCGCCCCGGTGGGATTATTGGGGTTGATCAGCACGATGGCGCGGGTGCGCGGGGTGATCAGCCGCTCGATCTCCTGCGGGTCGGGGATGAAGGCATTGCCCGGCAGGCAGGAGTAGTAGACGGCCCTGCCGCGGTTCAGGGTGGTGGCAGCCGACCACAGCGGGTAGTCCGGGCTGGGCAGCAGAACCTCGTCGCCTTCGTTGAGCAGCGCGCGCAGCACGAGGTCGATCAGTTCGCTGACGCCGTTGCCGATGAAAATCTCGTCCACCGTCACACCCATGACGCCGCGCGCCTGCTGGTGCATGAGGATGGCCTCGCGCGCCGGGAATATGCCCTTCTGGTGGGCATAGCCTTCGGCATTGGCAAGGTTCTCGATCATCGCCAGGCGCAGGATCTCGGGTGTGCGGAACCCGAAGGCGGCCGGATTGCCGATGTTCAGCGAAATAATTTCATATCCCTGGCGCTCCATTTCGTGCGCGCGCCGGGCCAGCTTGCCGCGGATCTCGTAGCGGACGTGGCGCAGGCCCTCGCTGGGCTGGATACGGGTCACCGGGGGCGTCAGGGTCTGGTCATTCATAAGCCCCGCAGAATAGCGGTTCCGCCCCCCGGCTGCACGGGTGCGGTACCCGGCCCATCCATGGGTCGCGCCGTATCGTCGCAAAACGGCAACGGTTCCCCGTTGGACAGCGGGCTCCATGCTTTCTACACTTCGCGGCTTCTCTGGATTTGCGCTTCAGGTATCGTTTCAGCCTATGGAATCGACCCGTCCCATCCGCGCCCTGATCCGCGGACTCGAAGCCCTGGCCGTCCTCAACCGCCGCAACGGTGCAACGGTTTCCGAGGTCACGGGTGAAATCCGCCTGCCGCGGACCACCACTTACCGCATCCTGGAAACCTTGAGCGAAGCCGGCTATATCCACCGCGATCCGGCCGACGACCGCTACCGGCTCACACTGCAGGTGCGCTCCCTGGCCGATGGCTTCGACGATGAAGCCTGGATCACCCAGATCGCCCGCCCCTGCCTGCAGGAGTTGTGTCGCGACCTGGTATGGCCGATATCGCTGTGTTCACCCTCGGGCACCGCCATGCTGGTGCGTGACAACACCGACCGCGCCAGTCCCCTGGCCGTGGAACGCTTCAACGTCGGCTTCCGCGTACCCCTGCTCAGCAGCGCCGCGGGCCGTGCCTGGCTCGCGTTCAGCACCCCCGAGCAGCGCAACCCGGTGCTGGAGATCCTCGCCCGCTCGACGCGCGAGGAGGACAGGCTGGCCCGCAACAACGCGGAACTGCAGCCGCTGTTCGAAGAAATCCGCCAGCAGGGCTACGCCACCTTCACGCGCACCCGCCGGGTCTCCGAGGAAATCGCCATGGCCGTGCCCGTGGTGGTGGACGGGCGCGTACTCGCCACCGTGACCGTGCGCTTTTCCGCAAGCGCAGTGCCCCTGAAACAGGCCGTGGAGCGTTTCCTGCCCCGGCTGCAGGAGGCCGCCCGCACCATCCAGACGCGTTTCACCGCCCAGCAGGGTGCGGTGGCCGCGACGGGGACCTGAACATGCGGCGCATCCTGGTCGGTATCAAGCGTGTCGTGGACTTCAACGTCCGCATCCGTCTCAAGCCCGATGGCAGCGGCATCGTTACCGATGGCGTGAAGATGAGCATCAACCCCTTTGACGAGATCGCGCTCGAAGAGGCCCTGCGCATCAAGGAAAAAGGCGGCGCCGATGAGGTGATCGTGGTGTGCATCGGGCCCGGCGATGCCCAGCAGCAGTTGCGCAGCGCGCTCGCCATGGGCGCGGACCGTGCCGTGCTGGTGGAACTGTCCGCGGGCAGCCCGGCGCCTGAGCCGCTGGCGGCAGCCCGCGTGCTGCTGAAGTTCGTCGAGCAGGAACAACCCCGGCTGGTCATCCTGGGGAAGCAGGCCATCGATGACGACAACGGCCAGACCGGCCAGATGCTCGCCGCGCTATGGGAGCGCCCGCAGGCCACCTTCGCCTCGAAGCTCGAGCTTTCGGAACAGCATGCGACCGTGACGCGCGAGGTCGACGCCGGCCTGGAAACGCTGCAGGTCGACCTGCCCGCCGTGGTGACCACGGACCTGCGCCTGAACGAGCCCCGCTACGTGAAGCTGCCCGACATCATGAAGGCGAAGAAAAAGCCGCTGGACGTGGTGCCGCTGGCCTCCCTCGGCGTGCCGCTGGAACCGCAGCTGTCCGTGCTGCGCCATGAGCCGCCGCCGCAGCGGCAGAAGGGCACCCTCCTCAAGGACCCCGCCGAACTGGTCGCGGCGCTGCGCGCCAAGGGACTGCTGGCATGAGCAAGATTCTCATCATCGCCGAACACGACGGCACCACCCTCAACCCCTCGACGGCGCGCTGTGTCTCCTGCGCCGCGAGCCTGCCCGGCGCGGAAATCACCGTGGCCGTGCTGGCGGCGGATGCCGCGGCCGTGGCGGCCCAGGCCGCCGGACTCGCGGGTGTCAGCCGCGTGCTGGCCGTGGACAACCCCGCCAACGCCCACCCGCTGGCTGCCGTCCTGGCGCCGCAGGTCGTGGCCCTGGCCGGTCCGTATTCGCACCTGTTCGCGCCCTCCACCACCTTCGGCAAGGACCTGATGCCACGGGTGGCGGCGCTGCTGGGCGCACCGCAGGTCAGCGACATCATGGCGGTGGAATCGGCTTCGCGCTTCCGGCGGCCGATCTATGCGGGCAATGCCCTCATCACGGTGGAAGTCGCGGCGCCGAAGATCACCGGCACCGTGCGCACGGCCTCGTATCCGGCCGCGGCCGGCGGCGGCAGCGCACCGGTGGAGCAGGTCGCCCTGAACGTCGCCCTGCCCACCCATACGCGCTTTGTGAGCGTCTCGACGCAGGCGTCGGACCGCCCGGACCTGCAGACCGCGCGGCGCGTCGTATCGGGCGGACGGGCCCTGGGAAGCGCCGAAGGCTTCAAGCTGGTCTACGGCCTGGCCGACCGCCTGGGCGCCGCCGTAGGCGCCTCGCGCGCCGCCGTGGACGCCGGGTTCGTGGGTAGTGAGTACCAGGTGGGCCAGACGGGCAAGATCATCGCCCCTGAGCTCTACATCGCGCTGGGCATTTCGGGCGCGATCCAGCACCTGACCGGCATCAAGGACGCGCGCACCATCGTCGCGATCAACAAGGACCCCGAAGCGCCCATTTTCGAGGTCGCTGACTATGGGATCGTCGGCGATCTGTTCCAGATCGTGCCGGAACTGGAACGGCTGCTGTAAACCGACCGGCCCGCTCGCCTGCATGACCCCCGCGCCGCCCGCCGGCCCCGCCAGGAAGCGGCCGGCATGGTCAGCCATGCAAGCTCCGTCCTGAAGCCTGGAGCTTCGGCCGTGAAGCCTTCGAGCCACGCAGCGGGGCAGCCCGCAAGTTGCCGCCCGGAGGGCGGTAGCGCCATGGATGGCGCGGGGTGATTCGCAGGGATGCGAATGCCCGCCCGACGGCGGCAATTGCGGGCTACGCCGCGTGAAGGCGAACGAGCGCCTTACAGCGCCGCCAGCACGTGCTCGGCCGAGGAGACCTTGAACTCCCCACCCGCTTCCACGAACAGCTGCTTCACCACGCCGTCCTCGGCGACCAGCGCATAGCGCTGGCTGCGCTCGCCCATGCCGAAACCCTTGGTATCCAGCGTAAGGCCCATGGCGCGGGCGAAATCGCCGTTGCCGTCGGCCAGCATCACCACCTTGCTGCCCACGTTCGAGTGCTTGCCCCAGGCATTCATCACGAACACGTCGTTCACCGACACGCACGCGATGGTGTCCACGCCCTTGGCATGCAGCTTGTCTGCCAGCTCCACGTAGCCCGGCAGGTGCTTGGCGTCGCAGGTCGGCGTAAAGGCGCCGGGCACCGCGAACAGCACCACCTTCTTGCCCTTGAACAGCTCCTCCGTCGTGATGCTCTTGCGGCCGTCGGCCGTGGTGGTCGCGAACGTCGCGGCTGGCAGGCGGTCACCGGTCTTGATGGTCATGTCAGATTCTCCTATGTAACGAGCGCGGCAAAAGCCGCGCCTTTTGCTTCAGGTCGAGCTACCTTGCCGGAAGCGCCGCAGGCGGCCTCCGGCCAAAAAGAAGAGGCCGGGAGATTCCTCCCCCGGCCCCGTCTTGTACACCACTTGAGCTGCGCGTATCAGCCGCGGGCGTGCAGCACCCACAGGTTGGCCACGCGCTCCAGCACCGGGTCGCCCTTGACCTTCTTCAGGGAGGCGATGCCCGCATCCTTCTGGCCGGCCTTGAGCTGCGAGACACCCAGCAGCAACTGGGCCCCGATCGGGTCCTTCAGGTTGCCCTTGGCAATACCGGCGGCGAGATCCTTGGCGGCCTGGTCGTACTGCTTGTAGCCGAAGAAACCGGTGCCCACCGCGACAAGCTTGTTGCCGTCCGCGGCGTTACCGGCCTCGGTCTCGAACTTCGGCAGACTGGGCTGGTCCGATGCCGCCTGCTTCTTCGCCGTGTCCAGCAGGTGCTGGTTGCGGTTCTGATCCGCGGGCTGGGTAAAGACCTTGTTGTCAAAGCCCTTCTGCAGGGTGGCAACGGCTTCACCCGGCGAGCCGGCATCCAGGGCCAGCTGCGCCATGTCGGTGTACATGCTGCCTTCCTTGAGCGCGCCCACGTCGGCGGCAAGGCGGTACACCTGCAGCAGCGAGCGGTCAGGCATCTTCGAGCGGAACAGGCTGTCCAGGACGTTCTGCCAGTACTCGGGCTTCGGGTAGTAGGTCACGAGCCGTTCGAGCCAGCGGGACACGCCCGCGTCGTCGCTCTGCTTCGCCGCCGAGCTCAGACCCAGCTGCAGCAGCTGCTCCGTCGGGGTCTGCCCCGCCTTGATCTGCGAGTCCACCATGTCCGCCGCCAGCTTGCCCGAAGTCTTGAAGTCGTTCTTCAGGTAGTAGGACTGGACCACGACGAGGTGCGCCTGGTCACCCTTGTCGGGATAGCCGCCCTTGAGGAAGCGCTCGCCGTAGGAGATCGCCTGGTCGTAGTTCTTCTGCTGGAAGTACAGGCCCGCCAGCGCACTCAGGAACACCGGGGTCTGCTGCGCGGAGGTGTACTTGGACGCCAGCAGGGCCTCCAGCGGCTTGATCAGCTCCGTCTGCTTGCCCTGCTTCGAGTACACCTGCATGTACATCGAGTTCATCGCGTACGTGTCGTACTCGTTTTTCTTGCCGTTGCTGGAAACCTTGTTGAGGCTCTCGAGGGCCTCGGACAGCTTCCCCGCGGCAATGTCCTTCTGCGCCGCCTGCAGGTCGGGGCCGGCCTCGCGGCTGACCTGGGGCTTCTCGGACTTCTCTTCCGCGGCCGAGGCAACCGACAACATGCCGAGGGCGAAGGTACCGGTGACGACGCCGCCCAGCGCGAGGGCCACGGCCCCGGCAACGGCGAATTTGCTTGTCTTGTTCATCATGTTGAGTCGCTTCAATCGCCGAACTCGGCGGTGTTCGTAAAGCCGATGTGGATCATCTTGTTGCGCTGTGCGGCCGCCATGACCTTCGCCACCACGTCGTACTTGGCGCGGCGGTCAGGGCGCAGATGCACCTCCGGCTGCGGGTCCTTGACGGCCTCGCGCTGGAAATCCGCGTACAGCGTGGCGTAGTCCGGGATGGCCTGGCCGTTCCACACGATGGTGCCGTCGGAGTAGATCTCGAGGTCGATGATCTCGGGCTTCACCTGGTCAGGCGGCGGCGGCGGCTGGTTCGGGTTCGGCATGTCCAGCTTCACGGCATGGGTCATGATGGGCAGCGTCAGGATCAGCATGATCAGCAGCACCAGCATCACGTCGATCAACGGCGTGGTGTTGATGTCGCACATCTCCTCGCCGCCGGTATCCCCTACGGACATTGACATATCAGTTCTCCTCCGACGCTCAGCCCGTCGGCACGCCCTTGTTATGGGGCTCTGTAATAAAGCCGACCTTCACCACGCCACCACGCTGGATCGCGTACATCACGCGGCCGACGTACTGGTACAGCGTGTCGCGATCCGCGCGGATGTGGATTTCGGGCTGCGGCTTCTCCACCGCGATCACCTTGATCCGGTCCAGCAGGTCCGTGGAACTGGCCACCGGGGCGTTGTTCCAGAAGATGTTGCCTTCCTTATCCACCGCGATGGTGATGTTTTCAGGCTTGGTCTGCGTCGGAATATTCGCAGCGTCCGGCAACTTGATCGGGACCTGCTTGTTGATGACCGGGATGGTGATCAGGAAGATGATCAGCAGCACGAGCATCACGTCGACCAGCGGGGTCGTGTTGATGGTCGAGTTGAGGGCGGATTCTTCTCCGTCCAGCTGTACATTCATTGACATGAAAGTTTCCTGCCGAAGCGCCCGGAGCTTTGGACTCCGGGCGCATATAGCGCCTGGCGTATGCCAGGACCCGTCTTACTTGCGGACCGCGGCCGGGGCAGGAGCAGCAGCACCACTGGCGACGCGTGCACCACCCACCAGGTAGGCATGCAGGTCGGAGGAGAAGTTACGCAGACTCTCCTGCAGGGCCTTGTTGCGGCTCACCAGCCAGTTGTAGCCCAGCACCGCGGGCACGGCCACCACGAGGCCGATGGCGGTCATGATCAGGGCCTCGCCCACGGGGCCGGCGACCTTGTCGATCGAGGGCTGGCCGGACAGGCCGATGGCGATCAGGGCCTTGATGATACCGACGACGGTACCGAACAGACCGACGAACGGCGCGGTGGAGCCGACCGTGGCCAGGAAGCCCAGGCCGGTCTGCAGGGTGCCGTTGACGTTGGCGGTGGAACGCTGCAGCGTCATGGTGATCCACTCGTTGAGGTCGATGCGGTCGGTCAGGCGGCCCTCGTGGTGAGCGGTGGCGCGCAGGCCGTCTTCCGCGATGGCGCGGAAGGCATCACCCTTCTTCAGCTTCTCGACGCCGTCCTTCAGCGACGGGGAGGTCCAGAAGGACTTTTCGACGATCTTGTAGGACTTCGACAGCTTGCTCTGGTCCCACACCTTGGTGAGCATGATGTACCAGGAGAAGAACGACATCACAACGAGAACGATCAGCACGCCATGCGACAGCCAGTCGTGGTTGTTGATCAGGGCCATCAGGCCATAGGCGTTCTCGGTGCTGGAGGGGGCGGCGGCGGCAGCGGCTTGGTTTTCCATAATTTCCTCGAAGTGATCTCTGCAGGGTACCCTCGGGTACCTTCATGAACCTTTGTTAAGAGTGAAGTGGATCCGTAGGGGCCTGAATCAATCGGTGAGCCTGAACGTAACCGGAAGGTCGGAACAGCCTGGCTGCGGCACACCATTCAAGGTGCCCGGAGTCAGTCGGGCGTGCGATGCCCAGCGCTCTGCCGCCTCGTCCAGGCGGGACGAACCCGAGGACTTCGCGACCTTCGGGTCGCCGGTGACCTTGCCGTCCGCGCCCCAGCAGATGTGGACCAGGGAGGTGCCGGTCTCGTTCATGCGGCGGGAGGTCGGCGGGTAGTAATCGTCGGTCGACGGCGAGTGCTTGACGTCGAGGCGGACCGAGGTGCGCACATCGGCCCGCGGCGGCGGCGGGGGCGGCGCGGCAACGTGCTGGGTGGTGGTCTCGCGGATCGCCGTGGTGTTGGGCGCGGCTGGCACGTCGATGACGACGTCGGGCGGCGGGATCTCCACCGGCGGACGCTCCATCTTCGGCGGTGGCGGCGGCGGCGGAGCATCGATCTTCTTCTGCTCCTGGACGATATCCACCGCGATGGGTGGATCGATCACCTTGACGATCCGGGTCGCCAGACCCGACTCGAACAGGTAGATGAGACCGATATGAACCAGGACGATCGCGACCAGGAAGACCGCGCGCTGGGAGAAAAATGCACCGTCGTGTTTTGCGTAGGCAGCCATAGTTAATCTGTTGACTGATTCGATCCGGCGTGATGCCTGACTAGCTGGCCTCAAAACGTAGCGACGTTTCGTGCTGCACGCAAGCCCTTCCGCGGACCTGATTTTCCCGCCGGGCTCGCTTTGAGCACTGGCAGGTTCTTTTCTGGTGCGCTCTCGCCATCGCTGGTCGAAGCAGGCGCACTGTCCGCTTTACTCCAAAAAGTCAATTGAATAGTCAAGTGCGAGTCCGGGGGTCATAAGCAGTGGATATATCCACTATCCCAGGGCCCGGCGGCGAATGTACCCGCACACAAGCTTCTGAACAACTTCTTTGTTGCAGCCCACATTGCCGGCAAGCACCGGATCCGGTGGCGTATTTCACCAACACACCCGCAGCCGTGGCTTTGTCTACTGCCTTGCCGCAGCGGTTTTTTCGACAGCAGCTCAGCCGTAACGAGCCCGGATCAGCCGGTAAAGCGCCCGCACGCACTGCGCTTCGGCCCCCACGGGCCGGCCCGGCCGTTCACGTGGATTCCAGGCGTACAAGTCAACATGCAGCCACTCCGGCGTGGCTGTCACAAAGCGCTTCAGGAACAGGGCCGCGACGATGGACCCGGCAAACGCGCTGCCCGAAACGTTGCCGATGTCGGCCACCTTACTGCTGAATTCGTCGTCGTAACCGGACCACAGCGGCATGGGCCAGACCGGGTCGCACTCCGCCTCCCCCGCGGCGCGTAGCTCTGTCAACAGCGCTTCCCGCGTGGCATAAGCCGCGGGCAGTTCCGGTCCGAGCGCGGTGCGCGCCGCACCGGTCAGTGTCGCCAGGTCGATCAGCAGGTCGGGCCGTTCGGTGTCAGCTTCGGCCAGGGCATCGGCCAGCACCAGGCGCCCTTCGGCATCGGTATTGCCGATTTCCACGCTGAGCCCCTTGCGCGAGCGCAGCACGTCGCCGGGGCGATAGGACAGGCCGTCGATGCTGTTTTCCACGCAGGGCAGCAGCACCCGCAACTGGATCGGGGCCTCCTGGCTCATCAACAGCAATGCCAAGCCCAGGACGCAGGCGGCACCACCCATGTCTTTTTTCATCAGCAGCATGGCATTACCAGGCTTGAGGTCCAGCCCTCCGCTGTCGAAACACACCCCCTTGCCCACGAGAGTCACCCGCGGCGCCCCGGCAACGCCCCAGCGCAGGTCGACCAGCGCCGGCTGGCGCGGGCTGCCGCCACCGACCGCGCGTATCAGGGGATACCCGTACTCCTCCAGCGCAGCGTTGCCTTCGATCACATGGCAGCGCGCACCGAAGCGGTGCGCCAGTTCGACGGCGGCCTGGGCCAGTTCCGCCGGTCCCAGATCATTGGCGGGCGTATTGACGAGGTCGCGTGCCAGACTGGTGGCGGCAGCGGCGGCCAGTACATAGGGCAGGTCCGTGCCGGCCAGTGGCACCAGCCGGGCCCGCGGTGGCGGCGTGGCCCGGTAGCGGTCGAAACGGTAGCCGCCCGTCAGCCAGCCCAGCGTGAATCGGGTCGCGGCGGCGGCGGCCAGCGGGGTAGCCACCTGCCACTGCCCGGCGGGCAGGCGATCCACCAGCCCGGCGGCATGCCAGAGCGTGAGATCGTCCGGCGACCCCAGCGCGCCCAGCCCGGCGACGGCACCGGCAATGGCGCCATCCGCGGCGGGAATCACCGTGACCCTGTGACGCTCGGCCTGGAACCCCTGGGCCTGTACCCAGGGTGCAACCGCCGCCGGCTGTTGCGCGAGCCAGGCGCCGAGGGAGGCCTCCGTGACCAGCCACAACGGCAGCCGGGCGGCGCCCTCCTCGGCCAGGCATTGAACGGCGGCAGCTGAAAATCCAAAGGGTTCGGCAGTCACGGGAGCACCGCATCAGATCGGCAGGGTCTGTGAGCTTAGCGAATTTTGGCTTTCCCGCCTGCGTTTGATATATTGAGGCGATCTTTAAGGACCCCGCTCCTGCGCCTTGTTTACGAGTGAGGCGGTGGCGGGGTTTTTTATGCGCCGGCATGGCCGAGTCGCTATCACGACGGGAGCGGTGAGATGAAGTTGTATTCGCAGAAGGACGTGAACAAGAAGGCGCTGCGCGGTGCGCGCATCGCGGTGCTGGGTTACGGCAGCCAGGGCCGTGCACACGCCCTCAACCTCAAGGACAGCGGCTTCGACGTC